>VFQQ010001234.1_pt1 | contig 37732 bp, 17 predicted proteins | sample 3512341 | NCBI WGS metagenome assembly VFQQ01 (sample SAMN10412373, study PRJNA504923) | tailings metagenome | isolation source: Relicate 2 Philex TSF1 revegetated site | place: Philippines: Tuba, Benguet | collected 2017-08-29 | reverse complement strand
GATCGTCATCGCCAACGGCCAGGCCGGCGATGTGCTTGCGATTGCCGGCGGCCTTCCCGCCGGGATCACAGCCAGCTGGAATCCTGCGACCTTCACGCTGACGCTCAGCGGCTCCGCGACCAAGGCTGCCTACGAAACGGCGTTGGAGCAGGTGCGCTTCTCCTCGACGTCCGAGAACCCATCGACGACGCAACGATCCGTCAACGTCACGGTCAACGATGGTGCCGCGAATTCCAACACCGCCGTTGCCAGCGTCAACGTTATCGCCGTCAACGATGCGCCGGTGAATGCTGTCCCGGTCTCGGCCACCGTTTCCGAGGACGTGTTAACAGCGATATCCGGCATTTCGGTTGCCGATGTCGATAGCGGCACGGTGACAGTCACGCTGTCCGTTGCCAGCGGCACGCTTTCGCCATCCGTCATCGCCGGCACGGTCACCGGCAACAACACCGGCACTGTTACGGTTTCCGGCACCCAGGTACAGGTGAACAGCGTTCTTGCTTCGCTGCGCTACCTGGGCAATGCGGACTTCAACGGCAGCGACACGCTCACGGTCGTGACGTCCGACGGAATGCTGAGCGATACCGACACCGTCGCAATCTCGGTAACGCCGGTTGCCGATATCGTCGCCGACAACGTCACGACGGCGGAAGATACGCCGATCAGCTTCAACGCCATCACCGGCACCAACGGGGCGTCGGCGGACAATTTCGAGAGCGCAGGGCGCGCAATTACCGCGGTGACCCAGCCTCCGGCAGGGCAGGGGTCGGTGGCTTTCAATGCGGACGGAACCATCACCTATACGCCGGCTGCCGATTTCAGCGGCACGACGACATTCTCCTACACGGTCACATCGGGCGGCGTTACTGAAACCGCGACCGTTACCGTCACCGTGAACGCCGTGAACGATGCACCGGTCAACACCTTGCCCGCCGCAGGTTGGACCACCAACGAAGACACGGCAGTGGCACTGGCCGGCCTTTCCGTTTCCGATCCCGACGCAGGGGGTGGCTCGATCACGGTCACGCTGGGCGTCAGCTCCGGTGCTCTGACTGCCACTGCCGGTGCGGGCGTTGCGGTGACTGGTTCCGGCAGTGGCGCGTTGACGCTGACGGGCACGCTGGCGGACATCAACGCCTATTTGGCGTCGACTTCTGCGCCGCTCTTCGTGCCAGGATCCGATGCGAACGGTCCGGTCACTCTGACGATGACCACCAGTGATGGTGGCAATACCGGCTCGGGTGGAGCACTGACGGATATCGACCCGCGCACGATCACCGTCGCGCCGGTCAACGACGCGCCGGTCAACACCATGCCGGCCAGTTACGCTACGAACGAGGACACGGCGCTCGGCCTGACGGGATTGCAGATTGCCGATATCGATGCCGCGAGCGGCACGATGACGGTGGTCCTGTCGGTCACTTCCGGCAATCTCAGTGCCGTTGCTGCAGGCGGCGTGACGGTCGCCGGTTCAGGTGCATCATCGATCACGCTGACCGGCACGCTGGCGAATATCAACGCATTCCTCTCGGGTGCTTCGCGCCCGAGTTTCACCCCTGTTGGAGATTTCAACGGGCCAGTAACGCTGACGATGACGACCAGCGACGGTGGCAACACCGGCTCCGGCGGCGTGCTGAGCGACACCGACACACGCACGATAACCGTCAACCCCGTAAATGATGCGCCGGTGCTGGACCTCGATGCTTCCGGTGCCGGCACGGGTTTCGCCACCGGTTACACCGAGAATGGAGCCGGTGTCGCCATCGTCGATACTGACAGCCTGATTACCGATGTCGACAGCGCCAACATGGCGTCAGCATCGATCATCATTGCCAACGGACAGGCCGGCGATGTGCTGTCGGTTGCCGGCGCGTTGCCGACCGGGATCACTGCCACATGGAACCCTGCGACGTTCACGCTGACGTTAACCGGTTCGGCAACCAAGGCCGACTATGAGACGGCGCTGGAGCAGGTGCGCTATTCGTCCACCTCCGACAACCCTTCGACCCTCGCGCGCACGATCACCATGACCGTCAACGATGGTGTGGCGGATTCGAATACTGCCGTGGCCACGGTCACCGTGACGGCGGTCAACGATGCGCCCGTCAATGTGCTTCCGGCAACCGGTTGGGCAGTGAACGAAGACACGACGCTCGCCGTTACCGGCTTGTCGGTGAGCGATCTCGACTCCGGCACGAGCACGATCACCGTCACGCTGAGTGTCGGTTCGGGCACATTGACGGCGGCCAATGCCGGCGGCGTCTCGGTTGCGGGTTCCGGCACCGGCACGATCGCCTTGACCGGGACGCTGGCGTCCATCAACGCTTACCTCGCATCCGGGTCCGCGCCGGCCTACACGCCGGTCGCGGATTTCAATGGCTCGGTAACGCTCAGCATGACGAGCAGCGACGGCATCGAAACAGACGCTGACACGCGCACCATCATCGTGACGCCGGTTGCAGATATCGCGAACGATGCCGCCACGACCGGCGAAGACGCAGCAGTCACGATCAATGTGGAAGCGAACGACAGCTTCGAAAATGTCGGCCACGCGATAACAGCGATCAACGGAAGCTCGATCGTTGCAAACGGTGTGGTGCCGGTTGCCAACGGCACCGTCAGGCTCAATGCCGACGGTACGCTGACCTTTACACCCGCCGCCGACTACAATGGCGTGGTGAATTTCTCTTACACCGTTACCTCCGGCGGTGTGACGGAAACGGCAACCGTCAGCGTCACGGTCACGGGGGTGAACGACGCGCCCGTCAACAGTGTTCCCGGTGCACAGTCGACTGCCGAGGATGCGCCGCTTGCCATCGACGGCGTTACGGTCGCCGACGTCGATGGCGGCACGCTGACGACCATCTTGACCATCACCAACGGGACGCTTGCCGTGACCGCTGGCGGCGGTGCGACGATCGGTGGCAACGGCACAGGCACCGTGACGATTTCCGGTACGGCAGCGCAGATCAACGCGGCGCTGGCGGGCCTGACCTACAATGCCACCGCCGATTACAATGGCCCGGCGCAATTGACTGTTCAGACCTCGGACGGCACGCTTTCCGATACCGATTTGGTGGCGATAACCGTTACGCCGGTGGTCGATATCGTCGCCGATACCGTGACGACCGACGAAGACACGCCGATAAGCTTCAATGTCATTACCGGCACCAACGGCGCTTCCGCGGACAGCTTCGAGAATCCGGGTCGCATCATTTCCGCTGTCACTCAGCCACCAGCAGGACAGGGAACCGTTTCATTCAACGCCAACGGCACGATCACCTATACGCCTGCCGCCAATTTCAACGGCACGACGAGCTTCACCTACACGGTGACTTCCGGCGGTGTGACGGAGACCACCACCGTGACGGTTACCGTCAATCCGGTGAACGATGCGCCGGTCAACACGGTACCGGCGGCGCAGACGACGGCGGAAGACACAACCATCGTCTTCACGCCGTCCGCCGGCAACGCCATTTCGGTGAGCGACGTCGACGGTGGTGTGCTGACGGTCACGTTGACGGTCACGAATGGCGCATTTTCGTTGGCCGGGGTCTCCGGCCTCACTTTCTCCACGGGCGACGGCGCATCCGATACGACGATGACGTTCTCCGGCACAGCGGCTGCGATCAATGCAGCCCTGGCAGGTGCCAGTTATGTTCCAACGGCCGATTACAATGGGCCGGCGCAGCTCAGCATCCAGACCTCCGATGGTACGCTTGTCGACAGCGATACTATTGCGATTGCCGTCACGCCGGTGGCGGACATAAGCGGCGACAACGCATCTACCGACGAAGATGTACCGGTTACGATCTCGGTGCTCGCCAACGACAATTTTGAGAATACCGGCCGCGCAGTTACCGCGGTTGATGGCCTAGCCGTTACACCCGGTGGCGCGGCGGTCGCTGTTGCCAATGGCACCGTACAACTCAACACGGCCGGGCAGCTCATCTTCACCCCGACGACGGGGTTCAACGGCAATGTCAGCTTCACCTATACGGTGACTTCTGGCGGGGTGACTGAAACGGCGACGGTGAATGTAGCGGTCGCCTCAATCAACAGCCCGCCGACCAACACCCTGCCATCGGCCTATTCGACACTCGAGGATACCGGGCTCGGTCTTGCCGGCCTGCAGATAGCAGATGCGGATGCCGGCTCGGGCAGCGTGTCGGTTACACTTTCGGTCGATGCAGGCGCGTTGACTGCCGGCACCGCTGGCGGCGTCACCGTGAGCGGTTCGGGCACCGGCTCGATCACGCTTTCCGGCACGCTGGCCAACATCAACGCCTATCTTGCTGGTGCGACACGGCCGACATACACGCCGGCCGCCAATGCGACGGCCAGCGTCACACTGACCATGACGACCAGCGACAATGGCAATACGGGCGGGCCGGCGCTTGTCGATGTCGATACGTCGACCATCACGATCACGCCGGTCAACGATGCGCCGGCCGGCGGGAACCGCGCTGTGACGATCGACGAAGACACGAGCTTCACCTTCACGGCTGCCGATTTCGGCTTCTCCGACCCGAATGACAGCCCCGACAACACGCTTGCGGCAGTCGTCATCACCACAGTCCCGTCAAACGGCACGCTGTCGCTTGGGGGAACGCCGGTGACTGCCGGCCAGGTGATCACGGCGGTAAATATCAGCAACCTGACCTGGACACCGGCCGCCAATGCGAGCGGCACCGCCCTGGCATCGTTCACCTTCCAGGTGCGCGACAATGGCGGCACAGCCAATGGCGGACAGGATACGGACCCGACGCCGAATGTTTTCACCTTCAACGTCGCTTCCGTGAATGACGCTCCCGTCAATAGCCTGCCGACCTCCTACGGTGTGAACGAGGACACTTCGCTAGGCCTGACGGGTCTGCAGGTAATCGACGTTGACGCCGCGGGTGGCACCGTCACGATAACGCTGAACGTCAATTCGGGAACTCTCGCGGCAACGGCCGGCGCCGGCGTCGGTGTCAGCGGCTCTGGCAGCGGCACGCTTGTGCTCTCCGGTACGATTGCCAATCTGAACGCATACCTTGCCTCGGCGTCGCGGCCGACCTTCAATCCGGTCGCCAACTTCAACGGCCCGGTCACGTTGACGATGACGACCAGCGACGGTGGTAACACCGGCACCGGCGGCGTCCTGACCGACGTCGATGTAGTGGTTATTGCCGTTGCACCGGTCAACGATGCTCCCGTGGCTTCCAATACGGCGATCGTGACGAACGAAGACGTGCCTTTCTCCGGCAACCTGCCGACAGCGACGGATGTCGATGGCGACACGCTGACCTATGGCGCGGGCGCAACGGCGCCGGCGCATGGTACCGTCACCATCAATCCGGACGGAAGCTATGTTTATACGCCAGCGTTGAACTATGGCGGCGCCGACACCTTCACCTATACGGTGAACGACGGAACAGTGACGGTGGAATACACGGTTACCGTGACGGTCAATCCCGTCAACGATGCGCCGGTGGCGGTCAATGACGTTGCGCAGACGGATGCCAATACCGCGGCCAATATCAACGTCGTCACCAATGATGCCGATGCCGACGGTGATACCTTGACGGTCGCCCAGGTCAACGGGGCGTCAGCCAATGTCGGCAGCGCCGTAGCAGGCACCAATGGCGGCACTTTCACCATTGGTGCAGACGGCGTGGCCGTGTTCAACCCCGCCGGCGCCTTTGCGGATATCGCGGCCGGTCAGGTGCGAACCACTTCGGTGACGTACCAGATTTCTGACGGTCATGGCGGTGCCGATACGGCGACGTTGACGATTACCGTTGTCGGAACGGACGACACCCCGGTGTCGACACCGATCCCAGGCCAGACATCCAACGATGCACAGGCCGTTTCGCTCGACGTGAGCGGCAATTTCAGCGATCCGGATGCCGGCGACACGCTGACCTTCATTGCAGCCGGCCTGCCGGCGGGTCTGACCATCGATCCGGTGACAGGCATCATTTCCGGCACCATCGACCGCAGCGCCAGCGTATCGGCGCCCTTTGCCGTCACGGTCACCGCGACCGACAGCAGTGGATTGCAGACCAGCCGGAATTTTACCTGGGCGGTTCTCAACCCCGCGCCGGTCGGGCGCAACGATGCGCTGGCGACAACTGAAAATGCCGCGATCAACGGTTCGGTCTTTACCGACAACGGCAGTGGTAGTGACAGCGATCCTGACGGTGATCCGATCGTGGTTTCCGCCGTTGGGGGAAGTGCGGCCGGCGTCGGCGCTGCGGTGACCGGCTCCAACGGCGGCACATTCACCGTCAACGCCGACGGCACATATGGTTTCCTGCCCGGAACGAGCTTTGACGATCTTGCGGCGGGACAGACCCGGACGACGACTATTGCCTATACGATCTCGGACGGGCAGGGCGGCACGTCGACGGCTGTCGTTTCGGTTACGGTGACCGGCCAGAACGATGTGCCGGTAGCAGTCAACGACACGTTCACCACCAACGAGGATACGCCGGTCACCTTCGATGTCCGCAGCAACGACAGCGATGTCGATGGCGGCACGCTTGCCGTCACCCAGATCGATGGCCAGAACATAGCAGCCGACGGCTCGGTCGCCGTCACAGGCGGGATTGTCACGCTGAACGCCGATGGCACGCTGACCTTTGCACCGTCGCCCGATTTCAATGGCACGCCAGCCTTTACCTATACGGTTTCGGACGGGCAGGGCGGCACGGCGACCGCCACGGTGAACGGCACCGTCAATCCGGTGCAGGACCCGCCGGTGGCTGTGGACGATACATTCACGACCAATGAAGACGTGGCCGCCACATTCGACGTGCGCGGCAATGACAGCGATTCCGATGGGGACGCCTTGTCGGTCACGCAGATCAACGGCACCAACATCGCGCCCGGCGGCTCGGTCGTCGTTACCGGTGGCACGGTGACGCTGAATGCGGACGGTACGCTGACCTTCACGCCTACCACCAATTTCAACGGCTTGCCGTCCTTCACCTATACGATCTCCGACGGCCAGGGCGGAACCGCGACGGCGACCGTCAACGGCACGGTGGTTCCGGTGCCGGACGCGCCGGTGGCTGTCGATGACACCTTCATCGCGAACGAAGATGTCGCGGTCAATATCGCCGTACTTGGCAATGACAGCGATGCCGACGGCGATCCGCTAACGGTCACGCAGATCGACGGCCAGGCGATTGCCGTCGGCGAAAGCGTTGCCGTCACCGGCGGCACCGTGACGCTGAACGCCAATGGCACGCTGACCTTCACACCCACTGCCAATTTCAACGGCTCGCCTTCCTTCACCTACACCATCTCCGATGGCCAGGGTGGCACCGCGACGGCTGCGGTAAATGGCACCGTCAATCCCGTGAACGACCCGCCGGTTGCGGCGGATGACACATTCGCCACCGACGAGGACAACGCGGCTGACTTCGACGTCAGGACCAATGACACCGATATTGAGGGTGACGCGCTCTCGGTCACGCAGATCAACGGCCAGAACATAGCGGTCGGCGCCTCCGTGCTGGTCGCCGGCGGTTCGGTCTCTCTCGGCACGGACGGACGACTGACCTTCACGCCGAATGCGAATTTCAATGGTGCGCCGTCTTTCACCTACACGATTTCGGACGGGCAGGGCGGTACGGCGACCGCGACAGTCACTGGTTCGGTGGTTGCCGTGAATGATCCCCCAGCGGCCGTGAACGACAGCTTCACTACCAACGAAGACGTGCCGATCATCATCGATGTCCGTGCCAACGACAGCGATGTCGATGGCGACAGCATCACGATCACGCAGATAAATGGCACCAACATCGCCATCGGTGGCTCGGTGGCCGTTAGCGGCGGTAGTGTGATGCTCAACTCGGACGGCACGCTGACATTTGCGCCGAATGCCAATTTCAACGGCACGCCAAGTTTCACCTACACGATCTCGGATGGGCAAGGCGGCACAGCGACCGCAACCGTCAGCGGCACGGTCATTGCGGTCAACGACGCACCGGTGTCGTCGAATGCCACCGTCACGACGCCCGAAGACGGCACTCTCAATGGCACCTTGCCGTCAGCGACCGATCTCGACGGCGATACGGTGACCTATTCGGCAGGTACGACCACGTCGGCGCATGGCTCCGTCACGATCAATCTGGACGGAACCTACAGTTACGTTCCCGATCCGAATTTCAACGGCACGGATAGTTTCAGCTTTGTCGTCAGCGACGGCAATGGCGGCACGAACGAATATACGATCACGGTCAATGTCACCTCGCAGAACGACGCGCCCGCCGGCACGCCAATTCCTGATCGCTCGCACCCGGATGGCACGAATATCAGCTTCGACGTGTCCGGTTTCTTCAGCGATGTCGACGGCGATGCCCTCAGCTTCACACAGAGCGGGCTACCGGCAGGCTTGAGCATCAACGCAGCGGGCGTCGTTTCCGGCACCATCGACCGGCAGGCAAGCCAGGGCGGCGCTGGCGGAAATGGCGTCTACACGGTCACGGTGACAGCCAGCGACGGCAATGGCGGCACGACCAGCGAGACCTTCACCTTCACCGTGAGCAATCCATCGCCCATCGCTGTGAATGACACTGCCACGACGAACGAGGATACGCCGGTCATCATCAATGTGCTCGACGGCTCGGCCAGCGGCGGCACCGCCGATAGCGACCCTGATGGCGACCCGCTTGCGGTGACGGCAGCCACTGCCGCCAACGGCACGGTAACCATCGGCGCAAATGGCCAGATCACTTATGTGCCGAATACCAACTTCAACGGCACCGATACGATCATCTACACCATATCGGACGGCAATGGCGGGACGGCCACAGGGACGGTGACGGTGACGGTCAATCCGGCCAATGATGCGCCTTACGGTCTGCCGATCGCGGATCGCACGCGCAACGACGGCGACACGGATTCGATCAACGTGTCAGCCTTCTTCTCTGATGCGGACGGCGACACCCTGACCTACTCTGTCACCGGCCTTCCAGCCGGACTGACCATCGATCCTGCCACCGGAGTGATCTCGGGCAGGGTCCAGAACGACGCCTCCGGCCCGACAGGCGAGCAGATTTATACGGTTACGGTGACAGCCAGCGACGGCAATGGCGGAACGACGCCGATTACCTTCAGATACACCGTCCTCAACCTGCCGCCGGTTGCGGAGGACGATACCGCCACGACGGCCGAGGACACCCCGGTCGATATTGCCATTCTGGCGAACGACAGTGATCCGGATGGCGACACCGACGAAGTGATCCGCGTCAACAATGTGGTGCTGACTGTTGATGGGCCGGCGGTTGCAACGGCCAATGGAACGGTTCAGCTGGTGCTCAACGGGGCCGGTCAGGAGGTGCTGCGCTTCACGCCGAACAGCAATTATACGGGCCAGGAATCCTTCACCTACACGATCGACGACCGCAATGGCGGCGTCGATACGGCAACCGTCACGGTCACGGTAACGCCGGTCAACGACGATCCGGTCATCACCAATCCTATTCCTGACCGCGTCCGCGCCGACGGCCAGACGTTCAACTACGACGTCAGCGATTTCTTCGCCGACCCGGACGGCGACGGCCTCAATTTCGTGATCACTGGTCTGCCCGCGGGCCTGAGCTACGACCCCGCAACCGGTATCATTTCAGGGACAATCGACCACAATGCCAGCCAGGGCGGCACAGGCGGCGTCTATGCGGTTACGATCACTGCCTATGACCGGCCGGGCGGCACCGGACTTTCCGCCACCCAGACATTCAATCTGACGGCGACGAATCCGGCACCCACGGCTGCCAATGATGCGGTAACGGTCAATGAAGATGCAGCGGCATCGTTCAATGTGCTGACCGGTGCAGGCACGACGAGCGGTACCGGTGGGGCGGACACCGATCCGGATGACGACACGCTGACGGTTACTGCGGCAAGCGCTGGCAATGGCACGGTGACGATCGGCGCCAACGGCCAGTTGACCTATACGCCGAACGCCAATTTCAACGGCACCGACACGATCATCTATACGATTTCCGACGGTGACGGCGGTACATCAACAACAACGGTCACGGTGACCGTCATGCCGGTCAATGACGCGCCGACCGCTGACCCCATTCCAACACAGATCGACAGCGATTCGCAGCCTGTCAGCTATGATGCCAGCGGTTACTTCGATGACGTTGATGGCGATACGCTGACATTTTCCGCGACGGGGCTGCCGCCCGGCCTGTCGATCGATCCCGATACGGGACTGATCACCGGTACATTGCCGGCGAACGCTTCTGACAACGATCCCTATGTGGCGATCATCACCGTTTCGGACGGTAATGGCGGCACCGCGCAGCAGACGATCACGTGGCTCATATCCAACCTTCCGCCCAAGGCGTTCAGCGACACGCTTACTGTGTCGGAGAATGCCTCCGGCGGCGGCAACGCCCTCGACAACGACAGCGATCCCGATGGCGATCCGATCACGATCGATCAGGTGAATGGTGACCCTGCCGCTGTCGGCCAACCCGTGGTCGGCTCCAATGGTGGTACATTCGTCATCAATGCCGACGGCACATACATCTTCAATCCCGGCACGGCATTCGACGATCTGCAACTCGGAGAAACCCGCACCACCACAGTGACGTATCGCATCACCGATACGGATGGCGGCAGCGATACGGCCACGATCACAGTGACCGTCAACGGCGTCAACGACGCGCCGACCGCTGGTACGATCCCAGCTTACACCCGCGCCGACGGCCAGTCGATGACGGCCAATCCGCTGAACGTGGCGGCCTTCTTCCATGATGCCGAAGATGATGCGCTTGTCTTCAGCGCCACTGGACTACCGCCCGGCCTGTCGATGGACGCCGCCGGCAACATTGTTGGCGTCATTGCCAACGATGCTTCCGCTGACGGTCCATATACGGTGACCGTGACAGCCAGCGATGGCAATGGCGGCACGGTCGAACAGACCTTCACCTTCAATGTCACCAATCCGGCGCCGACTGCGGTCAATGATACAGCTACGACCACCGAAGACACGGCCATCGACAGCATCGATGTGATCGGGAACGATAGCGACCCCGATGGCGATACGCTGTTTGTCGATCCGGCCTTCCCGCCGCAGGCGGGGCATGGAACGGTCACGATCAATCCGGACGGTACGCTGCGTTACGTTCCCGACGCGGATTATAATGGCATAGACACCATCGTCTATCGTGTGAGTGACCGGCAGGGCGGCTTCTCGACAGGCATCGTCACCGTAGATGTCGGTGCGGAGAACGACGCTCCAAGCGTAACGCCGATCCCAAACATGCAACGCAACGACAGCGATGTGGTCAGCCTCGATGTGACCGGAAACTTCTCCGATCCCGAAGGCGACCCGCTGACTTATACCATCACCGGCCTGCCACCAGGCCTGACCTATGATCCCGATACCGGCGTTATTTCCGGCAGGATCGCACCGGATGCCTCCGGCCCGACGGGCAGCCAAAGCTATGTCGTCACGGTCACGGCCAGCGACGGCTTCCCGGGCGGCGCCACTTCGACGCAGTTCAGCTTCGTCGTCAACAATCTGGCGCCGGAAGCGAACAACGATACGGCGACAACAGCCGAGGATACACCGGTCAACATTCCTGTGCTGGCCAATGACAGCGATCCTGACGGCGACACCGGCGTCGTTATCAGCGTCAACGGCGTCGATCTGATCCTCGATGGCCCATCCGTGCAGACGACCAACGGTTCGGTCCGCCTTGTCATGGACGGTGCCGCCATGGTGCTGCGCTTCACGCCCAATCCGAACTATGTCGGCACGGAATCCTTCACCTATACGATCGACGACGGCAACAGCGGTATCGACACCGCGACCGTCACCATCAGGGTGACTGCCGTCAACGATGCGCCGGTTGCCGGCACCATACCCGACCGGTCGCAGCCGGATTCTTCGGCGGTCAATCTCGACGTGTCGAATTTCTTCAGCGATGTCGATGGCGACGATCTCGACTTCACCGTCACCGGCCTTCCGCCCGGCCTGAGCTACGATCCCGAAACCGGCATCGTCTCCGGAACGCTTGCCGCCGATGCCTCGCAGGGCAGTCCCTATACGGTCACGGTCGTCGCGAATGACCGGGATGGCGGCGCGGGCCTGTCGGCAACGACGAGCTTCGTCTTCACCGTGACCAATCCGGCACCGGTTGCGGCGAATGATACGATCACCACGAACGAGGACACGCAGGTTACCTTCAATCCGATCACCGGAGCCGGAACTACCAGTGGAGGCAGCGGCGCGGATACCGATCCCGACGGCGATCCTCTGATCGTCACGCAGATCGAGGGCCTGCCGATCGCTGCCAACGGAACGGTCACCGTCGCCAACGGCACTGTGCGCCTGAACGGCGACGGCACCCTGACCTTCACGCCGGCCGCCAATTTCAACGGCACGACGGTCATTGGCTACCGCATCAGCGACGACAATGGCGGTTTCGCCGATGCCTCGATCACCGTCACGGTCAACGCCGTCAACGATGTGCCTGCTATAGATCTCAATGCGTCTACCGGCGGAACGGGCAATTCCGTGAGCTTCACCGAGGGCGGCAACCCGGTCGCGATCGCCAATGGTGACGCGGCTGCGTTCGATGTCGAAGACCAGATCGTCAGCCTGGACGTTGCGCTGGGCGGTTTCGTCAATGGCAGCGCCGAGCGCCTCCATCTCAACGGGTCAGTCGACCTCGTCTATGGCACGGCTAGCAGCGGTACCGTTGCATTTGGGGGTATCACCTTTGCTTTCACCTATGACGGAGCCAGTGGGCTGCATTTCGAGAATGCAGCAGGCGCGACTGCGCCCATGTCGGGCAGTGCGGTCAGCGCATTGGTTCGGGCGCTGCAATATGACAACACCAGCGACAATCCTACGACGGGCGCGAGAACGCTCACATTCACCGTAACCGACGCAGAGGGCGTGACATCAGCGTCGGCGGTTGCGACGATCACTGTCGTTCCGGTCAACGATAATCCGGTCGCGGTGGACGACACGGCCACCACCGGCGAGAACGCGCCGCTGGCGGGCAACGCGCCGGGCGTGCTTGGCAATGACAGCGATCCGGAAAACGACGCGCTGGTGGTGACTGCCGTTAATGGCGGAGCCGTTGGCGGCGCGGTGACCGGTTCGAATGGCGGCTCATTCGTCATCAACCCGGATGGGAGCTACAGTTTCGATCCGCTGACGGCCTTTGACGACCTGCAGGCGGGAGAAACACGCGCAACCAACGTCACCTACACGGTTTCCGATGGCAATGGCGGCACGGCTACGGCGACACTGACGATCGTCGTTACGGGTGCCAATGACGCGCCGGTGGGTGCCAGTGACACGATCACGACCGTCGAGGATACTCCCTTCACCGGCACGTTGCCGGTGGCGACCGACGTGGATGGAGATGCGTTGACCTACGCAGCGGCGACGCAGCCGGCACATGGCACGGTCTCCGTGAGCACTGACGGAACCTATGTCTACACCCCGTCGGCCGACTACAATGGACCCGACAGCTTTACCTACACGGTGAGCGATGGCACGGTGACAGTCACCTACACCATTTCCATAGACGTCACACCGGATCAGGACCCACCGGTCGGCAGTGATATTCCCGATACGTCCTATGTCGATGCTCAGGCAGTTTCCCTCGACCTGTCCGGCTACTTTACGGATATCGATCGCGACACGCTGACTTTCACGCAGACCGGGCTACCGGCGGGCCTCTCGCTCGACCCGGCGACCGGGCTTATTACCGGAACGGTCGCCAGCGATGCTTCGCAAGTTGGTGCCGGCGTCTATACCGTGACGATCACCGCGACTGACAGTGCCGGCAATCCGGCCAGCGAGACGTTCACGATCACTGTGACCAATCCGCCGCCGATCGCTCGCGACGACAGCATCGCCACAGCCGAGAATGCGCCAATCTCAGGCTCGGTCTTCGCCAACAACGGCAACGGCCCTGATAGCGATCCAGACGGCGACACGATCGTGGTCAGCGCGGTGAACGGCGTGCCGGCCAGTGTAGGAGCGGCTATCGCGGGCTCGGCAGGAGGCACATTCACCATCAACGCGGATGGCAGCTACGATTTTGATCCGGGCACGGGCTTCGATTCGCTGCAGGTTGGCGAAAGCCGCACCACCAGCATCCTCTACACGATTTCGGACGGGCAGGGCGGTACGTCGACGGCGACCTTCACCGTTACCGTGAACGGCCAGAACGATGCGCCGGTCGGCTCGAATACGGCGATCGGAACACAGGAGGACACGTCTGTCAGCGGCACATTGCCGATCGCAACGGATGTCGATGGCGACCCGCTGACATACGGCGTCGGCTCACAGCCGGCGAACGGCACCGTGACGGTCAATCCGGACGGCACCTATACCTATACGCCGAACGGCAATTACAACGGCGCCGACAGCTTCACCTACACGGTGACCGACGGTGCCACCACCATGACCTATACGGTGTCGGTGTCGGTCGGGCCGGTGAACGATCCACCCGTTGCCCAGGACAACACCCACACGATAGTCGAGGATACGCCGGTCAGCGGCGCGATCAGCTTCACCGATGTCGACAATCCGCCCTCGGAAATCAGTGTTTCGCAGCAAACAGGCCCAGTCAATGGAACCGTCATCGTCAATGCCGATGGCTCCTATACCTACACGCCGGATGGTAATTTCAACGGCACCGATAGCTTCGTCGTCCTCGTCGCCGATGCCGATGGCGGACAAACCACAGCGACGGTGACCATCAATGTCGGGCCCGTCAACGACGCGCCGGTGGCGGTCGACGATATGGCCGCGACGACCGAGAACACGAATGCATCCGGAAATGTCATTCTCGACGCTCCGGGCCGCGACAGCGATGTCGATGGCGATGCTCTGACCGTGGTGGGTGTCGGAACGGCGGCCGGTGGAGTGGCAGCTCCGGTCGTAGGCACCAATGGCGGCGCTTTCGTAATCCATCCGGATGGCTCCTTCAATTTCGATCCGGGTACTGATTTCGACAATCTGCCAGTCGGCCAGACGCGCACGACCACAATCACCTACACTGTTTCCGACGGCCACGGCGGCACAGACACGGCTACGCTGACGATCACCGTGACCGGCGTGAACGATGCGCCGAACGCGACCACACTGCCTGCGCAGTCGAATTCGGACGGTGCGCCCGTCTCATTCGATGCAGGCGCCGCATTCTCCGATGTCGATGGCGACACGCTCACCTTCGACGTCACCGGCCTGCCGCCCGGCCTCGTCTTCGACCCGGCAACCGGGCTGATCAGCGGTACGATCGATCGCGATGCATCGGGTCCGTCAGGCACGACGAACTACAGCGTCACCGTCGCGGCCGACGACGGCAATGGCGGAACCGTTGCGCGTAGCTTCACCTGGACAGTCACCAATCCTGCGCCCGATGCAGTCAACGACAACTTCACGGTTGATGAAGACGGCACCCTTTCAGGTTCGGTGTTTGCGGACAACGGCAATGGGCCGGATAGCGATCCCGATGGCGATCCGCTTTCGGCGGCACTGGTGACACAGCCGGCCAATGGCTCGGTGGTTCTCAACGCAGACGGGACCTTCACCTATATCCCCCGCGCCGATTTCAACGGCGTCGACAGCTTCATCTATCGGATCAGCGACGGTAATGGCGGCTTCGACACCGCGACCGTTACCATCAACGTAACTGCGGTCAACGACAGCCCGGTTGCCCGCAACGACAGCTTTGTCGTCAACGAAGATGGGACTGTCGATATCGCGGTGCTGCAGAACGACAGCGATGTTGATGGCGATACGCTGGCGGTTATCGAGATCAATGGACAGCCGGTCGCAGTCGGCGGTTCAGTGGTCGTAACGGGCGGAATCGTGACGCTGAACGCCAATGGAACGTTGCGTTTCGCGGCTAATCCCGACTTCAACGGTGCGCCGTCCTTTACCTATACCGTGTCGGACGGCACCGCGAGCGTTCAGGCGACCGTCAACGGCACGGTTCGGCCGGTCAACGATGCGCCGATCAACACGCTGCCGCCGACCTTCAACGGCACCGAGGACCGGCCGCTGACGCTTACCGGCCTTGCGGTGATCGATGTCGATGCCGGCGGCGGGCCAATCATGGTCACGCTGTCGGTGGATGCCGGCACGCTGGCAGCGGCTTCGGCCGCTGGCGTAACCGTGACAGGGTCCGGCACCGGGTCCATCACGCTGTCGGGGCCGCTGGCGGACATCAATGCCTATCTCGCTGGCGGAGCAGCCCCCATTTACACGCCTGTCGCCAATTCGGATGCACCCGTCACGCTGACGATGACCACCAATGATCGCGGCAACACCGGCAGCGGCGGGCCGTTGTCCGACACCGATACGGCAACGATCATCCTGCAGTCGGTAAACGATTTGCCGGTGGCGTCCGGCGGTTCCCATACGACGCCGGAAGACACGCCGGTCGCGGGCGTGATCAGGGCATCGGATATCGATGGCGACGCCGTGACGTTCACGCTGGTCGGCCAGCCGCCGAACGGCACCGTCGTGCTCGATGCCGATGGCACCTACATCTACACTCCGAACGCGGACTTCAACGGTACCGAAACTTTCCAGGTCTCGGTCAATGACGGACATGGCGGGATCACCACCGTAACGGTTACGGTGACTGTCACGCCGGTCAACGACGCGCCGGTGGGCCAGGACACTGCGATCACCGCAACGGAAGACACGCCGTTCACCGGAACTTTGCCGGCGGCGACCGATCCGGAAGGCAATCCGCTGACTTACGGCGTCGGTTCCCAGCCTGGCCACGGCGCGGTGACGGTCAATCCGGACGGCAGCTACAGCTACACCCCGCACCCCGACTACAACGGACCAGACAGCTTCACCTACACGGTGAGCGACGGCAAGACGACGGTGACCTATACGGTCTCCATCGACGTGACGCCGGTTAATGATCCGCCCGTCGGATCGGACGCAACGATCGATGCCGACGAAGACACAACGCTTCATGGCAGGTTGCCCGTCGCGACCGACGTTGATGGCGACGCGTTGACCTATGGGGCGGGCTCGCAGCCCGCTCATGGCACACTGGTGGTCAACCCGGACGGTACGTTCACCTACACGCCAGATTCCGACTACAGCGGCTCTGACAGCTTCACCTATACGGTGAGCGACGGCACCACGACGGTGACCTACACGATCACGCTCAACGTGCGGCCGTCGGGAGAGACGGAACGTCCGCCGCTCGAGATCGATCCGCCGATGGTCTTCCCCGAAGAGGAAAAACCGGGACCGCCCGACCTTTCCGTCGACGGCGAGATATCGGGATCGATCGGTGATCTCGGCAGTATATATGACGACATCACCGCCGACGGGCCGCTAGTCAGCGTCGTCAATGCCTTCCGCTCACTCAACAGCATTTCCGGCCTGCCTGCAGAGGGCGCGGTGCTCCATGCGGTGAGAGAGATCGGTGAATGGTCCGATAGCACGAAGCGGATCGATGACCTCATGGTTGAACAGCTGCGTGGCGGTTCGACGATCCATCCAGGTGATGCGGGCGATGACCGGACCTGGTTCGAGGTCGATACGATCCTCGACGAAGGTCTTCTCTATATCCTCATCTCGGCGCGGGAAGGCGGAGAAAACACCGAGTTCCGCGTGACTCAGGCCGATGGGCGGGCGTTGCCGAATTGGCTGAGCCCGACACGTAACGGCGTAGCTATCGGGCAGCCGCCGGCCGGTCTTCAGTTCATCGACCTGCGTGTCCAGGCAGTTATTGAGGACGGACTGGTGGAAGATACGTTCCGGCTCGATCTACCCACCGGGTCGATAATCGATCACAGCGCTGATCGCCATGCCGGCGTCGGCAGCGGATTTTTCTCCGATCGGCTCTATCATGAACTGAACGGCAGCCAGGAAGAAGCGAGCCTACTCGTCAGGGCGCTGGGCAGTTGGACTGCCCTGCAAACTATTGATCAAGTTTAGCCCGGATGAGCCCCGATCTCGCCAAGGGCCGACTAACGGGCGGGCATGCAGATCGCAGTCCTGCTGCCGCATATTTCGGGCGTCAACATCATAGCCATCGTATTGAAGGCAGTTATCGTAACATCGTCATTTGGACTTCGGCGTTTCACTGAAGATCAAGAATCGAAAACAGAATTAGCTGATAGGCCTCTTAGCCTACACTAATACAGGTTCAACGATTTTTCTGGAGTGATCTGTCGCAATCAACATGTAAACCGCTGGTACTACAAACAGGGTGAACAGCGTCCCGATCGCCATGCCGCTGGCAATGACCAGGCCCATGTTGAAGCGTGAAACTGCGCCGGCGCCGCTTGCTGTTATGAGTGGAATCACCCCCAGGACCATTGCCGCAGTCGTCATCAGGATAGGACGCAATCGAATTCCGCAGGCGATTTCGATCGCCTCGCGCTTGGAACGGCCCTGCGCTTGCAAGCTATTGGCGAATTCCACGATCAGGATACCGTGCTTGCTGATGAGTCCCATCAGCGTCACCAGCCCGACTTCGGTATAGATGTTCAGGCTCGCCCCGCCTATGCCGACGCTGATGAAGATAAGCGCGCCGGCAATCGACATCGGCACCGAGACCAGAATGATGGCGGGATCGCGAAAGCTCTCGAACAAGGCGGCCAGTGCCAGGTAGATGATAATCAGGGCAAAGGCGAAGGTTGTGATGAATCCGGATGACTCCTGGATATACTGCCGCGAAAGCCCACCGTAGTCGACCGTATAGCCCTGCGGCAGCGTGCTGGCGGCAAGGTCCTGCAGGAATTTCAGAGCATCGGCCTGCGCCACGCCCGGTGACGCCACACCCTGGATGGTGGCGCTATTCAGCTGCTGGAAATGATTGATGGATTCCGGGATGGTCTTCGTCGTGATCGTCGCAACGGTCGATAAGGGAATGGGAACTCCGTTGACGGTGCCGATAAAGTAGTTCAGCAACTGCTGTGTATTCAGCCGGTTGCGCTGCTGCACTTGCGGGATCACCTTGTAGGAGCGATTGTCGAGGCTGAAATAATTGACGTAGCCGCCTCCCAGCATTCCGCCCAACGCGGCGCCGACGTCGCTCATCTTGAGGCCCAGCTGCGCGGTTTTGTTGCGGTCGATCTGAATGACCGACTGCGGACTGTCGATCTTCAGATCGCTGTCAAGGAAGATGAACATTCCGCTTTTCACGGCCGCCTGAAGGAAATTCTGCGCGACCTGGTTGAGTTGCTCGAGCGGACTGGTCGTTTGCAGAACGAACTGGATGGGCAGCCCCTGGCCTCCGGGGAGCGGCGGCAACTGGAAGGCCGCCGCCCGCACTCCTGCTACGCTATTGAGTTCCTGCTGGACGATCGGCTGCAACTGGTTCGTCGTCTGCGTGCGCTGGTCCCAGGGCTTGAACACCATGCCGGCGATGGAAGTGCCTGGCGCGTCGATCTGGAACACATGCGCGGTTTCTGGATGCTTGGAAAGCAGCTGATATACCTGTTTGGCATAGAGCAGCTTCTGGTCGAGGGTTGCGTTGGGAGCTGGCGTGGAAGATGCAATGATGATGCCCTCGTCTTCTTGCGGCGCAAGCTCGCTCTTGGCGCCGCCATAGAGGAAATAGATGCTGCCGAGCACGATCAGCGCGAAAGTCATGGTGACGGGAAGATAGCCGAGACTACCGTGCAGCCACCGTTCATATGTATTGCGCAGACGCTCGAACGTATGGTCGATGAACCCGGACAGGCGATCCTGCCAGCTGCCTCGCCTTTCGTCCCGGGCCTTGAGAAGACGCGAGCACAGCATTGGCGACAGCGTTAGAGCTATGATCGCGGATATGCCCACCGCGCCCACCAGCGTGAAGGCGAACTCGGTGAACAAGGCGCCGGTCAGCCCGCCTTGAAAACCGATCGGGACATAAACCGCGACCAGCACCACAGCCATCGCGATGATAGGGCCGCCGAGCTCCCGCGCCGCCATGATCGCGGCCGGGACCGGTTTCTGCCCTTCGTCGAGATGCCGGTTGACGTTCTCCACCACGATGATGGCGTCGTCGACGACCAGACCGATGGCCAGTACCAGTGCCAGAAGCGTCAGGAGATTTATGGAAAACCCGAGCGCCAGCATGATCGTGAAAGTGCCGATGAGCGAGAGCGGAATTGCAATGACCGGAATCAGCACCGAGCGCAGCGAGCCGAGGAAGGTGAAGATAACCAGCGTGACGAGCACCAGCGCTTCGCCAAGGGTCCAGATTACTTCCTGGATCGAACTGTTCACGAAGTCGGTCGAGTCATAGACGATGGCCCCGCGCAGGCCTTCCGGCAACTGCGCCTGGATATCGGGGAATTGCGCCCTCACGCCAGCGATGACGTCAAGGAGGTTGGAGCCCGGCGCCACCTGAATACCGATATAGACGGCCTGCTTGCCGTCGAAGGAGACCTGCGATTCATAGTCGTCGGCGCCCAGAGTGACATTGGCCACATCCTTAAGGCGCACGATGGCGCCATCAGCCTGCTTGACGATGAGGTTGGAGAACTCCTCGGCGCTGTGCAGGCTTGTCGAGGCGGTGAGGTTGACCTGCACCATCTGACCCTTGGTGGTGCCAAGACCCGCTATATAGTCGTTTTGCTGGAGCGCGGTGGAGATGTCGGCTGCGGTCAGGCCGTAGGCGGCAAGCCTGGCCGGATCAAGCCATGCGCGGAGCGCGAAATTCTGGCCGCCGAGAATCTCCGCCGTCTGAACGCCGGGCACCGCCTGCAATTTGGGTTGGACGACGCGGACCAGGTAATCCGTTATCTTGTTGCGCGGCAGGACATCGCTGTCGAAGCCCATATACATCGAGTCGACGGTTTGCCCGACTTTGACGGTCAGCACCGGCTGCTGGGTTCCTGATGGCAACTGGTTGATTACCGAAGCAACTTTCGCGCTGATCTCGGTAAGCGCCTTGTCGGCGTCATAGTTGAGCCGAAGGTAGACGGTGATGACGTTGACGCCGGGCTGGCTGGCCGAACTCATGTAGTCGATGCCGTTTGCCTGTGCGATGGCGTTCTCGAGCGGCGTGGCAATAAACCCGGCTATGACGTCGGGGTCGGCTCCGTAATAGGTCGTAGTGACCGTGACGACGGTGTTTTCCGTACGAGGATATTGCAGGACTGGCAGAGCGCCGATCGCGCGCAAACCGAGCACGAGGATCACCAGGCTGACGACCGTTGCCAGAACCGGCCGGCGGATAAAGATGTCGGTGAAATTCATCGCGACATACCCGTGTTCCTGCGTGAATTGCCGGCCTTCCGCCGGCACCTGCTATTTGTCGACCGGCTTGGGAGCGGGATCGTTTGCCGGCTGAACCTCATTGTTGATTTCGACTGGCGTGCCGTTGCGCAGCTTGATCTGGCCGGCGGTAACGACGAGGTCACCTTCCTTGACACCGCTGATCACCGCGATCTGATCGCCGCGGGTCTCACCGGTGGAGACGAAGGTCTGCCGGGCGACGAATTGCTGTTTGCCGGCAGCATCCTTGCCGTGGTCGTCGACCAGATAGACGATGTTGCCATAGGAATTGAACGCAATCGCCGTCTGCGGCAGCGTGACGTATTTTTGCGGCGCGTAGACATCGATGTCGACGGTGGCGAACATGCCCGGCAACAACACGTAGTCCTTGTTCTGGATGGTGGCCTGAACCTGTATGTTGCGGGTCGCGACATCGACCTGTGAATCGATGGCCGAAATTTTCCCCTCGAACGTGCGGTCCGGGAACGTATCGACCTTTACCGATATGGCCTGCCCAACCTTGATCTGCGCCAGCACTTGCTGTGGCAGGTAGAAATCGATGAAGATCGGATCGAGCTGCTGCAGGCTGACGATTGGCGTGCCTGCGGCAAGATACTGGCCGATATCCACCTGACGAATACCGATCCGGCCTGAAAAAGGTGCTTTTATGGATTTGTAGTCGACGAGAGCCTGCTGCTGTGCCACGAGGGCCTGGGCATTGAGGAAATTGCCCTTGTCGGTATCGACCACTTCCTTGCTCACCGCATCGGTTTTTCCGAGCGTGCTGTCGCGGTCATAGGTAATCTTGGCCAGCGCGGCTGTCGCCTTGAGCGCCTCGAGATGCGCGATGTCGTCTGCGGCTTCCAATTCGAGCAGGAGGTCGCCTTGCTTCACATCGGCTCCGGATTCGAAATGCACGGCGGAGACGATACCCGAAACATCCCCGCTAAGATTGGCTCCGTTGACGGCCCTGAGACTGCCGACGGCCTCCAATTGCGATTGCCATTGCTGCGAGGCGGCGACCATGGTCGATACGGTCTGCGGTGGGTTTGCCAGGGAGGCCATCACCTTGCGGATGATCGACGACCTGAATGCTTCGAACCCGAAGACACCGCCCAGAACCAGTCCGATAAGGACCAGCATAACGACCATGCGCTTCAGCATCGCTCAACTTTCCCAAGAATGACGAGCGGTTTTGCAACCCGATTTTTGTACTGATGAATCGAGACGTAATTGCGACATTTTCGACGGAGCGTCGGCCGGAAACGATCACAGCTTTGCGATGAATTCCACCTCGCAGCAGGAGCCATCGATGTTTCATTCCTCCCGTAACGAGCATTCCATCCAGTTTCTTTCCTGCCCGTGGTTCCGCAAACCGCCGGCATTCAGGGCAGCTATCGACCTCCAACAACGGTCTGGCAGTCAAGCGTTGAGCATCTCAACCGAAGTGCCCAGAATGTGGTACTCCATCGGCAACCACGCACAGAAGCTTGAGACTCGCGGATGACGTTCATTCAGAATGGAGAAGCCATTGACCAGAAACCATCCAATTGGTTCACTGGCCGGCAAACTGGTTCGTCTTTGGTGCCAAGCCGAGATTCTCCCGCAGAGTCGTGCCTTCGTAATTCGCATGGAACAAGCCGCGGCGGCGCAGTTCCGGCAGAAGCTTATCGATGAAGTCGAAGGCCGGTCCTGGCATATAAGCGGGGGACAGGTTGAAGCCATCGCAGGCGCCACTCTCAAACCATTCCTGCATTCGATCCACAACGACCTCTGCCGTCCCGCAGCCCAAACGATGCGCGAAAGTACTTGAGGTCATCTCCCAGACCTGCCGGATCGTCATTGGGGTTTCTCGAAGTCTTTTCTCCAGGTGATCGCGATGACTTTGGACCGCATTCGTCGGTGGTAGCGGCAGCGGAACATAATCATCGATGCTGTGCGTGCCGAGATCGCCCAAGCCCACTGCCTCGCAGCGGCCTTCGTGCAGCAGATTGTTTCGCTCGTTATCACAACGGAAGCCTACGGCTGCCGACGATCGGGACTCGGAGCGAAGATGGGCCAATAGGAGAAGAACTGCCTCCGGCTGAAGAGCCACTGTCCCTTGAGCTTCTGGAATGTGTCGATGTAATGCCCGCAGAAGGGATCATCGCCTGTCGACGACATGAAGCAAGTCCCGTCGGCGCTGTCGCCGTCGATGTGGAGCACCTCGTTGGTCACGGATGGCAACCTCCGCCCCGGCGCCATTTCCGAAAGATAGGAACGGATTTCATCGTGGCCAACCGCAACTGCCGGCACACCGCCTGGCTTGCGATGGTTTTCGAACGCGCCGTCAGATGTAAAAAGGGCAACGACCGCCTCGCGGTCGCCGCGAGCGGTGTGCCAGCAATATTTTGATCGCAGTTCGCTGAGTGCAAACCGGGCCTCGAGTGTCGCGATCCTCGATTCAAGCGATTGCATTGACGGCCTCTTCAGATTTGCCGGGGGCAGGGGATAGACCTGATTTGGCACGGATTTCATCGATCATTTGCGCCACACGTTGCGCATAGGGCGGATAGTGGACACCGAACTCGGTCTGAAGGCGGGTGTTATCAAACCGATAAGCCGTCGAGACCTGCTCACCGCCGGTCTGGTTCAGGAAAGAGATATCCGCATCCGGCAGTTTGCGTCGGACCATGTCAGCAATTTCGCTCAGGCTCACAGTCTCTCCGCCAGAGTTGTAAATGGCATGCCCGGTGCTTTTGGAGAGAGCCAGCGCCACGAAAACTTCCGCGATGTCGTCGACATGGACGACACAGCGCATCTGGTCGGCATGGTCCAGAACCACTTTTTCATTTTTTGCGGCGCGGACTATGCAAAGAATGTGGTCCACCGAGCCGATCAGCTTGTCCGGGCCGGCAATGTGCGCGGCGCGCAGTCCGGTGATCCGCATGGCGTGCTTCTTCCGGTAGTCGTTGGCCTGATACTCATTGAATACTTTGTGATTCGCATATTGGGTCAACGGGTAGGGTGGATCCGTCTCGAGGATATCCCTTGGCCCGTAGGGGGCCTGCCGCCCATTTACCGCTATCGAACTGGAGTAAACCACGTGCCCGACACCATATAGCCGGGCAGCCTCGAAGCAATTGTCCATCCCCAGTACATTCACCCGGAAGGCCGCGCGTGGTGATGTGTCGCGCATGTAACTGAGATTGACCACGACATCCGGACGATGGGTGCCCATGCAGGAGACGACCTGCTCGAAGTCGGCGATATCCAGGCGCATCGAAGTGACGGTGCCGCGCAGATCCTCGTCTGGAAGAAGCTGGAGGTCGCCCGATACCACCTCGTGCCCTTGTCGGGCTGCCAGCTGTACCACCCGTCGACCGATGAATCCGGCTCCCCCGACTACAAGAATCTTCATTGCGCCCTCCTTCAGGCTGACAGATTGGTCGTCGCTCTTGCTTCGGCTGCAGGCTGGGCGATATGGCGGACTGCGACGTAGGAAAAGGTGATGGCCGGCCCGATGTTTATGCCGCCCCCCGGATAATATCCTCTCATTACAGGCGAGATGTCCTGTCCGCTCGCATAAAGGCCCTGGATTGGTTTGTCATCGGCATCCAGAACCTGGGCATTGGCATTGATTTTCAGCCCGATCGACGTGCCAAGCGTCGAGGGATAGATGCGCAGCGCCACGAAGGGCGGCTTGGCGATCGGACCGAGATTGGGGTTGGGCTTGAAAGCGGGGTCCCCCAGAAGAACCGAGTTGAACGGATTCTCTCCGCGCCCGAACTCCGGATCGATTCCTGTTCGTGCATATTGGTTGCTGCGGTGAACGGTGTCTGAAAGGCCCGCCGGATCAATATCGATTTTCCGTGCCAGATCCTCGATGGTGTTCGCAACAGCGATGTAGCCGGCCTTGGCGTAGGGTTTCAGGCTGGGGCGGAATGGGCGGATCAGGCCCAGACCGCGCTTCCACACAAAGGCGCTGTCGCAAATGAAGTAAAAGCAGTTGCCGTCAGCCGCACCATTGCGAAACATCGCCTCGCCGATATCGTGATAGGAGTTCGACTCATTGACGAAGCGATGCCCTTTTGAGTCTACGGCGATCACACCCGGCTTTCCCCGATCGAGATATCCGTAAAGGATCGTTTCGGTCGTACCGTCTTTATGACGCAACAAGGACGAAGGCTGCCACAGTCCGGGGCCGACCACGTCATGATCTATGACCCCGCCCGCGCGCTGGCCTGCCTTGATGCCTTCGCCCAGATTGGCATGCCAGCCAACGGAATGATCATGCGGATGATTCGGCCCCAGTTCGCGACGCATTTCGGCGTTGTGCGGGAAGCCGCCCGTAGCAAGAACAACACCGCGCCGGGCGCGCACACGCAGGATACGACCATCCCGGCGTACCGTTGCGCCGACGACGGCATCGCCCTCGCGGATCAGATCGACAAGCGGCGTATTCACCCAAATGTCGGCCTTTTGTTGACGCAGGGTGAGAAGCATGCGTCCGATCATGGCATTTCCCGCACCGATATCGGTGCCCCGGGAATATGACATCCGATCCACCGCAAACCGTGCGAATGTAGCGAGTACCCGGCCGAAGCCGCCGAAGCTTCTGAATGGATTAAGAAAGTCGTCAACCTTGCGTTTGTCGATCGACATACCCCCTAGCAACATCAGTCGACGAATGGGCGGACGCAGCATTTCGAAGTCCTGGCGGCCAAGCTTGCGGCCATCAAAGCGTCGCGTTTCAAGGGTGCGCCCCTCTCGCACGCCCGAAACCTGGCTGGCGTGATAGTCCGGCCAGCGCACGTAGTCGAAGACGACTTCAGTCCGGTCCTCGATCTCGTCCATCGCTTTTGGTCCGGCTTCAAGGAATGCCTCCACCAGATCGGCCCGGTAATGATTACCAAGTTCGTGTCGCAAATAGTTGCGTGCGTTTTCAATTGAATCTACCGCACCTGCGGTCTTGGCCTTGCTGGTGTTCGGAACCCACGCAAATCCGCCCGACGTGGCCGAGGTTCCACCCACTGCCGGCTCCTTCTCGCAGACAAGGACGTCAAACTGCTTCTTGCGAGCGAAGATGGCTGCCGAGAATCCGGCCACACCACTGCCGAACACAAGGAGGTCAGTTTCGTGATCCCAGGCGTGATGGATGTTCCGTTCCATGGCCTTCCTTTCCATTCGTCAATCCCCGGTAGCCTTAGTCTCGGTTCAGACCGGCGCCGACGATCGACGTGCCAGCGAGGCGGTCGACCGTTCGCGCGATCGTGTTGACTTGTGTCTCGCCACCAAGGTCGTTCAGATGAATGCGGTAAAGCTCGCGGATCAGGTTCGTGATGGGCATCGGAACGCCCGAACCTTCGCCAAGCGAAGTCGCGAGACTGACATCCTTGTAGAGGAGATCCAAGGTGAAGCCAGACACCATCTCTCCCGCCAGGATTCGCGGGCGCATGTTGTGTTCGAGGAAGTAATTCCTGCCGGAGCTCGCCAGGAGAATATCGACAGCTCTCGACGGATCGAGGCCGTTGCGTACAGCGAGGGACAGCACTTCCAGGCTCAGCAAGCGCTGTGAATGATGCAAGAGATTGTTGGCCAGCTTGATGACCTGTCCGGCACCTACGTCACCAGCATGAAAGATGTTCGGGCTGATATCCTGAAGTATTGGCAAAAGCCGCTCATATTGGGCCTCTGAGGCACCAACCATCATCGCGATCCGCCCCGCCTTTGCGCCATTGGGGCCGCCGCTCACGGCTGCGTCGACCAACTCGATCCCATGCTTGGAGAGTTCGGCCGCCATAACCCGGGTTGCTTCGGGGTCGCCTGTTGTTTGATCGACGATGAGGGTTCCGGGGCGTGCTGTCGAAAGAACGCCCCCATCGTCAAACAACACGGCGCGGACATGTGTGCTCTTCGGTAAGCAAAGCAGAATAATGTCGCAGTGCCGAGCGAGTGCACCGGTGCTTGTCGCAGTCTGTGCCCCTTCGGCCGCGAGGCGATCGATAGCTGACTGGTTGGTATCAAAGACGAGGAGTTGGTGTTTGAGCAGGAGACGCGACGCTAGCGCCCCGCCCATGTTTCCAAGCCCAATATAACCAATTGTCATTTTGTCTTGCTCACGGATTCTGGCGTGGGATGTGTCGATGTGAGCAAGTTAGCGGGCCGCGAAGTCGCCGCCCGCTAACTTGTCGTTACTGGTAGACCATCCGAGCGGGATCGATATCGAGCACCGAGGCTGGAATCTGCGTATTGGTTCCCACAGCGATTTCGACTTCGTGTCGGACTTCTTCAGGTGTCACCGTACCGGCATGCCAAGCCGCTTTTTCAGATTCAAAGAGCAAGTCCAGTGTTTTATCATCGAGGTCCGGGAAAGTTGTCCGGATTGCCTTCTTGATTTCGTCAGGACGCTGGTCGAGGGCAGCGATGAAATCCCTTAAGGCTGCATTGACACGGTTAACGGTATCCGGATGGGCGTTGGTATAAGCGCGCATTGCGAGCGTGATCGCGGTGTGTGCTGGTGCGAACTTGGCTGGAAGCTGACCCTGAGGACCTGAGACCCACTGTATGCCCGTACCGTCGACAATCGGTGGGAGCCAATAAGGGGCGCTGGCGACATAGCCATCCACCGCGCCGCTTGAGAATGCCGCCGGCATATTCGGGATCGACATGTAGGTGAAGTTGATCTGCGCTTTTTCAACTGCCGCGGCTTCGCGGAAGGCAATGGTGTAGCTCGACGTTGGACTCGGTGTCGCAATCACGAGCCCGTTCAGTGCACGCAGCCGTTCTTCGATAGGGGCATCTGCGGCCACTCCGATCCGTTCGACGGTGCTCTTGCTCAAGACGAGCGTACCCCCGAGGCCCCGGTAGGTGGAGTTTACGACAATCATGTCTTGGCCGCGTGCTTGCGCGGCTACCAAGGACCCTGGGCCCGAAAACGCGAAAGACACCGCGCCGGATAGAAGGGCGGTCGCTGCCGCTGTGGAACTGTCCATCATCACAAAGTTTGGGTCAATGCCATGGTCCTTGAAGAAACCGAGGTCACGGGTAATGAGCGGGATGGCGGCGATCAAGCTGCCGCCGGCGAGCGCCATGTCGACCCGTTCAGGCTCTTGGGCTCGGGCGGTATCGCTCATGGCGATTGTCGCGCTTAGCGCGAACATGGCCAACAGTTGGAAAACTTTCATTCATTCCTCCCTGATTTGTTCGAATTGATTGTCCAGCCGAGAACGTTCTCTCTTCTCCCAAGAAAGGAGCGTGCGGGTCTTGTGTTGTTCAGGTGGCCTCGGTCATACGGATCTCGCCCTTCGCGTTCTGCCAGCCCAGCGCACGATGCTCGACGATCTTGAGCAGGGAGAGAAGGATCAAGCTGATCGCCATCAGAACCACCAGGCCTGCGAAAACTCCGGCGGTGTTGAGGTAGGATGTAGCTTCCTTGATGCGAAACCCGACGCCGGAGGTAGAGGCGACAAATTCGCCGACGATGGCACCGATCAGGGCATAAGGAAGCCCGATCCGGATTCCTGCCAGCATCCAGACAGCGGAATAGGGAATAGCTATCTTTGTCCAGATCGCAAAACGGCGGGCGCCGAGAAGCCGAGCGTTCTCGACAAGGTCACGATCCACCTGGCGGGTGCCTTGATAAGTGGTGACGAAGACCATGAAGAAGACCAGCAGCCCCGAAAACATTACCTTGTTGGTCAGCCCAATGCCGAACCACAGGACGAAGAGAGGGGCGAGGGCGATTTTGGGGATGGTATAGAGCGCGAGAACGAAAGGTTCGAATAGATCTCCCAATCGGCGAACCCAGCCTAGAACGAAACCGATAAAGGCGCCGACGATACTGCCTATGACAAAGCCAAGGCCTGCGGCAGTCAACGTCATGCGCATATCCTGCCACAACATGCCAGATGCCGCCCAGCGTTGGATCTCAGATGCGATGGCCGAGGGGCTGGACAGCCAGAACCCGAGATTGAACCACCGCGAACAGCCCTCCCAGAGCATGAGAAAAACCAACGTCGCTAGAACCTGGTAAAGTGCATTCGAGCTCGTCAGCGAAATTAGGAAAGGCTTCTGCCGATTGTCGGCATGGGCAGCGTTTTTCGCCATTGTTTTGATACTCCTCCAGATCGTTTGACGTCAGGACACGTCGAGTGCCGACCACAATTCACGGACGTATCGGCCAAAGGCCGGATCGGCGTGGATGTCGACCACGTCACGGGGGCGGGGCAGATCGATATCGACCACAAGCTTGGGGGTTCCCGGGCGCTTTGACATCACAACCACACGATCGGCCAGAGTGATCGCCTCCTGAAGATCGTGAGTAACGAACACGAAGGTGGACCCGGTCTCTTCCCAGAGCTTCAAGAGCTCGCCGTGCATCCGGGTTCGCAACTGGGCGTCCAGACTCCCGAAGGGCTCGTCCATCAGGAAAATGTCCGGGCTGTAGGCGAGTGTGCGGGCAATCATGACGCGCTGCAGCATGCCGCCGGAGAGCTGTTTCGGATAGGCCTTCTCGAAGCCATCGAGGCCGACCTTCTTGATTGAATTTGCAACGCGACTGGCCATTTCCGCCTTCGGAAACCCGCGAAACTCGAGCGGCAGCCGGACATTTGCCTCGACCGTACGCCAGGGCAGGCAGTAATTCTTTTGGGTCAGATAGCCGACGTCGTAATTGATCCCGTTGATGGGTTTCCCCTTATATTTCACGGTTCCTGCGGCAGGCTTGAGAGTTCCTGCCACCATGTTCAGCAGTGTCGATTTTCCGCAGCCGCTTGGTCCGACGATCGCGAGGAATTCGCCTTTGGCTACTTTGAGCGTGGTTGGTCCCATTGCGTGGAGCGCGCCGAATCTGGCCACGACGCCGTCGAAGTCGATGGCCAACTCTGCCATGCCTACCTCCCTCGCAGGGACTGGAATATAGTCCCGTGCCGCAAATGCGCTCATCGTATTACTGCCTTTCCTGACGGGATTCGCCGGCACTGGCTTTGGTTAGCCTTGCGGACGATCCTACTCCTCCCATTTAGAGGAACACTATGCAGTGGATCGTCTTACGTAAAGAATGATATAGGTGATATTCATCATTCACATTGTGAATTACATTGCAGTGTTTCGCTGCATATGGCCTGCATGCCTTGCTCCAGCTCGCTGTTGGCTGAGGCAATAGCATTGCCAAAGTCCTGGCCTTCTCGTGGCAAGCGATAGCGCCAAGCTCGTATTCTACGCAGGGCTGTGCTTGTTCACGAGATTCTTCAAATAATTGCGTAGCCAGACATTGGCAGGTTCTCTGTGAAGCCTAGCGTGCCATAGCAACCGGACCTGCGCTTCTGGAAGTGGGAGCGGCATCGCCAGGATCTGAAGGCCATAAGCATCTCTCAGAGCTCGTCTTGGAACGGTCGCAATGAGTTCCGTGTTGCGCACGATGCTGATTGCGGCAGAGTACTGAGCGACCGTCAGGCTGATGCTGCGTTTCAGCCGTCGCAGGGTAAGCTCGTGCTCGATATGCGGTTCTGCATTGCCGTTCGAAATCTCGATCTGACCGGCATCCGCGAACTGACGCAGGCTTATTTCTTCACTGATTACCGGGTGCACTTTTGCGGCGATGCAGCAGTAGGCATCCGAAAAGAATGGCTCGGCATAGATATCCGAGCGATCCGTCGTCAGATGGCTTATCGCAAGTTCCGCAGCCCCCGTCTGCAGAGCCTCGATGTAGCGATCTCGCGGCAGGGAGACTGCCTCGATCGATAATCCAGGAGCATCGGCTGCGAGTCCTTTCATGAGTGCTGGCAGGACGATCATCTGTCCGGCGTCGGACATCAGCAGCCGAAGCTTGCGGCGCATGCGCCGCGGATCAAACTCGGTCTGCCCGCCCATCGCGCCTTCAACGATGGCGAGAGCCTCCCGGACCGGCCCCGCAATCTCCAGGGCCAGGACCGTGGGCTCCATCCCTTTGGGAGACTTGACGAAGAGCTTGTCGCCGCAGGCGTTTCGGAGGCGTGACAGGGCATTGCTCATAGCCGGCTGGGAAAGGCCAATCCGCGCAGCGGCGCGGGAGACATTACGTTCGCTCTCGATGGCATTGAATACCTTCAGGAGATTCAGATCAAATGCATTGACATTCATTTTGTGAATGATCCTCCTTCCCAGATTAAATTAGACTTTAAAACACCCTCTTCTCATAACGGAGGCACAGACGTCAACCTGAACCATGACGATGGGAACGAGCCATGAGTCCTTCGACAACCAAGCTGCGCGTCGCGCCGGTCGACACCGAGGTCCTTATCGTGGGGGCCGGGCCAGTAGGCCTTGGTATGGCAATCGAGTTTGGCTTGCGAGGCGTAAAAACCACATTGATTGAGCAAGGCGATGGAACCGTGGATCACCCGCGAACCGGACTGATCGCCGTGCGCACGATGGAACTGGCGCGACGGTGGGGCATTGCCACGACCATTCGCGAAGCGGGATTTCCCGCCGACTATGAGCTGTCCATGGTGTTCTGCACGTCGCTAAGCGGCCATCTGCTCACGCGTGAGCCCTATCCGAGCATGGCGCGGACCCCGACGCCGCCCGAGACGCCCGAGAAGAAGCAACGCTGCCCGCAATCCTGGATGCAGCCTGTGCTGGTCGAAGCTGCCGGCTCGATCCCTTCGAGCAGTCTTTTGTATCGCCATCGCCTCGACGGGTTCTCCCAGGATGCAGACGGTATCACCGCGAAAGTCGTTGACCTGGAGACCAACGAGCCTCTTGTCATCCGCGCGGCCTACGTGATCGGATGCGACGGGGCAGCCGGTGGGATCCGCGAAGCGCTCGGGATCGAGATGAAAGGGCGGCTGCTGAGCTATTCGGTGAACATCTTGATCGATGCCCCCGATCTGGTGAAGCAACACCCAATGGGCGAGGCGGAGCGCTATCTGTTCGTCGGGCCTGACGGCACATGGGGCAACCTCACCGTGATCGATGGAGACCGGACGTGGCGGCTGACCGTTCTGGGTTCTGAAGAGAAGATGGATCTTTCCACCTTCGATGCCGAGGCCTGGGTTCGCCGCGCGCTTGGCAACGATTCAATTCCGTTCTGCGTAACCTCGGTTCTTCCGTGGCGGCGCAGCGAAATGCTGGCTAGCCGCTTCCGCGAAGGCCGGGTGTTCCTGGCCGGCGACGCCTTGCACACGACGTCGCCAACCGGTGGAATGGGAATGAACACCGGTATGCAGGAAGTGATGGATCTTGGCTGGAAGATCGAGGCCAGCCTGCGCGGTTGGGGCGGCCCCAAGCTGCTGGAAAGCTATGAGATCGAGCGGCGCCCGGTTGCGGCGCGCAATCTTGCCTTCTCGAGCTCGAACTTCGCAGCGTGGAAAGATGTGCCCGACACCAGCCGTATTCTCGAGGTCGATGATGCGGCAGCGCAGCTTCGCGCCGAAGTTGGTGAGCGAATGAAGCTCGCGACGCGAGTCGAATGGGAGTCGCTGGGCTTGCAGATCGGTCATCGTTATGACGACTCGCCGATCTGCGTTCCCGACGGAACTCCTCCTACACCCGACGACTATTCCGACTATGTCCCGACGAGCCGCCCGGGCTCGCGGGCGCCGCACGCCTGGCTCTCCGAAGGGCGTTCAACACTGGATCTGTTCGGAACGGGATTTACGCTGCTTGTCTTTGGAGACAAGACGGACTCGCAGCCGCTTGAAGCAGCCTTGGAAGCTCGCGGCGTCCCGCTGCGGGTGGAACGAATTGAGCTGCCGGAAGTCACGGCACTTTATGAGCGAAAGCTTGTACTTGTTCGCCCCGATGGCCACGTCGCCTGGCGCGGTGATGCTGCGAAAGATGCCGAGCTTGTGGCTGCGACGATCAGCGGAAATGGATCCGAAATCGCTGCCGAAGCCGAGATGCCAAGGCGTAGCGGAACAAAATAGCGGTCTGCGGCAGGTGATCTCTAGAGAAGATTGACCTGGTCGAATGAAAAGCAGTCGACATCAAGCTGCGCTGGCAGCCAGAAATCGACTTATTGCGCATAGGGAGATGGAAATGCGGGTTAAGGCAGCAGTCTTGCACGAGCAGGGTCTCGCGGTGCCTTTCTCCGAAAGCTGGCCGTTCCGGATTGAGGAACTCGATCTTGAGGGTCCAGGCGAAGGCGAGGTTCTCGTGAAAGTCGCCGCCGCCGGCTTGTGCCATTCCGATCTTACCACGGTGATGGGACAGCGACCTCGAACGCTTCCGATCGTCGGCGGTCATGAGGGTGCCGGTGTGGTGGTGGAGGTTGGTCGGGGCGTGCACGAATTGACATCTGGTGACCACGTCGTGATGGCACTGGGTGTCGGATGCGGCCATTGTTCGACCTGTCGTCGCGGGCGTCCGGTGCTTTGTGGGCAGATCAAGCGGGCGCGCCTAGGGGGAACCCTGGCAAACGGAGCGCGCCGGTTTTTCCTGAACGGGCAGCCGATCCAGCATATAGCGGTGTCTCTTCTTTCTCGCAGTACACGGTCATGATGCCGGAGAATCTCGTGAAGATCGACAAGGCTTATCCGCTTGATGTCGCGGCCATGTTCGGTTGTGCCGTCGTCACGGGTGCCGGGGCGGTGTTCAATGCGGCGAAGCTTCGTCCTGGCCAAACGGTTGCGGTGATCGGCTTGGGTGGTGTCGGCCTCAACACGGTGATGGCGGCAAGGATTGCCGGCGCTTCACAGCTCATTGGCATCGACATCGATCCGGCCAAGTTGACCCTCGCAAGCGAACTCGGCTGTACCACCACGCTTCTTGCCGAGCCGGCAGGGGCGCTGGTCAGCACCATCCGCGAAATCACGGATGGTGGCACCGATTTCGTTTTCGAGGTGACGGGACGACAATCGGCAATGGCCACAGCGCAGGAAATCACCAGACCCGGCGGCGAGATCGTCTGCATCGGGGTTGCGGCAGCGGATGCGATGTACAGCTATCCACATACACGTGCCGTGGCAGAGGAGATGGTCATCCGCGGTTCGCATATGGGAAGCGGCTATGCCCATTGGGACATTCCAGTATACCTGGACTACTTCCGTCAGGGCCGCATGCCGGTCGATCGGCTCAGGAGCCATTCTATCGGCCTCACGGATCTGAACGTCGCACTGGATCGGCTGCGCACAGGCGAAGCGGTACGCCAGATCGTGGTGCCCGGGCTTGAATGATGCAATTCAAGGTGATCCCACGCGAGATGAAGAGGTGTCGACGCTCGTCACCGCATTGCATCCACAGCCTCGATGAAACGTTGGAGACGACATGCAGCTGACAAACGAAATCTATATCGATGGTGAGTTCCTGAGGACCGGCAGCGCTGGCGAAATGGTCCACCACAATCCTGCGACAGGCGCGATCAACGGCCAGACGATACTGGGTGGCCGAACGGAGGTGGACCGCGCCGTGGCTGCCGCCGTGCAAGCGCAGAAGGTCTGGGAAGCCTTGGGTCCTGTGGAGCGGCGCAATTGTCTTGGGCGGCTTGCCGGGATCATTGAATCCTGGGAAGACAGATTTAGAGCCGCTGCTGCCGCGGAAACCGGCATGCCGCGTCGGGGATTTGACGAAAGGCACAAGTTTGCGGTCGAGTGGATCCGCACTTATCAAGGCTGGGCCGACAAGATTGGCGGTGATGTGACCGCCACTAACGATGCTGGCCGTCTGGAGATCACCAGACTGGAACCCTACGGCGTCATCGGGATCATTCTCACTTGGAATTCTCCGCTTCTCTCGCTGACAATGAAAATCCCCGCCGCGCTGGCGGCCGGGAATGCCGTGGTTGTAAAGCCATCCGAGCTGACGCCATTGACACCAACACTGTTTGCTCAGGCCTGCGTCGAGGCAGGTATTCCAGCTGGCGTCGTCAACGTTATTCCCGGCGGTATTGAGGCCGGGGAAGCAATTGTTGCTCATGTCGATGTGGACAAAATCTCGTTTACGGGAGGGTTGAAGGCGGCAACCGCTATGATGCGTAGTGGCGCCCCCCTAATCAAACCGTTCTGTTTCGAGCTTGGCGGCAAGTCTGCACATCTGGTTTTTGAAGACGCCGACCTGATGCTGACCGCAAAGGTTGTCTGCGGTGGCCTGCTGAATGCAGGACAGTCCTGCACCTTTGGTTCGCGCATATTGGTCCAGGCGCAAGTCTATGACGCATTTCGAACTGCTTTCCTGGGTGAATTGGCCAAGGTGGTTGTCGGCGATCCGACTGACGACAGAACGACGATGGGGCCGCTGGTGACGGCCGATGCACAGCGACGCGTGCGAGCGTTCATCGGGAAGATGCGCGCCGAGGATGAAGGCCAGGTAATCTTTGGCGGAACAGACCTGGTGTTCGATGGCGATCTGGCAGGCGGCTACTTTGTATCGCCAACCCTCTTTGAGAATGTCTCACCCACCAGTCCGCTCGCGCAGGAAGAGATTTTTGGGCCGGTCTTCGCACTTATGCGTTTTGATGACGAAACCGACGCAATTGCAATCGCGAATGATAGTCAGCTTGGTCTATCGAATTATGTTCACACCCAGAATTTGCGCCGAGCCCTCAGGATCACGTCGCAGCTCAAGAGCGGGACCGTCTATGTCAACGACGCCAGCCGACGCAACGCGGGCGCACCTTTTGGGGGGGTCAAGCGCAGCGGTATCGGCTCGGAAGGCGGGCGTCCGGGACTCGACGAATTCCTGCGACACAAGACTGTCGGGCTGGCATGATGGATTGCGACGCAAGTCGCTATAAAGAAGGTATCGATTGGACTCAGCGGGCGTGGACTCCGCTGCGAGACTGCGAAGTGGCAGATGGTCGGCATATACTTCAACGGCAGCTAGCGAGCCTCATCCATCTTGAGCCCCGTGCCACGGTCGAATGTGATTGAACGGCGGGCGAGGTGGGGCAGGGCCTGCAGTGCCTGTATGACGCCATCCATCACTGAATCTTGGGCTCAAATCCATTCCCGCCGATCGCCGCCGGCATCGCGACCGCGAAACGCGGTTGCTGGCAATTCTCGCCGGCCGCGGCGGCCGAGGCCGGGCTGAAGGAGCACGATCGGCTAATGCTGGCGCGCCAGACGATGACACGAAAACTCGTCGGCCGGCGTACGTCGTCGAAACTGCCGGAGCTGATCGAGCTGGTGCTCTCTCGGCCGCTGGTCACGGCCGGAACGGTTGCCAGGGCGATCGGCGTGACGCCGCAGGCAGCGGTCAGGATCGTCGGCGAGCTGAATTTGCGCGAGATGACGGGCAGGGGGCGGTTTCGCGCGTGGGGGGTGATTTGAGTAAAGCACCTGAATCCGGGAGAATAAGTTCAAATACTGCCTCAGCAATCACTATAACTATAAACGCGGGCACGCACTGCCTCGACTGCCGCTTCGAGGAAGTTCCTTTACCGCTGGCCGCTACTGCCCCAAGCGTCGCCAACGCCTCAGCTACGCGCCTCGGGCTTCACAGCAGTTCACCACGACAGGTCTCCCGAAAACGGTCCCCTCCGGAGGGGATGGGACAGATCACGCAATGCCCTCAAAAGGAACGCGCATTTCTGCGTTGTTTGCTGGGAGGGCGACATTGTGAAAGCAAGACATTTACTGACCTCAACCTTGGCAGCCTTGGCCTTGGCTCTATCGTCGAGTGTGGCCTCGCATGCTCAAACTCGCGGGGTCACGGATACCGAAGTCACTATCGGAAGTGCCGGCGATCTCAGCGGCCCTGCTGCCAACAACGGGCTCGCCAGCGCGCATGCAATGCAGTTGCGGGTCGACGAGATCAATGCAGCCGGCGGCATCCATGGCCGCAAGCTTCGTCTGATAGTCGAGGATGCGCAGTATCAGGTTCCCCGCGCCGTCCAGGCCGCAAACAAACTGATCAACCGCGACAAGATTTTCGCGATGATAGGCACGGTCGGCACGCCGCAGAACAATGCTGTGTTCCCGCTGCTGGAGCAGAACAACGTTCCCAGCCTGTTTCCGCTTTCGCAGGCTCGGGTCATGTGGTCTCCGGTCAACAAGCTGAAGTTCCAGTTCAACGCCGACTACCGTGATCAGGTAGGCGGGGCGGTAAAATACATGGTTGATCAGAAGAAGACGAAGTTCTGTGCCGAGTATCAGGACACCGATTTCGGCAAGGACATCGTAACCGGTGCGGAAGAAGAGTTGAAGAAGGCCGGGCTGAACATAGTGGCTAAATCCACCCACAAGCCGACGGATACCGATCTTGGAACGCAGATGATCAATCTGCGAAAAGCGGGTTGCGAGGTCGTTATCCTCGGCACCTTGGGACGAGATGCCATCATCGCCTACACCACGGCGCGTCGTGCTGGTTGGACCGATGTCGAATTCATCGGAGTATCGCCGACCTACGATTCTGCCGTTTCGGGCGTCCCGGACGGAGGAACCGATGGCCTCTATGCCTCGACGGGTGTCTGGATCAAGCCGCGCGAAGAGATGCCGGAGGCGGGGCGGCAGATGTTCGACAAGTACAAGGCAGCTTACGGCAGCGATCCGACTGTTTCGGCGATGATCAGCTACATCGGGATAGACCTGATCGCCATTGCCCTGG
>VFQQ010001233.1_pt1 | contig 37748 bp, 63 predicted proteins | sample 3512341 | NCBI WGS metagenome assembly VFQQ01 (sample SAMN10412373, study PRJNA504923) | tailings metagenome | isolation source: Relicate 2 Philex TSF1 revegetated site | place: Philippines: Tuba, Benguet | collected 2017-08-29 | reverse complement strand
CCATCTGCACAGCCCCACAGCGCAGCATGCCGCAGCGCAGCGCAGCGCACCTGTTGGAAGCGGTCCTTGAGCACAACCGTGAGCAGGCCCAGGATGAGCTGGCCTATACACACAGCATGCCACAGCATGCCACAGCGCAGCACAGCATGCCACAGCGCACCTGCTGGAAGCGGTCCTTGAGCACCACCATGAGCAGTCCCAGGATGAGCTGGCCGGTTGAGTGGCCAAAGCCCCACAGCGCGCCCAGCAGCGAGGCGCGCCAGTGGCTGCGGGAAGGAGTCACCAAAGGGCATGCAGGAGGTCGATTGGCATATGCGCTAGCGGGGAGGGCGTGCCAATGGCTGTGGGAGGCATGGCATGGCATGGCATGGCATGGCATGGCATGGCATGCAACAGAGCAGCGCATGTTGGTCGGTCCACAGCAGCGCGACGTGACAAAGCGACGTGCCATCATGCCAGCGTCTAAATATGGAGCCATGGAGGGAACAGAGCATGGCAACTATGTAAGCAACGAGCCCTGCTGCCTACCTGCGGCCGATGGTCAGCGGCGTGAGGGCTGCCAGGTGGTCTGCGCCCGCCAGTGTGTGCAGGCAGCCGGCTGCTAGGCCCGTCCACGCGCTGCGGATGGCGGTGCGCAGGCCTGCGCAGGTGGAGCAGCAGAACACGAACAGGAGGATTCAGGCAACTAAGGCATGTATTGCTAACTCGCATGTGTCGTAGTGCTGCTGGTCAATCGCAGGCAGCAAGGTACTGCTCTACCCATGCCAGCTGCACTGCCACAGAGCATGCGCATGCGGCTGGAAACAGCAGCAGCGCTTCAGCCGCCCCTGCCATGCTCAGGCATGCATGTTCGCAGCGATCCTACATTGCCCATACCCTGCACATGCCGCCGAGCAACCTCAGTGTGCCCGCACCTTCATTGGCTGTCGGCGCCGCCAGGCCCACCGATGCAAACGGCCCTCCTAGCACCCCCGCCAGCTGGTACCAGGCCGCAAACGCCGTTGCCGTGGCTGCCAGGCGCACCAGGCGGGCAGCCCAGGGCGGCAGCAGCGGCTGGCGCTGCGACTGCTCGGGCTGCTCGGCGGCGCTGGGTGGCGGCGCCGCCGCCGCTGCCGCGTAGCTGGCGCTGCACTGCAGGCTGGCGCCGGCTGCCCGGGAGCTGCCCGACCACTGCTGGGTGCCCAGAGGCGGCTGCTGTGCGCTCAATTGCCCGCGGGAAGAGGACCCTATCCTGAGCGCCTTGGCTGGCCCTGCCGCGCCGCACCGGCCTCCACGGTGCTGCCGCAGTGGCGGGCCAACGCCCAGGGCTGCGGAGACGGCCTGCATTTCGCTCTGGCCGCGGAAACGATAGGAGGACGGGCTGCTGGTGGGTCCGAGGGTGCCCCGATCGCAGCAGACGAGAGTTTGATCAACGCCGATCGCAATGCGTGTGGCCGTGTGGAAGGGCAGGCTCACGAGCACGCCATCGATGCATGGGGAGGGTGTCACATGGAACGCGCCGATTGCCGCTGGCAGGCAGTGTTCGGATCACGTGCAAGCTTGTGCGGCCTGCAGACAGCGCCACGGCCCACCCTTGCTTTGGGCAAGCCGGCGCTCGCTCACTTCCGCAGCCTGGCGGCCCCTTGCAGCGCTTGATCCATCTCTGGGAATACTCAGCTAGACATCCCAGGCGCCGCTGGCGCCCCAGCCCCTCACGATGGCGGACGGCAAGGTGGGCAGCAGCCTGGGGGCCCTGCCGCGCCTGCCCGGCACACTGATGCAGTGCAATGCACTCACCAGACCCCACACCCGCGCGCAGGAGAAGAAGCGGGGGCCGGAATGGAACGTGCACATCTCGGGGGCGCCCAACCGGCTGCGCCGCGAGACGGCGTTTATGTGCAACATCCGCTTCCGCAACGACCTGCCCGAGGTGGGTGCTGCGCAGCAGTGTGTTCATTTGAGCGTTGGTGGGTGGGCCGGAGGCAGGGGGCAAGCTGGGAGCCTCGCAATGCCACTTGCCGCGGTGGCCGCTCAGCTGCCGCCGCTGGTGCTGCCACCGTCGGGCTGAGCAGCACGTTTGGTCACCTGTCTAGCCGCTTCGGCGGCACGACTGGCTGCCTTTGCTGAGCTCATGAGTTCACACAGCTGCCGCTGCAGCGCCCAAGGCGGAGCACATGCGCAGCAGGTATTCACTCGCTTGCCTGCGCCGCTGCCTTGCCAATCCGTTGCCCATGCAGATTCCCTGCGACCCCAAGCTGCTGCTGCCTCCCTATAACAAGGAGGAGCTGGCGGCCTTCAAGCTCACAGAGGTGGAGAAGGACCTGCAGAAGGTGGGCACAGTGCAAGATGCATCAGTGCTAGTTGGAAACAAGCCGCAGCTGGTGTTGCAAGTTGCAGCGCTGCGCTGCATGGGGCGTGCATGCTCTCGCTTTGCGTCTGGTCGACTGGCCGTGCTGCGCTAAACTGCCAGTTTATTTGTCCCTTCATTGTGGCACAGGACCTGCTGTTTGATGCCGACCTGGGCATCCCCATCCACGCCTGGAACATCGAGCAGTGAGCGCATGCCTGGCACTGATTGCCGCCGACTGTGCTGATGGTGGAGTGTGTTGCTGTGGGGATGTGGGCTAATGGTGCTGACCTGCTGCCTGCCTCGCCGCCGCCGCCGCCGCTGCCGCCGCCGCCGCTCACGCACCCTTCGCCTGTCCACACTGCTGCAGGTATAGCATACCGGACGGGCCGCCGCCACCGCTGCACCCCGACGATGCCGCGCTGCTGGCGGTGCGTCTTTTGGTTGTGTGGTGCCTCTGAGCCTGGCTGCGATGCACGGCGGCCGGGCTGAGCTGCATGCGTTTGTCATGAAGGCGAACGATAGACAGCGCTGCACGTCTTTCTGACTGTACTTCACTCAATCGTTTCGTACAACCAGGCGGATGAGGAGGCTAGTGCCAAGCAGGCGCGCCTGCGTGGCGAGGCGGGCGAGGTCTCCTGGGTAAGCTTTCTGCTGATCAAGGGTTTGGTGATATGATCAGACTGGCTGCAATGTCTTGTGTGCACTTGTAGCAGCTGCTTTCCTTTGCTGCCGTGCTGCATGCTTGCATGATCAGCCTGCTTGAATGCCATGCACTGGGTGTCTGCCAAGTGCATTGCCCCAGATGTTCACGTCTTTTGATTCTGCTCCTGTTTGCGGCGTCCCTTGCCGCAGCTCATGCGCACCAAGTACATTGCAGCGGAGGCTGGGCTGAAGCGGAGCGCAGGGCCTGCTAAGCAGGAGGCGCAGCCAGGTGAGTCTGGGGATCCATAATGCAGGTGCTTGTGAGCTGTGGATGCGCATGGGCACTGTGCCTGGGTCGTAAAGACAGCAGCTGCCCCTGCCTGAAGTCCCAGCCTGTGTTTGCTGACCGCTTGGCAACGCTGCAGGCGCATGCCTGCCTTTGCTGAGAATGAATGCCTGGCTCGCTTCTGTTTGCTTACCCTGTGCAGGAGAGGAGGAGAATGAGGACCCTCGGGAGGCCCGCATCCGCCAAATCGAGGCGCAATTTGCGGCGGCGCGCGCCCCGCCGGTGCACTGCAAGGACCCCTCGCTGCGGCCGCTGGAAATCCTGCCAGGTGTGCCTATAAGCCCTTGGTTGGACGGCTGAAAGGCTGAGCTCCCCTGCCTGCATTGATCATGCAGCGTGCTGTGCGGTGCTGGCAATGCATACCTGCTCGGCATGCTGAGATTGCAGTGTGTGGCAAGTGCCACTTGTTCGTGCCAGGCCAAATGGCTTGCTGATTGGCTGTGCCTCAACTTGTATTCCTTGCTTCAACCTGCAGTGTTCCCGGACGGCATGATGGAGGGGCGCTCGAGCGTGCTGGTGTCGTTCGACAACGACCCGCTGCAGGCAAGCTTTCCTCGTCTGCAAACCTTCCTGAGAACTTGTTAAAAGAGGGTTGGCTTGGTTTGAAGTCTGCTGGTGTCGTTCGACAGCGACCCGCTGCAGGCAAGCTGGCATCTTGTTGGTCGTCCCCGTCCCCACTCTTCGAGCAGCAAATCGTGCTTGAAGAGCACAGCAATTTTGCACGCGCAGGAGAGGTGCTGGCCGTCCACTTGAAACTGGTTAAACTTGCTGTATTTGCCCTGCAGGACGTGGATCGTGTGGAGCGGCTTTCCAGTGCTGCCAATCAAGTTGCATCGAACTCATCTTTGCTTCCTTGATCCTTTCCCTTTCAGGATGTGGATCATGTGGAGCGGCTGCCGACCGAGGAGCGCACCCTCATGCGCCAGGTGGGTTCCCCCCTTGGGTTTGGGCTGCCTGCTGTCCAGGCGCAACCTGTTGGGCTTGCCGGCTGTCCAGGCTCAGCCTGTCAGGCTGCCTGCTGTCCAGGCTCAGCCTGTCAGGCTGCCTGCTGTCCAGGCTCAGCCTGCATCCAGCCGCCTGCTGCCGCCTGCTTGTTTGCAGCCTCCTGCTTGACTGCGGCATCCGTGATCGTAATGTGTTTGTTGATCCACACGCTTTGCCCACCCGCCAGGTGCATCTCGCTGGCCCTCTCGCACCAATTTGTTTTCTGTGACGTTCGCATCGATTGTTTCTGCAGGCCGCCCAGCTCAAGTCGTTCCGCCCCGCCAGCGGCAAGCAGTTTGTGGCGCTGCTGGTGCCGCCGCGGCCGCCGCAGCAGGGGTGAGCTTGTTTCTGGGGAGCGTGCGTGCTTGTGTGGAGTGTGGACGCATGCCTGTGTGGACTACGGACGCATGCAGGACACCCTTGACGCTGCTTGCACACTGCTGTTTTGTGCAGGGATGCGGAGGAAGGCAGCGGCAACTTCCCCGGCACCCTGTTTGCCCAGGACTACCAGTGGGTTCGCGAGTACAACACGAGCATTCGCGTGGACGATAAGGGTGAGTGCCTGTTGCTGGCTGTTGGCAATTGCTATCTGTTGCAGCAATTCAGCTGCCGGTGGAAGTGCGAGTACAACACGAGCATTAGCCTGGTGAGTGCCTGCATTGCGTGCATAATTGTACGCCATTGCACGCCCCCATGTGGTTGCGTGGGCGGGCGGCCTGCCTTCCAGGGCAGCTTGGAAGCTGCCCATCAAGCAACATGTACGGCTTGACTCACGTGAGAATGGGTGTTCACCTGTGAATGGCTTGCACAGCACACTCCTGCTTTCCTTTGGTTCACCAATCTTCCTGCCCCAACTGGACAACGTGCCACTGCTACCTCCCTGCTGCTGCATCACCCTGCAGGCACAGCCTTCCTTCCTGTTCCGCTTTGCCGACTGTCCGTCACCTGGCTGCTCTCTCATTACAACTCTCCACTGGTGCTCTCCCGCTCATCCATCCCCCTGCAGGCACCACCTTCCTGTTCCGCTTTGCCGGCGACTCGGTGCAGTTCCACGACCTCAACATGCAGGTGGGCTCAGCACAGCACAGCACAGCACAGCACAGCACATCACAGCAGAGCATGCAATGCCTAGCACAGCAGGCGTGGCTGGTGTTTGAAAGGGCTGGCGACTTGGAGCAGCTCCGCCATGCACCTTGGCACAAACCAACCTGCCAATTCACCGTTAACCCTGCCACAGCTCAACCTGCGCAAGCGCAAGCGCGGCATCGGCGGCGGCGATGATGAGGAGGAGGAAGAAAGCTTCAACCAGCCAGAAAAGGTGGGCTGTTGCTTCTTTGGTCTTGGGCATCTTCATTTTGTGGTTGGGCAGTTGCAATGCCGAGGAGGAGAAGAAGAGCTTCAAACAGCCGGAGAAGGTGGGCGGCTTTTTCACCCACAGCTGTCTTAATCCATTGCTGGCTTGTAAGGACATTGCCTGGCTGTGGGGCACCCGGGATCCGGAGATCGCTGTGCAGCCCCTGATTTCACGTCCGCGGTTTGACATCCACGTTTATTTGGCCGCCCTTTGATGCAGATCATCATCCGCCTGCCGGGCACGTACGATCCAGAAGCGGAGGCAGCAGCCGAGGAGGAGGCGGCGCGGCAGCGGCGGCGGCAGCAGCCCGGTGGCGGCAGTCCAGAGGATGCGCAGCAGCAGCCGGATTGGGGAGAGGATGACGAGGAGGGAGCAGCGGCCGCAGGTGGCAACGGGAGCGATGGAGAGGGCGCGGCAGGGGCGGGCGGCGGCGGCGGGGAGGACGAGTGGGCTGGGCAGGCGAATGCGAACGCCGCGCTGCGAGACGTGTTTGGGGACGACGATGACGACATTTAGAGCACGGGATACGCTGCCCGTGTGCTTGGTCGCATCCTGCTGCAATCACGTGGAAACAAAAGTGCCCAAAGAGAAGGCAGTGCGGGTGGCTGGGGCGAGGCATGCTGCCTGACGGGACGTTGCCTGCACACTCAACTGCAGCCTGGCTTTCTGCAGCAGGTGCCATGAATGTTACACCCCAGAACAGAACGCTCATTGAAAGAGGATGCAGACATAACGAACGCAGGGGGTGACAGGCAGGTGCAGACAGCCCAGAGGGCTCGTTGGATAAGCACGGGCTGAGGACAGCAGAACAGTGCAAGCAAACCGCAGCCCGGCTGCAAGGCACTCGCGTCAGATCTCAAGCTTGCCATATGCCTGAGCGAACACGTCTTCCAGGTAGGAAAACAGCCGGCTGTCGCCGTCTGCCCCCTCGATTTTGAAGCTGTCCCGCCACTTCTTGCACTTGCTCCCCGCATCCGCCTCAAACTGAGCGGGGGTCACAATCAGCTGCACCGTTCTGCCGCGGCCGCCGCCACCGCCTGCTGCTGCTGCCGGCTCCCGGTAGTAAGCCAGCACTTTCTCGTATCGCGGCAGGAAGTAACCGTAGGTGCGCCGTGGCTCTCGACTGCCGCCGCTGCTGCTGGGCCCAGCACCGCCGCTGCCCGCTGTGCCACCGCTGCCGGCGCCGCCTTCCTCCTTGCTGGCTTGCACATAGAGGAGCAGTGCCGGGGCGCTGGCTGGCATGCCTGGCAGGAGCCGGTCGACTTGGATGCCTGCCAGCCACTCCTGGCTGCCAGGCTGCAGCTCAACAGCGCCTGGCCTAGCTGGCGGTGAGACAAGCACAGCACCCTCCGGCACCTTCTGCCCGCCCTTGTGGGATGCCCGCTTTGCACGCTGCACAGGCTGCCCGGCAGCCGGCTCCGTTGCCGGCGCTGCTGGCTGCGGCTTAGTCAGCTGCTTGGGCTGCTTCAGCTGTGCAGGCTTGGGCTGCTGCTGCTGCTGCTGCTTGGGGGCCGGCGCCTGCTGCTGCTTCAGCTCCTGCTTGGCAGGCTGCTGCTGCTGCGCCTGCTGCACCCGCTGCGGCTGCTTGGCGGGCTGCTGCTGCGCCTGCTGCTGCTGCCGCTTGGCAGGCTCCTGCTGCTGCTTGGCTGCCGGCTGCAGCTTTTTGGCCGGCGGCACCTGCTGCAGCTGCTGCTGTGCCTCGCGCTGCGCCTTGGCGCTGTGCCGCTGGGAGAGGAGGACATCTTCTGATTCTCCATCGCTCTCGCTGCTGCTGCTGCTGGTGGTGAGATCCGACTCAACTTCGCTGCTGCCGCTGCTGCTCCTGAAATCAGAGTCGTCATCGCTCTCACTGCTGCTGGGAGGCGAGCGCAGCTTTGCAGCAGGCAGCGGCTGCTGGCTGCTGGCAGCGGCTGAAGCTCCAGCAGCTACCGCTTGCCGCTTCGGCTGGCTGCCGCCGCCGCTGCCGCCATCGCCGCTGCCGCCGTCGCCGCTGGCCGCGGGCTGCTTGCGCTTGCAAAGCAAGTTGCGCTGCAACGGACCAACACAAGGCAGAAGCTGTGAGTAGGCAAGTGGTGGCAACTACGCAAGGTGGGTGCAGAGTGGCACATCATTGTTGTGGGTGGTGCGACAGGCCGACAAGCAGCATGGCTCCTGGCCATCGCCAGCATGAAATTCCCCTGCTGCCACTCACCACCAAGGCTAATGCAGCGCCTGACTGGCCGCTCCCTGCCGCAGGCTTGGTGGATGCGGGCTGTGCCGCCGCCTCGCCTGATGTGGCTGTTGGCTGGGCCGCTGCTGCAGGTTTGGCAGGTGTGGCTGCTGGCTGTGCCGCTGCCACAGGCTTGGCAGGGGTGGCTGTTGGCTGTGCCGTTGCTGCAACAGCCACCTGGGAGGCACGCTTGGCAGGCTTGCCACCCTTGGCGCCATTGGCGGCAGGCTGTGCTGCGTCTGCCGCAGGGCCGCCGCCTGTGCCTCTGGCCGCCGCGGCCGCCACACCCGCAGCCGTGGGTGCTGGCGGCAGCGCGGCAGCTGCCGGCTTGGCTGATGGCAGGCCCCCTGCTGGCCACACGGGGGAGGCTCGTGCTGCCCGCGCCGCAGGCCGCTCCACCACCGCAGCCGCTGGGCCTTTGACGGCGGCAGCTTCCGCGGCTGTGGAGCCGCCTGCTGCGGCACTGCCCGCTGCGCCTGCTGTGCTCTGTGTCAGAGTGACCGTGAAGGAGAAGAGCAGCTCGCGAGCCGTACTGTGGATCTGCAGGCTGTGGCCCGCCTCAGCCTGCGGAGCAAGTAGGGGTAGAGGTCAAATTGATCAGTCTGTGCATCCGGTGTACATGGAAACGCGCCATAGCATCAGCCCAAGAGCCACCCTCGGCCACAACCGCGCTGATAAACAACAACAACCGCTGCCGGATTCTAGTGCCAGCCAAGCGCTGCCTGTCAGGATCCTGATGCTGAGGCCCCAAGGCACCAATGCAGCCAGCTGCGACCAGAAGGCCAGGACTGCAACTCACCCTCGTTACCCACTCGCGCTTGCACTGCAGCACCTTGCCTTCAGTATCCACAAGGCTGATCTGCACGTCTCCTTCCTGGCACACCATGACCGCCATGCCTGGTTGCTTGCCGGGCTTGGTCGGCCCGGCTTTCAGGATGACGCTGGTGTGCGCGCAGTGCGACTGCGCCAGCGGCCGAAACGCGGAGCCCTCTGGGGCGATGTTGGCGGCATCAAGCACCAGGAACTGGTCCATCTCGATCGGCACCATTAGGCTGCTGCTCGCGCGCGCCCAGTCGCGGCGCAGGCATAGCTGCTGCGACATGGCGGGCCTGCGGAAGGCAGCGTGGTGCAGGGTGGTTGAGCCGTGGGCGGCGAAGCGGCGCAAGCGGGAGCGGCGGCCGGCGGAGGGGAGCCGGAGCCGCCGTTCGGCGATGGATCACTCAGATCGGCGCACGAGAGCGCCCCAATAGCAGCCTGCGCCACCCCAGCTCTCACCTGCCGGCGCTGCCCGACCCAAGTCCGCGCGTCTGGCCCCTCGCCCGGCCGCAAAGGACGTGTGCAGCTGCTGGGGCTGCGCTGCAGAATAAGAATATTGCAGCGGCTGAGCCCAGCAGGGCGAGGAAGGGCGAGGAAGAGAGCCAATGGCGGGGCAGCAGGCAGCACAGAGCGCAACGCGGCGCCACACTACCATGCTAATTTGGCCCGGCATGTGCTGCAGTGGACATCAGGGCTGCAGCAGAAGCCACTGCAAAAGACTGGTTTACAAACCGTTGGTAGAAGAGGGTACAAGGGTGCGTCGCCAGGGGCAAAACGGCAGCGCTTGGGTGGCGGCAGAGGTGGGCAACGAATTTGGGCTGGAGAGGCAGAGCGCAGCGCGACAACAGCAACAACAACTGACCGAGGAGGAAGCAGAGAGCAAAGCAGAGGCAATATGCTGGAGGCATAGGGGGGAGGGAGGAAGGGAGAGGGTCTGGGGGAGCGGGCAGCTCACGGGGATCCCTGCTGCCTCAAAACGCAACGCACGGCAATGCAACGCGGCGCATCCAAAGGCAACGCCGTGGGGCTCTTTGGGCACAGCCCCCAGCTGCTTGGCTGCTATCGGTCCGCCACGCCGTCGTGCGAGGGCCCCGTGCCATTGCCCAGCTCCTCCAGGCTCTGGGCGGGAAAGCGCATGGCCTTGTCAAAGTCCACTCGGTACACCCGAGCCGCCGCCAGCAGCTGCTCCGGCAGCTCCTCAGGCCGGTTGCCTGGGCGGGCAGGGGTTGGCGGGGTACAGAGCAGGTTGGGTCGGTGTTAGTTGCAGCCAGGCAGCTTGGCATGTCGGGGGCAAGGCCGTAAGAGCGGCGTCGCTCAGTCCACGATAGCGCAGCGGCATCAGCCGCCGCCGCTGCCGCCGTTGTTGCAAAAGCCGCCGCAGCAGGCACAATCCGCAGCCGTAGCCATGCAGCCCAGCCAGCCCGCACCTTGCACCACGAACGCGTTCTCGAAAATTACAGGCGCCAGGCGGTGGACGAAGCCTGCAGCAAGGCGGAGGCACAGGCAGGCAGACGTCAGCGACACGGCGATGATGCAAAGAAGCTGCGTCGGACGTAGCATTGGGTGCAATGGGTAGCACTCCGGCAGGGACTTGCTGGGTGGCATCAGCAGTTCAGTTCACCCCAACTGCTTCACAGCAGTGCTAGGCCTCGTCGCAGCTGGCCTTGTATTGGCTGCTTAGGTGCGCTTGCATCTCATAAGACACAACGTGCTGCTGCAATTCCGTCAGCATTGCTCACCATAAAAGGCCTTGCGCGCAATGAACGCGTAGTTGTGCACGTCCATGTCAATCTCCAGGTAGTTGGGGCCTGCAAAGAAGTGGATAGTGTGCAGGTTGTCACACGCAAAACTGAACTGCATGTTTGCAGCAAGGGCTTGGCCCAACCAACCAGAGTGCCCACCCAGCAGCCGTACATGGCAGCGACAGCAAAGGTGCTGCAGGCCCTGCACAAACAGCGGCGGCACAACCACTGAGCGCACCGGTGTAGAAGCGCTGCTGCGGCCGCGTGAGCAGCGGCTTGTCGTTGTAGTTCATGAGCAGGCGGTGCTCGTAGCCTGGAGGGGGAAGAGGGACAGGGGCAGTAGCGGTTTGTTTCCCCCACGCCATGCAGGTCATGCCGCAACACAGAGGTGAGGGTCAGCAGCCAGGAGTTATTTTCCTTCGACCCCGCCGCCTCAAGTGTGCCGCAGCCAACCCGCGACCTGTGTCTGATCAGTAGCCTCAATGAACAGCGCCCCTTCTCCCTCCACTCCGCCATTTGTTTCCACACCCAAAACATGAGGAAAAATTATGTCACCATTGCACAACTCTCACCTGACAGGGGGCCCTTCTCCGCCCACTCCCCCACGTTGACGATGCGGGGTATGAGCTTGAGGCGGTCGCGCGTGGGCGTGCCGTCAAACTCGCGCTTGTTGTGCATGAAGCGCTGCACCAGCTCCAGAGCTGCCTTGTTGGGCACCTGCTCAAAAGCAGACGTAGAGGGGGATGATCAATTCAAAACTTGACTGTTCCACAGCTTCAGCATGTGCGTGCATGAGCACTGCACCAACTCGGCAGGGACGGGAGGAACGGAGGTGCGCCGTAAGTGTGTGACGAAGGGGGGTTTTAGATTGAGGTGCTTGAAGCACGATCGCATGGCCCACCCTATGGCAAACTTGCCTGGCTGGGCTCCCAGCCCTCAGGTAGCGCAAAGTAGTACACTAGTGAGTGGCCGATGCCGTCGTTGCTGCCAAACAAGCTCGCCTGCGCAGCAGGAGAAGAGCAGGCAGCAACGCAGCGTGAGTTAGCCAGCACGCGAGCTTAACGCTGCTTGCCAACGTTTTCTTCCAGCTGCAGCTAGCCCACAGGCATTCAGCATCACAGCTGCGCCCTGCGGCAACTCTACAACTCTGCTAAACAAGGCAGCAAATCTATGACTGCCAGCGACGCACCGGGTACCATGGCAGCTGCAGGTTGATGATCAGCAGGGGCGGTAGCTGCTCGTCCCGCGGCAGCGCCTGTGCCTCCGGCCCCAATGTCGGCACCGCCGGCAGCTGCAGCGGGTGGAGCGTTAGGGTGAGCACAGCAGCAAGGGCAAGCGGTTAAACGGTGCCACGCGAAACTCAGACCGGCTTGCAGGGGATGCCACGATGCAGCAGTGGCCGGTGGACAGCCCTGCCTGCCCCGTTTTGCTGGCCACCCTCAACTGCTCCCCCCAGACATTTCCCTGCCCCACTGCAGAACCCTGATGCTCCTACCTGCACATGCTGTGCAATGTGGTACAGCTTGAAGTCAAAGTGGTACACATCCACGCCCAGCAGCCTGCAGCCGCATGTGGTGGAGCAGAATGGCCACATCAACAGAGACAGATGAAACAGATGGCACACACCGGCACACATCAACATCAGAAGAGCCATTCCACTGGAATGGTCATCTAGAAATAATGTTCCCACCCCACCTGTAGATGCAGTCCTCGCTCGGCTCTTTCACCTTCGTCCGCATGTAGTTCAGACTGCGCACCTGCGGGGCGCAGCAACAGGAGAACAGCCAAAGCAGCTCAGCCTCGGTGCTTCCATGCCTCGTGGCAGCACGTTGCACGCATGCATGCAGCACAAGCCTGAGCGACGACTGCTGTGTCCCACAAACGCTCCCAGGCAGCCAAAGCATTACCGCTCTCAGCGCGTCTTATTTGCATTGCAACCGAGCTGCCGAGTTAAGGCTCACACCAACCCCAAGCTACCACGGGCTGCCCTGCCCTCACCATGAATGTGCGGCCGTCTGCTGGCTCCCATGCTGCTGCTGTCTGCGCCTCCCGCTCCTGCTCCGTTTTTCGCTGCAGCACCGTGAAGCAAGCAGATGGGTCTGTGAGACAGCAGCCAGCTGGTGCAGAGACGGATGATGCAGGGTGTGCAGGGAGTGGGCATCGAGTGGGCCAGACGTGGGCGTTTGCCTTGCACCAACAGGCCTGCGGCTGCAAAAGTGGGCCAGCACGGCAGCACTGTGAGCAGCCGCAGCGGCTGATGCACGGACCCGGGGCCGCCGCGGGCTGAGGATGCGCTGCAGCAGGGGGCTGGACGGCCGGTGCTCCCCAGAATCAGACGATGACCGCGGGGACAGCCGGGACAGCAGCTTTTGGAAGGGCCCCTGGCCGGGCGTGTGGGGCCCCAGAGGCGAGGGCGGCAGCCGCACAGCAGACACGCGGGGCGAGGCCAACGGCCTGCCGAGCACGCTGCCTGCATGCTGCCTGGCTGGGCTGCTGATGCAGCTCCGAGCTGAGCTGCCAGAGTGCAGCCTCGCTGGGATGGGCTGCTCTGCCTCCTCTGCCACACCCTGCGCAACAGCTCCGGCACGCTGTGCAGCCTCTCAGGGCAGCGACTTGGCAGCTGGCCAGCCCTGCTTTGCAAGCAACAAGGGTAACCAGCCGCAGCACTCCCACGTGCATGCCTGGTGGCACACACGGCCCGTGTCGCCAGACTACAAACAACACAACACGGTGCGGACAGCAGTGCAGCAGTGCTGTCGGCTTTTCACAGTCTCACAGCCCACCAGCAGCAAACCACTTGCCAGACAGCACGGCGCAACCACAGCACGGCGCAGCACAGTCACGGCACAGCAGGACGCACCCTGAACGAGCTGCCTGCCGCGGGCTTGGTGAGGCGCAGGAAGCGGCGGTGGTGCGAGTTGGAGTGGCTGAACAGGTGTATGCAGCCTGACTTGAAGTCGCTCTCGGGCGAAGGCTCGATAACCTCGTCCGGCTGCGGCAGGCAGAGCAGGGACGAGTGGCCGGTGTTTGCTCAACATGCAGTGGACCTGCGGATGCTGGGTGTGCATTACTGTACGGCTACAGACAGCACCATGAAGGTAATGCCAAGCGCCGGTTGATGCATGACCCCACTGGCGCGTTGAAGAAGTCACCGGCAGCAAGCAAGCGGCAGCAGCATGCCATTGCCAGCCTAGACAATGCTGCACAAAGAGACCACCTACGCTGCAGGCCTACGCTGCAGGGTCCAAGCAACGCACCAACAAGCCGTCAGCTTTCCACCCCACCCAGCGGCTCTGCCCCACACGCACCGACAGGCGCAGCGAGTCTTGCGAGCGCGGCGTGTGCCCCAGGCCCCCCCGCGGCGTGTGCACCACCTCGCCCTCCATGCCCATGCTGGCTCCATGCGAGGTGGTCTTGCGGCCCTCCCACCACAGGGCGATACGGTCCACCAGCCCGCCGTGCTGCTGCTGGCCGTGTGCGCCGCCGTGCGCATCGTCGCCGTGGCCGTGCGCCCCCGCCCGCGGCGAGTGCGCTCCGTCCACTGAGCCGCGCGCGCTGAGCGCCTCTGGCAGCTCCTCCAGCGCATCGTGGTATTCCGAGTCGCCTGCCGGGTGGGCGGCAAAGGTGCGGTGTGAGAGTGGCGGGTGTGTGCGAGAGGTTTGCGGTCAGTGGGTTGCGCGACAGCTGTGGGGTTCGCTGTGCGTGGCCACCGCACAACTGCCTTGAGCTGCAACAGCCCAGCAGCATCAGCGGGCTGGGGATATTCAGTGCAGCAGTGCACTCGTGCGTCAGCCACGGGAAGCAGCAGCGGAAGCCGGCACCGGCAGCAGCTCACTGAAAGCGACGCTCAGGCGGCCGTCGGACAGCGGGCTCATGCCGTGGTGGCCTGACGCCGCCGCGTCTGGAACTGTTATGCGCAGGGGTGCTGCAGACAGGGGACCAGCATGCAAATGCTTGCGCTACAGAGGTGCCCGTCGGCAGCAGGCACTGCCGCCGCCGCCGCTGCCGCCGCCCAGCCAGCGCGGCAGCTCACACAGAGCCGCCGGACCGCTCACCTAGCCCCGGCGGCTTCCTCCGTCTGCCGTGCCGCCGCCCATTCTGCAGCGGGGCGCCGCCTGGCTCGCCGTGGGGCTCGCCCCGCCGCTTGCGCGGCCCAAAGCACGCGGTGACCAGCGAGCCCAGGCCCCACATGCGCCGCGATCTGCGTCGATCGGCCGGTATGGTGCCGGGCGCCCGCGTGGGCTCGCCTGGGCCGCCAACTGCCTTGCGGGAGCCCCAAGTCCAGCTACCAGCACGGCCGGAGCGGTGGGGCGAATCAGGGGTGCCCCGATGCGCGCAAGGTGGCTGGCAGGGCCGTCAGCCCTGCCAGCATGGCCCGCGCTGACGCCGCCACGAGCCCCGCTGGCGCCGCCCAAGAGTCGCTTCGGGCTCCCTGCGAGCAAGGGTTCAGCAAGCGATGTGCAGTGACTGCAGGTTGTTTGTGCATCGAACGTGAGGATCTGCTTCACTACATAAGCTTCGATTGTCCTGTAACCGCACACCGACCAGCGGCTTCCGAAGTCCGAGTCGGGCTGCACCGTGAGAGTGGCGCGTGCCCCCCAACTATTGTGGAGCTCAACTAATGGCACCAGCTGCTGCTTGTGCACCACCGGTGCACCGGTATGCATGCACTGCCCTAAACGAAACCACCATGCCCCTGTGCACGGCAACCATGCTGCCGCGGCAGCGGCACAGCGGGGCCGGCGGCAGCCGAAGCGCAGCTCCCCAGGCGGCGCAGGGCTGTCCAAACGCAGCTGCGCCCTCACCCAAACTCTAAGCGCTGCCATGGAGGCCCTGCCGCCCTCGCAGCGCGACGGGCTGCGGCCCGAGCAGGTGGCTGCCATCAAGGCGACGGCGATCAACACCATCATTGAAGCCGGCGTGCTTCTGTCGATGTGAGGGAGCGAAGGGGGCGCCAGTCGTCTACTGCAGCCTGTTTCCCGCCTTTTCCCCGCTGCCTGGCGGGGCCCAGTGCCCGTCTCCGCTCGCTACGCCGTGATGCAAGCGTTGCCTAGTTCCGAGGAAGCACCGGGAGCCCTGCAGCAGCAATGTGCTGTCGCCGCCACCGCCGCTGGCCTCCGCCTGCACCGGGCAAAGCCACGTTGCGTCCTCGCTAATGCTAATGCAGGGACGTGGTGGCCATCAGCTCTGCCATCGTCTTCCTCCACCGCTTCTACGCCACCAAGTCTCTCGTGCGCAACGATCCCTTTGTGAGTCTTCTGCCTCCGCTTCTGAGCTGCCACCGCCGCTCGCCCCTCTCTTCCGCCGAGCCCCTACCTGCCTCCTCGTTTTCGCTCTGTAGCCCTCTCCTGCTTTGCCCCGCCCAGGCAAACCTTGTTTTGCACCGCCCTCGCGCCCCTGCAGCTGTTTGCGGTGGCCTGCCTGTACCTGGGGGGCAAGGTGGAGGACAGCCCCAAGTCGGTGCGAGACGTGCTCATGGCCTCCTGCAAGCACCGCTTCAAGGAGACGGCGCACCGCCTGCAGCACGACCGGGTGGGTGGCTGATCCCTTTGTGAGGTGAATTTGGTGAAGTGCTGAATGGAGTTGTGCTGGAGAGGAGGACAGGAGCTCATGGCAGACCGCATGCCCACACTCGTGCCTGAGCTATTTGGAAGCCTGCAGACTGGCGTGATGGTTCTTCTTGATCATTACACCTGTTTCTGCAGGAACTCTATGAGAGCCTGCGGGAAAAGGTGTTTGTAGCGGAGCGAGCGCTGCTCTACGCGCTGGACTTCCAGTTTGCCACCGACCTGCCGCACAAGGTGCGGGTGTAGCTGCATGTGGCTACTTGCCACTACTGTCAACTTCTGGGTGCGGTTGTGTGCTGCTGCTGCTGCTGCAACTGCCGCTTCTGCTGCTGATTTGTTGCAACGTGTCTGCTGCTGCTGCTACTGTTTCCGCGCTCACTTGTGTCACTTCCGCTTCCCTCCTTTGATGCAGCCGTGCATGCAAATGCTAACCAGCGAGCCGCTGAAGAGCCACCGGGAGCGCATCCAGAGAACCGACCCCAAGCGGGCACACCACCTGGCCCAGCTGCCTGTCAACTTTGCCAACGACAGGTGGGCAGTGCAGGACTTGGGACAGGGAACAGAATAAAGTGTTGTGCCTGGCTGCTATGTAGATTGGACGCCGGTGACACTCAGCAACCCGGGCTGCCGAAAGCTTCAGCGTTGTCAATGCTCGCCGCTTGCCACCGCCTGCACTCATTAGCCACCGTTCCCCATATGCCCGCCCCGCAGCCTGCGCACCGAGGCATGCCTGCACTTCACGGGCAAGCAGATTGCGGCGGCCTGCATCTGGCTGACCTTGAAGCTGCTCAAAGAGGACAGCAACATCTACACAGGTGCGGACAGTTAGCCTGGCTCACTGCATGCCGGTGCTGCTGCATGTCATCCGATGCTGCTTGTGCTGCTGCTGCTGCGCCGCTGCGCTTGCATGTGGTCGCCTTCAGAGCGCTGCTGGTAAACCGCCCTGCTGCTGGCCCTGCTGCACTGCTGTGCATGCTATGGCTCAAACCTCAAGCTGCCTCTGCTGTGCCTGTCCCTTGCAGACCAGGGGCAGCTGTGGTGGGTGGCGCAGGGCATTCGGGAGGAGCACCTAGAAGGTGGGAGATTTTTATCGTGTAGCAGTCAGTGCATTTATTGACATTGGACAATCATCAGTTGGTGGTGCAGGGCATTCGGGAAGAGCAGCCGCCAGGTGTCACGGCCCTGCTGTGGTTTGCTGCTTTGGCGCCTGATTCAGTGGCGCCTGATGTGGCGTTTGTGCATGCAGTCAGAGGAAGCATGTACACCCAAAACCTCTGCTTGCTATACTGCAATATCAATAGGCGGCCGTGGTGTGCTGCCCATGTTGCAGGTGTGGATGACATGCTGCAGGGCACCTTTCTACACCCAAAACCTGTGGGCCGGTTGCTACCCTGCCGTCTAACCGTGCCGCTCTGCTGCGCTAATCCCCTGTGAAATGTGCAGGTGTTGAGGACATGCTGCAGGGCATCTACACCCAAAACCTGTGGGCCACCTATTCAGACAACGACCTAGTGCTGCAGTCAGCAGGGGCCCTCACTCCCGAGCAGCAGGCAGCCAAGGCCCGTGAGAGCGCAGCAGCAGCAGCAGCAGCGGCCCAGCCGCAGCACGGCGCAGCAGGCGCGCCGATGCCGCCGGGGCAGCAGCGGCAGCCGGCGGCCGGGGCGCTGCCTGCAGACATTGCGGCTGCCAATCGCGAGTCGTGGGCGGTGGCGCAGCGTGGCGCAGCTGCGGCAGCGGAAGCGCCAGCGGCGGCGGCGGGTGCAGCAGGGGAGCAGCAGGCGGCGGGAGCAGCAGCGGATGGCAAGGAGGACGACGAGGATTATGACGATCTGTTTGCTGAGCTCACTTGATTCCCGCTGTTGTTGAACGTTGGAGGCGCTGTGGCCCTGTGGCTCGCCTGCTCAGTTGGCAGCCTTGCTGGCCTTTCCTGGCCTGCTAGCAGCCTACAGTACAGTATTACAGTGCGACACTTGTAATGCTATCACAAACAAGGCCCAGAGCAATGGATGAAACGACCTAGTGCAGGCAGGCAGCAAGGATGCGCCAGAGAAGCGGCTCCAGCAGTGCCACACCTGCCACAGCCTGGGCACGATGCAGGCACAATGCGGCAGTGCGCAGGCGGCTGCGCTCTGCAGCAGGCAGGTGAGCTACTAACAGCGCTGCCTCTGCTGCTGAGCGCGCCAAAACATAAGGCAGGGCGGCGGCCAGGCCGGGGCAGGGGGAGGGCACGAGGCACCAGTCGGCGGGGGTTAGCGCGTAGCGGGCGGCAACTTCAGGGAAAAGAGGCAGCGATGTAGGGAGTGTGACGTTCAGGGCATGCAGCAGGTGTCTAGGCTCCTGCCCCGGCGCAGTGATCAGCAGACGGGCAATTTCGTACTGTTTCTCATCGAACTGCTCAGAGATGGCAGCCAGGCGAAGCAGCAGGACGAGCGGCGTGCAGTTTAGACAATCCTTGGCTGCTACGCAGGCTGGTGCTGCATCCAGCAGCAGCCGCACCAATTCAGGCTTAATCAACTCAACAGCATAATGCAACGGGCACCTGGCAAAATCATCGAGTGCGGCCGCCAGAGCAGCTGGCGACGGGGCTGCGCTCAGCAGGACTTGCACGACATCTGTGGCCCCGTTCATGGCTGCATAGTGCACTGGCGTTCTGTTCTGCGCATCGCAGGCTGTAACGAGTGACGGGCTGAACTCGAGCACGAGCCTGGCCATTGCAGGGCTGGAGTGCGCTGCAGCTGCCAAATGCAGCGCACTCTGCTCAGCGCCACTGTCACAAGCCGCCATCAGTGCAGCGGCCTCGGGCGCCGCCGCCAGCAGGCGTCGCACTGCCTCCAGATCTCCGTTTTGGATCGCATTGTGGAGCTCGGCAGCTGCCTCGTCCATGGTGCTGCAATCCAGTTGGAAGGGGGGTGAGCATGGCGCTTGAACTCGATTGCACAGGGGAGGGATGACGAGCGCCCCGTGTCGGCGGCGGCACAGCAGCGGAAGGTGCTTCAGATCTCATCGCCCCAGCAGGCCTCGGCAGCCAGGGACTGGCTGTTGTGCTGCTCCCCACCTGCTGTCAAGTGAGTGGCGGCCCTCAGAGGCCCGTGCAGCCCACCAGTCGGCAACCAGCCGGCCACCACGCACCTGATCTGCCTCCTGTAGCTTGCCGGGGTGTGAGTGAGCTTTGCTGTGTGCAGGGGATGCCTGCCAGCGCTGGGAGCACGACACAGCTGCACCTCCAGCTGCCGCCGCCCCCATGCAACCCATGCCGGCGAGCGGCGCCGTTCGCAGCGCTGCTGCCTTGTGTAACTCTGTCTTTGTGTCTGTGAGACGCAAGCTATCACAGCTGACACATGCTTTGCATCATTTACAGACGACAGTCACTTGGATGCCACAGCTCACTTCGTGCACTTGGCAAAAATGTGCCACACCAGCGGCTGCGGCAGTGCCACACCTGCCACAGCCTGGGCACGATGCAGGCACAATGCGGCAGTGCGCAGGCGGCTGCGCTCTGCAGCAGGCAGGTGAGCTACTAACAGCGCTGCCTCTGCTGCTGAGCGCGCCAAAACATCAGGCAGGGAGGCGGCCAGGCCGGGGCATGGGGAGGGCACGAGGCTCCAGTCGGCAGGGGTGAGCGGGTAGCGGGCGGCGAGCGCAGCAAAGAGAGGAAGGGCAGCAGGCACAGCGGCCTTCAGGGACCGCAGCAGCCGGCTGGCAGGCTGGCCAGAGGCACTCATCAGCTGGAGAGCTGTATTGTACCCATCTGCAGCCCACCGCCTGCCGCCGGCACGGTGTGCGAAGTGCATTGCCTCAAAAGGCATTATCCCCCTGTTGTTTTCCATTGATGCACTGGATGGCGCCGCCTCCAACAGCAGCCGCACTGCCTCTACATTGCCGCGGCTGGCCGCGCCATGCAGCGGCGTGCTGCCCAGGCTGTCGGTCGCTGCGGCAGCTGCCGGGTTGGCATCGATCAGCACCCTGAGGACCTCCACTCCGCCTGGGGCCGATGCTGCATAGTGGACCGCATTGCAATTCAGTCCATCAAAGGTTGTGGCCGCCACCATGGCGGCGGGGTCCGGTGCCGACGCCAGCAGCTGCCGCACCAACTCAGGCGGCACAGGCGCCATGGCCAGAATCATGAGCTGTTCCGTGTCCATGGCTTCTGTTTGGGCCTGAAGGTAGCGGGGAGCGGACAGAGGCGTTGGATGGGAAGTGAAGGGAGGTGGGCAATGGGGAGTGTCGCTGCTTGGAGCCTGGAGCGGCAGCGCCGCCGACGCCCGACTTCGCTGCCCCAGCCGACCAAACCCTGACGGGCGCCCTGCTTGGGCAACCTCGAGGATGCTGCCGTCACTCATACGCGCTCTGTGGCTGCCGAGGGGCCGAGCGCACTAGAGACAGAAGACACACCTGTGGTTGGAACGCCCCAGCTGAGTGCCACTGTGCTTTGTGAGGGCGCCACCGAGCTGAGGACAGGCTATTGCATCCAGGGGGCTTGGAGAGAGCATGCAGGGTGCGGCGCTGCGCTGCCGCCTCGAGCCATCTCTGCCGCAACCCAGCAGCTCAAATGCAGCTACTGCTTCACGCCTTAGCATTGCCCAATTACAGCATGGCAGCCCAGAGAGGCGCCGTCAAGTCAGCAAAGAATAGGGTTGTGGTATGCATGGGCAGCATGTGTGGGATTGTACGGCAGGAACCTTAAGCCGCCCGCCGCACTTGCCGCTCAAGAGACACGGACCACAGACAGCCTCGCTGGCTGCTGATTGCGATTGTCCCTTCACCACGACCGCTTGTCAAAGGTGTGCAGGTCGTGCACGCCGCCCTCCGCCTGCAAACAGTGAGGGGGTGGCAGCGGGCGGTGCACAGGGAAGGTTGGGTGGGGCGGGAAGCACGAGCACCACACCCACGCAGCAGCTGGCCAAGGAGTTGCAGCGCTGTAACAGGAGCTTGGGAGCATGCATCAGGGAAGCAGCCCTGGGCACGGTGGCAGGGCTGCCACTGCAGAGGCTCAGCCCAGCCACACGAGGTCCGGCTCATGATCTCATCCATTCAGCAAGGCGCACAGCAGGCCACAGCACACCCAGCGCACCTGCGCCGCGCCGGTGCGGCACTCGAGCCGCTGCTCCCCGCCGTCCAGCCGCTGCCACGCCTGCACGATGCTGGTGGCGCCCAGGTCCTGTGCAGAGGTGCAGGCGGGAGAGCCAAGTTGAAGTGCAGGTCTTGAGCAGCTCAGCCAGCGGACTCTGCCTGCATCCAACGCGCATCATGCCAACTTGCATCCCACTGGCTTGCAACTTTGTTTGCCCAAAGCAAGCAAGAGTGGCGCCCTGCGCAGCATCACGCATCGCACGGTATGCTGTCAAAGCAGCTGAATGGCCGTGCAGTTCCCAGCTCCGCTTGCCTGGAAGCCCTGCTTCACCGCCTGAATGAGGTAGGGCACGTTGCGCCGCACGCTGCCCTTGTCCCGCACTGCGGGGAGGGGCGCAGGGAGGCGGTGTAGCACGATGCGTGGTCACGGCTTGAGGGCAGATGCAGAGATGAGGCAGGGACAAGACCAATCAGGAATAGCAGGCCCACAACACAAGCTGTTCCAAGCCTCAATCAGGAATAGCAGGCCCACAACACAAGCTGCTCCAAGCCTCAAACTAAGAGCTCCAGCTCCCCCATGCAAAAGGCAGCCCCGTGACGCACCGGTGCCGCTGACGCCCTGCGCGATCTTGAGCGACTGCGTGTCGCTGTGGTACCGCACCTGAGAAGGGGCAGGGTAGAGGGCAGGACATTAGGAGGGCCACATTTGCAGGTCAAGTGGGCAGCCGGCAACGGCGGGAGCTACAGCCAAAAGCATGGTGCACAGCAGGAAGCGCGGCGAGCTACCCTTGCCAGCGACAATGCATTTAGAGGAACCAGCCAAGCCAGGCGCACCTCGCTGCCCTTGGTCATGGCCTCCAGCGAGCCCATGCCGCGGTACTTCTTCACCCGCGCGCCGTTGACCACAATGAAGTCGCCTGCGGTGGTTCGTGCACATCGTTCAGTTCAGAACACAACTAAAAAGGACAGCGCCGATGGCAGAAGAAACATGCGAGCACCCAGGCAGTCACAGGCACAAGAAGGCTGTCCCACACGGGCATTGCAAACAAGACAGGCATCAAGTTGGGCCCTCACCAGGCGCCTCTGCCGTGCCCGCAAACATGGAGCCGCACATGACCGCCGAGGCGCCCAGAGCCAGCGCCTTGACAATGTGCCCGCTGTTCTGCACGCCGCCGTCTGTGATTGATCGAATGGATGGGCAGTTTGTGCGGAGTTGGATGCCGGCAAGTGGCAACCGCAGAAGCCGCGCGGTTTAACACTGTGGTTCCCCAGCTCAGATCCCATCCCAGCCTGCAGCCGAATGCGAGCAGCGCAGGCAGGCCTCTACCCCTCCACGCACCCGCAATGATGGGCACCCCCAGCGAGTTGGCCAGCCGCGCGGTGTGGTACACAGCGGTGGCCTGGCCGCGGCCCACGGCGCACACCTGCAGCAGGGCATTGGGCGTGGGAGCAGCAGGCAAGTGAGGGGAAGCAGCTGGACCAGCAAAGGCGGCGGCTGGCTAATCATCGGCCAGCAAGTGCACCCCGGCAGCGAAGCAGCAGCAGTCTTGTGGCCTGCCACCGCACTGCAGCCCAGCAGCAGCGCACCTCTTGGGTGGTGCAGATGGAGCCGCTGCCCATGCCCACACGCAGGCCATCTGCTCCCGCCTCGATGAGCCGCCGCGCCTGGGAAGAGAGGTATGGGGTGAGATATAGTTGAAGGGAATGATTCAGAAGTGTGTTCGCCTCGATGAGCCGCCGCGCCTGAGGGTGGACACGTGTCAAAGAAATCAAGAGGGTGACAGAAGGTGAGCAGTGGCAGAAGGTGAGCAGAAATCAGCAGCTGGAGCATGTCGAGCCAGTCGGACAACATCAAGCCCTAGGCAGCATCTCCCTGGCATCTCAGGTGCAGGTATGCAAGATGCAGTGCACCGGTGCACGGGGCCTCAGGCTAACGAGATTCCACGGTGCTTTGATCGTCACAGTGTGGTCGGATGGTACGGACAATACACGAGGCTCATCAGCGGCCAAAGTGCATCTGTGCAGATGCAGCAGGCTGAAGCAGGGGTTACGGCAGCCTGCCGTTCAGAATATGCAGTTCAGCACAGACACTCTGATACACAGGCAAGGGAGGTGCAGCTGATGGCTATGTGTGGGTGCATGTGTGCAAGCGCAAGGCCTCAGGCTAACGAGATTCCACGGTGCTTTGATCGTCAGTAAACGTCAGATGGTACGGACAATACACGAGGCTCATCAACGGCCGTGCCAACAAAGGGCGTGCTGTGCAGATGGCATGAACAAGTATGTGCATGCAGCGGCAACGGGGTGGCAGGTAAGAGCTGCCTAGGAGAGTGCAGCACGACGACCTTTAGGAATGCAGCAGCACAGCGCACAAAGCACACCTGCCAGGTGGCCACCACATTGCCGCAGATGACGTCCAGCCCAGGGTGCTCCCGCTTGATGTGCTGTTGCAAGGTGGAGCCAGGAGTGCATTGCTTAGGTCAGGCAGCTTGCGGGCGTGCTGCCTGCACTACGACGCTTGCAGCTTGGAAGACAGCTGGATGGCAAGCACGCGAGCGGCATGGTCAGCAGCGGCTGCATGCACCTACCCCATCTGCGGCCTGCAAGCTTGCAAGCGGGAGCGCTCAAAAGCCATCCACATTCCACAACAAAACACAGCTGGGCGGCCGCCACCAGCACCTGCACCATCTGCTTATTAGTTGCACGCACAAGAGCAGCAAATAGCTCAGCAATCCTGCCCGCACCTGCACCATCTGCATCTGGAAGGTGGAGTCGCCCTGGCTGCTGTCCAGCACCACCACGTCCACGTGGCCAATGTCCCTGCACACAGGGGAAGTGTGAAGTGATGAGGCGTGTTGAGAACGTGCAGGGCAGTTTGATAGATCTGCTGTCCAGCACCGCCACGTCCACGTTGCCAACGTCCCTGCAAAAAACACAAACATGTCGGGACAGTTGAGTCCACCTGCGCCTTCTGAAGGTGAGCGGCGCATGCACGTTCATGCCAGCACAACAGAAGCGCAGTGGAGCCAGAAATAGGCTGAAAGAGTCTCGGGACTGCTCCCTGCATTCAACTCACCGCAGTGCGTTCAGACGCTCCTTGCCCGACTCCCAAGTGCTGACATCAGTGCCCGCAAGCTAGTAAAGCACAGCTCAAACTAGCTGAATAAGTTGCTCACCGCAGCGCCTTCAGACGCTCCTTGTCCGCCTCACGGGTGCCCACTGCCGCACCCACCAGCAGGCGGCCATCGGGCGCCACAGAGGCGGGGCCTGCTTGCAACAGCAGGGGAGAGCTGATGTGAGCGGGCTGGAGCGGGTGCCAGGAACAAGGAACAAGCAGGCAGCCATCAGGTACCAAAGATTGTCGAACCGAATTGCGAACCACCGCAGCAGCAAATCAGCAGCAGGCTAGCAAAGCACACAAAGCGCACCGCCGAAAGGCATGCGAGAGTCCTCCTTGAACAGCGCGCGGGTGGCCAACGCCACCAGCTCGCCGCCGCCGTTCACAATGGGCAGCTTGCCGCGCTTGGTGGACTTGAGCAGCTGGATGGCCTTCTCCACCGTGATGGTGTCTGCAGTGAAGGTAATTTAATAGGCAAGGCAAGTTTTGAAAGGCGATTGCTGTTGGTGGACTTGAGCAGCTGGATGGCCTTCTCAACAGTGAAGGTGTCTGCAGTTGCAGGTCAGTTTGCGAACCTCAGTGATTTGGATGCGCAGGAGAGGATTTAGCTTGAATGATGATCATGCCCCGGCCAACCCTCAGCCATGCACAACTTATGCAGCAACCATCACGCACCGTCTGCGCGGTCTCCATGTTGCAAGTCATAATTTCGCTCAGCGGCCTGCTGCACCAGCTGCCACCAGCCAACCCTCATCAAATAATCCGAGCCTGGCTCACCGTACTGAGCCGTCTCGATGTCGGCGGTCATGATTTCGCTCAGCGGCGTGTGCAGGTCGGTCACAAAGTCCCAGTCGCGCGTGGTCACAATGCCCAGCAGCTTGCCGCCCACCTTGCCCGTGTCTGCAGTTGGAAGAACACAAGCAATGGATGGGCAGAGTTTGGCAAGTGGCAGTGCAGCGGGAGTGGTCACAATGCCCAGCAGCTTGCCGCCCACCTTGCCCGTGTCTGCCGTGACAAACATAAACTACAATTCAGCAGTGCAAACTGAATCTGGTTCGGCTATGCAATCTATGCAGGCAGAGCAAGCCACAACCCAGCAAGACAGCAGCGTCCCTGGCAGTCCATGAGCCAGCAAAGTAACGGCCTTCAATGCAAACGCTCACCAGTGACGCAGACCGAGGTGAAGCCCTTGCGCTCCCGTAGGCTGTGCAGCTCGGCGACCGTGGAGGTGGGCAGCATGCACACCGGGTGCACCACAAAGCCGGGGGTGTGGTTCTTGGCCGTCTTGACCTGTGGGGAGGAGGTGGCATGGGCAACAGCATCACCAAGCATGCCGCCAACCGGGTGCCCAAGTGTTGCTTGGCAAGCACAGCCACTCCAGGGACGGTCAGTGGCATTGCATGGCTCTTCTCGTGCAGCTGCCGACCGCAAGCGAGCCTTGACATGCAACAAACTGAGACCTGCACCAAAGCAAGGCCCTGCTCAACCAAGGCTCACCCAGCCATCCCAAAGTGTAACCCACCTGGTGCAGCTGCTCCTCCAGCGAGTTGTTGTAGTGGATAACGCCCATGCCGCCCACGGTGGCCATCGCCACAGCCATGCCCGCCTGCACGGGGCGAGCCACAGAGGGAGAGCTCAGATTGGCAGCAGGCAGCAAAGCGCAGCATCACAACCGCAGAAGGCATCCACGGCAGTCCAAGCGCGACACCCACCTCAGCCCACCTCAGCCAAAGATTGCCACCACCTGGTTCACAGCGCAGCACCCACCCCAATCAAATCACAGCACCCACCCCAGTCAAGTTACAGCACCCACCTCGGTGACTGTGTCCATGGGGGAGGACACGAGCGGCGTGCGCAGGCGGATGTTGCGCGTCACATTGGTGGACAGATCCACCTGCAGCACCCACAAACTGACCAGCAGGTCAGCAGTCTGGCATTGAGCCATGCTTCACAAATGGCTGCAGCTAAATGCAGCCACTAGCTCACAAGCAGCGCACAGGTTCAGCTGCGCAGCTGCTGGCCCGAGCGGTAGCTCGACCGCGGCCGTCCAGCGGCGGCAAGGCCTGCAGCCTGGGGCCACGGCCGCACCTCGTGTGCGCCAAAGTTGATGTGGCCGGGCAGGAAGATGACATCGTCGTAGGTGTAGCTCACGCCCTGGCCAAACAGCTTGGCGGCCGTGAAGCCTGCGGCAGCGAGAGCGGCGGCGGGTGGGCGGCGGCGGCGGCAGCAGGCGGCGGTGCGGCCGCCCGATCGACAGCAGGCCGCAGAGCACTCTGCACATCCCGATGAGCAGCCGACCGGCCGCTGCCGCTTGCGAGCGCGGCCCCGACAGCCGGCCGCTCATGCCCGCGCCCAGCGCCTGCCGCAGCGCTGTGCAAGCGCACCATCCGCGATGCTGTCATCGAACGTGGGCCGCCAGCCGGTCGCCATCGCGCCTGCCCTCTTAGCTCAGCCGCCGCCGCTTGAACGAGAGCTGGGTCGCGCTCCTGGCTACGCTGCGGTCTGTAAGGCGTGGAGAGCACGGACGCAATGCCATTGGCCGGCTGGGGTCCCCAACCACATGCATGCGGGCGAGCGGCGGCCCTGAGCTGGTGCTCCGCCTGCCAAGCGGCTTCTGGCCCAATGTGCTGCCAAGCAACAGTTCATCCCAGCAGGTACTGTTGAAGGCTTGGTACTTGTCTCACATGTTAGCTGTACACGGCCGGCATGCATGCGCTGAAGTGGGGAAAGGCTGAGATTGTGCAGCTGGTGGCAACCGGTGGGCACTGCGGAAGATGGTGCAGAAACAGAAGCAGCCCAGATGCTGGGGTTTTGTTGCTACAATGCAACCGAAAAGAAAACGCAACCTAGGAGAGGGAATGCGTTATGGGCCCTGACAAGGCTCACTGGCGACCTACTTCTGTGCACTCGGCGCCGCCGCTGCCGCTGCTTCGGCCTGCGCACGGCGGCACTCCGCCTTGTGCGCCCGCCAGTGCACGCGGCTGCACTCCACGCTGCAGTAGCGCACGGCACGGCAGCCGCCGCAGCGTCGCAGGCCGGTGGTGGTGCCGCAGCCGGGGGCGGCGCAGATGCAGGGCGCAGGTGGCAGGCGCGGGCGCGAGGGGGCTGCTGCTGGCTCCGGCTGAGCTGCTGCTGCTGCAGAGGCAGCTCTTGTGGCGCCCATTGGGTCGGACCTGCATCGAAGAGGCAGGATGAGGACTGCCTGCTGAGGGTGGATCAACTTGAGTGTCCACAAGCTGACTATCCAGCATGGTCACATCTACAACAATTCGTAAGTAGCGCCGGCTGTACCGAAACCCAACAAAAAACCTGAACCCTCAGCGCAGTTGCCTTGTCGCGTAGCGGCAGTGTCCTCAGCAGCGTAGCAATAATGCCCACGTGCGGCGAGCTGCCACCCCGCTGCAGCTGCTCCAGCGTCGCCCGCACTGCCCGCCGGTTGGCTGCGCTGCTGTCCCACAGCGCAATGAGGGCGTGTTCCTCCACATCAGCCAGCTTCTCATCATGCTGATCGCTAGAGCCAAAACCGCCGTCCACCAGGGCTGCCACACATGCTGGGACAGCTCGCTCGTCCAGCAGGGCGGACTGGCAGCACGCAATATTCTTCAGGCACCGGGCAGGCAGCGTGGTTTTCCGCCATGGCACTGCTGCTGCATGACAGCAGCTGCACAGCGGCGCCCACCCCACCCGCCTCCACCACCGCCGCCGCGTGGCTGCATGCCAGGTTGCACACCGCTGCCATTGCCGCCTCTGCAGCGTCCTTGCATTGGCTGTTCAGGATGCAGCTAACGAGCGGCGGCACCGCTCCTGCCGCTACATGTGCCTGTTTGTCGTTGGCGACATCCGCGCCAGGGCAGCCGCAGCCGACCAAGCATCACTGGTGCTGCCGTCGCTGCGCTGCAACAGCTGAACAAGTGGCTGTGCGCCGCCGCCGGCCAGGAGCGCCTCACGCATGCGGCTGGACCGCGTCAGGCAAGCCAATGTGCTTGAGGCGCTGGTGCACACTGTTGCATCGGTCGCTGGGCTGAGCAGCTGCAGCAGGGGTGGGACGACTTGCTGCGCCAGCAGCACGCCGTGGCACGCTGTGTGCTCTGCCAAGCTCCACAGCACGCAAAGCGCAGCATCCTGAAGCTGTGCGTCCTCGCTGCTCAGGTGCTGTACTGCCATGTGCAAGGCCCCAGCTGTCGCCAGCTGCGCTGCAAGCCTTGCAATCGCCTCGGCTTCTGTGTGCAGCACGTGCCAAAGGGTGCGCAGGCATGCCAGGGCCAGTTGGCAGCCAGCGCTGGGCAGCAGGGCAGCAAGCGCTTCCAGCGCCCCTGCCTGCGCCGCCGCCCTGCTGCAGAGCGCATGGAAGCACGTCAGGGTGCTCAGGGTCAAAACTCCTGCCAGCTGCAGATCTCATGTGGGGCAGAAGCGAGCGCCACAAGGGTTGGAACTGAACCAGCGGCAGCTGCAGCTGTCCTGTTGGCCTTGCTGCCGCTTACTGTGGTGTTCAGCACCCAGGCTGCCTCATAGACTGCCTTGTTGCACTGGCTGCCGCGCATCAGCTGCGCCATGGCTGCAATGCCGCCCGCTGCCACCAGCCGGCTCTTGGCGTCTGGAAGGCCGCTGGCTAGCACCAAGTGGCGCAGAGCTCGGACGGCGCCCAGCTGAACTTGAGGGTTGCGGCTAACGCTCAGCGCCCCAACAAGCGCTTCAATGCCGCCGGCATCTACAATTGCCCGACGGCTCAGCTCCCCAGTGTGTGCCAGATTGCACAGCGCTCCTGCCGCTGCTTCCTGCACTGCCTCGCTGCGGCTGTTGAGCAGGCCAAGCAGCGTGCACACGCCGCCTGCCGCTGCGATGGCATCGTTTGTGGCCTTATTGTCTGCAAGGTTGCAGAGTGCAATCGCTGCACTAAGCTGCTGGGTGCGCTGCCGGCTGCGCAGCTGCTGCAGCAGGGCTGCAATGCCCGGAGCTGCCATGTGAGGTAGCGGCCTGCAGCGGCGGTGAAGGCAGCAAGAGGTCAGCGAGCGGGCGAGCGGCGGTGGCTGTTGGGCGCCGTGGCAGGCCTGGTGGCTGGCCCAGTAGCTGACCGCACCTGCTTGCTCGATCAAAGACGGCCGGCGAGCCTGCAGGCTTGGGGTCGGGCTGCAGAGAAGCGAGGGGCCCCACCTTCCAGTCGCTGGCTACCCGCTGGTGAGCAGAATGATCAGGGCACCTGCAGAATCATCCTGCATGATGCAAGCCCAGCCAATGAGATTGACCTGCTGCCGCCGCAGCGCGTTGGCACAGGAGCGGCGAAGCTGCCGCCGCATGGCAGCTTATTGCTGCCTTTGCACGCCGCTGGCAGGTCTAGATGTTTTCCTTGGCAGACACCCGGCGGCCGATGTTGAGGGAAAGGCATGAGTGCCTCGCCAGCGTCCTGCTGCCGCCGGCCACCCGCCGCTGTGGCCACACCTGGGGATGCCGCCCGCGCATGCCGAGATGAGCTCAATGTGGCATCATTAAGCTTGGATGCTCTCAAGTCATTGTGGCCCATGGTGCTGCGTCCTCAAATGAACACCCTGCATCAGCAGCGACGTTGCGCCGGGAGGCCTGCAATGCACTCGCGGCCCATCTGTTCTGCCCATCCATGGTCACAGTTGTTTTGACTTCAAAAAACATTGCTAGTAAGACATGGTATACGTGGGTGGAGGACTTATATAGTAAATCAGAAGCTGGAATAGCTGAGCAGAGTTGGAATAACGAGTTGGGTCACAGCCCAGGATAGTCGGTGGGCCACCCCGGGCAGGCGCTGCCGGGCGCGCCTGCTGGCTGGCTGCTGAGCCAGCACAGGCTCATGCCGCTGGCAGCTTCGGGCGCGTATTGCGACAGCACACACGAGTAGGAGCACACGTGGGAGGCGATGAGGAAGGGCAGGGACCAGCACAGCTGGATGCGGGACAGCGCCGGCCACGAGGCGGCGTCCTGCAGGGGAGGGAGGAGCGGAAATGTACAAGGGCAGCGGTGTGGGTGCAGCTTGCCGCTGGCTCATTGCCCGCATGTGAGCGCAAAGGTCCCACATGCCTCTCCACAGCAGCCAGACGACAACATGCTGGCATCAGCAGTGCACCCCCGCTACCAGCACCAAGCAGGCTGCCCACAGCAATGCCACCTGGGCAGCGGCAGCGGCAGCGGCAGCGGCAGCGTCAGCAGCACCCTGCAGCAGCATTATTGACACGGTACAGCAGCAGCAGCAACAGCGCCCACCTGCGCCATCTGGTCCGTCTGCAGTGTGATGCTGCCGCCGATCTGGGAGTACGGCCAGGCTGTCACGTTGCCGGGCTGGTCGGTGGGCGTGATCTTGATGCCGGCCTGCAGCAGGGGATTTGGAGAGGGCGTGATGGCAGGTCAACAGTGCAGGTGTGGTGCATTGACTGATGCAATCATAGTGACCGACTGCTGGTTGCAATGTGCAAGTGACGGCATCGACTCAGCACCCGAGCCAGCCACAGATGACGAGCCAGCCTCACCGCAGTCAGCACCGCGCCAACAGTGCCAGGCAGGCGGCCTGGCGGGCAGCTCGGCATCTCGGGGGTGCAGAAGGCCTGCAGGCAAGGGATGACGCAAAACATGCTGCTTGGTACAGAACTGCAATGCAGTCTGCAAGGAAGCTGGCGGCATGCAACCAAGAAAGCAACTCTGTCTCCGCTGCACATGGTGAGCGGCCTCCACACGGCGTGCAATTGAGCACACAGCAGGCTTCGAACCATTTCCCGCACCTGGGGCACAATGTCGTACTCGAATGCCAGCCGCCGAGCGTTGACCAGCTGGTTGAACGAGTCCACAAACTCCGGCGAGCCGGCATTGGGCGGAGCCACAAGCACAGCGCCGACCACCGGCGCGGCGGCGCCCTGCTGCTGGTTGAGGTAGGACTGGGCTGCGTACGACACGAGGGTGCCCACACCCGCGCCCAGGCTGTGCCCCGTCACGAACACCTGGCGGGTTGGGAGGGTGGGGTGGCAGGAGGGAGGCGGCAGCTAAGGCAAGGATGCGCGTTGCAGCACACAAGCCGGCGCAGTGAGAATGCGTCTTAACCAAGTAGGCGAGGTCGCACTGCCACTGTTTTGGTCTGCCCTGCCACCATCAACTGGCCAAGTGCAACATTCCCACCCAACCTTGCTCCCACCACCTAACATCGCCCGCACTCGCCTCGGTTGCTTCTGGAGAGTCACCCAGCACGAGTTCATCCAGCGCTGCCTGCACCCCCGGCCACAGCTGCTGGAACACAGTGGCAAAGCCGTAGTGCACTGGTTTGTCGCCCAGTGCCGCCACATCACTTGTCTGGTTGTAACTGAAGTCGATGCCCCACTCTGCTGCAGTCATGGTGCCACGCACCGCCACCACCAGCTGCTGCTCTTCCCGGTTGAGCAGCAGCGCCGCAAAGGGCAGCACCACGGTGCCTGGAGTGGCCCCAGCGGGGGCACCCTCTGTGTTGCTGGCCGGCTCTGTCACGTTCAGCATGCCGTACAACTCCCAGCCGGCGGGCGGCTCCCATGCTGAGCCGTTGGCAATAAAGCAGCCCAGATAGGCCTCAAAGTTCAGCAGCGTGCGGTACAGCCTGCAAGGAGGGCGAGAGAAGGGGAAGGATTTGGGCGCATGGCAGCTGCTGGGCAGGAGGTGTGCAGCTCGGTGGCCCGGCCCGCTATGCTCGTGCTGCAACGCAGCGGCAAGGGTCCCTTCCGCAGCTGCACAAACCGCGGCCTCACCAGAAGTAGGTTTCCCCTTCCAGATCGAGCAGGTCTGTGGCATTGTCGAAGCCGGCGTACGGCAGCGGGCGCAGGTCGGTCAGCGCCGAGGGTGTGCCGGGCACCACTTCCTGCAGGGCGAGAGCAGACGTGACGTGCATGGGAGAGTGAGCACGCTGATGTGCCCTGCTGCTTAATCCTGCTGGTGTGGAACTAGTTTCATGGCGCCTGTGAGTTGTATCATTGCATCCCACTCGCTGCCCACAGTGCCGCCTGCCTGCTTCAGCGCGCCGTTGCACTTGGGCGGGGCGGAGGCCGTTGAGGTCAGTCCCCACTCGACCATGGCCCCCAGGTTGCATGTGTCAATGGGCCCATCCAACAGAGTGTCGCACAGCTGGTTGGCGGCGGGGGCTGGCACAGCAGCCAGCGCAGTCTTGATTGGGGCCGATAGGTTGGCGCACAGCGGGCCGCTGGTGTTGGTAGAGGGCTTGGAGGCAGAGCTTGAGCCGCCTCCCAGCAGGTCCAACAGGCCCTGTGCCTGAGCTGGCCGTGGTGCAAAACCTGCAAACCAAGTGCAAGGGGGCGTTGATCAGCGAGTGAATGTGAGATGGTGCCCATCAGCACAGGCGTTGTGGGCTGGGAGGTGGTGAAATAGCGAGGGGGCGGAGAGCAGCGGGGGCACCGCGGCGGTGGCGGTGAGTGAGCGGCCACACCGGGCGGGCGGCCGCGCTTCTCCCGCGGCTTCATCTCCTGGCCGTCAACTCACAGGAGCACACGAGGGCCGCTAGGAGCAGGGCGCGCGCGGCCCCCGCGGGCGCAGCCTGCCGGGGTCCCATTTCGCGCTGTTCGGCGTGAAATACTCTAATTGAAGGCGCCGTAAAGCAGATCGAAGGCCGGGAGGCGCCTGTTCGCGGGTGTAAGAGGGCCCGCTCGGCGGAGGCGCCGCGCCAGCTGCCGCCCTGCTGGCCCCCTTCTCGCAGCATTGTCTGTTTGGGCTTGCACATGCCCGTCAGACAGTTCTGAGCTTACATCCTTGCTTCAAGAAGACCAACTGCAAAGCTTATGTGTTGTCTATGCAAACTGCAACGTGCATGCACGGGTCGTTCGCCGCCGCTTGCCAGCAGGCATCTGCGGCAGCTCGCCGGCTGCCCATTTGGACAGGCGCATTGGTGCGTCGGCAAATGCTCCACGCCAGCTGTCTACGTGGTGTAGCCCTTGGGCTGGCTGCCCTGGTCAGACAGGTGCACACGCTCCTCGGGGCCTGGTCGGGGCATATCAGGGACATGTGGCCGCAGATGGGATTGTGGGAGGCAGGGATTTGGGGGGCAGCGCAAATGCCGGCAGCTGGCGCTGCCCCAAACAGCAGGTGCAGTGCGCCGACACACAGCAATCAAACCCCTCCAAACGCGACAACTGGTCGTTGACACGCTGGTCAGCCCGTGTCATGCCACTCAACCTGCTGCTGCCGCCCATGCCACACTGCCCTGACTTGCCGCCACGGCACTCCCATGCCAACGAAACGTGCCATGCAATGCACGCCATGAACCAGTCCAGCTGTGAGCAGACCACAGCACAGCACAGCACAGCACAGAAGAGGGGCTTGCCTGCGGGGCCGCCACGGCGCAGCGCCCCCTCCGCAGTGTCCTACCTCACGTGCCGCGGTCGTAGCCGCGGCCCGAGCCGGTAGCAGAGCCTGCAGTGGGGCAGCACATGTTATGCTATGGGCCCGCAAGAGGATTCCATGTCCCACCATGCTGCCCTGTGCCATGCCATCCCGCGCCATTCCACGCCATGCCATGCCATGCAACGCCATGCTGTGCCTTGCCATGCTGTGCCATGATGCTGCCATGCTCAAACCCAAACACTGGCCTCACCCTTGGGCATGGCATGCACTCCGCCCATGCTGCATCACCGCATCGGCAAGCAATACATGTGAGGAAACCCCAAATGAGCACCAAGGCTCACCCTTGGGCATGGCATCCGCGCCAGGCATGCCCGGGCTGGGCTCCACGCGCACGGCGGCCTCGCCACGGCCCTCCATGCCCGCCTCGGGCTGGGTGCGCACCACACCCAGGTCGTCGGAGCTGCCTGCAGGGGTGGGAAAGGGGCAGGACGTATTGCATCAGTAGAAGCGTGCTCTCCAATGGCACATGCATGCTGGCTGCAAACGACCAGGCAGCGGGCCAGGCAAGCGGCAGGCGGGCATGGTGAGCAGATAGAACTACAACCTACCTGGCGCTTCCTCAGCGGAGGAGTACACATCTGCGACCATGGCAGCAATGAGGCCGGCACATAGTAAGAAACATGCCTGTCATGCCTCGTTGTTTCATGAAACCATGCCCAGCCATGCCATGCCGCTGCCGTGCGCCATGCCATACGTGCATGCGCAGGCCATGCAGCTCCGTGAGGCCATGTAATGCAATTCTGTTCCATGCTGCCACGCCGCTCACATGCCGCGTTCTGGCGGATGGGGTCCACATTGATCTGTGGGGTGGGGGCATCTGCAGGCAGATGGTCGAGGGGAAATGATCATGCATGTGCACGTGAGGTGTTGCTGCCAGGGGACAGGTAGGCCATGCCATGCTGGTGGCAGCCGGCCACGATGCACGGATGTGAGGATGGGGCACGTGCAGATCACATCGTGGCGCTACGAAAAGAAGAGACCCACCATCTGTGCCAGAGTAGCCGCGGGTGAACGGCTCGCCCTTGCCTGCAGAAGGCAGGAGGCGGCGGGGATTGCGCTTGCGTGTCAAACCAACCGCTGCTATGGCAAGTAATGCCTGATGAAACATGCAGTGCAGTACAGAAACAGGCCTGAGAAACACCGCTGCGACTCGTAGATCCAGAGGCATGTGAAGTGTCTCGAGCAACCGCACCCTCTGCGCGGCCCTCGGTGCGGGCGGCGGCACTGGGCCGGTTGACGCCATCAAACTGCTGCTCGCCCCGCTCCTCGTCTGCAGGAGTCGGTGAGACTCGGAGCTTTTCTTGCAAATGCAGAACAAAGCAATGCGGTGGGAGGCATGGAAGGGAGGCGTGAGCGGATGAGCGGTCGCCGGCGGCAGCGGCGTCTCGCTCCCCAGAGGAGCAGCAGCCCTGCCTTGGACCCAGCTCCGGTCCTGCCCAGCCCCCACCCGCCTCACTGGACGCTATCTCGCGGCCCAGGGCGCCCGGAATCTGGCCGGCCTTCTGCTCATACTGCTGGCCCGACATGGCGGGCTTTGGGTGGGAAGTCAGAAGATTCAACAGCCTTGGACAAGTGTGGAAGAGCCAGAGGAGCAGTGAGCTGCCTCAGCACAAGCGCCAGGTGCCACCGCCGTTGCTCATGCACACCAGCTTCATGCTTTACAGATGGCAAGCAAATGATTCACTGCAACTCTTCAGTAAGCAACGGTGCCCTTGGCCACATGCCGCTGCGGCGCATCGCCCGCCGTCGCTGCTGCATCCGCTGCGCCACCCTGCCCCTCTCCCTGCCGCTGCCGCGCCGCCTGCTCCTCGCGCTGCAGTAGGAACATGGACAGCTGCCAGGGCTCGATAGTGGGCCCCTCGGCAGGAGCTGCTGCCGCCGCTGGCTTGCAAATGCGGGCGCCCGCCACCACAGCTGCGGCACGCAGTGCGCGCTCTCGCTCGTCGCCTTGCAGGTCGGTGCCTGGGTGCAGGGCGGAAGAGAGCGTGGCAAGCATTAAAGCTTGGCAAGATTGGGAGAAAGCGGCATGGGCGGTGCATTGGGCTGGCCAGGCAGCGGCCATGCATCCCTGCTGCCGATGCCTTTGCACCTGTATCATCACATGCACTAAATGCTGCTTGTTCGCTCTTCGTGCCCACCTGCATCCACAGCCGCCGCCAGGCCGTCCGACAGCTTCAGCACGCCCTGGCGCCTGAACACTGCGGGCAGCACGTTGCCTGGGTGGAAGGAGGGGCAGGAGAAGGCGGACGAGTAGAACGCGAAAGGCTTGTGCTGCTAACCAGTGGTGCCTGCGCAGAGCGCGGACAGAGCGAGCAGGCAGCAGCTGTGCAAGCAGCCGGAGCGCCGCCACCTAGCTCAGCATTGCTTGTTTACCAAATCATGCATCCCACCTGAGTCCACAGTGAGCTGGTCCATGTCGGTGAACCTGCAGGCAAGCAGGCAGGGAAACCAAACAGAGAAGTGGGCCTGCTAGTCAGCGGCACGTGGGCGTTGATGTGGCATGGCATGAACTGCTCCGCAACTGGACCGTTGTGATACTCGCATCCTGTCCACGCATATTCGAATATCACCTTCCAGTTGTGTGTAAATCAATCACCCGTCCCCTTCACAACCCACCTGAAGCGCGCATCTTCACCGCGGAAGCGCAGGTGCAGCTGCGCCGCCAGCAGCTGCGCCTTGCGGTAAAAGTAGACCTGCGGCAGAATACAAGCCACACAGAGCAGCCAGCTGAGTGCCGGAAACAGTGATAGCGCTTAGTGCACCAAACGGCTAGGTCGGTGACATTTCCTCAAGTTTTTACTTGTCACGCCAGCAGCGTGCCGCCAACAACCACCCATGCGGCAACCAGATCTCAAGCAAGTGCTTGCCTGGTGACCGCGGTACAGGCCATGGTCATCAAAAGCTGGGAAAGTGTCTGCAAGCTCCTCCACTAGCGCTGCCGCAGAGGGCTGCCCGCCTGATGCCACTTGGGCATCCAGGTTGGCTAGGATAAGCGCGCCTAGGCTCCGGTGGGCTGCAGAGTTTGGACAGAGCAAAGGTAGGATCAAGCAACAGACTGCATTGTGTGCCCTGACTGCATCCAATAACATACCAAAAGAAGCTGGCTTCAAGTGCAACAAACAAGGTGCATTCGACTTGCTTACTTGAGTCTCCCAGGATCTGCCCCGTCTCGTTCAGCACTTCCCGCAGCTTGTTGGTGTATGCTCCCAGCGGGCCCTGCCGCGTCAGCACCACGCCCGGCAGCCCAGGCACTGCCTCGTCCTCTACAGGCAACATCAGAAAGGTCGTAGCAGTTGAAACGCATGGAACGAACTGGCAGCATCACACCCGGCAGCCCGGGCACCGCCTCGTCCTCTGCGGTTCACAGTGGAGAGTGTGCAGCAAGGGCTAAGAAAAGAGAGACACACCATCTTTGGCAGCACGGGCACCGCCTCGTCCTCTGTGAGCCAGATAGCAGCAGGTGTGCAGCGCTCGTCATAACAGACGCGCAGAAACGTGCAGGCAACGGGGCAGCGAGATGTTTGCGCCGTACGCAGCTCGCCGGCAACACAGCAACAAACCTTCCTTCCTTCCCACGCAGACCGCTCACCTGATGCGTCGATGTTGAAGAACTGGAAGGCCTGGTAAGGCGAGAACTCGCGCAGCCGGAAACACAGGGGCAGCGCCTTCCTAGAAAAAAACCACACCTGAAGCGTCGATGTTGAAGAACTGGAAGGCCTGGTAAGCGGAGAACTCGCGCAGCCAGTGCGGGCTGCCCAGCGCCACGCCGTGCATCAGCATGCCCAGCAGCCCAAACTGCACCGTCTCCCGCGCATCTTCACAATGGTGAAGGGTGAAAAGGGGCAGCATTGCTACACGAGCCGGGTGCGACCAGCTTCTGCTGCTGCAGCATGGCAGCTTTGCACTGCACTGGAAGCTTTGCATTGCACTGCTGCGGCAGGCCAACAGCCCAACCGAATGCGGGCAGCGGCAGCGGCCAAAACCCAGCCCCAGCTGCCCACCCACCCTTGCCCGTCTTGGCCAGCAGCATGGCGTCAAAACCGGAGCCAAAGTCCAGCAGGTGGAAGATGGCCATGGCGTTGACCTGGAAAGTGCATGGCAGAGGCAGGCAGGTGAGTGTGAGCAGCACAATGGCAATCGGGCGAAGCACTGCACACAGCGGCGGGGGGGGGGGGGGGAGG
>VFQQ010001232.1_pt1 | contig 37759 bp, 38 predicted proteins | sample 3512341 | NCBI WGS metagenome assembly VFQQ01 (sample SAMN10412373, study PRJNA504923) | tailings metagenome | isolation source: Relicate 2 Philex TSF1 revegetated site | place: Philippines: Tuba, Benguet | collected 2017-08-29 | reverse complement strand
GGGCTCCGCGCCCGAGGTCTCGATGCGCGAGGCCACGTTCGGGTCGGCCAGCGCCACCACCCGGCCGGCGTGAGCGCGGTGCCCACGCGGCCGCGCACCACCAGCTTCACGCCCAGCCCCCGCTCCAGGTCGCCCAGGCGCTGGCTCAGCGCGGGCTGCACGATGTGCAGGCGCCGCGAGGCTTCGGTCAGGCTGCCGGCCTCGGCGATGCCGACGAAGTACTTGAGCTGGCGGATGTCCATCGGCGGTCCTTGGTCCGGCGCGGCGCGCCGCGCCTGAGCCTAGCGCAGCGCGAAGCAGGCGATGTCCACGCGGTCCGGGTGGCGCACGCCGCTGCCGACGAAGAGGCGCTCGTTGATCCAGCCCAGCGCGGCCGACGAGGTCTCGAACGCGGGCACGCAGCGGAAGTACACCAGCGAGGGATCGACCGGCTCGCCACGCACCAGGCTCGCGGTCACCGCCGGTGGCGCCACGCGAATCGCCTGGTTGCTGACGTAGATGAGGTCGCCGCCGTCGGTCTCGAGCACGTAGCGCGCGTCCAGCCGCGCCAGCGAGGGCGTCACGATGGCCTGGAAATCGGCCCCGCCCGGCAGCACGCGCCCCGTCCAGCCGTCGCCCAGCACCGTTCCGCCGGTGATGGGAATGACGCGCCGGTTGCCGGCCGGCGTGGGACCGATCTCGTGCACCGGCCCCACCTGCACGCTGAGCTGCGCAAAAAAGTCGAGCCCCGGGGCGGCCGGCGCGGCGGTGTCCACGCGCTCAGTCATTCGCCTTGAACCCCGTGGCCTTGACCACCTGCGCCCAGCGCGCGGTTTCCGTGGCGATGGTCTTCTCGAACGCCGCGCCGCTCTCGGCCGGCACGTCGAAGCCCTGGGCTTCGAGCTTGCCCTTGTAGCCGGCGTCGGCCTGCGCCTTCACCGCCGCCGCCATGATCGCGTCGGTCACCGCCGGCGGCGTGCCGGCGGGCGCCATCAGGCCGAACCACACCGTGGTATTCAGGTCGCCATGGCCCAGCTCCGCGAGCGTGGGCACCTGCGGCAGGAAACGCGAGCGCTGGGCGGAGGTGACCGCCAGGGCCTTGAGCTTGCCGCTCTGCACGTGCGGCAGGGCGCTCTGCAGCTGCGTGAAGCCCAGCGGCACCTGGCCGCCCAGCAGATCGGTGATCTGCGGCGCCGAGCCCTTGTAGGGGATGTGGACCATGGGCACCTTGAGGCGCTCGCTGAACTGGAAGCCCAGGAAGTGCGAGGGCGTGCCCGGGCTGAACGAGGCGTAGGCGGCCTTGTCCGCGTGGGCCTTGAGCCAGGGGCCCAGATCGGCCAGCCGATCCACCGGCACCGAGGGGTGCACGACCAGCACCAGCGGGCTCTCCACGCCCTTGGCGATGGGCTTGAAGTCCGATTGCTTCCACGGCAGCGCCGGGTAGGCCGAGGGGTTGATGGTGAACATGGCCTGCGTGCTGATCCACAGCGTGTGCCCGTCGGGCGCGGCCTTGCGCACCTGCTCGGCGCTGAGGTTGCCGTTGGCGCCGGCGCGGTTCTCGACCACGAAGGTGCCGCCGGTCTGGCGCGCCAGCTGCTCGCCGAGCGTGCGGGCATAGACGTCCACCGCGCCACCCGCCGGCGTGCCCACCACCAGCGTCACCGGGCGGGTGGGCCAGGTCTGCGCGGCCAGGGGCATGGCGCCGCCGAGGGCCAGCAGCGGCATCAGCCACTGGCCGAGTCGGCGCAGCGCGGTGGTTGGGCGGGGGGTCATGGCGGGTCTCCGGTGAATTGAGGGGAACCGCGCAATCTAGGCTTGTCAGAATGATTGACAAAGCGAATCGTTCCTGGGGAATCCCCTAGCTGCCATGACCACCACACCAGCCTTGCTGCACGGACTGCCGCCGTTCGACCAGCCCCTCAACGCCGCCGGCACCTTCACGCCCGTGGGCGTGTCGCGGGCCTCGCCCGCGGTGGCCGAGGCGACGGCCTGGGCCTTGCAGCGCTTTCTGGTCATCGACGAATGGCAGGACCTGGCCTCGCGCGAACTCGCCGCGTTCAGCGGCGCGGCGGCGGGCACGGTGGTGCACTGCGCGGCGGCGGGCATCACGCTGTGCGTGGCGGCGGCCATGGCGGGCACGGACCCGCGGCGCATCGCGCAGCTGCCCGACAGCGAAGGCCTGCGCCGCGCGGTGGTGGTGCCCGCGCCGCACCTGATCGACTACGGCCACCCGCTGGCCACCGACATCCGCCTGGCCGGCGGCGCGGTGCGCGCCTGCGGCCAGCCCGAACGCTGCACCGCCGACGACTGGCTGCCCGCGCTGGCGGCGCCCGAGGTGGGCTGCCTGCTGCTGGTGTCCTCGCGCCTCACGCGCGACCCGGCGTTCGACTTCGCCGCCGCGACCGAGGCCGCGCGCGCGGCCGGCGTGCCCGTGGTCATCGACGGTGCCGCGCAGGACCTGCGCGTGCGCGAGCTGGTGGCGCTGCAGCCGGCCGCCGTGGTGCTGAGCGCGCAGAAGTACCTGGCCGCGCCAACGGCGGGCCTGGTGGTGGGCGAGGCCGGTTTCATCGAGGCGGTGCGCGCGCAGCAGAAGGGCATCGGCCGCGCCATGAAGCCGAGCAAGGAGGCCTTGGTGGGCGTGCTCGCGGCCTTGCACGAGCGGCGCGCGCTGGACCTGGGCGCCTGGTCGCGCCAGCAGGAAGCCAAGGTGCGCCAGGCCGTGGACGCCCTGGGCGGCCTGCCCGGCGTGCAGGCCATGCGAATGCCCGACCCGCTGGGCGCGCCCGTCCCGCGCGTGCGGCTGCGCTTCGCGGGCGGCGCCGAAGCGGCGCGCGCCGCCGCGCAGGCGCTGCGGCGGCAGGACCCGCCGGTCTGGGTGATGGAACACGGCGTGGCCGAGGGCGTGCTCACCCTGGAACTGATCGCCCTGCGCGCGGACGAGGTGGACGCCCTGACCGGGGCGCTGCGCCGCTGCCTGGCCTGAGGCCCCGGGCGCTCAGTCCTTCACCGGCTCCAGCGCCTGCAGCAGCGTCGGCAGCAACTCCGACACCGTCGGGTGGATCGGCATCGAGCGGATGAGGCCGTCCACCGGCTGCTTCAAGCTCATCAGGTCCAGCAGGCCGTGCACGGCCTCGTCGCAGCGGTAGCCCAGCAGGCTCGCGCCCAGCAGCTGGCGGGTCTGCGCGTCCACCACCGCCTTCATCAGGCCCTGTGTTTCGCCGGCCTCGCGCGCGCGGCCCACGCGGTGCATGGGCAGGGTGGCCCGCAGCAGCGGCCGCCCGCTCTCGCGCGCCTTCGCCTCGGCCAGGCCCACGCGGCCCAGCGGAGGGTCGGTGTAGAGCGCGTAGGCCTCGATGCGGTCCGACAGCCGGCGCGGGTCCTGATCGAACAGGTTGGCCACCACCACCTCGTGGTCGTTCCAGGCGGTGTGCGTGAAGGCGCCGCGGCCGTTGCATTCGCCCACCGCCCACACGCCCTCGGCGCTGGTGCGGCATTGCTCGTCCACGCGGATGTGGCCGCGCGGGTCCACCTCGATGCCGGCCGCGCCGAGGTTCAGTCCCTCGGTGTTGGGCTGGCGCCCCACGGCCAGCAGCACATGGCTGCCCACCAGGCGCGGTGGCCGGCGCTCGCAGCGCGCGCCCACCGCGATGCCGCTCTGGCGCGGCGCCAGCGCGATGCACTCCGCGCCCAGCTCGAAGCGCACGCCCTCGCGCTCCAGGATCTCCCGGATCGCCTGGGCCACGTCCTCGTCCTCGCGCGGCAGCAGGCGCGCGGACTTCTCCACCACCGTCACCCGGGCACCGAAGCGGCGCATCACCTGCGCGAACTCCAGGCCGATGTAGCTGCCGCCGATGATCACCAGGTGCCGGGGCAGCGTGTCCAGCCGCAGGATCGATTGGTTGTCCAGCGTGGGCACGCGGTCGATGCCGTCCAGCGGCGGGCGCGCGGCGCGCGCGCCGACGTTGAGGAAGATGCGCGGCGCCCGCAGCTCGCGCTCGCCCACGCGCAGGCGGCCGGGCGCGACGAAGCGGGCCTCGCCCAGGATCACCTCGACCTTGTCCAGGCCCCGCATCCACTGCTCCACGCCCTCGCGCGACTGGGCCACCACCGCTTCCTTGCGCGCCATCACGCGCGCGAAGTCCACCCGCAACCGGCCGGTGGCGAAGCCGAACTCCTCACCGCGCCGCGCCAGGTGGATGGCGCGCGCACTGGCCACCAGCGTCTTGGTGGGGATGCAGCCGTGGTTCACGCAAGTGCCGCCGAATTCGGCGCGCTCGATGACGGCGGTGCGCAGGCCTTCGCGGTGGCAGCGCGCGGCGATGGCCGGACCGGCCTGGCCGGCGCCGACGACGATGGCATCGAAGGTGTCGATGGGCATGGGCGTCTCCTGTGGCGGTGTTGAGGGCCTCCCCGGGTGGCGTGGCGGCCGGCAAGGCGCGTGCCGGCCGCGCGCCAGCCACTAAGTAGCCGAGAAAGCCCCCGTCCGCAAGGCCGGCATTGCCGCCCCCCGGCCGGAAAACCCCTGTTCGCAGTGATTTAATGCCTGGTCAATAACTGCCTAGGCAGTTAAATTCCTGCCCAACCATGAAACACCCACCCTCCTCCCCGGCCGGCGCCACGGCCTTCTACCACCCCGACACCCTGCGCCCAGACGACTCCGTGGGCCGGCTGATGCGCCAGATCCTCGTCGCCAGCGCGAACGAGGTGGAGCGCGAACTCGCCCCCCTGGGCCTGACCGAGGCCCAGTGGATGCCGCTGTTCAAGCTGCACATGGCCATGGCCAGCACCTCGTCCGAGCTGGCGCGCGAATGCCGCATCGACACCGGCGCCACCACGCGCATGATCGACCGGCTGGAAGAGAAGGGCTTCATCCAGCGCGAGCGCTCGGCCGCCGACCGCCGCGTGGTGAAGCTGGAGCTCACGCCCGAAGGACGCGCCACCGCCGGACACATCCCCAGCGCGCTGTGCAAGGTGCAGAACGAGCTGCTGGCCGGCTTCACGCGCGAGGAGTTCGACACGCTGAAGTCGCTGCTGCGGCGCATGCTGGCCAACGCGCAAACGCTGGCCACGAAGGAGCGCGCATGAACCGTTCCTTCAAGAGCCGCTGGCTGCTCGCGCCCCTGGCCGCCGCCGCGCTCGTGGGCTGCGCCAGCATGCAAGGCACCACGCCGTCCAGCGCGCAGCTGCGCGACGCCGCCTCGCTGGGCCTGAGCGAATCGCGCGCCGCCGCCGAGGTGGCGCCGGTGGAGCCCCAGTGGTGGCGCGCGCTCGGCGATCCACAGCTCGACCGCCTGGTGGAGCAGGCCCTGCAGGGCAACCCGAACCTGCGCGTGGCGCAGGCGCGCGTGGCCCGGGCCATGGCCGCCGTCGACGGCGTCGACGCCACCAGCGGCCCGCAGCTCAACGGCCAGTTCGACGCCACGCACCAGCGCTTCACCGCCAAGGGCATGGTGCCCCCACCCCTGGCCGGCAGCGTCGAGGACACGGCCACGCTGCAGCTCAACGGCTCCTGGGAAATCGATTTCTTCGGCAAGCACCGCGCCGCGCTCGACGCCGCCCTGGGCACGGCCCAGGCCGCGCAGGCCGAAGCCGCCGCCGCGCGCACGCTGCTGGCCACCAACGTGGTGCGCGGCTACGTGCAGCTGGCGCGCCTGCAGGACCAGTACGAACTGGCGCAGCGCGCGCTCGCGCAGCGAGAGGGCATGCTGGCCCTGGTCAATCAGCGCGTCTCGGCCGGGCTGGACGGCGTGCTCGAACAGCGCCAGAGCGAGGGCGCCGTGCCCGAGGCGCGCCAGCAGATCGAGGCCATCGGCGAGCAGATGCAGCTCACGCGCCACGCGCTGGCGGCGCTGAGCGGCCAGCCCACGCAGGACCCGGCGCCCCAGGCGCCGCGTCTGGCCGGCCTGCGCCCGCTGCCCGAGCCCCAGGCCATCCCCACCGACCTGCTCGGCCGGCGCCCCGACGTGGCCGCCGCGCGCTGGCGCGTGCAGGCCTCGCGCGGCGAGGTGGACAACGCGCGCGCCCAGTTCTATCCCAACATCAACCTGGTGGCCTATATCGGCCTGTCCAGCATCGGGCTCGACCAGCTCTTCAGCGGCGGCGCCCGGCAGTGGGGCATCGGACCGGCCGTGCGCCTGCCGATCTTCGATGGCGGGCGCCTGCGCGCCAACCTGAGCGGCAAGAACGCCGAGCTCGACACCGCCATCGAGAGCTACAACGCCGCCGTCATCGAGGCCGTGCACGAGGTGGCCGACCAGCTCGCCTCCGCGCGCTCGGTGGCCCAGCAGCGCGCCCAGCAGCAGCAGGCCCTGCAATCGGCCGAATCGGCCTATTCCATCGCCGAGCAGCGCTACCGCGCGGGCCTGTCCAACCACCTGCAGCTGCTGTCCGCCGAAACCGCCGTGCTGGCCCAGCGCCGCCTCGACGTCGACCTGCGCACGCGCGCCCTGCAGGCCCAGGTGAACCTGGCCCAGGCCCTGGGCGGCGGCTGGCGCGCGTCCACCGAACAACCCTGAAGCCCAACACCCCCTCCTTCACCATGAGCACGAACACCGCAACGGCCCCGAACGCCCCCGCCGGCAACCCGCGCCGCAAGAAAGCCCTGCTCGCCATCGCCACCGTGGTGGTGCTGGGCGGCCTGGCCGCCGGCGCCTACGAATGGCTGATCGCCAGCCACTACGAAACCACCGACAACGCCTACGTGCAGGGCGACGTGGTGCAGATCACGCCGCAGATCGGCGGCACTGTGCAGGCCATCCTGGCCGACGAGACCGACTTCGTGAAAGCCGGCCAGCCCCTGGTGAAACTCGACCCGGCCGACGCCACGCTGGCGCTCGAACAGGCCGAGGCGCAGCTCGCGCAGACCGTGCGCCAGGTGCGCAAGCTCTACGCCGACAACGGCGCCTTCGACGCCCAGGTGGCGGCACGCCAGGCCGACGTGGCCAAGGCCCGCAACGAGGTGGCGCGCGCGGGCGATGACCTCAACCGCCGCCAGTCGCTGGCCGGCAACGGCGCCGTCTCCAAGGAAGAGCTGCAGCACGCCGAGGCCCAGCTCGCGGCCGCGCGCAGCGTGCAGTCGGCCGCCGAGGCCGCGCTGGCCGCCGCGCGCGAACAGCTCGCCAGCAACCGCGCCATGACCGAGGGCACCTCGGTCGAGCGGCACCCGCAGGTGCAGACCGCCGCCGCCAAGGTGCGCGAGGCCTGGCTCGCCACGCAGCGCCTGACGCTGCCCGCGCCGGTGGACGGCTACGTCGCCAAGCGCACCGTGCAGCTCGGCCAGCGCGTGGCCGCCGGCACGCCGCTGATGGCCGTGGTGCCGCTGCAGCAGGTGTGGGTGGACGCGAACTTCAAGGAGGTGCAGCTGCGCCACATCCGCCTGGGCCAGCCCGTCGAGCTCACCGCCGACGTCTACGGCAAGGACGTGCGCTACACCGGCCAGGTGGTCGGTCTGGGCGTGGGCACCGGCTCCACCTTCGCCCTGCTGCCGGCGCAGAACGCCACCGGCAACTGGATCAAGGTGGTGCAGCGCGTGCCGGTGCGCATCGCGCTCGACCCCGGCCAGCTCGACCAGCACCCGCTGCGCGTGGGCCTGTCGATGGAAGCGACGGTGAACGTGCGCCAGCAGGACGGCAAGACCCTGGCCAGCGCGCCCACCGCCGCGCACGCCGCCACCCAGGCCTTCGAGCACACCGGCGCCGACGCCGACGCGCTGGTGCGGCGCATCATCCAGGCCAACCTCGGCGCCTCCACCCTCGCCCAGCGCGCGCTCTGACCATGGCCGACACCGCCGCCGCGCCCGGCGCGGCCCCCGCGAAGCCGGGCACGCCGCCCGCGGGCGCGCACCCGCCGCTCGAAGGCAGCGCGCGCCTGTGGGGCACGCTCGCCATCTCGGCGGCCACGTTCATGAACGTGCTCGACACGTCCATCGCCAACGTCTCGCTGCCCGCCATCGCTGGCGACCTGGGCGTCAGCCCCAACCAGGGCACCTGGGTCATCACCAGCTTCGCGGTGGCCAACGCCATCGCCGTGCCGCTCACCGGCTGGCTCACGCAGCGCCTGGGGCAGGTGCGGCTGTTCGTAACCAGCGTGCTGCTGTTCGTGCTGGCCTCGCTGCTGTGCGGCCTGGCACCCAACATGCCCACGCTGATCGCCTTTCGCGTGCTGCAGGGCTTCGTGGCCGGCCCCATGATCCCGCTGTCGCAGGCGCTGCTGCTGCAGAGCTACCCGCGCGAGCAGGCCGGCCGCGCCATGGCCGCCTGGGCCATGACCACGCTGGTGGCGCCGGTGATGGGCCCGCTGCTGGGCGGCTGGATCACCGACAACATCGCCTGGCCCTGGATCTTCTACATCAACGTGCCGGTGGGCCTGCTGGCGGCCTTCTTCATCTGGCGCGTCTACCACCGCCGCGAAAGCGCGGTGCGCAAGCTGCCCATCGACCGCATCGGCCTGGCGCTGCTGGTGGTGTGGATCGCCGCCCTGCAGATGGTGCTGGACCTGGGCAAGGAGCACGACTGGTTCGCCTCGCCGCTGATCGTGGGCCTGGCGCTCACGGCGGTCGTCGGCTTCGCCTTCTTCATCGCCTGGGAGCTGACCGACGAGCACCCGGTGGTGGACCTGAAGCTGTTCAAGGGCCGTAACTTCTGGGCCGGCACCATGGCCGTCTCGGTGGCCTACGGGCTGTTCTTCGGCAACGTGGTGTTGCTGCCGCTGTGGCTGCAGCAGTTCATGGGCTACACCGCCACAGACGCCGGCATGGTGACCGCGCCGGTGGGACTGCTGGCCATCGTGCTCTCGCCCTTCGTGGGCCGCACCATCGCGAAGGTGGACGCGCGCCGCTACGTCACCTTCTCCTTCGGCGTGTTCGCCCTGGTGATGCTGATGCGCTCGCACTTCTCCACGCAGGCGGACTTCAACACCATCCTCATCCCCACCATCGTGCAGGGCGTGGCGGTGGCCTTCTTCTTCATTCCGCTGAACACGCTCACGCTCTCGGGCCTCACACCCGACCGCATCCCGGCGGCGGCGGGCCTGTCCAACTTCGTGCGCATCACCTTCGGCGCGGTGGGCACTTCGGTGGCCACCACGGTGTGGGAGAGCCGCGCCGCCCTGCACCACGCGCACCTGGCCGAGGCCATCAACCACGGCAGCCCGGCCGCGCAGGCGGCGCTGGCCGGCCTGGCCAACGGCGGCATGACGCAGCCGCAGGCCCTGGCCGCCATCGACCGGATGCTGCAGCAACAGGCCTTCACCATGGCCGCCAACGACATCTTCTGGCTGTCGTCCATGCTGTTCCTGGCGCTGATCCCGCTGGTGTGGCTGACGCGCGTGCCCCGGCGCGACGGCGCGCCCTCGGCGGCCGCGGCGGAAGCGGCGGCGGGCGCGCACTGAGCGCAGGCCAGGCGCCGGCGAGCGGGCTTGGCTCGCCCGCCGCTGGCTGCCATCATCCGCACTGGCTTTCCCCGCACGTTCCCCAACCGGCCCCGCGCCGCCAGGAGTGGACCCATGAGCGCAGCACACATCCGCCAATCCGTGGAACAGCTCGCGAAGCACTTCGCGGAGCGGCCGCAGGACGCGTTGTCCCAGGACAAACCGGCCGTGGCCACCCTCGAATCGGGCCTGCGCTGCAAAGCCGTGGGCCCCAAGGGGGAAACGCTGATCACCGACATGCCGGCGCCCATCGGCGGCGGCGGCAGCGCGCCCACGCCGGGCTGGTACCTGCGCGCCGCGCTGGCCAATTGCGACGCCACCATGATCGCCCTGCGCGCGGCCCAGCTCGGCATCGAGCTGAGCCAGCTGGAAGTGACCGTGGGCAGCCGCTCGGACAACCGCGGCCTGCTCGGCGCCGAGGGCGTGGCGGCCGGGCCGCTGGACGTGGTGCTCAGCGTGCGCATCGCCGCCCCGGGCGTGCCCGAGCCCACGCTGCGCGAGCTGGTGCACTGGGCCGAGGCCCACTCGCCGGTGGGCGATGCGCTGCGGCGCGCCCTGAACGTGAAGGCCGATATCCAGGTGGGCTGAGCGGCGCGCCTCAGCCGCGCTCGGCCCGGCGCCGGACCGCGTCCTCGTGCAGCGCTTCGTTCAACTGGTCCACCACCAGGGCCCAGGGGGCGTCGGCCTTGATCTGTTCGCTCAGGAACTGGCGCTGGGCCTCGTTCCAGTACGGGGCGTCGCACAGGGCCACGTCCGCCGCCAGCTGGTGGGCCTGGATGAAGCCCGCGATCTCCCGCTCGCCGGCATCGAGCCCCAGCTGCAGGAACAGGTTGGTCATCCGGGGGGTGGTCTCGTCCATCGGCAATCTCCTGAGCGCTTGAATGGGGGGATTGTCGGACACCGCCGGGCCCCGGCCGTGTAGGCCAAGGCCGCGCCTTGTCGCCTCGCGTCAAGAGGCTGGCGCCCGAGGTCATCGCCGGCCAGGCCGCCGCGCCGCACACTGGGGCCCTCCAGACACACACCGAGATCGACATGCTTTCCCGCATCACCCTGGCCACGGCGATGGACGCCCCGGCGGCGAGCGCCGCCACCCCGCTGCCCACCCGCTTTCTCGACACCGAAGGCGGGCGCCTGGCCTACGACGACACAGGTGGCGCCGGCCCCGTGGTGGTCTGCGTGCCCGGCATGGGCGACCTGCGCGGCGAATACCGCGCGCTGCGCCCCGCCCTGGTGGCGGCCGGCTGGCGCGTGCTCACCCTGGACGTGCGCGGCTTCGGCGATTCCTCCGCCTCGTGGTCCGAGCTGTCGGCCCGCGCCGTCGGCCGCGACGTGGTGCGGCTCATCGAGCACCTGCGCAGCGGGCCCGCCATCGTGCTGGGCAACTCCTTCGCGGCCGGCGCCGCACTGTGGGCCGCGCGCCAGGCACCGCAAGGGGTGGACGGCGTGGTGCTGCTCGGCCCCATCGTGCGCGATGCGCCGCCGAATCCGCTGATGCGGGCCGTGCTGCGCCTCGGCTTCGCCGGCCCCTGGCGCCTGGCCTTCTGGATGGCCTACTGGAACAGCCTGTTTCCGCTGCGCCGCCCGCCGGACCATGCCGAGGCCAGGGAGGCCCTGCGCCGCAACCTGCGCGAACCCGGCCGCATGGACGCGCTGCGCGCCATGGTGGGCCTGTCCAAGGCCGACACCGAGGCCATGCTGCCCGACAGCCGCGTGCCGGCCCTGGTGGTGATGGGCACGCGCGACCCCGACTTCGCGGACGCCACGGCCGAGGCGCGCTGGCTGGCGCAGGGCATCGGCGCCGAGCTGATGCTCGTCGAGGGCGCGGGACACTACCCGCACCTGGAATGTCCCGGCCAGGTCGCCCCGCGCGTGCTGGACTTCTTGCGGGAGCGCCTGGCCGCGCGCGCCCGTTGAGCCATGCGAACGCCCTCAGTGCCGCCGCGGGCTTTCCCGCCGGGCCGCCGCCGGCGTCCTACCGGTCCAGCGCTTGAACGCCCGGTGGAACGGGCTGGGCTCGGCATAGCCCAGCAGGTAGGCCACCTCGCCCAGCGCCAGGCGGCGGTCGGCCAGGTAGCGCAAGGCAAGTTCATGCCGGACCCGGTCCACCAGTTCGGAAAACCGCGTGCCCTGCGCCTCGAGTTGCCGCTGCAGGCCGCGCTCGCTGGTGTGCAGGGCGCGGGCGATCTCGCCCAGGCTGGGCGGCCCGTTGGCGATGCGTTCGCCGATCAGCTGGCCCACCTGCGCCACCACGCCGCCGTCGATACCGCCGGGCGCGCGCTCGGCCAGCAGGCGATCGGCGTGCGCCGTGACGATGCGCGAGAGGCCCGGGTCTGCGTTGGGCAGCGGCCGGCGCAGCAGGGCGGCGTCGAAGACCAGCTTCGACACCGGTGCGCCGAACCGGGGCGTCACGCCGAACGCCTGCACGTAGGGCCGCGCATCGATCGGCGCCGCGTGCGCCACCTCCACCGCCAGCGCGGTCACGCGCTGGCCGAGCATTTGCGAGGCCACGACCGGCAGCGAGGCCAGGGTGAAGTCACTGGCCTGCCAGCCCGGCGCCTGGCCCGGCGCGGCAAAGCCGTGCTCCACCGCCACGCGCGTGCCCTCGTCGATCACGCGAAAGCTCGCCAGGTCATGCACCAGGCGGTTGTAGCGCGCCAGGCGCTGCAGGGCGCTCAGCAGGTCCGGGGCGGTGCGCACGGCGTAGTCGAGCGCGTCGAAGGCGCCAGGGCGGATGCGCGTGGCCGCCCACAGACCGAAGCCGGCATCGCCCGCCAGTTCGGCCGCCGTGTCCCACAGCGCGTTTTCCTGTCCGAGCGCCATGCGCGCGTCCGCCTCGTCCAGCACCGCCGGATCGAAGCCCGTGCGCGCCAGCAGCACAGGCAGCTCCACCCCGCGCGCCTGCGCGGCGTCCAGAATGAACCCGCCGATGCGGGCCAGAACGGTGGGCGGGTGCGGTGGCGTGGGCATGGACCCCGCAGTGTCGGCCAATTTCCCCCATCCCCCCGGCGGGGCCGTCGGGCAAGTCGCCCCCTGTCTGTTCCCGGCCGACAAGCTCCGCCAGAATCCGCCCTGGCGCCTGAAGGAGTCAAGCCACCATGAAGATCGTCCGCGCAAAGGAGTACCGCGCCGAACGCGCCTGGGGCGCGCTCGACATTGCCTGCATGAACGGCATCACCACCCGCCTGCACTGGACGGACCAGCCCTACCGCTGGCACGTCAACGACGGGCAGGAGGTCTTCGCCGTGCTCGATGGCGTGGTGGAAATGCACTACCGCGCCAGCGGAGTCGAATCCATGGTGGTGCTGGAGACGGGCGACGTGTTCTTCGCCGACGTGGGCTGCGAGCACGTGGCGCATCCGCGCGGCGCCGCGCGCATCCTGGTGGTGGAACACGCCGGCTCGGTGTGAGCCCCCACAGCCGGCACACCGATTGCCCCCCATCCCCATGAACACCACCTCCCCGGACACCGGTTCCCGCCTGCCCAGCCTGGCCTTCTGGCTGCTGCTCACCCTGGCGGCGGGCGGCGTCGGCGCCATCGCCTCGGCCAGCGCGCCGGCCTTCTACCTCAGCCTGGACCGCCCCGCCTGGGCGCCACCGCCCTGGCTGTTCGGTCCGGTCTGGACGCTGCTCTACGTCTTGATGGGCCTGTCGGCCTGGCTGGTGTGGCGCGCACGCCGCCTCGACGCGGGCGCCACGCCCTATGTGCTGTTTTTCGCCCAGCTCGCCGCCAACGCGGCGTGGACCTGGCTCTTCTTCGCCTGGCGGCAAGGCCAGTGGGCCTTCATCGAGATCCTGCTCCTCGTCGCGCTCATCGTCGCCACCATGGCGGTTTTCGCGCGCATCCGGCCGCTGGCGGCCGTGCTGCTGGCGCCCTACCTGGCCTGGGTCTGTTTCGCCACCGCGCTCAGCTTCTCGGTCTGGCAGCGCAACCCGGGCCTGCTGTAGCGCGCGCGGCGCCGCGCTCAGCGCAGCGGAATCGCCGTGCCGCGGTCTACCATGCGCACGATGCGCAGGCGCTTGAAGAAACGCGGCGGCCAATCGCTGTCGGCCCTGATCTGTTCGCACGGGAACTGGCCCTGGGCCTCGTTCCAGTAAGGGCGTCGGCAAGGGCAACGTCCGCGCCCCGCCGGCGCGACGAGATGAAGGGCGCGACGACCAACTCGCTGGCGTCGAGGCCCAGCGGCAGGAATAGCTTGGTCATGCGTGGGGGTGTTGCCCATGGCGCGGTTCCTGTGACGTGGAATGCCCACGTTGCCCAGGACCCGCGGCCGGCCCCACCACCCAACCGGTGCACTGTGCCCGAGATCGGTCCACTCGCCAAGCGGTGTCAGCCCCAATGCCGGCGCGCCGCCGCTTCCCCACAATGGCACGGAGCTGCGTGCCGGCGCGAGCATCGGCATTCAGAACAACAACCGAAGACGACAGACATGAAGATCGCGCGCACGCCAGAACAAGAAGCCGAACGCGTTGCACGCCTGCACCAACTGGGCATCCTCGACACCCTGCCCGACGCGGCGTTCGACGCCATCACCGAACTTGCGGCCCAGGTTTGCGAGGCCCCGGTGGCGCTGATCTCGCTCATCGACACCGACCGCCAGTGGTTCAAGTCGCGCCTGGGCCTACAGGCCACGGAAACCGCGCGGGACTTCGCGTTCTGCGCCCATGCCATCCTGGCGCCGGACACGGTCATGGAGGTCCCGGACGCGCATGAGGACGAGCGCTTCCGCGACAACCCCCTGGTCCTGGGCGAGCCCCGCATCCGCTACTACGCGGGCGCCCCCATCGTCACCGCCGACGGCTTCGCCCTGGGCACGGTCTGCGTCATCGATCACGAGGCGCGCCGGCTCAGCCCGCGTCAGCTCGACGCCTTGCAGCAGCTGGCCCTGGTGGTCAACCGCCTGTTCGATCACACCCGCGCCGTGCACACCCACTTCTCGGGCCAGGCCCGGCGCTGGCAGCACCAGCAGGCCGTGCTGCAGGCCATGGGCGCCGCGGGCCTGGATCCCAAGGCCTTCATCGACTGCGACTACCGCTACCGCTACGTCAACGACAGCTACCTCGCCTACTGGAACCTCACCGAAGAAGCCCTGCTCGCCCAGACCGTGCCCGAACTGCTCACCCCCGAGGTGTTCGCCTCCTCCCTCAAGCCCTCGCTGGACGCCGCGCTGGACGGCGAGGAACAACGCTTCCAGACCGTCATCAACTTCCCCACCCAAGGCCCCCGCCACGTGGACGTGACCTACATCCCCGCGCTGCGCGATGAACAGGGCCGCCCGACCGGCGTGGTGGCGCGCATCCACGACATCCACGAACTCAAGACCCGCCAGCTGCAGCTCGAATCCACGGTGAAGCTGCTGGAGTTCAGAACCCTGCAGCAGCAGCAGTACATCCACGTGCTGTCGCACGACCTGAAGGAGCCGCTCAACACCATCGGCAACTTCATCGCGCTCATCGACGAAGACGAGCGGGCCGCCATGACGGCCCTGGGGCAGAAGTACCTGGACAACGTCATCAAGGGTTCGAACCGCATGAAGCGGGTCATCGAGGACCTGCGCCGCTTCTTCGAGGTGGAGAACCACACGCTGGACATGGAATCCGTGGAGCTGGACCTGGTGGCGCGCCAGACCGTGCAGGCGCTGCACGGTCTCATCGCCCGCCACCGCGCGGTGGTCCGCGTCGAAGCACTGCCCCGCGTGCACGGCAACGCCTCGCTGCTGCGCATCTGCCTCGAAAACCTGGTGTCGAACGCCATCCAGTTCGCCCGGCCTGGCGAGCCGGCGCAGGTGCGCGTGCACGCGGACGAGGCCGGCCACACGCTGGCCGTGCACGTGGACGACCAGGGCATCGGCATCGACCCGGTCCACCACGAAGCGATCTTCAGCCCCTACGCGCGCCTGAACACGCGCCGGGTCAGCGAGGGCGCCGGGCTGGGCCTGCCGATCTGCCGCCGCATCGCGCACATGCACGGCGGCGACGTCCGCGTGCGGTCGGCGCCCGGCGCGGGCAGCCGCTTCAGCCTGCTGCTGCCCCAACCCGCCGCCACGCAGGGGCTCGCACAATGAGCGCCGCCGGGCCGTTCCCAAAGCGCTCAGCCCCGCAGTGCACAGCACGGAGGGTGGTCCAGTGAGCGCGATCGAACGGGTCATTCTGGTGGACGACAACGAACTCGACAACGACTTCCACAGCATCGTGCTGAGAAAGGCGGGCTACGGCGGCGAGCTGCTGCGCTTCGAGACCGGGCCGGACCTGCTGCGCTTCCTGCAAACCTCGCCGCCGGACCGCCGCACCTGCGTGTTCCTCGACATCAACATGCCCATCCTGTCGGGCTTCGACACCGCCGACCAGCTGCTGACCCTGGCGCACGCAGGCAGCGGTCTGCTGGAAGTGCACCTGCTCTCGTCCTCCGACTCGCTGGCCGACCGGCAGCGCGCCGCGGAGCGGCCGCTGATTCGCAGCTACCTCGTCAAGCCGCTGAGCGTGGCCGCGGCCCGGGCCGTGCTGGGCCTCGGCGCCTGAGCCGGCGCGCGCTCAGCGCAGCGGAATCGCCGTGCCGCGGTCCACCGCGACCACCGCCACCGAGTTCTGAGGCGAGCCCTCGATCAGGCGATCCGAGTAGGTGAGGTAGACCAGCGAGTGCCGCTTCGGGTCCACCATGCGCACGATGCGCAGGCGCTTGAAGACCAGGCTGGTGCGCTCGCTGAAGATCTCTTCCTGCGCCTTGATCGGCTTGGGAATGGCGATCGGCCCCACCTGCCGGCAGGCGATGGAGGCCTCGGATTTGTCCTCGGCCAGGCCCAGGGCGCCGCTGATGCCGCCCGTGCGGGCGCGCGAGATGTAGCAGGTCACACCCTGCACGCCGGGGTCGTCGTGCGCCTCGACCACGATCTTGTGGTCGGGACCGATGAACTTGAACACGGTGTCGACGGAGCCGATCTCGTCGGCCGCGGCGGCGGTGGCGAGAGGCGCGAGAAGGAGCAGCAGGACGAGGCGTCGCACGCGGGGCTTTCGGAGGGTGGCGGTGCGCCGCATTGTGCGCCGCGCTCATGGCCCGCGTCGATGTGCAACAGCTGAGCCATCGATACGGCCGCGCGCGGCGGCTCCGTACCATCGCGCCGCCGGCCGACGGGGCCCGGGATTCGAGGAGAACACGAATGAGCTGGTTGCGCATGGACGATGTCCGTGAGCGCGCGCGGCGCTACCTGCCGCGCTTCGTTGCCGACTACGTGGACGGCGGCGCCGAGGACGAGCGCTGCCTGGACCACAACGCCCGCGACCTGGCCGCGCTGCGCCTGGTGCCGAACTGCCTGCGCGACACCAGCGCCATCGACACCTCGGTGGAGGTCTTCGGGCGCACCTGGAAGCGCCCGCTGGGCGTGGCACCGGTGGGCTTCAACGGCCTGGTGCGGCCGAACGGCGACGTGCTGCTGGCGCGCGCCGCGGCCTCGCAGGGCCTGCCCTTCGTGCTGTCCACCGCCTCCAACGCGCGCCTGGAAGCGGTGCGCGCCGCCGCGCCCGAGGCCGCGCAGTGGATGCAGCTCTACGTGATGTCCGACCGCGCCATCGCCGAACAGATCGTGCGCCGCGCCGCCGCCGCGGGCTTCGAGGCCCTGGTGCTCACCGTCGACGTGCCCGTGAGCGGCCTGCGCGAGCGCGACGTGCGCAACGGCTTCAAGCTGCCCTTTCGCCCCGGGCCGCGCACGCTGTGGGACCTGGCCAGCCACCCGCGCTGGTCCCTGGGCATGGCGCGCCACGGCGCGCCAGGTTTCGTCAACCTGTCGGAACGCACCGGCGGCGCCGCGTCGGCCCAGGTGCAGGCGGCCCTGCTCGCGCGCGCCATGGACCGCACCCTGGTGTGGGACAGCCTGGCCTGGCTGCGCCGCCTCTGGCAGGGGCCGCTGCTCATCAAGGGCGTGCTGCACAAGGACGACGCGGCGCGCGCCGCGCGCGAGGGCGTCGACGGCCTCATCGTCTCCAACCACGGCGGGCGCCAGCTGGACGCGGCGCCCTCCACCATCTCGGTGCTGCCGGGCATCGTGCAGGCCGTCGACGGCCGCCTGCCGGTGTTCGTGGACAGCGGGTTCCGCCGCGGCAGCGACGTGGTGAAGGCCCTGTCGCTGGGCGCGCGCGGCGTGTTCGTGGGCCGCCCCGCCGTGTGGGGCCTGGCCGCCGACGGCGAGGCCGGCGCGGCGCGCTCGCTGGACCTGATCGGCACCGAGTTCGAACGCACGCTCACCCTGATGGGCGCCGCCTCGCCGCGCGAGCTCGGCCTGGCCAACCTCAGCCTCCCCTGGGCCCCGCCCCCCTGGCAGGCCGGGGCCTGAGCTCAGCCCAGCGGCACCCCGCGCGGCTCCCAGGCCGCGTGCGCGAGCGGGTCGCCGTCCAGCAGGCACTGCACGCGCGCGGCCAGGCCGGCGCGGTTGTCGGCCTGCAGCTTGCGAAAGGCGTTGCCCAGGTGGTAACGCACGGTGGGGAACTGCACCTTGAGCTGGCGCGCGATCTCCTTGTCGGGGCAGCCGCTGCTCACCAGCCAGGCCACCTCGGCCTCGCGCCGGCTCAGCTGCGCGGGCTGGCGCATCAGGCGCTCCACCTGATCGGCCACGCGAGGCGCGGGCGCCTCGGAGGCCTCGCCGCGCGTGCGCGCCAGCGCGGCCGTCACCGCCGGCTCCACCAGCCGCAGCGCCTCGATCTCGTGGCTGGTGAAATTGCCGCGGTCCTTGTGGCGCCAGATGCGGAAATCGCCCACGCAGGTGTCGCCCGCGTGGAAGTAGACGTTCACGCCCCAGTGCATGCGGTCGCGCTGCAGGAAGTCGTTGAAAAACTCGGTGCGCGAGAGCTCGGACTGCGGCATCACCTGCGTGGCCACCGTGGGGCGGCGGCGCTGCATCATGGGCTGGGTCAGCGGATCGATGAAGCGGTAGTAGTCGTCCCAGGAACGCAGGTGCTCCAGCGACATGTTCAAGGCCTTGGCGCGCTCGAAGCGTCGCATGCCGGTGTTCCAGGCCATGGAGACGTAGGTGTCGGCGTTCAGCAGCGACAGCATGGGCAGCGCCAGTTGCTCGCGCAGCAGATCGGCGTCCGTGGCTTCGGCCGTGAGGCACATCACCTGGGACAGGGCTTTGGTCTGGGACGAGGACAGGAACATGGCGCGCACTCATGCAAGAAGCATGCGCAAGCCTAGCGGCGCCCCGGGCCGGCGTCATCGTGGTTGACCCGAGGGTCGGCCCGCCCACCGACCCGGCGGCCTAGCAATCCTGTTAGGTGCGGCCCGCGGCGGTGCCACTTAGCCTCGGGCCATCGTTGGAGAGCTGGCATGGAACTCATCGGTCAATCCCTGGACGCGCTGCGGCGCGCGCTCGACGCCCGCGAGCTGTCGAGCCGCGAGCTGGCGCAGGCCTGCATCGCGCGCACGCAGGCCACGCGCGCCCTGAACATCTACGTGGACTTCGACGAGGCCGGGCTGCTGGCGCAGGCCGACGCGGCGGACCAGCGGCTGCGCGCGGGCGAGCGCCTGCCGCTGCTCGGCATCCCCCTGGCGTTGAAGGACAACATCGACGCCCTGGGCTTCGCCTGCGGCGCCGGCACGCGCGCGCTGCACGGCCTGCACCCGCGCCAGGACGCCGCGCTGGTGGCGCGCCTGCGCGGCGCCGGCGCGCTCATCGCCGGCAAGGTGGGCATGCACGAGCTGGCCTTCGGCATCACCAACAACAACGCCGTCACGCAGGCGGTGCACAACCCGCGCGACCCGTCCCGCATCCCGGGCGGCAGCAGTGGCGGCAGCGGCGCGGCGGTGGCGGCGGGCGTGGTGCCGGCGGCCATCGGCACCGACACCGGCGGCTCGGTGCGGGTGCCGGCCGCGCTGTGCGGCGTGGCCGGCCTGCGGCCCACGGTGGGCCGCGTGCCCGGCGAGGGCCTGGCGCCGATCTCCAGCACGCGCGACACCGCCGGGCCGCTGGCGCTGAACATCCGCGACTGCGCCACGCTGGACGCGGTGCTCACCGGCGCCGCCCCCGGGCTGGTGCCCACGCCGCTGCGCGGCCTGCGCCTGGGCGTGCCGCGCGAGCGCTTCTGGGACGACCTGCAGCCCGCCTTGCGGGCCTGCGCCGACCAGGCCCTGCAGGCCCTGGCCGAGGCCGGCGTGGAACTGGTCGACGTGGCCCTGCCCGGCCTCAGCGAAGCCAACGACGCGGCCGGCTTCCCCATCGCCCTGTACGAATTCGTGCGCGACATGCGCGCCTACCTGGAGACCACGCAGCGCGGCGTGGGCCTGGAGGCGCTGGTGGCCGCCATCGCCAGCCCCGACGTGGCGGCGGCCTGCCAGCCGCTGCTGGCCGGCGGCGCCATTCCGCCCGCGCTGTACGAGCAGGCGCTGGCCTCGCGCCGGCGCCTGCAGTCCCTCTACACCGAGGCCTTCCGCGCCGCGCGCGTGCAGGCCCTGGTGTTCCCCGCCACGCCACGCACCGCCGCCGCCATCGGCGAGGACGAGACCGTCGAACTCAACGGCCAGCGCCTGCCGACCTTCCCCACCTTCATCCGCAACACCGACCCGGGCAGCAACGCCAGCCTGCCCGGCGTGACGCTGCCGATCGGCTTCGACGGCCGCCTGCCCATCGGCCTGGCGCTGGACGCGCCCATCGGCGCGGACCGCGCGCTGCTGGCGATCGCGGCGTCCGTCGAGGACCTGTTCCCACCGGCGCGCCCCATCGCGTCCCCAGCGCCCTGAACGCCCGGGCGTTTCCCCTCCCCACCGTCCCTTCACTTTCTTCCGAGGAGTTCTCCATGGACCGTCGCGCCCTCCTGCAAGCCACCGCCGGCCTGGCCGCCACCCTGGGCCTGGGCCGCGCGGCCATGGCCGCCAGCCCCCTGACGGTGGCCGTCATGATCCCGCAGAGCGGCCCCGCCGGCCTCTTCGGCCCCACCGCCAAGGCCTGCGCCGAGCTCGCCGCCGAGGTCATCAACGCCCAGGGCGGCGTGCTGGGCCGCCCGCTCAAGCTGGCCTTCGGCGACGCCGGCGCCGCGCCGGCCGAGGCCGCGCAGTCGGCGCTCAAGCTGTGGCGCGGCGCGGGTGCGGGCGCCGTCATCGGCATGCACGACAGCGCGGTGCGCGGCGCACTGGTCAACCTCTTCAAGGGCCAGGTGCCCTACTTCTACACGCCGGTCTACGAAGGCGGCGAGTGCGCCAAGGGCACCTACATGAACGGCGAGACGCCCTCGCAGCAGCTGGAGCCGGTCATCCCCTGGATCGCCGCCGAGCGCAAGCCCAAGAAGTGGTACCTGATCGGCAACGACTACGTCTGGGGCCGCAACACCAACGCCGCCGCCAAGGGCTACATCCAGAAGACCGGCGCCGAGGTGGTGGGTGACGAGTACCTGCCGTTCACGGTCGACAACTTCGACTCCAGCCTGGCGCGCATCCGCGACAGCGGCGCCGACGCGGTGCTGGTCTCGCTGGTGGGCGGCGCCTCGGTCAGCTTCAACAAGGCCTTCGCCGGCCTGGGCATGAGCGATCGTGCCCTGCGCCTGGGCACGCTGATCGAAGAGAACACGCTGGCCGGCATCGGCGCCGCCAACGCGCGCAACCTCTACGCCAGCACCGGCTACTTCGCCGGCTCCACCGCGCCCGCGGCCAAGGCCTTCCTGGACCGCTTCAACCAGCGCTTCAGCGCCCAGGCCCCGGGCCTGAGCACGCTCACCGAATCGGTCTACGAGGGCTTCCTGATGCTGCAGGCCATCGCCACCAAGGCCAAGTCGCTGGACGTGGCCAAGATGGACGCCGCCAGCGAGGGCGCGAGCTACCAGGGCCCGCGTGGCACCGTCACCATGCGTGCGCGCCACGTGGAGCAGGACGTGTTCGTCGCCGACGTCACCGACAAGGGCTTCCGCGTCGTCAAGACCTTCCCGCGCATCGGCGCGGGCCAAACCTGCAAGGTCTGACCGCGCATGGACCCGGGCGTGCTGCTGCACCTGCTCAACATCGCCTACGAACTGGCCACGCTGGCGCTGACCACGCTGGGCCTGGCCGTGGTGTTCGGCCTGCTCGGGGTGATGAACATGGCGCACGGCGAGTTCGTGATGCTCGGCGCCTACGCCGTGGTCGCGGTGCAGTCCTGGGGCTGGCCGCTGCTGGCGGCGGTGCCGCTGGCCATGGCGGTCTGCGGCGCGCTGGGCTATGGCGTGGAGCGCTGGCTGATCCGCCCGCTGTACCAGCGCCCCTTCGACACCCTGCTGGCCACCTGGGCGCTGGCCATGCTGATGCGCAAGAGCGTGGAAGCGGTGTTCGGCAAGGGCTACCGCAACGTCGAGAGCGAGCTGGCGATGCCCATGAACCTGGCCGGCCTGCAGTACCCCGCCTACCGGCTGGGGCTGATCGCCTTCAGCGTGGGGGTGATCCTGTTCCTGTTCGTCTGGTACCGGCGCAGCGCCGTGGGGCTGCGCGTGCGGGCCATGGTCGGCAACCCGCTGCTGGCCCAGGCCCTGGGCATCGACACGCGCCGCCTGGCCTCGCAGGCCTTCGTGGTCGGCGTGGTCATGGCTGGGCTCTCGGGTGTGCTGCTGGCGCCGCTGATCCGCATCGAGCCCGGCATCGGCGTGGACTACCTGCTCGACGCCTTCTTCGTGCTCGTGGTGGGTGGCCTGGGTTCGCTGGGCGGCCTGGTCGGCGGCGTGGGCGTCATCGGCGGCACGCAGTCGGTGGTGAGCAGCGTCTCGGGCCAGACCAGCGGCTACGCGGTGGTGCTGGTGCTGTCCATGCTCTTCCTGTGGCTGCGACCGAATGGACTCTTCTCGCGCCGCTGAGGCCGCCCCCAACGCCATGCCGTCGACGACACGCCCGGGCCCGCGCCCCCTGCTGCCCCTGGTCCTGCTCGCCCTGGGCCTGATCGCCGTGCCGGTGCTGGGCGACGGCTTCCTGGCCTACCAGGTCGCGCTGTTCCTCATCTACGGCATCGCCACCCAGGGCGTGGCCCTGTGCTGGGGGCGCCTGGGCTTCCTGCCGCTGGGGCAGTCGCTGTTCTTCGGCCTGGGCGCCTACCTGGCGGGCGGCGCGCTCAAGGCCGCCGAGGCGCAGACCGGCTGGATCCTGGCGCTGCCGCTGGCGGTGCTGCTGCCCGCGCTGCTGGCCTATGCGCTGGCGCGGCTGGTGTTCGCGCGCAGCCAGCGCAGCGGGCCGTACTTCTCGCTCATCACCTTGGCCGCGGCCATGCTGGGCTTCCTGGTCGCGCAGCAGTGGTCCTCGGTCACCGGCGGCTTCAACGGCCTGTCCGGCGTGCCCGACCTGCCCGGCACCGAACGCTTCAGCACGCTCTACTGGGTGGTGGCCGCCGCGGCCCTGGCCAGCACGGCGCTGCTGGGCGCGCTGCTGCGCCGGCCCATCGGCGTGCTGTGGCACGCGATCGCCCAAGACGAGGAGCGCCTGCAGCTGTTCGGCTACGCCACCGACCGCATGAAGGCCGCCGCCTTCGCGCTCGCGGCCGCTCTGGCGGCGCTGGCCGGCGGGCTGTTCGCCGCGCACCAGGGCATCGTCACGCCGGTGGCCATGGGCTTCGTGCTGGCCACCGAGTTCGTCATCTGGGCCGCGGTGGGCGGCAAGCTCAGTCCCCTGGGCGCCCTGCTGGGCGCGGTGGTGGTGGGCTACGCCTCGTCCGAGCTGCGCGACCGCATCGCCTTCTGGGAGGTGCTGGTGGCGCTGGTCTTCATCCTGGTGGTGCGCTACCTGCCCGACGGCCTGGCCGGCCTGGTGGCCACGCTGCGCGCGCGCCGCGCCGCCGCCCCGGCCGAAGGCCCGCGCACGCCGGCGCCCGCGCGGCGCGCGCCGGTGTCCGGCCTGTCGCTGGCGATCGACGAACTCTCGGTGGCGCAGAACGGCGTGCGCATCCTCGACGGCCTGTCCCTGGACCTGCAAGGCCCGGGCATTCGCGCGGTGATCGGCCCCAACGGCGCGGGCAAGACCTCCAGCTTCAACGCGCTCACCGGGCGCCTGCCGGTGCGCGGCGGGCGCCTGCGGCTGGGCGGCGAAGACGTCACCGGCTGGCCCACCTGGCGCGTGGCCGCGCAGGGCGTGGGCCGCAAGATGCAGGTGCCGACGGTGTTCCGCGAGCTGAGCGTGCGCGACAACCTGCTGATCGCGGTCTGGGCCGGGCGGCTGTCGGCGCGCGACGCGCTCGGCCTGGCGGCCCACCGCTGGACCACCCCGCTGCAAGACGAGCTGCTGGCGCGCTTCCCCGCCCTGCGCGAGCAGTGGGGGGTGCCGGCCGGCGCGCTGTCGCAGGGCCACCGGCAGGCGCTGGAGTTCCTCATGACCGTGCTGCCCGAACCCGGCCTGGTGCTGCTGGACGAGCCCTGCGCGGGCCTGTCCAGCGCCGAGACCCGGCACATGGCCGAGGCCATCCAGGCGGCGGTGCGGCGCCTGGGCGCGGCCGCGCTGCTGATCGAACACGACATCGACGCCGTCGCGGCCCTGGCCGACGAGGTCTTCGTGCTGCACCAGGGCCGGCTGCTGGCGCGCGGCAGCCTGCGCGAGGTGCAGGCCGATCCGCGCGTGCGCGCGGTCTACGCGGGAGGGCACAAATGAGCGCGACGGCGGCCGAGGGGCTGCGCTTCGAGGGGGTGGTCTGCGGTTATGGCGACACCATGGTGGTGCGCGGCCTGAGCGGCCGCGTGCGGCCGGGCCAGGTGCTGGGCGTGCTGGGCCGCAACGGCGTGGGCAAGACCACCCTGGTGCGCGCGCTGGCGGGCCAGCTGCCGCTGCGCGAAGGCCGGATCCACTGGCAGGGCCGCGATCTGGCGCGGGTGCCGGCGCACGCCCGCTGGGGCCTGGGCATCGCGCTGGCGCCGCAGGAGAACGTGGTGTTCGGCGACCTGAGCGTGGAGGAAAACCTCTGGCTGCACCGGCGCGTGCGCGGCCTGGAGGCCTACGAGGCCTACCTCGACGCCTTTCCCCGCCTGCGGGAGCGGCGGGCCCAGCGCGCCGGCTCGCTCAGCGGCGGCGAGCGCAAGCTGCTGTCCTTCGTGCGCACCCTGGGCGCGGCGGCGGCGCTGAGCGTGCTGGACGAGCCCACCGAGGGCGTGCAGCCCGAGAACATCCACCGCATGGCGGCCTGCGTGGCCGAGCGCCGCCGCCAGGGCGCGGGCTTCCTCATCGTGGAGCAGAACCTGTCTTTCCTGGAGGCCGTGGCCGACGAGGTGCTGGTGCTGGACCGCGGCGAGTGCGTGCTCGAAGGCGCCATGGCCGATCTGGGCCGCGAGCGGCTGGAAGCGCACCTGAGCGTCTGATCCTCCATGGGGTTTCGTGGGCTTCAGATGCTGCAAGTGGGCGAGCCGAGAAGTCTTTTCCCTTGTTGACACGCCCAGGTGCCGCACGTCAGGGCCGGGCACAGGGCCGTGGCGGCCGGCCCAATCAAAGCGGCGCTCAGAGCCCGCTCAGGTCCCGCATCACCTCCTCGCGCAGCCAGCGGTGCGCGGGCGCGGCGTCCTGGCGGGCGTGCCAGTGCAGCCGCACCTCGAAACCCGCGATGGGCACCGGCAGCTCCACGGTGCGCAGCCGGCGCTCGCGCGCGTAGAGCTGGGCCACGCGCGAGGGCAGCACCACCACCAGGTCGCTGTCTTCCAGCAGGCTGGGCAGCACCGAGAACTGCGGCACCAGCGCCACCACGTTGCGCTGCACGCCGCGCTCGGCCAGCGCGCCGTCGACCAGCGCATGGCCCGAGGCCGGCGAACTCACCATCACATGGCGCGCGCGGCTGAAGGTCTCCAGGTCGATGGACTCGCCCACGCCGGGGTAGTTGTCCGCCATCAGGCAGACGTAGCGCTCATGGAACAGCAGCTGATTGCGCGTGTGCGTGTGCAGGCTGGGCAGGTTGCCGATGGCCAGGTCCAGGGTGCCGCGCGCCAGGTCGTCCTGCAGACCGCCGGACAGCTGCACGAACTCCACCTGGATGCGCGGCGCGATGGTCTGGAAACGCCGCAGCAGCGGCGGCGTGAAGAACAGCGAACCGATGTCCGACAGCGCGATGCGAAAACGCCGCGTGGAGCTGAACGGATCGAAGGCCGCGGTCGCGTCCAGCGTGCCCTCGATGGCGTGCAGGGCCACGCTGAGCTGCTCGTACAGCCGCTCGGCCACCGCCGTGGGCACCAGGCCGGCGCTGCCGCGAGAGAACAGCCGGTCGCCATAGACCTCGCGCAGGCGCGCCAGCGAATGGCTGATGGTGGGCTGCGTGAGGCCCAGGCGTTCGGCGGCCTGGGTCACGCTGCGGGTCTCGTAGATGGCAACGAGGGCCCGGATCAGGTTCAGGTCGAAGCGCGTGGGGTGGTGGTCCATCTTGTCCGTCGATATGTAACAAGGATGCCATGGATAGGTCTTCCGCTGGCCGCTCCCTAGCATCCCGGGATTGTCCGGCGCCCGCGCGCCACCCCTGGAGGCATAAAAAAATGGAGCGATCGTTCGCTGCCGAAGTCCGGTCCCTGCGGCTGGGCGCCGGCGAGACCTTTCACGGCGAAGGCATTCTCGCCGTCACCAAGGCCCTGCTGCAGTCCGGCGTCAGCTACATCGGCGGCTACCAGGGCGCGCCCGTGTCGCACCTGATCGACGTGCTGGGCGACGCGCGTGGCCTGCTCGACGAGCTGGGCGTGTACTTCGAGGCCAGCGCCTCCGAGGCCGGCGCCGCCGCCATGCTGGGCGCGTCCATCCACTACCCGGTGCGCGGCGCCGTCACCTGGAAAAGCACGGTGGGCACCAACGTGGCCTCGGACGCGCTGTCCAACCTGGCCTCGGCCGGCGTGACCGGCGGCGCCCTGGTCATCCTGGGCGAGGACTACGGCGAGGGCTCCAGCATCATCCAGGAGCGCACCCACGCCTTCGCCATGAAGTCGCAGATGTGGCTGCTGGACCCGCGCCCCAACCTGGGCTCCATCGTGGACGCGGTGGAGCGCGGCTTCGAGCTGTCCGAGGCCAGCAGCACGCCGGTGCTGCTGCAGCTGCGCATCCGCGCCTGCCACGTGCATGGCAGCTTCGCCTGCAAGGACAACCGCTCGCCGGCGGTGTCCATGCGCCAGCCCATCGAGCAGCCCGCCTACGACTACGGTCGCATCAACCTGCCGCCCTCCATCTACCAGCACGAGCGCCAGAAGGTGGAGCAGCGCTGGCCCGCGGCCCAGCGCTACATCCGCGAGGCCGGCCTGAACGAGCGCTTCGACGGCGACCTGTCCGACGTCGGCCTGATCGTGCCCGGCGGCCTGTACAACGGCGTGATCCGCGGCCTGCAGAGCCTGGGCCTGGCCGACGCCTTCGGCGCCTCGCGCCTGCCGATCTACGTGCTCAATGTGGTCTACCCGCTGGTGCCGGACGAGGTGCTGGACTTCTGCCGCGACAAGCGGTCCGTGCTGCTGGTCGAAGAAGGCCAGCCCAACTACATCGAGGACGCGCTGCACGCCGTGCTGCGCAAGGCCGGCATCGACACCCGCCTGCACGGCAAGGACATCTTCCCCATGGCCGGCGAGTACACCGGCGACGTGATGGTGGAGGCCCTGGCGCGCTTCGTGGAAGCCGCAGCGCCCGCCGGCCTGGCCGCCGCGCCCATCGCCGCCCAGGCCAAGGCGCTGCGCGAGCACAAGGCCCAGGCCAGCCAGGCCATCGGCGCGCCCGTGCCCACGCGCCCGCCGGGCTTTTGCATCGGCTGTCCCGAGCGGCCGGTGTTCTCGGCCATCAAGCAGATGCAGGAGAAGCTGGGCCAGGTGCACGTGAACGCGGACATCGGCTGCCACACCTTCGGCACCCTGCCGCCCTTCAACGTGGGCAGCACGGTGCTGGGCTACGGCCTGGGCCTGGCCAGCTCCTCGGGCGTGGGCCCGCTGCTGCCCAACCGCACCCTCAGCATCATGGGCGACGGCGGCTTCTGGCACAACGGCTTCACCAGCGGCGTGGTGAACGCGGTCTACAACGGCCAGGACTCGGTGCTGGTCATCCTGCAGAACGGCTACACCTCGGCCACGGGCACGCAGGCCATTCCCTCCTCGCCCTCGCAGCCGGCGGCGCGCCCGCTCACGCTGGACATCGAGAAGGCCCTGCACGGCGTGGGCGTGAAATGGATCCGCAAGGTCGGCAGCTACCAGGTGGAGGAAATGCGCGACACGCTGGAGGAGGCCATGTCCACGCCCGAGGGCGGGCTCAAGGTCATCATCGCCGACGGCGAATGCCAGCTGGAGCGCCAACGCCGCAACAAGCCGCGCGTGGCCGAGCAGCTCAAGCGCGGCGAGCGCGTGGTGCGCACGCGCTTCGGCATCGACGAAGACACCTGCACCGGCGACCACTCCTGCATACGCCTGTCGGGCTGCCCCTCGCTCACCATCAAGCCCAACCCCAGCCCGCTGCGCACCGACCCGGTGGCCAGCGTGAACAGCGCCTGCGTAGGCTGCGGCCTGTGCGGCGAGAACGCGCACGCCGCCGTGCTGTGCCCGTCCTTCTACAAAGCCGAGGTGGTGCAGAACCCCACGGCGTTCGAACGTTTCATGGCCCGCGTGCGCGGCGCCCTCATCGACAGGCTGGCGGCATGAGCGCCGCACGGCCGCCCGAAGGCGCTGGCAACGCAGCGCGCAACACGGAGAGCAGTCCAATGACACAGGCCCTGTGCATCCTCATCGGCGCCATGGGTGGCGAAGGCGGCGGCGTGCTGTCCGACTGGCTGGTCGACGCCGCCATGCAGGCCGGCTTCCCGGTGCAAAGCACCTCGGTGCCCGGCGTGGCCCAGCGCACCGGCGCCACCACCTACTACGTGGAGATCTTTCCCCAGCGCCGCGCCGAACTCGGCGGGCGCGAGCCCGTGCTCTCGCTCACGCCCACGGCAGGCCAGGTGGACCTGATGGTGGCGTCCGAACTGGTGGAGGCCGGCCGCGCCATCCAGAACGGCTACGTGCACCCGGCCAACACCCTGCTGATCGCCTCCACCCACCGCGAGTACGCGGTGTCCGAGAAGGCCGCCATGGGCGACGGCCGCTTCGACAGCGAGCGCGTGCTGCAGGCCGCGCAGGCCCAGGCCCGCGCCGCCGTGCTGCTGGACATGCGCGCGCTGGCGCAGCAGCACGGCACCGTCATCAACACCGTGCTGTTCGGCGCCATGGCCGGATCGGGCGTGCTGCCCTTCTCGCGCGAGGAGTGCGAGCAGGCCATCGAGCGCTCCGGCAAGTCGGTGCAGGCCAGCCTGCGCGGCTTCGCCGCCGGCTACGAGGCGGCCTCGGGCCGCGTGATGGCCAGCACGCAACTCGCCGAGCGCCTGCAGGGCATCGATCGCCTGCCCGCGCGCGCGCGGGCCTGGCCGGCGGCGCTGCACGAGGTGCTGGCCTCGGGCATCGAACTCACCACCGAGTACCAGGATCCGCGCTACGCCGAGCAGTACCTCGACACCGTCGAACGCCTGCTGGACGCGCAGCGTCGCCTGGGCCAGAGCGACTGGGCCGTGACCCGCGAGGCCGCGCGCTACCTGGCCCTGTGGATGTGCTACGAGGACGTGGTGCGCGTGGCCCAGCTCAAGACCCGGCGCGAGCGCCTGGAGCGCGTGCGCCGCGAGGTGGGCGTCAAAACCGGCGACGCCCTGCGCACCACCGAGTACCTGAAACCCGGCATCGACGAGATCGCCTCGCTGCTGCCGCCCGCGCTGGCCCGTGCGCTGCTGAAGGCCACCGAAGGCCGCTCGTGGCACCGCGGCCTGCTGGTGCGCACCGACACGCTGCGCGGCTTCCTGGTGCTGTGCGCGCTGCGCTCGTTCAAGGTCCTGCGCCGGCGCGGCTTCCGTTACGCCGAGGAACAGGCCGCGATCCGGCGCTGGCTCGACGCCATCGAGCGCCTGCTGCCCGACCCGGCGGCGGCGCTGGAGATCGCCCTGGCCGGCAACCTGGTGAAGGGCTATGGCGAGACCAACCGGCGCGGCCACCGCCACCTCCAGGCCCTGCTCGACGAAGCGCAGCCCGGGGTCTCCGCGCAGCGCCTGCGCGAGCTCAGGCTCGCCGCCCTGGCGGACCCGCAGGGGCGCCAGCTGTCGGGCGCGCTGGGGCGGCCGGTGGTGGCACAGCCGATCCGCATCGTGCGCCGGCCGCAGGGCTGACGGCCCGGCGCCCCAGGGCCCGTCCGACGGCGCGGCCCGGGCGACCGGGCGCGCGCGGCCTTGTCCTACAGCGCTGCGCGCGGATGGCACGCACCATGGCGGAACGGTTTCGCGCCGCGAACCGCCACCGTGGAGATGCCATGCAAGCCAAGGTTCTGAACGAAGCGCCCGAACGCACGATCGCGCTGGTGCTGGACCGGGGCGACGAGGTGATGTCGGCGCTGCAGCGCTTCGCCCGCGAGCACAGCCTGACCGCCAGCCGCGTCACGGCCATCGGCGCCTTCGAATCCGCGACCCTGGGCTACTTCAACTGGCAGAGCAAGCAATACGAACGCATCCCTGTCGATGAACAGGTGGAGGTGCTTTCGCTGGTGGGCGACATCGCGCTCGACGGCGACCAGCCCAAGGTGCACGCCCACGTGGTGCTGGGCCGGCGCAACGGCGCCGCGGTGGGTGGCCACCTGCTCGAAGCGCGCGTGCGCCCGACGCTGGAGGTGATGCTGGTGGAATCGCCCGCCTACCTGCGCCGGGTGTGCGACCCGGTGAGCGGCATTCCGCTGATCCGCCTCGGGGAGTGAGCGCGCCGCCTCAGCCCTCGCGCCGCGCCAGGGCCAGCCAGGCGCCCAGGCCCAGCATGGTGAAACCCGAGGCGCGGGTCATCAGCCGCGCGCGCACGGCGCGCGCGGGGCCCGAGCGCAGCAGCCTGTTGGCGGTGAACACCGCGATCACGTCGACCAAGGTATTGAGCGCGACGCAGACGCTGCCCAGCAGCACGAGCTGCGGCACCAGCGAATCGGCCGGGGCAACGAACTGCGGCAGGAAGGCGAGGAAGAACAGCGCCGTCTTGACGTTCAGCGCCTCCACCACGATGCCTTCGAGCAGCGCGCGGCGCGCCCCTTGCGAGCGCACGGCCTTCACCGCGAACGCCGCCTCCTTTCGCATCAGCAAACGGATGCCCAGGTAAACCAAGTAGGCCGCGCCCAAGTACTTGAGCACCGCGAAGGCCAGCGCCGACTGTGCGATCAGCAGCGACAGGCCCAGCGCGGCGGCCAGCACGTGCAGCAGGCCGCCGATGGCCGTGCCCAAGCAAGAGGCCAGCCCTTCGGAGCGCCCGCCCGCGACCGTGCGCGCGACGACGTAGGCGATGCCGGGGCCAGGGGTGATGGCGAGCACGAGGGCCGCAAGGGCGAAGGCGAGCAGTGACATGGCGTTCCTTGGAGGTCAAGGTGGACGTGACCAGGCGCGCATTGTGCGGCTGGCCGGCGGCTAAGCTCGGGCCGTCCTTGGCCCGCCCACCCACGCCCGATGATGAACTCGCCCATTGCACTGACCGCCGCCTGCCTGCTGTTCGTGATCGCCCTGCTGGTGGTGGACCGGCTGCAGTGGCCGCTGGCCCGCGCCTTCACCAAGCTCGGTGCCAGCACCTGCTTCGTGTGGCTCGCCATTGTTTTGGGTGCGATGCAATCGCACTATGGGCAATGGGTGCTGGGCGCGCTGGTGCTCGGATGGCTGGGGGACGCGCTGCTATTGGGCACACGCCCGGCCGCGTTCATGGCCGGGCTGGTGGCGTTCCTGCTGTCGCACGGGCTGTACGCCACGGCCTTTGTGAGCGGCCCGCTGAATGGGCCAGCCATGGCGGTGGCACTGATCGCGGCCTGCGCCGCCGGCGTCGTGGTGCTGCGCTGGCTGCGGCCGCACACACCGGCACCGTTCAAGGCACCGGTGCTGGTCTACGTGGTGGTGATCCTGTCCATGTGCGCCGCGGCGGTGGGGCATGCGGTCGCCACCGGCCGCTGGATCGTGCTGGGGGGGGCGGTGCTGTTCGCCATCTCCGACATCGCGGTGGCACGGGAGCGCTTCGTGCGCTCGTCGCCGGTGAATCACCTGTGGGGATGGCCGACGTACTTTGTGGCGCAGGTGTTGTTGGCGTGGTCGGTGGCGACGCAATGACGTGCCCTGTCCAAATACCCCGCTCCCAGGTCAACGGGACGGCCCGGCAAAGTGCTGCTGGTGCTTTTGGTCGGTGGTGCCGATCCACCCAGACCAAGGCCATTGCCTTGATCCCAAGCTACGAGGAGTGAACGCCATGCGCAAAGCCACCACCGGCCCCGCCAGCAAACGCAAGACCAGAACCAAGACCACGCCATTCGACGTGGCGGCGTATCTCAGAACCACCGAAGACATGGCGGCCTATCTGGACGCCTGGCTGACCGAGGCGCCCGACGACGCGACCGGCATTGCACGCGCGCTGGGCGATATCGCCCGCGCCAAGGGCATGACACAAGTGGCTAAGGACGCTGGTCTCAGCCGTGAAAGCCTGTACCGCGCGCTGGGCCCCGAAGGCAATCCCAGCTTTGCGACCGTGCTCAAAGTCGCGAGAGCACTGGGCGTGCGCTTGCATGTGGAAGCGGCGACCTAGGTCCCCATGCCCGCCCACGTCACCGCCGTGCACGCACTCCGCGTCCACGCCTTCTCCAAAGAAACCGCGCCGGTCATCACGCTCGTCGCCGGCCTGGGGGTGATGGGTGACGCCCACTGCGGCGTCACCGTGAAGCACCGCTCGCGCGTGGCGCGCGACCCGAGCCAGCCCAACCTGCGGCAGGTGCATCTGCTGCACCGCGAACTGTTCGACGAACTGGCCGCCCAGGGCCTGTGGGTGCGGCCGGGGCAGATGGGCGAGAACATCACCACGGCCGGCCTGGACCTGCTGGGCTTGAGCGAAGGCACCGTGCTGCGCATCGGGCCACAGGCGCTGGTGAAGATCACCGGCCTGCGCAACCCTTGCGCGCAAATTGAGCGCTTCATGCCTGGTTTGCTGGCCGCCGTGCTGGACCGCACCGAGCAAGGCGAGCTGGTGCGCAAGGCTGGGGTGATGGGTGTGGTGCTGGAGGCGGGCGAGGTTCGCGCGGGGGATGGCATTGCGCTGGAACAGGTGCCCGCCCACGGCCAGGCGCTGCGTCCGGTCTGAGGGACCGACACCCGGGCTCTCCCAATGCCCGAGGTGCCCTCCAGGCCCCGTCCGGCCGAAGGACTAGACTCTCGCCAGCCCACCAACCCAGCCCGCATTCGGCCCGGCGACCACGCCCCATGTGGCACGGCCATTGCCTATCCAACGCCCATGCCACAAGCGCCTGTGCCGCTGGTCCGTGCGCGCACGGACCTCCTTACCCACACCTTGCCCCAGGAGAACCTCTGGTGACCCACCCCGCCAAAGACACCACCAAAATGAGCTCGACCGAACTGCGCGAATTCGCGGAGCGGTTGATGAAACAGGCCGAAGAACAGGCGACGAAGGAATTCGAATCCACGCTCAACTTCCTGTCGGACAAGCTCACGCACATGGGCAAGACGAAGAAGGACGCCGTCATCCACCTCATCAAGATGATGAAGTCCCACGAAGCGGAGGAGACGCTGGCCGAACTGGCGAAAGGCGCGGGCTTCACCAGCCCCCGCCGGGCCAAGGAGCGCGGCGACCTGGACAGCGAGGGCCATGCGCCGGAGATCGGGGTGACCTACCAGTTGCCCACGGGTGAGACCTGGAGCCGCAAGAGCAAGGTGGGGGCGACGAAGCGGGAGTTTGCGGCGTTTGCGAAGACGACGACTTGGGCGGCGATGAGGGTTTGACTTCCGAACGCGGCAGAGACAGACGTTGTTCCTTGACGAATCTGGCTCCACTACGTGTCGCGCCTCTCCGATAATTCGCGCATGAGTTGCCAGATCGTCGCAGTGGGAAAACGCCGAGACGGCGGAACACGCTATTGGTGCATCGAGCATCACGCCAACGCAACAGCCAAATACGGAGTGGCTGCGGACAAATGCGTTGCGGCCGACGACCCACCGATCACGTCTGAAGAGACGCTGCACTTGGATTTCGCTGACTACCCTGGCGGGATCGCGCTGTGGGGCTCGGTCCCCGCGGTCTACGACACCACTATCCAGCCCACCGACCGTGGTATCCATGTCCACGCCAGGTCGGTCAAGGGTGGGTTGAAGGACATCGACAAGACCTACCGTCGGCTGCGAATCCCGCACCGTGCGGACCTGCTCTCCGACGGCTGGGTTGACGTCGACGAAATCGATGCGATCAACTACATGGTCTCAGGAGTCTTTGGCTTCGAGACGATCCCTGTCAAATGCGTCTACTGCGGCTTCCCGCATCTCGACCGCGACTGGTTCGCCGTGCATTCGCACCGCAAGCACCAATGCCACGGGTGCGGGCGACAGTTCTCTGACACGGGCGCTGGCGTCGGCAATCCGATCGCCGCATTGCGCCATGTGCTCGGAGCCAAGCCCACGAAGAAGCGCAAGGCACCCGATTCGATCTCAATCAAGCAACGCGATTACCCGGGCGGCATCCAGATATGGGGGTCGAACCCCGCAATCCTCTGGACGTCAAATGAGCCCGAGATGACGGGTATTCATCTGCATGCCTTCAAGACCCTGGAACAAGAAATCCCCGATGTCGATGAGACCTACGCCAAGGTGACGATCGACGGTATCAAGCTGGATTCCGAGCAAGTCAGAACCTACATGGCCCAATCGGCCATGCCCCACCTCGAAGGCCGCGTGGTGGATCTCGCCTGCCCGAACTGCGCTGCGCCGCACTTCGAGCGTGGTGAGCATGCCTTCACCCCGCACATTGACCATCAGTGCCACTCCTGTGGCGAGACGTTTCAGGCCTCTGGCCAGCTAAAGAAGACGATCGGCAACCCGTTCGTTGGCGTGCGTCAAATGCTGGCACTGAACTCCACTGGGCCCGTGCGCGAGGACAAATTGGGGCTACGCCCGGAGACGATCTAGGGTTTGAAGTCGGCAAGCGACAGCTTGGGAAGAAAACCTCCTAGCCGCTTCATCTGCTGATAGGCCTCGAAGGCGTCCTCCGCTGTGACCAGCCTCGCGGCTACCGCGTCGCGAAGAAGGCCCACACTCCCTGTCCTGTGAGGGACACCGATCTCGCGCTCGATCACCTTGCGAGCGGCCCCGTCGTCGCAGGCGACTGAGCAGCCCAGGGCCTTGGCGGCCAAGATGCACTCGGTCTCGCCAGGGCCCAGTTCCCAAACGGCGAGTGCGTCTTCGTATTCCTCAGCGTCGATCGCGTTGTCATCCACCAAGCCGATGTCGCCGCGCTTCACGGCCGCCTTGATCGCCAGAGCGACGGTGCGCGACTCGCGCAGGACTTCAGGGCTAATTTGAAACGTCCTATCCGGAAGCGAGAGGACTTCAGCGAGGACGCCGCCGTTGTCCAAGTTGATCAATGTAGATGCGTCGAGGACGACGATCACGCGGCAATTTCCGAGTTCGCGACCACGATGGCCGAGACCGGGACATTCAGCAGTTCCGCGGCTTTGCCCAGCGACAGCTTGCCGGCGCGCACTTTTTCCGCGGCTGCCTGCATGAGCGCTGGGGTGGTTTCGATCACAAGTTCTTGCCGCGCCGGTACGCCGACATCGGCGGCGAACTTCTCAGGGTTCTTGAAGTCGTCTTGCAGCCGTTGGTAAAAGGCGCGCGCGCCGCTGGCTGGCAACAAGCCGAAGGTTTCGAAGCGCCTGGCGGCCACTTCGAAGCTAACGTGAAACAGATGCGCGATCCAAGCGATTTCTGCAGCCCCCAAGGGTTGCTGCGAGATCCTGAGTTGTTCGCGCACGACTTTCAGCGCACTGAGCACACCGTGCTGGGGCAACAGGATGGAGGAGGCGAACGCGTCGGCGAACTTCTCTTCGATGCGTCGGGGGGTGTGCGACCAGTCTGCCTCCTTGTCCAGATGCGCGTAGCCTTGGAAGCGCCGGTCGTGGTGAGCGACTAAGTGCCCAAGCTCATGCGCGATGGTGAAGAGCATTCGCGGCTTGAACGTGCGCGGACCAATGATCACGATCGCGTGGCCCTCGACGATCGCCGAGACTCCTTCTATGGTGGGGTCGCGCGAAAATAAAAGCAGCACGCCCATGGTGGCGAGCACCTTCGCCAGATCTGGGAAGGGCTCGAGGTCGTCAATGCCTCCGAACTTCCGGCGGAACAGGTCCGCAAAAGCGGATGCGTTGGCGGGTACCGGCTCCATACCGATGAAGAGGTCTAGCCACGCCAAATCTGAGGGCAGCCCGCGCGCAATGGAGAGGGCGTCGCGGACTTGCGCCGAGAGCACCTCGACATGCGAGGCGACTTCAATCGCCTCGCGCTGCTCCAAAGTCTGACGAAACAGCATCTTGATCGGCTCGGATGCCTCGCGCTCGCGCTCCATCAGGCTCGACACTGGAATCTGCAACGCCTTGGCAATACCCCGCATCTCCCCAAGCGTTGCCTTTGCTCCGCCCGCAACTTGCCGAAACCTCTCGGGAGTCATGCCAGCCTTCTTAGCCGCCCGCTCCACGGTCAAGTTTCTGCTCGCCATATGGGCCGTGATATCGGTCACCAGCGAGCCTCTCGTTTGATGTCGTCGAGAGCGCGCAGCAGTTGGTCGACCTGCGCGTTGGAGAGCTTGCGCCCCCGCCCAACCACTTGCTGCATGCGATGCCCGGGCACATCGAAGATGTTCGACAAGATGCCTACGGAGCGGTCGCGGCCGATCTCGACTTCCCTGGGCGTCTCGAGCACCACAGGGTTCTTGCCCAGGATGTAGTTCTTGATGCGGCTTTCGAACTTGTCGCGGTCGCGCTCATCGTGGCCATCAAGCGGGTGCTGACTCCCATCCGGCAGGGCGATGATGTTCCCGGTGCGCCGACTCCCGTCGAAGCGCAGCGCGTTCTCGGGGCGGTGCCGGAGTGCCTCAAGCTGGTCGTCAAGCTTCTTGTCGATCTGCATACCTCCAATGACGTATTGGGGGATGGCCCGTCCTCGGCTTCCGCTGACTACGAATATGTGATCACCCGGTTTCACCATGCGTCTCAGATCTGGCCTGCACGTACCCATCGAGGGCTTTGAGGAGCAGAGCATCGGATCCACGAGGGCGAGCCCGGCTCCGGGATCGGATCCAGGCGACACGAAGATGTAGCTAGGCATGGCACTCCTTTGAGGCTGAACTGTATTTTTAACCAGTATCAACTCTTGTGCAAGAAGCAATTGCCGCAACTCGCCTCAGGTCCTTGCGAGCGCGGCAGACGAGGCTAACCGTGAAGCTTCAATCTTTTGCTTGCTCTAGCGGCAAATCCCGGGCAAGGGACTGACTTCGAAGCTGCAGAGCGGTACTCAATACTCGGTCGATGACAACGCAAGTTCTGACTAGGTTCAGACCGTCGCCTCCTTGATCGATGGGCGTCTCCATTACCCACGTGGTGGCTCAACTACATCGGCGTTCGCCGCGCGGTTAATAGCGCCTCCAACGACGCAGCAACCGCCGCGGCAAGCCTCTCAAGCGTCTCCAGCGAAGGGTTCCTCGCTTGGCGCTCGATGTGTGCGATGACTGCTCTGCTGACACCAGAGCGCTGACTCAACGTCTCCTGCGTCAGCAGGAGGCTTGTTCTTGCCGTGACAAGGTTCTGCGCCAGGATCGCCTCAACCAAGTTGTCGGCTTCCTGTCGAGCCATCGGCCGCTCTCCGAGCAATGAGCCTGTCGACACACCCAGTGCGCGAGCCAGCTTGTCCACCGTGCCCAAGGCCACGTTGAGCTCCCCTCTTTCCAGACGCTGAATCATTCGGCGATCCACCTGGGCTTGCTCCGCCAGCGCGCGGGTGCTCCAGTTTCCTTGCGCACGCAGAGCGACAAGGTTCATGGCCAACTGGCCACGCGATGTTGAGGTCTCGGACGCTTGATCAGGCACCCAAAAAGTGTGGATACCAAACCTGCCGGGGTGGCGGTATTTGGGGCACAATGCCGACGCCTTTTTGGGAGTCTGCGCATGTTCGTTACTTCAGACGCGTTCGTTCAGTTCCTGCATCCCTCCGCGGCCGCGCCCCGTCAGCAGTACTGGCGCGTGGTCACTCTGACCCTGGAGCGGCATTGGTATCTGGTCGTCTACAAGGTGCTCTTCCAGGGCCGGAAGGTGCCTCAGACCGCGTTGGTGGCCTGGGATGCCACGCTGGTGGACCTGCTGGCAGAAATTCCGGCCGAAGACTTGATCGGCCTCGCGCGTCTCGACTGGCAGGGCGATAACAACGCAAGTTGGTCCTTGCGATGGCTTGACGCGGGTTGGAGGCCTTCACCTTGAATGGCCATCAAAACAAAGGCCCTGGAAGCATCCACTTCCAGGGCCTTCGTCCTCCCCCTCCTCGCTACCCCAACTCAGAACGGATAGTGCCGCGGCGTGGTCTGCACCGTGATCCAGCGCAGCTCGGTG
>VFQQ010001231.1_pt1 | contig 37786 bp, 73 predicted proteins | sample 3512341 | NCBI WGS metagenome assembly VFQQ01 (sample SAMN10412373, study PRJNA504923) | tailings metagenome | isolation source: Relicate 2 Philex TSF1 revegetated site | place: Philippines: Tuba, Benguet | collected 2017-08-29 | reverse complement strand
ACGCAGCGGCCATGCACAGACGCGTCGCGCGGGCCTGTCCCATCCCTACTTCCTCACGGTCCCTCAATAACCGCCGTGCATTCCTGCGCTCATTGGGTTGGATGCTTGTGGTGCCGGAAGCGAAGGGCCTGTGGGTTAGTTGGAAAGGAGACGTATTTGCATTCTACTTGTTGCATGCTTGCTGGGCTGCTGGCCCTTCCAGGACTTGTATTGACTTGTATCACCATTAAAGTTAAACTTTAATGGTGATTACGCCGCCGTTCTCTTGTGATCATGGCAACTGCCTATCTAAGCTTCAGGATATCATATGCGCTGCCAATGGCACGTGGCCCCATCTTCCACCCCCTGGAATGGTTGTCGCCACTTGCACTGCCACTTGCACTGCCGCTGAGCGGGTCAGCGGCGCCACTGCATGGTATGCAGCGGCGGGTGATCTGCGTGCTTTATGCTCTCCACAGTGCCCATATAACACCTGCAAATGGCTGGTGCAGCGCAGCGGCTGCTGCCATGGCTGGCCGCGGCACTGCTCCTGCGCTGGGCAGTCTCCCTGCACTTCTACTCCGGTGAGACTATTGGGGTGGGTGTGCGCCGTGCGATCTCAATCCCCCCGGCCTATTTGGGCCCAGGCAGCTGCCGGCGTCCACTGCCGCTGCCGCCGCCGGCCGTCGCTGTGCAGGCATGAACACGCCACCTCGGTTTGGCGACTACGAGGCGCAGCGCCACTGGATGGAGGTAGCAGTCAACCTTCCTGCCACCGAATGGTGAGCTGATGGCACAGGCTGCAGGGCTGGTGCACGGTGTGGCTGGCCGGGATGCTTCACCACCCCGCCAGCTTCAAACCAACAGTGCCATGTCCGTGTGCAAGCCCCAAGGCTTTTAGCCTCGACATCTTAGTGCTTCCATACCAACCAAGCTTTCGATTGTACCTGGCCCAGGTACCGCAACTCCAGCGCCAATGACCTGAGCTACTGGGGCCTGGACTACCCGCCGCTGTCGGGCTACCAGGTGGGGCGTGCTGCTGCGGTGACTGGTGGTGGCCAGGCACGCAGCACCATGGCGGCACACGAGACTTATGGCTGGTTTGAGTTTTGAGGGTTGCATCGGGATCGGCTCATGTTCCGGGCACCCTGGCCTCCCTGTATCTGCCTGAGGCCAGCGCTCCCCCTCCCCACCTGTCCCCCTTCCCCATGCAGAGCTGGCTGTGTGGGCGCTATGTGGGCGCATTTGAGCCCGAGGCTGTGCAGCTGGTGGCCTCTCGAGGCTACGAGTCGCCCTCCAGCAAGCGCCTGCTGCGCCAAACCGTGCTGGCCTCAGACGCCGCCGTATTCTTGCCCGCCGCGCTGGCCGCCGCCGCCGTGTTTGGCGGCGGTGGCAGCCAGGGCCTGCTGGTGCTGGTGGCGCTGCTGTTCAGCCCCGCCGCGGTGCTGATCGACCATGGCCACTTCCAGTACAACTGCATCGGACTGGGCCTGGCGGCGGGCGGCGCGGCGGCGGCAGCGGCAGGCCGCGGCGTGTTGGCCTCCCTCCTGTTCAGCCTGTCGCTGAACCACAAGCAGATGGGGCTGTACTACGCCCCCGCCTTCTTCGCCTTCCTGCTGGGGCGCTGCCTGCAGCAGCCAACACTGGGCGGCAAGGTGCGGTGGGAGTGGGGATGCAGTCTGTGTGCTTGCCCAGAGCCTGCCTCGGCCTGTGTGCATGACTTGTCATGCATGGCTGCTGCCCACAGGGTGTCTGGGCGGGGATCAAAATGCTGCTGGCACCTGCAACTTCCAACTGCACACACATGGCCCTTCTTCCCCGCCCTCTCCTTTGCCCCAGGTGGGTGGCGTGCTGCGTCTGGGCGCCGCCGTGGCCGCCACGTTTGCGGTGGTGTGGGCGCCCTGGCTGGCGGCGCCGGGCGGCGCGCTGGGCGTGCTGCGCCGCATCTTCCCCACCCAGCGCGGGCTGTACGAGGACTACGTGGCCAACTGGTGGTGCGCCTCCTCCCGCCTCGTCAAGTGGGCCCGCCTGCTGCCCCAGCCCAGCCTGGTCAAGCTGTGCGGCGCCACCACGCTGGCGGCACTGGCACCTGCCGGCGTGCTGGCGGCGGCGCGCCCTACGCCCCGCGCCCTCCTGCTCTGCCTGGCCAACAGCGCCATGGCCTTCTTCCTCTTCTCCTACCAGGTGGGCAGGCCGGCAGCTGGGGCAGGCGAGGGGCCGCGCGTTGCAAGCCAGCAGCCGTGGCAACAGGGCGTGGCAGAGTGCAGCATGAACTGCACTGCAAGCAGGGGCATGCCCCACTCCACAGGGTGCCACCTGCACATCACCCACACAACCTACACCTCCCGCCCTGCCAGCCACATCGTTCTGCTTCAAAATGCAGGATCCACTCTTGTTTCTCTGCCCGCCCCCTGTCCTTCCCAGGTGCACGAGAAGTCCATCCTGCTGCCGCTGCTGCCCCTGGCCATGCTGCTGGGCGGGGAGCAGCCGGGCCTGCTGTGCTGGGCCAACGCAGTGGCCGTGTTCAGCATGCTGCCGCTGCTCAAGAAGGACGGCCTGGCGCTGGCCACGGCAGGGGCCACCGCAGCCTGCCATGCCGCCATCCAGCTGGCAGCCGGCATGGTGGGCAGCAAACAGGGCAGCAGCAACGGCAGCGGGAAGCGCAGCGCCGCAGCAGGCAGCCTTGGTGCCCTGCCGCCGGCGCGGCTGGCCGCAGGGTGGCGGCTGTCGCTGGCGGGGTGTGCAGCCATCCTGGCGGCGTCCGCTGTAGCGCCCCCGCCCCCCAAGCTGCCCTTCCTGTACGATGCCCTCACAGTGACGTGGGCCTTCCTGCACTTTGCCGCCCTGTTTGCCTACACCAACTGGCTGCAGTGGCTCGAGTTCCGCAGTGCCGCCCCCGGCCGGCGGGCCGCCAAGCGCAAGCAGGCTTAGAGCAGCTGGGCCTCACACATTGTAAAACAAATATACAGGCTGGACTGGCAACTTGGGGCATATGATACAGCAGGCTCAGCGGCGGTTGTGATGACAGCATGTACAGAGAGGTGGGTGGGCCAACAGCGTGCCAGCGCATGGAGGGTGTGGTGCTGTTGAGGCGCAGCAGCTGGCATCTGGGCGCAGTGCTTATCACTGCTGGGCCTTGGCCAGCTCTGCCTCCAGCTCCGGCAGCAGCTTGAATAGGTCGCCGCACAGCCCATAGTCGGCCACCTGGGGGGCAGCAAAGGGAGTGGGAGGGAGCATGCACGCAGTGAGAAGGGCGGTCGCTGCTGGACAGCTGCACAGCTGAGCGCAGGTGAGTTGTGGGGAGGGCGGCACATAAGAGCCCAGGTGCGTGAAAGTTGCTGTGAAAGCACTGCGTCACAGCGCAAAGTGCAGCTGCCGTAGTGCACCTGGAAGATGGGTGCGTCGCCGTCGCTGTTGATGGCCACGATCACCTGCAAGCGAGTGGCAGGCGGGCCGGCACATGAGGACTGGGCCCTTGGAGAGTGGAGTGCCATCGGACACTGGGCCGCCTGCAAAGTGCAGAGCCGTGCAGCATGGCGCTGCAGCACCACCAAATGCAGACACCTGCCACCAGCAGCCCTCAAGGCTGAGCCCAGGACATCAGGCGAGCTGCCTCCTTCACAAGGTCTGCACCTTGCTGGACGACATGCCCGCCACGTGCTGGATGGCGCCGCTGATGCCCACTGCACCGATGCAGCAGCAGGGGGAGGTGGGTGCCCACGTGAATGACCGAGTCAGTGAGTGTGCACACGGCAGCTGGCACCCAGAGCGGCATCAGGGCATCGGGCATGATGCCACTGTGCCTCAAGCGGCAGGCAGAGCACAGCACAGTGCAATGGGACCACCCCGCAGCTCAGGCTGCGCACCCGCGATGTACAGGTCGGGGGCCACCACCTTGCCCGTCTGGCCAACCTGCGGCAGCGGCAGCGGCAGCGGCAGCACACGGGCTGAGCGTCTTTGCTGCGGTCGGGTTGCATGCGACCCTGCAGCACACACAGCATGCGGCTGCCCCAGCCAGTGCAGGGTGATGGTGTGCATGGTGTCAAGCACAGGGCTGCCCGCCGGCGCGCGTGCCTACCTGCAGGTCGTTGGGAGCGTAGCCCGCGTCCACGGCGGCCCGCGAGGCGCCCACCGCCGCGCCCAGCCGGTCGGCCAGCGCGCCCAGCAGGGTGCTGAAGTTCTCGGCGCTCTTCAGCGCGCGGCCGCCGCTCACCACCACGCGCGCCTGCCCCAGCTCCGGCCGGTCTGAGGGGGCAGGGGGTGCGATGATGCGCTCAGGCAGCCGGCCCATGCAACGCACTAGGCAACTGTCCCTTGCATTGTTCAATGCCGCCTATCGCAGGCTCGCATCCCCCACCCCCAAGCAACTCCCAAGTCTTTAAACCAGGCACCGCATCCTCGGCAGCAGCCCAGCGGCAGAACACACCCACCCGACTTGCGCACGTCCTCGCCCACCCACTCCGAGCCGCCCGCCGCCTGCTGCGCCGCCGCCAGCTCCTCGGCACTTACAGCCTCCACTGCGGCGCTGCCACCGCTGGCTGGCGCGGCGGCAAACGCGGTGGGGCGCACGGTGAGGAGGCGGGGCCCCTGCCCCAGCGCCTGGACGGTCGCCAGCGCATTGCCGGCATAGATGGGGCGTACAAAGGTGTTGGGGTTGCAGATCTCCAGCACATCAGCCACCGCCTGCACCAGGGGCAGCCAGAGTGGCGCTTGAGTGGGGCAGGCGCATGCGCGGGTGATGTGTTGTATTCAGTGCATTGCAGTGCACCACGTCAGCGCGCATTCCCTGCCCAGGTTCCCAGCAGAAACCTGCAGCCTGCCCTCACCTGCACATCCAGCAGTGCTGCGGCCCTGGGCAGCACGTTGCGGCCAAAGGTGCTGGATGGCGCCAGCACGTGCGAAAAGCCGCGCCTGTGGCCAGCGTATGGGAAGGAGCGCCAGCAAGTTGACGGGTGTCACGGCAAACTTGCGCCCTGCTCTGGTCGATTGCACGACAGCACAGAGCCAGCTTTGCTTCGTGCATGGACCCCCCCTGGCACAGCCACACCCTGCCATTGGCGCACCGCTGCTCCACTGCCGCCACCAGGCCTGCAGTCGGCTCCGCCAGCCCGCGCTCTAGGCAGGGGTCATCAGCTGCCAGGACGCTGCTTACGCCCTCGGCTTTGGCGGCTACCTCGGCCACAGGACCAATGCCGTGGCCAGCCACCAGCACGGTGACAGGCCCGCCCAGGGCACGTGCTGCGGTCAGCGTGTGCAGCGTGTTGGGCTGCAGCGCGCCTCCCTTGTGCTCCGCCAGCACCAGTGTGCTCAGCTGCAGGAAGCGGAAGGGGAGGGGAGAGGGGAGGGGAGCTGTGTCAGGGGTACCCAGTGGGTGGAACCGCTGCAGGTGGGGCTTTAGCGCACATGTGCATGCGCAGGGCAGCCTGAGCTCACCGAACGGGGTCCCTGAGCAGCACCAACCGTCAGGGACCGTGCGGGCCGCAGCAGGGCGGCCCAGCCGCTGGCCAGCATGACGGAGAGGGCGGCGTGGAGACGAGCGGCGTCGGGTGCCGGGCGGCAGGTGGCGGGGAGCTGGCTGCCTTGATCGCCGTGCCACGACACTCTGGCCGACTAGCTGGGGCGACTGGAGGGCTCCGTGGAGCTGCAGACGCTGCTGGCGCGGCCCTCCGAGACGCGCTCGCGAGCGGAGGCTGGCGCGGGCCGCCTGCCGATCCTGATCGCTTCACCGATACTTGCAACAGGTGGCCGTGGCCATGGAATACCAGCAGGCGGACCCGCATGAGAGCGCCAGCTGCCTGCATTGCTTCGAACCGCTAGCACGCAGGCGCCATTTGGTGCGATCGCCGGCATCGCGATCGTTTGTTTCCAGCCGCCGCCGGGCCGCCAGGCGGTTCTGCCTGTTTTGAGTACTTGCTCCTGCAGCACGGCAGCGCCAGCGAGGTACCTTTGGCTGCTCGGAAGCGAGTGCGGCACGTAGAGGTGCCCGGTCAGGTGATCCAGGCTTGCTGCGACGTCCTGCCGCCGGCCGCCGCCAGCTGCTGCCTGCTGCACATGGCTGGGAATGCAAGCCTGCCTCTGCACGCATTTGCTGTGGAGATTGACAAGTGCATGTAGTTGGCAAGCTGCATGCAAGATCTAACGCACCATTTCCTGCCGCCCGCCCTCTGCTGCAGCCGCGGCCAGCGCCATGAACAGCGGGGCGGGCGTGAAGCGGCCCGCCGAGGGGCACCCCGGCCAGTATGTGCCACGCAAGCGGCCGCAGGGCGAGGACGACGAGTTTGTGGAGGAGGACTTTGACCTGGAGCCGCCCGAGGAGGAAGAGGAGCTTGGGCCAGACATGGAGGTGCGCCGCTCCTGAATGCGGGGGCCGCGGCGAAGCGGGCAGGCCATGTGCGGCGCCTTGCGGTCTTCCCGCCTCTAATTGGCAGCCGTGGCTGGCGGCCGAATGCACTCTGGCAAGGCACAGTGCCAGCACCGCACACACCAGCCTCAATGCTGTGTGGCATGGTATGCCATGGCCGCTGCAGGTGGACGAGGGCAGCCTGGGGGAGGCGGGCAAGAACTGGCCGCGCCCCGCCGCGCCGCAGCTCAACCCCGCCACCGACAAGCTGGGTGCGTTTATGCGCGGTAGTGCAGTGCTGCTGCTGCTGTGGCAGGATGCTGGAATGGTATTGGCACGCTGCTGCATCTGGATGCCATGGTTGCTGTGCACAGGCTGCCTTGCAATGTTCGGCGCTCCGCACAGCAGCCATGCTGACCCTCCCGGGCTCTCTCGCCCTGCCCCCTCCCACTTCCTCTCCCTGCCTGCCTGCAGTGTTCCAGCAGCTGGAGGTGGACTACACGTTTGCGGGGCCCCACCCCACCTACTACCCCACAGACCTGCGCGAGGTGACCGCATGTGGCTGCGCCTCATGGCAGCCTCAAGAGCAGCAAGCAGAGCATGTGCTGTGCAGGGGCCCAGGCTGTGCTTGTGCCTGCAAGCCGTTGCCACCTGCTGTCCGACGCTGTTGCCCGTGCTGCCCCTTTTCCCGCAACCACCACCACGTCCCCTCAGGTGCCCGTGGTGCGCATGTACGGCGTGACCGAGGGCGGCTCCTCCGTCTGCGCCTTTGTGCACGGCTTTGAGCCCTACTTCTACGTGGAGGCGCCCTCGCCCTCCTTCTCGCCAGACGACTGCCAGGCGCTGGCGGGGGAGCTCACCGTGAGGGCGGGGAGCGACTGGGTCGGCCTGCTGCTGGAGGGGAGCGGGAGCGGGTTGAAGTGATGCATTCCCTCTGGTGCACGCTGCCCTACCCATTGAGGTGTCGCTGCTCACCCCCCTTCCTCACCCACCGTCCCCTGCTGCAGGCTGAGCTGGCGGCCAAGGACAAGAAGAACCCGCGCCAGGTGCGGGGCGGGCGAGTGCTCCCAGGGCGAGGGCAGCACAGCAGCAAGGCAGACGCGCTGGCTTGTGCCTGTGTGGCCTCTGCACCTTTCTCAGCGGCTTCAGTGGCATGGGGACACAGACGCTCTCGTGGCCGTGCTAGCAAACCCAAGCAGGATGGGCAGAGACCCTTGCCAGCACGCCAATCCTCAACCCCATGCACAACCCCTGTTGCCACCCGCCCTTCTGCAGGTGCTGCGCATTGAGCTGGCGCGCAAGCAGACGATGATGTTCTACCAGCCCACCAAGGACCGCCTCTTCCTCAAGATCGTGCTGGCCACGCCCAACCTGGTGGCGCCCTGCAGGAGTGAGTGGAGCTGTGGGCATGGGAGGCGGGCAGGCACAGGCGCAGGCTGCAGCGTATTCTATGGTGATGGCAGCTGAAACAGGCAACTTTTGCGCTGTCTGCTGTTGTACATCCAGCAAACTGGCCTGCCTAAAAAGCAAGCCACCCCACCACCCCACCACCCCACCCAGGCCTGTTTGAGCGCGGCCTGTGCCTGCGCTGGCTGAACAACCAGTACTTCCGCTCCACCACCTACGAGTCCAACGTGCTCTACGCCCTGCGCTTCATGATCGACTGCTCCGTGGTGGGGGGCAACTGGGTGGAGCTGCCGCCGGGGGCGTACAGCCTGGTGCCTGCACAGGTGGGTGCGGCTGGGGTGAGGGGAGGTTTGGGGGAGCAGGCGTGAAGGGGCTGGCGGGCTGTGGTCGTGCTGATGACTGTGGGAACAAGGCATTGATTAATCATGGGCGCTGTCGGTGAAAGTAGGCTGGGCTGTGCAAGAATTGCACACGTCCATCCGTCTGTTTGGCGCCTCGGCACAGCTTGCACTGCCCTTTCACCCGGGCGCAGGGCCACCAGACGCACTGCCAGCTGGAGGCGCACCTGCACTACTCGCGCCTGGTCAGCCACGCGCCCGAGGGCGAGTGGGCCAAGATGGCGCCCTTCCGCATCCTGTCGGTGGACATCGAGTGCCAGGGCCGCAAGGTGCGCACCCCTGCTGCCGGGGGCAGCCGGGGGGTGGCCTAGGTGCAGGCGGCAGGAACAATGCCCTCTTGCCTGCTGCTGTTGTTGGCATTCCCGGCCCCCAGCATTGCTGTGCCCACACGCCACATGCCTCGCCCTGCATGCAAGTGTGTGCCTCGCCTCCCCAACTCCCCTCTTTCCCTCCTGGCATCCCCACAGCTGCCCTCACGCCCTGCCTGCGCCCCGCTGCCCTCCCCCTCCCTTGCCAGGGCCACTTCCCTGAGCCTGACAAGGACCCCGTGATCCAGATCGCCTCCCTGGTCACCGAGTTTGGGCAGAAGGCGCCCACCGTGCGCAACATCATGACCCTCAAGTCGTGCGCGCCCATCACCGGCGCGGGTGCGCGGCGGGGCCGGGGAGGGCTGGTGGGACCGGAAGGGGATGGTAGCCAGGGGGCTGCCGGGGCAAGAGGTGGCTGCGAGTGGCGTGTGTACCCGCTCCGCCAGCTTGCTGCATCATTGTAAAGTCACATAGCCCCGACTTGCACCACCAGCTGCACCCCTCCCCTCTCCCTGCCCCAGAGGTGATGTCATTCGAGGATGAGCGGGAGCTGCTGCTGCGCTGGCGCGACCTGGTGCTGGAGGCGGACCCAGACATCATCATCGGTGCGGCGGCGGCGGCGGCGGCGGCAGGGGGTGTTTCTTGATTGTCTGGTTCATTTTGCGATCCTGAGGAGCGAGGCAGGCAGGTCGCTGATGTCCTCCAGGAAGGTTTGAATCCCTGCTCAATGTATTCACCTGCCGCAACCTCGTGTCGCATGCGGTCTCCTAGATTGTTGATGGCCATCCCCTCCTCCGACTCCTGCCCTCCGCCCCCAGGCTACAACATCGTCAACTTCGACCTGCCCTACCTGCTCAACCGCGCCGACACGCTCAAGATCCCGCAGTTCTGGACCTGGGGCCGCATTCGCAACAGGTGGGTGAGGGGTTGCGGCTGGCTTGCAGTGGCATGAAGCAGCTGGATGGCTTGTGGGCCGCCGAGTTGGAGGTGAGTCAGCGTGGGCTGCACTGTGGATGCCAAGCAGGCAAGATTGCAGTACGACTCCCCGTCGCTCACCGGGCACTCCACTGGCCAGCCCGCACGACATTTGCTTGCCACCTCTTGCTCCCGCCTGCACACCCCACCTGCCCACTCCCCACCTGCCCCCCGCCATTTGCGCGCAGGCGTTGCAAGATGAAGGACGCGCGGTTCAGCAGCAAGGCGTACGGCACGCACGACTTCAAGGAGATTTCCATCGAGGGGCGCGTGCAGTTTGACCTGCTGCAGGCCATCCAGCGCGACCACAAGCTGTCCTCCTACTCCCTCAACTCCGTGTCCGCCCACTTCCTGGGCGAGCAGAAGGAGGACGTGCACCACTCCGACATCTCCAAGCTGCAGGACGGAAACGCGGAGAGCCGGCGCCGACTCGCCATCTACTGCCTCAAGGTGCGCTGCGGGCGTGGGGAGGGGAAGGGGGTGTGGATTAGCGGGGCACGAGAGTGGTTTGGGGGATCTGTGCTGCAAGCGAATGTCAGCGTGCCAAGCAGCCGGGCTGGGAGCACGCCTGCTGAAGAAGTTTGAGCTTGCCTCCATGAGGCAGCATGCATCGCGAAGCAAAGCGTGCTTGCTGTGCCACCTGCCCCCAACCTGCCGGCCGCCGCTGCTGCCCGCCCGCAGGATGCCTACCTGCCCCAGCGGCTGGTGGACAAGCTGATGTACATGTACAACTACGTGAGGGGTGGCAAAAAGGGGGATATACTGCAAGTTGCTGGGGCTGTTGGCAGGCCTGACCAGCGCATGCCAGGGCTGGGTGGGCGCCAGGGAGGCGGCCTGGAGCGTCAGCACTATTACCTGCTGCTTGGCATGCCACTTGCCTGTCCAGCGCGCCCTTGCCCTCCCTTCCCGACTTTGCTCAAGCAGCCACACGTGTTTGCTCCTTCCTCTCGGGCGCAGGTTGAGATGGCGCGCGTGACGGGCGTGCCCATGTCCTACCTCCTTGCGCGCGGCCAGTCCATCAAGGTGTTCTCCCAGATCCTGCGCAAGTCGCGCACCAAGAACCTGGTGGTGCCCAACATGAAGGTGTGTGTGGGGTGGGGTGGAGTGGCTGGGTGGGTGGTGTGGCTGCCAGGCGGGGGGAGCGTAATTACCACGCTTGCACTGTTGCCATGCGCCCATGCCTCGCCCACTATTCTCCTGCACATGCATCCTGCCTGCAGCGTGGCGGCGACCCCAACGAGGGTGTGGCGTATGAGGGAGCCACCGTGCTGGAGCCCAAGGTGGGCCGCTCGCTGCCTGGCCTGCTGTGCAGTGCAGGGTGGGGCAGGGGCATGCCTGGCCATTATGCATCCCTCCTGCGCTCTCAAGTTTGCTACCCAGGTCATGTCTCCATGAGCGTCCGCAGGGCGTGCCTGCCTGCTTATATGTGCGCCTGGCTGTCTGTTCCCAATCTCTGCGCCCGCCCTCACTCTGCCCAACTCCCTCTCTGGCCACCATGCAGGCGGGCTACTACGACAAGCCGGTGGCCACGCTGGACTTTGCCAGCCTGTACCCCTCCATCATGATGGCCCACAACCTGTGCTACACCACGCTGGTGCCCAAGGGCCAGGAGAAGCACTTCCCCAAGGGTGGGCAGTGGGAAGGGGAGGTTGGGGGCTCTGCTGGTGGTGATGCCACATCAGCATGCTGGTGCCCCTTGCTTGACTGTGCATCACTGCCTGCGCATTTCATGCATTCCGGCAGCTGCTGTGCCCACCTGCTACCCACTGCAACCCTGCGCTCCCGTGGCAGACCACCTGACCATCTCGCCAAACGGCGACGCGTTTGTCAAGCCGTCCCTGGCCACCGGCGTGCTGCCCGAGATCCTGCAGGAGCTGCTGGCGGCGCGCAAGCGGTGCGCGCACCGCTGTCGTCACAAAGCCAGGGCATCAGTGGAGTGCAGTGGGTGGTCTGGCCGCCACGCGTTCAGAGCGAGTGTGGCACCCAGCCAGCTAGTGCAAAGCGCTACCCACCTGCCCCCTGCTCATACGTCACCCACCCCACCCACTTTCTGGTCGCAGGGCCAGGAAGGACATGGGCGAGGCGACCGACCCCTTCCTCAAGGCCGTGTTCAACGGGCGCCAGCTGGCGCTCAAGGTGTCGGCCAACTCGGTGTACGGTGCGCGGCATGGGCTGGGGCGGGGCAGTGTGATATGAGGTGGACCTGCTGTGGACAGTTACGGCATGCGGCAGCGACTGCAAGGAATGCACGTTAAGCAGAGAGTCAGGCAAGCGCCCGCCGCTAGACTGGCAGCCACCCAACTGCCGCCCCAGCTGCTGCCCACCCCTCCCCGCAGGCTTCACGGGCGCCACCGTGGGCGCGCTGCCGTGCCTGGAGATCTCCTCCTCCGTCACCTCCTTTGGCCGAGAAATGATCATGGAGACGCGGTGGGTGGGCTGCAGCAGCAGCAGTTGCTGCTCATTGGCACCTGCGTGCATGCCTGGGGGCGATGTGCGTTGCCTTGCAGGCCCAGCTCCTCTGCTGTGCCTGCTTTGTCCCCCCTGCCCTGGCCCCCAGCCCTGGCCCTGCCCCACCCTGGCTCTCAACCTCTTTCGCCCACGTCTACACCCCTGTCCTTACGACCAGCAAGCGCGTGATGGAGCGGTACTGCAAGGCCAACGGATACTCGCACGACGCAGACGTCATCTACGGCGACACCGACTCGGTGAGCTGGGGTCACAGACATTTAGCCCAGCGGCTTGCACGAAAGGGGGAGTTTTCTCCTTTGCTTGGGGCGAGCAGCAGAGTTGCTGCCATCCCACCCGCCGCGGCCCCGCTCCTGCCATCTCATCTCCCACTGCCGCCCCTCCCTCCACTCACACCTCTTCCATCCAATCCATCCCCTCCGCCAGGTCATGGTGTACTTTGGCGTGGAGGACACGGCCACGGCGATGCAGCTGGGCCTGGAGGCGGCGGAGGAGGTCAGCAAGGCCTTCATCAAGCCCATCAAGCTGGAGTTTGAAAAGGTGGGCGGCAGGGTCCAGGCGGGGAGGCGATGCACTGCGACGGAGCTGCACTTGGCTGGGTCTGCCCTTTTGTAGCGTGCCTGCAGGGCACCGTTGCCATGCGTCAAAGCCTTCCTGCACACAGGCGGCAGGCCGGTGCCTGCAGCTGCCCATCTCCTGCGCTCACTGGTCTGCCACCCTGATCCCATTTCCCACTGCAGGTGTACAACCCCTACCTGCTCATCTCCAAGAAGCGGTGAGTGGGGCGCTGCTGGGCTGGGGCTGGGGCTTGTGGCCTGCCTAGCCGCCGGGGTGTGGCCAGGAGACAGTGCTGTTGGCATGCCACCTGCAAGCAGCAGCGACCAGACTTGGCCCATTCTTTTAACCCCACCATGCCTGCCCCAGGTACGCGGGCCTGCTGTGGACCAAGCCCGAGAAGTGGGACAAGATCGACACCAAGGGCATTGAGACCGTGCGGCGAGACAACTGCCTGCTGGTGCGCGGCGGCGGCGGGCAGCGGCGGCGCAGGCTGGCTGGCTCATCGCCTGTTGCCCGTGGTTCACTGGGTTGCAATGCCGCCCATTTGCCTCATGGTTGCATCCCCTCCCACCTGCGCTCGCTCCCCTCCATAGGTGCGCAACGTGGTGACGACGTGCCTGGAGAAGATCCTGGTGGAGCGCGCGCCAGGGGAGGCAGCCGAGTGAGAAGACTCTTGCCGCGCTGGGAGCATGCTTGGCGTGTGATTGCGTGGCATTGGAGTGGCCGCCCGCGGTACCTGGCCTCTCTGCCTTCCCGCTTGGGGCTTCCTGTTGTGTGACCACCGTCCCTGTGACCCTTGCTCCTACCCCTTGCCCCCGCAGGTACGTGAAGGGCGTGATCAGCGACCTGCTGATGAACAAGCTGGACCTGTCGCTGCTGGTGATCTCCAAGGCGAGGCGGGTGGCTGCAGTGGGAGGGGGCGGTTGGGCCTCTGGGGTTGGTGTGAATTGCGGCGTTCCTCGCCCACCACGGCATCCCAGCCATCTGTGCCACTTTCTTTCACAACTGCAAGCGCCCACTGGTCTGCCCTGCCTGGTTCTTCCTCCTGCAGGGCCTGACCCAGGATGCCGAGGAGTACGAGACCAAGGCAAGGCTGCTGGGCGGCCAGCTGCATGCAGGGCGTGTGGTTGGTGCGGGGAATGCACCGCCTGGGATGCGTCTGGTACCCGGCTGTCACGCTGTCTCACGCATTCACTGCTCACGCCCCTCGCCGCCCTACCTCCACCCCACCCGCAGGCTGCCCACGTGGAGCTGGCCAAGAAGATGAAGAAACGGGACCCAGCCACCGCGCCCGCAGTCGGCGACCGCGTGCCGTACGTCATCGTCAAGGTGGGTGGGTGGGGTGCAGGGGAGTGGTAAGGGGGCAAGACAGGGTGATGTGTGGGCGCAAGAAGTGCCAGGAAACGTTGCTGCGCTGCCCCAGCCCAGCTGTTGTGTGCCATCTGACACGTGATCCGCGCCCTCATCCAACGCCTGCCCCACCACCCACTACCCTCACCCCGCCGCAGGCCGCCAAGGGCGCCAAGGCGTACGAGAAGGCCGAGGACCCCATTTATGCGCTGCGCAACAACCTGCCCATCGACAGCCAGGCAAGGCGGGGGTTGTTGGGGCGCGTTGTGTGCATAGTGACGCTGGCAGTGTGCAGCAGGCTTGAACGAGCAGCTGGTCGTATGGCTGCCCAGTTGCCCACAATTCTCACTGTTCCCTGCCCCTCCTGCCACCCCCTGCCGCAGCACTACCTGGACCACCACTTGGCGCAGCCGCTCATGCGCCTATTTGAGCCCATCCTCAAAAACCCAAAGGAGCTGCTCACAGGTGCGGGAGGGTGTGGTTTAGCTGGCCTGCCGGGCCGGGGTGTGCCAGGGCTTTCTCCAGCTTGCATTGGGCGAAGGTGGGGCCTGCCAGCCTGGACCGGTAGCGCACCTGTCGACCCCACCCACCCACCAACCCACCACTCCACCCGCCCCCCCTGTCCGCCCCTGCAGGCGCACACACGCGGTCCATCACTGTGACCACGCCCTCGGCGGCCAGCGGCGGCATCATGAAGTTTGCGCAGAAGCGGCTGACGTGCCTGGGCTGCCGCGCCATGCTGGGAGCGGGGGAGACCACGGTGTGCAAGCACTGCAAAGAGAAGGTGGGCGAGTGCGGGGCTGCAGCTGAGTGAATGTATGGCAGTGCAGCACGTGAAACAAACTGCCCACAGGCTGTGGTGTGTGCAAGTGCAACCTGCCAACCGCCAGCAGGGCAGCGGCATGGACCACGCAAAACGTTCTGGCCTTCCATGTCCGCCCACCCCTTCATTCTGCGCGCCGCCCTCTGCATTGCAGGAGGGCGAGATTTACCAGCGCTGCGTGCTGGGCGTGAACGACCTGGAGGCGCAGTTCTCGGCGCTGTGGACGCAGTGCCAGCGCTGCCAGGGCAGCCTGCACCAGGACGTGCTGTGCCGCTCGCGCGACTGCCCCATCTTCTACAGGTGCTTGGGGACGGGGCGGGCCAGGGCAGGGTAGGGAGATGGAAATAGCCGGGCCAAAGCATGCATGGGTTTGTGTAGGTAGCAATGCTGCTTGCCTGCCTGCCCTCCGGGCTGCCCTGACGCCGCCATGCGCTGGCTGTGCCCGCAGGCGCATGAAGGTGCAGAAGGAGCTGGGGGAGGCGCAGACCACGCTGCAGCGCTTTGACGAGTGGTAGCATGCCCGCCCGCCTGTGTTAGACTTGCAGCAGAAGCTCTGTAGGGCAGCAGCTCTGTACGGCACACTCTATAGCGCAGCAGCAGCAGCAGCAGCAGCTCAGCCAGTCCAGTGCAGCAGCAGCAGTTTTGAGCAGAGCCCCGCAAGCGAGCCGCTGGATCTAGGCAGCCATTGAAGCACAGACTTCACCTCAACGCAACGTCGCCTTAGCAGCCTTCTTCACACATCTGTTTTCTGCTCAGTTTCACGCTCCCGCCTCCCAGCTCCGCCTCCTCCCTGCTGTATCCCCTTGCTCCTCCTCAGTTACAGTGAACAATTGGATTGCTGCATCAGATGCAAACAAGCATGAGGTCTGAATTGAAGGTCCCGTCCGCGCACGGTGCGGCGGGCGGCAATCGCAAAAAGGGTCGGGTTGGCTGCCTTTGCGGCGGGCCAAAAATGGTGTGCAGGGAAAGAGCGCATGGTCAGCATAAATGGAGCCCTATCAAGCATTGGGGGCAAATGGCGAGAGTAGTAGCAGGCATGGTAAGGTCTGAGGGTCGTATCCGGCAAGGTCAGCAGAAAGCGTGGGGGACAGAGTGTGTGTGCAAAACAAAGCATGGGGGTTTGGGAAAGACTGAGCAGCATTCAACGTGCATGCACGCAGTTGGCACGTGTGTCAGTGCAGAGAGGCCGGCATGGCATCGGGACAGGGTGGCCGGCATGGGGAGCGTGCAGGGAGCCGGGCGCGGCAGCGGAGAGGTCATCAAAAAGCCCGGCTTGGTGTGTTCATTTTCACGGTTGGGCGCAGTGGGATCTGCCCGGCTCACGCGCTGCTCGTCTTGCGCGGCCCCGTGAGCACCAGCAGCAGCAGGGCGGCCAGCACCGCCTCCGACTCGCTCAGCGCCTGCGCCCCCGTCTCAACCTCCAGCAGAGCGAGCAGGCCCTTGCCCGCCCACACCTCCGCCGCAAGCGCCGCCGACAGGCCGCCAAATGCGGCGCGCCCCGCCAGCTGGCGCACCAGCTCCACTGCATCCTGCGCCTTACGCCTGCGGCAGGTGGGGGGGGGAAGCAGGGGGCAGGCGAGTGTGAGGACCGTGAGGCAGCCCTCAAGGTGTCACAACCGGTCCGTCTGTGCTGACCATGCTAACAAGCTCCGTCCTCCCTCCCAAGCCCTCACACTGTCTGGCTCAAGACAGCCTGCCGCGCCTGCTCCACCTCACGCCCCAAGGCAGCCAGCCACACAAGCCACCTACCGTGCAGGCCAGACGGCAGCCAGCGCCAGCAGCGCCGCCACGCCCAGCAGCAGCGGCTGGATGCCGGGGTAGTCCAGCTCCAGCTGCTCAATCAGGCCGTAGCCGTTGACGCGCTCGCTCACCAGCGCAGCTGGAAGGCAGGAGCAGGGGAGAGGGATGCGTGAGCAGGTGCACAAGGGCGGATTGTGTTCATCAGAGATGAAGGTCGGGGTTGAAGCAGGCATGCCCGCGGGATGCTCTCCGGTGGGCGGTGAGGCGGTTGGTGGGGGCCACTGCGCAGGCCAGTCGCTCGTTCAAGCCACACTCCCAAAGCGCCCCCCCTCTTTGGCAGCAGCCCACTCACCACCCAGCACCATGAGCGCCAGGGAGCTGGCAAAGTCACGGCCGGGTGAGTCGCTGCTTGCGCCTGGCCGAGCGGCGGCGCAGACGACGCCGGCAGCGCGGCGGCGGCAGAGCGTGGGCACGGGGCCCGGCCGGTGCTGCAAGCCCGGCGCTGCCGCGCCAGGGGCACGATGCAGCGCCGTGAGGCCCGCCGGCAGGCGCGCAGGCGCGCTGAGCAGCATACTTGCTACTTGGGCGGCTTGCAGGGCCTGTGGCAGCGCTCAGAGTATTTGTGAGGGCCTGGACAGCGTGATGGAGCAAACAAGCGCGAGGCAGTGCAGCTGCGCACAGATGCAGCCGATGCAGTTTGGCTTGCCAGGCGTGGCAGCGACCTGCACGCTATCGGCAGCCGCCCCGGCATTCAATAGAGTTCATCCACGCCCGCAGAAGGCGTGCTGAAGCCCCGCTTGCCGAAACCCTGTCGTGCCCGCTCGAAAGCGGCCCGACAGCGGTCGTGAGCCCACTCGGCACGCGCCATGCGACGGAGATTGCTCACAGCTGTCCGATCATGTGCACGCAGCTTCGGCACGACGGCCGCCGCCGCCGCTGCCGCCGCCAGCACTGCCGCTCCCCGAGAGCGGCTTTTTAACAAGCTGCTGGTGGCCAACCGCGGCGAAATCGCAGTGCGCGTCATGCGCACCTGCAAGCGGCTGGGCATCCCCACGGTTGCCATCTTCAGCGAGGCCGACGCGGCGGCGGTGCACGCCCGCTTTGCCGACGAGGCGGTCTGTGTGGTGCGTGCGCTCCCGCTGCGGCTGGGCACGGGCGTGTGGGGGCTTGGCCATGCTTGCTGGTTGTCGACGCCTTCAGCAGGATGTCTTCATGCGGCATGGAGCCATGCTTCAAATGCTTTGAGCCACAGCTTGGGCTGCTCCAGCATGCCATGGCTCAGCTGCCGTGGCGCCCGCCAACCGCTAGTGCCCTCCCCTGCACCCGGCGCACAGGGCCCCGCTCCATCCACCGCCTCCTACCTGAACATCCCCGCCATTGTGGAGGCGATCAAGAAGACGGGAGCGGACGCCGTGCACCCCGGCTACGGTGGGTCGGCAGCGTACACATGGGGCGAGGGAGACGATGAGCAATGGGGATCGCGAGGAAGTGGATCCCTTGCTGCTTGTTTGTTGGCCCCACCTCGGTTGCCATCATACTGGCGGCGCCAGGATCTATCTGCATCTGCTGACGTGGCCCGCGCGCTGCCCTGTGCCCACCTAACCCCTGTCGTCATGCTGCCCGCCTCTGCCAGGCTTCCTGTCTGAGAACGCCGCCTTTGTGGAGGCAGTGGAGGAGGCAGGGGCCACGTTTGTGGGGCCGCCCACCTTTGCTGTGGAGAAGATGGGGGACAAGGTGGAATCCAAAAGGTTCGCTTCGGCCGCCACCGTGAGTGCCGGGCGCGGGCTGGGGGTGGGGTGGGGCGGGCTGGGGTGTCACGAGCTCTGAGAAGGCCGCTTGGTCTCCCTTAGTGTAGTCAGATCGCCAACCCGCATTTGCGCCCTTCGCTCCCTGCCGCCAGGTCAACACCATCCCTGGCTGGGCGGGCGTGGTCAAGGACGCAGACCACGCGGTGTCGGTGGCCGAGGACATTGGCTTCCCAGTCATGATCAAGGCCTCGGCCGGCGGCGGCGGCAAGGTGCGGGGCGGGGCAACAACAGGGGCTGGGGCGGCAGAGTGATGCATTCCCCGGCTGGCTGGCAGGTGCAGGCAGCGGCAAGTGCAAGTACACTGTAGACACGGCAGGCGCTGGAACAGAGGAGGGGGCTAGCGACTTTTCGTGAAACTGTGGCTTGGCCGCATTGCACAACAGGTGGCGCATTTGCGCACGCCTGCAACTCGATGCACACCAAGCTGGTCTGACTCCGCACGCTTCCCACTGCAGGGCATGCGCATTGCGTGGAACGAGCGGGAGCTGCGGGGGGGGTTTGAGCTGTGCACACAGGCAAGCTCTGGGCGTGGTTCTGTGCAGTGGGCAGCTGCAGCTGGAGTGAGGGGCCCTGGCTGCTGTGGAAGCCGGCCCGGGTGTGCTGGCCTGCCAGGTGCCAGCTGCCGGGTGACAACAGTTGCCGGCTGGCTGCTTGCCTGCAGGAAGCGGCAGCCGCCTTTGGCGACTCGCGCATGCTCATAGAAAAGGTGCCCTGCGTGTTTGCTGCTGGGCTGTGCTGGGCGGGATGTGCAGCCGGATGTGCAACAGGCCAACAGTTGGGCAGGGAGCTGTGGGTGGTGCGCTGCCAAAACCATGTTCTGCAAGTCAGGACTGCCTGCCCATGTGGTGTGCCTCACTAAGTCTGCCTCCACCCTGCCGATTGCATCATGTGCAGTTCATCGAGCAGCCGCGGCACATAGAGATCCAGGTGCAGCGCACGCTCCGCTGGGTCTTGTGGCGGCATCATGGCAGTGTTGGCTGGCTGGAGGCACCTGTTTAGCGCATCCCTGGCTTGTGGTCGTAAGGCAACCACAGCTGCCGCCGTTCTTGCACAGCTCATCCTACGCTTTGCACCAGGTTTACAACCTTATAGCCTTTACAACCTTACAGCCTTGCACTGGTTTACAACCACCTCTTCCCTGCTGCCCCATCGCCCTGCCGCGCCAGGTGCTGGGCGACAAGCACGGCAACGTGGTTTACTTCCCGGAGCGCGAGTGCTCCATCCAGCGCCGCAACCAAAAGGCAGGGGTGCCAGGAGGCAGCTGGTCGGGGGCAGCCGTGCACTGAAGAATGGCCAAGCCAGGCCAGCCAGGCCCAGCAGCTGGCAGCATGCGGCCCTCGCCCTGCCAGCAGGCTTTGCCTGGGGGCATGCATTTGTCACCACCTGCACACACACCCTGGGTGCAGGTGATTGAGGAGGCGCCCTCCCCGCTGGTCACCCCCGAGATGCGGCGCGCCATGGGCGAGCAGGTGGGGTGGGGTGGTTGGTAAGAGGGCAAGGCAAAGGCAGCATTGCACAGGTGCCTCTTTCCTACTGCCGGACAGTCAGAATCAGCTTGGTGCACACACTGTAGTGTGCCTAAGCTGGAACCACCCATCCGCCCCCTCCTGCCCAGGCTGTCGCTCTTTGCAAGGCCGTTGGCTACGAATCGGCGGGGACGGTGGAGTTTCTGGCCAACCCGCAGCGCCAGTTCTTCTTCCTGGTGCGCGGGGAGGCGCCCCCTGCTCAGCAGGCGGGGTGCACTGAAGACATTGTGGACAGCTGCAATGTCAATTCGGCTGTTGAGGCTGCTTGGGGCCAAGGCTGCAGCCTACACCGGCACCAGCAGCTAAGAGCTGTACATCCTGCCACGTTCTCCTCCTGCCCATCTCTATTTTCTCCGCTTCATCCCATGCCACCTTGCAGGAAATGAACACAAGGCTGCAGGTGGGTCAGTGTGTGGGAGGTGGCCTGATGGTGCATGTCCCTGAATGCAGGGCAGCTTGCAGCTGCCTCCAGCGGGTAGGGCGAGAAGACTGCCGCTTCCCCCTCCCTGTTGTGCTTGATGCCGGCCTTCACCTGCCAGGCAAAATCTCCCTCTCCTTCCTGTCCCGCCCCACCCCACCCTCCAACAGGTGGAGCACCCCATCACAGAGGCCATCACGGGGCAGGACCTGGTGGAGCACATGCTGCGCATCGCGGCGGGCCAGCCGCTGGCGGTCACGCAGGACCAGCTGCTGCACTTCACGGGGTGCGGGGGGGTGCAGCCGGGTGGAGGGGAGCGCCGGGCGTGAGTGGCAGCGGTGCACACAATGAGTCGTGTGTTTGGTGTGCCAGAGTTGGAACAAGTCACAGGACCAATCCCCCTTGCTGCCCGCAGGCACGCCATGGAGTGCCGCGTGTATGCCGAGGACCCGGCGCGAGGTGCGGCGGCAGCGGCATGGTTACCACGCCGTTGCTGCAGCATTTGCATGCAGCGAACGGCTTGCTGTGGGATGGCACCACGCCTATCCTATGCAATGCAGCAGTCCTCACTCTCCTACCGCCGGCCCACCTGCCCTCCCGCCCCCTGCCCCAGGCTTCCTGCCCTCCATCGGCCGGCTGCTGCGGTACGTGGAGCCCTCGGGCCCCAACGTGCGCTGCGACAGCGGCGTGCAGGAGGGCAGCGAGATCTCCATGCACTACGACCCGCTGGTGCGCGGGGTGGTGGGCTGGAGTGCAGTCCCCCAGCACATGGTTGCCTTGGCTGTTGACCATTGTCTGCACCATGCTACTGCCGATGAGCCGCATACGTGCAAGATGCCGCCCCTGCAGCGCTGCCCAGCTTCGCCAAGAGCCCAGCTCAACTCCCAGTTCCAAGCCCTCATCAGTCCCCCTCAGCTACCTCTCCCTCCACCCCTGCTCCGCCCCGCCCCACCACCCCTGCAGATCTCCAAGCTAGTGACGCGGGGCGTGGACCGCCCATCCACGCTGGGTGCGATGCGGCGCGCACTGGACAGCTACGTGATCCGTGGCGTGCAGCACAACGCGCCGCTGCTGCGCTCGGTGCTGGACATCCCCGCCTTTGAGGCCGGGCAGCTGTCCACCGCCTTCCTGGCAGGCGAGCGCGGTGCAGGAGGGGGGGGGGAGGGCGTGGCTAGCGCGGGTGGAGAGCGGGGAGATGGTTGCACCTGCATGCGGCTTGTTGTACCAGCTCACAACATTACTTGCTACCGTTTCATGGTGAGAGCTTCCGCTCCAGTCCAACTGTCACCACCCAGCCTCGTGGCCTCCCCACCCCTCCTGCAGAGCACTTCCCCACCCCCGAGTCCTCGGCGCCCGAACGCCTGCCGCTGAGCAGCGGGCAGCAGGACCAGCTGCTGGCGCTGGCGGCCATGCTGTGGGCGGCCCGGGAGCAGCGCCTCAGCGGCGTGGGCGACCTGCAGGTGCGGCTGACGCTTGGCAGGGCAGGCTGCAGGCATGTGGTGGTGGCGCTTGCGTGTATGCAGGCAGGTGCCCTGTGCCAACTGCTCAATTTCGCTCTGACCTATCGCCTCACCTCTGTGCCACCCACGCACTTCAGGGCGAGTTGGAGGTGGTGCTGACACTGGAGGGGCAGCAGGTGCCCGCCACCGTACGACCAGCAGCTCCCGAGCTGGCGGCTGCCGCCGCCCCTGGCGCCGGCCAGGCGCTGGAGGTGCAGCTGCCGCATCGCATCCTGCTGGTGCGGGACGCGGGCGGCAGCAGCGCGCAGCTGGTGCATGCAGAGGTGGACAGCGAGCGAGTGGCGCTGCAGGTGCTGTCGCGCGGCCCCCGCCACCTCCGCCTGCAGCACTGCGGCGCGCAGCGGCTGGTGGCGCTGGATGCACCGGCGGCGGCGCAGCTCACCCGCTCCATGCCCGCCCCCGCGATGGAGGACTTTAGCAAGGTGGGCAGTGGAGGAGGCAGGGGGGATGACTGGGGGGGCCTTGCTGGCAGGGCAGGGGAGCAGAGGTGCAATCATGCAATGCTCACCCCAGAGTGAGATGAGGGCTGCTGCTGTGCACTTCATGATGCTTCCCAGACTGCCTGCTGATTCCCTGCCCATCCCACTGCCTCACCCTCCGCTTCACTGCACACCCCTCTGCCTGCAGGTCATTCGGTCACCCATGCCTGGCACGCTGGTGCACTTGGCGGTGGAGGTGGGGCAGGAGGTGCACCCCGGCGATGAGGTGCGCGCCTGCAGCAGGCATGGCTGGCATGGCATGCAATGGCGGCACAGCCTGCAGTGCTGTGGCAGTTGGTGCGACAGTTGATGGCGCACAGCCAGCAAGCACCCGTCATCAGCCTCCTGCGCATTCCATGGCAGGCACAGCAACCCGCGAGGGTTGCTGTGCCTGCCCTCCCCTCACCTGGCCGTCTATCCACCCTACTGCCCCCCTGCCTGCCCCTCCAACCAGGTGGCTGTGGTGGAGGCAATGAAGATGCGCAACGTGCTGCGCGCCGAGGTGGCAGGCGTGGTGGCGGCGGTGGAAGCGGGCCAGGGCGAGGTGCTGGGCGCCGACCAAGTCATCGTGCGCCTGCAGTGAGGGCCAGCCGTGCTGCCTGCGCATGCCATGTGGGGCGTAGCGTGCAACGAAGCGCAACCTGCTGCTGCAAGCACAGTAAGGCATGCAGCTGTAAGCGGCAAGTTGGTGCCACCCGGCACCTGCGCGTTGCCCAGCACCGCCCCCTTGCTACCCGACTGCATTGAGTCACTATTTCAACATGTACTCCTGGCGTGTAAGCCATTTGTATGTCACTGCCTGACCTCCTGTACCATGCTGCCTCCTACTCTCGGAGCACTGTATGCTAGCCGTTATTTCTAACTGGCTTTTGACATTGCTGTCTGTTAACAAAGCCTATTGCGTGTGGAAAGCGAGAGGACAGGGAGTTGGCAAAAATGTGCGGCACACGTGGGGCAGTGCCATGAAATGTACAAGGACAAATGCGGGTAGCTCAAGAATGCACACGAGGGTGGTCCATGTACAGGGAGGGGTGGGGTTGCTCAAGAAGTACACAATGGGGGGGTGGGCCTAGCTCTCAACATGTGCAACGCACCATGGCAACTGGGCCGCTCGGTGGAAAAAAGGTGGCGTCACATGCTGCGCGTGATAGCGCAGTTTGCCGCAATCTGAACTGTGCCATGTTGCATGGGATGGGTGGCCGGCAACAGGCTGAACAGCCATGGGCAGCCAGCGAGTGCCCGTGCAGCTCACCAGCCCCAGGCTGTCGATGCACCACTGCGCCTCTGCTGCTCAGCTGAGCGCGGTTTTCACGCGCTCAAACACCAGGAAGGCCACCGAGTTGGCGGGCACGGAGCGCAGGAAGCAGGGGCCAAAGCCGCGCCACAGCGAGCCCCAGCCGCCAGAGCGGTTCAGGCGGGCGCCGCAGTCCAGCACGCCGCGGTACCGGTCCGCCGCAAACGCGCTCTGCGTCTGGATGCGCGACTTGATGACCTGCGTGAGTAGGTGGGGTGGGTGGGTGGGTGTGGGCGACCAAGCAGATGGGCACCAGGGGGGCATCAGCCATCGCACTGCGGCTTGCCAGATCCAAGCGAGCTGTGGCTGGTGCTGCTCATACATAGGAATGGCAACTGCCCTGTGCGCCGCCCCTCTGGCCCCGCCTCACGTCCATGGGGTAGACGGCCACCCAGAAGCTGGCGCCGCCGATGCCGCCCGCCGTCATGAGGGACAGCGAGCTGAGCTGCGACACGGGGATGCCCTGGTGTGCCGCCAGCGCGTGCTTGCACGCCTCGTACACGCCAAAGTAGGCTGGGGGGGGGGGGAGGTGTGTTGGGGGATGGGAGCGCAGGCATGTCACCGCAAGCTGGGCAGCAGACCGGGGGCGCAACTCTCCTCCTGCAGGGCGCCACCTTGCACCCCTGGTCCCAAACAGCGCTGCGGCGAGCGTGGTGCTGCACACCATGACGGCTGGCTGGACATGTGTACCCCCTCAGCTACACCAGGCCGCACCTGCATTGCCCGGCACCTCACGCAGCAGCGTGGGCACAAGGCCACGGAACATGGCGGCCGGCCCTTCGTACTTGGCAATCGCTTGCAGCAGGGGGCCGGGGCCTCGGAACAGGGCTCGCCCCGCTCGATAGTCCTCTGCGCTGAACACCACACCAGGTGGTGGCTTGCTGGTCTGCAGGACACGACAGCGACAAGGTGCAGGGCAGGGGTGAGCGGGCTGCAGGGAGGCAGCATGTGCTTAGCCAAGCGGGACAGCATGGGGCAGGCCTCTTAGCACAGGAGCAGCGGCGCCACCTTGGCAGTGTCTGGCTGGGCATAGCGGCGCACCTGCGCCTGCAGGCGGCACTTGAGCAGCTCGGTGGGGGTGGCCAGCAGCGACACAGGCACGCCCGCCACCGCACCCGCCACAATGGACTGCCCCGTGCTCAGCGGCGTGCCTGCGTGCCAGCAAGGGTGCAAATGCAAGGAGGTTAGGACCTCAGCATGCTCCATGGGTTTAGGACCTCGGCATGCTCCATGGGTTTATCTGGCATACATTACTTGATACATTTCCCCACAATCTCTTGATGGCCCCTGCAGCGCACCATCGGGGGAGAGGATGCGCTCCGCGGCGCCGCGAGAAGAGAACAGCAGCGCGTTGAAGGCGGCCACGGTAGCCAGCGGCGCCAGCATGCCCTTATAGAGCCCCAGGGGGCCTTGCGCTGCCACCGTGCTGCGCACCGCGCCCATGGCGCTCAGGCCTGGCTGGAGCTGCATCATCACCTGCGTAAGCGAGGCGGAGGGCGGGGGTGGTGTGCAGCAAATGGCAGGGAGATGGCCAGGAGTGAGGCACTTCATGACAACCCTCCTCTTCACAGGTTCAACAAAGCCCAGCCACCCATGACTTACCTTGGTCGTGTCGAAGGGGTGTCCAACAATCAACTGCGCCACCCCGGCACAGGTACCGGCAGCCAGGTCGACCGATGCTGCCATTCTTGGCAAGTGGCGGGGTCGGTGCGCCGGCGGCCGGCAGCGGCGGCGATGGTCGGGTGGCGCTACTGCTGCGCCAGCTTCTTATTTGGGCTGCTGTCTATATGCCGCGCCAAATAAGCAGCGCCTGGCGGCTGGGCGCGGCGACAAGGCTGTGCCGATAACGGGTTGCAACCGACCTGTTGACCCCCGGGGCCACAGGCAGCTGTGGCGGGGAGGCTACACCGCGAACAAGTATGAAGCACAAACCCTCAAGCGCCATGACCGGCCCATGCTGACCCTGCTGACCGTGCACCCAGGAGCGGGCCGAGCGGCTTTGTGCACGCGCTACAGCCTCTGGAGCACCTCTAGCATTGTTTGAAGCAGCGATCGGAACAGTCGCCACCTCCTTCAGGCCAGCGCCCCCAGTCAACCGGGCGCCGCTGCCGAGCAGCCCTCTGGCCCATTTGGCTCTCTGGCTTCCGAGGCCATGGTGCGCGCTGCCGCCCTGCCAAGCACTATCAGGCTATTTGTTGAGACAGGAGGTCAGCGTCAGAGAAGCAGCACAGGAAGGAGGGAGCGCTGCCGCCACATGACACCTCCCGCCGCACCGCACGGGCAGGCAACGCCCCCTGACTCCCTCGTCCTTTATTCTGCCGCAGGTGAAGGTCCAGGTGCAGGTGGGGTTTGGCAACATCATCCGCAAGGGTGCGGTGCAGGAGCTGGAGATTGAGGCGCTTCCCACCGACAGCGTGCGGGACTGCAAGGAGAAGGTTGCGGCGGCGGCCGGGGGAGCTGTCTCGGCCGACGACCTGATGCTCATGTTTGGTGCGGAGGCAGCGCATCTGCTGTGGTTGGGTTGGAGTGGGGCAACGATGCTGATCTGCACAATCGGCTGCCAGGCAAAGGTTGACACATGTGTGGCGTCCTGCTCCGCCCACCGCACTGCCTTGCACCTGCCCATGCATGCTGGCGCTGCCCTCCTGCCCTCACCCCCGCCCCAGGCCCCAACGACCGCAAGCTGGGCAAGCAGTACGTGGGCGACCCCTCAGTGGACGAGTCCAAGCTGCTGCTGAGCCAGTACTCGCTGCTGCAGTGGGTGGAGCGCTTCCCCCACTGGAAGCTGACGGGTGAGGCCGCGGCAGCTGTACAAGGGTGGTGGCACACGCACCCTGCACAGCTTGTGATCTCGTGATGACTGGCAGTTGTACCGTCCACGAGATGCATGGCCAACCAATACTCCCCCTTCCCCTCACCCTGCGCAGCGGCGCTGCTGCCGTCTGCGCCCCTGCCGCCGGGTGTGGCCATCCACAAGGCGGCGGCCACGGCGGAGCACAAGGACCCCGACCAGGCGGTGGCAGATGCGCGGGCCAAGGTGGGCTGGCGGGCTGGCGGTCAGGGTGTGGGATTGCTGGTGCCGCTGAGCATGACATGACTGGGTGGCATGACAGCAATGCCGTTGCATTCTGGCAGCACAGTGCTGCCGTTGAGCATGGCATGCCCCTGACGGCATGGAAGCGATGCTGCTGCATTGGAGCAGCGCAGCTGCCATGCCTCTGTTTTGTTTGCTGGCTGCTGCCTGCAACGCATGGCTCACCCACATGCCACCGCCCCACCCACTGTGTGCACCCGCAGGGCTCCATCCCCAAGATCTCCGACCTGCCCGCGCCCTGGGGCCCCAAGCCCTTCAAGGCGCCCCCCGAGCAGGAGCTGCTCACCTCGGGCTACCTGCCCCCACGCTTCCCAGAGGGCTGGTCCCCGCTCAACGACGTGGACGTGGGCGCAGCCTGAGGCGGCCGCCGTGGCTGCAGCATGATGCACACACTGGGCGGAGGCTGTGCAGTTGGGGCGAAGCAGCCCCTAGCAAATGCTGCGCTATGTTACAGGCTGTGCATTCGCACAAAGTGCTACAGGTTGACCGGGTGCATCCAGGCAGTTCAAAGTTGTTACGCTGCTCGTACACTGGACAGCAAGCAGGCTGTGCTAGTCAAAAATAACAGTCACCATGTCTCGTTTGTGCAAGCTGCTGTCAAGCTACTGATGCTACACTACCATTGTCCGCTGTAAGCTGCACCGCCAGTGCCCGCCGCTCGGTCACACCTCATGCAGCAGAGGGCGCCGGCGTGTCTGGGGAGGGCAGCGTGCCATCGGCCAGGAACTCGAGCGTGAGCTGCCGCGCCGACTTGGTGAGCGGCATCACGTGCAGCCCAGCCACGCCCGGCAGGCTCAGCGACTGCGGTGGGAGGCGCCAGGGCAATTGGGGACGCAGGGTGAGCTCACACATGTGGCTTGCAAGCAAGGGAAGGCACTGGATGCCGTGTTCAAAATCCCCTTCTGCATCAAAGCTTCCATAATGCCTGCCTCAACCCCACACCCTGTCCCACGTGCACCTTGCGTATGAGGTCAGCATTCCACTGCCGCACCGCAGCTGCATGCGCCGCCTTGTCCGCAGCCTCGTCGGCCTGAGGAAAGCTGCGCAGCAGGGCCGCCGCCTCGGGCAGGCCACGCACGCCTGCGGCAGGAGCGGTGGGGGTGCCACACAGAGTGTGAATCGCCTTTGCACGTTGCACGGCTGCAGAGATGGCATCCACAGCTCCTGCCTCTCCCTTGGCTCATGCCTTGTGAGTGCATATCTGGTGAACATCCAGCCAGTGCACCCGAAACAGGTGGCATGGGGCAGGGAAAGCAACGCACCGCAGAGGCGCAGCCAGAAGTCGAGGTTGCCCACCGAGGGCACCACCGGCAGGCCCAGCACAACCTGCAGGGAGCAGGTGCAGGGCAGCAGCGGAGTGGCGGCGCATGTGGTGCAGTGAGTGGCTGGCAACGAAGATGGCTAAGTGGCACGAGCGTCGCCAGCATAGCTGCCATGCATGTCAACACCTGCCTGCAGCATCTGTATATTGCATAGCCGCTTGCGCCTCTGCCACAGCCGGCAGGTTACTCCCCTGCGCACACAATCGCTTGCCCCGCCTGCCCCCACCCCACCTTGACGTGGTCCGAGACGCGCCGGGCCGCCGCCTCTTCCGCCCACGCTGCGGTGCGCTCCCACAGCAGCGGCGGCTGCGTGAGCACCACCTCTGCGCCCGCGTCCGCCTTCTGCTGCAAGCGGTCCACGGGGGCCAGCATGGGGTTCTCCACCGCCCACAGGCTGAGCGCGGCGGGGAGGTATCCCTCCTCCCGCATCGCGCTGGCCAGCAGCAGAAGGTCGAAGCTGCTCTGCAGCCACCTGTCGAGGGGCAGCGGGAGGGAGCGAGGGTGGCAGGCTTGGGCGAGGGTGGCCAGGTTGACGGGCAGTTGCACAGAAAGGTTGCAGTATTAGGTGTTGGGAGGGCAGCAGGCATGGCATGTTCAGACCAAGCAGGCTAGGCAGAAACTTGTGTTGGCACCTGCCTTCACTCCTGCAAGAACAGTATCTAAACACTCAATTCCCACTTGCCTGCCTGCGCCCGGCAGCCGCCGTGCCGGGTGGCTGCCCGACACAAACAGCAGCGCGTCGGCACGGGCTGCCCCCGGCCGCGGCTCGCCGTCGGGCCCCACCCCCGCCGCCGACAGCATCATGCAGCGAAGCTGGTCCCTGCTGCGCAGCTGCGCCGCCACTGTGCGCACTGTCCAGCGCTCAGCGGGGCAGGTGGCGGGTGGCGGGTCCACGCTGCCTGGCTCTGCTGCCCGCCCCGCCGTCTTCACTGTGCGGCGCAGCAGGTCCCGCCACGTGGAGGCCAGCGGCAGGTCTGGGTAGATCTGCGCCCCGAAGCGGCAGCTCTCCCACAGGTTGCCGTCCACGCCGTGCTTCTCGCCCACAGCGCGCTCCAGCGTCAGCAGCGGTGCCGGGCGGCGGAAGAGCCCGTCGACGCGGCGTGACGCCTCACCGGGCGGCGGCAGGGAGCTCCCCGTTGCCGAGGCAACGGAGCGCTGTGATCTCGCCGCTGACCGTTGCAGAGCATGCTGGCGCATGCTGGGCAGCGGCAAGAGCCCCCGGCTGCCGGGGCCGAGGCTCTGCACGCTTGACAGCAGGCGGCGCTGCATGCCGCGTGAGCAGATGACAGCAGGCGTCGGTGCAAACGCAGTGACACACTTGATCACATGATTCGACTCGGGGCGCGCACCCATGCATGAGCCTCTGCCGCTGCGGCGTGCGCACATGCCGCCGCCACCGCCCCTTGCCGGGTGCCACTCACACGTGCCTGCAACTTACAGTGCACCAGACATCAGTTTCCAGTCAATCTGAGAATTGTACAGAAGCCGAAGAATGTCTCTAGCGCAGGTGGGAGGGCCATGACACAACACTGACCCATCAGCCGCCGCTCTACTGCAGCATGGCCGGCTCCGGCTCCGCCTCCTCGTCATCGCCCACCTCCTCCTCCGCAAACAGCAGCTGGAGGGCCGGGACGATGGCCGGCAGGCGGCCCACGTCCGCCAGGTTGACCGACATCAGGTCAAAGGCGATGCCCACGTTGCCCTGCGGCAGATGGCAGACGGGTGGGGGCGGTGGGTTGCATGGACACTCATGGCATGCCAGCAGGTGCATTGCCCATGGAGTTTAGCAGCTCTTGAAATGTACAAATGGCGAGCAGTACCAAGCGCAGGCCATCCTGCGAGTTGGGGCACAGCCCCTGCACCCCCAGAGTCCGCTGTTCCCACCTAATGCAGGGCACTGGAACAGCAGGAGAGCACGGCCGCACCCTCTCAACCACCCCACTGCCGCACCTGGAAGTTGGCGTCCACCACGGGGATCTTTGGGTAGCGCTGCGAGAAGTGGGTGAGCAGGGTGCGGTAGGCGCCCGCCGCCGCGCCCGTCTCCACCGCCTCGCGCGTGGTGCAGTGCTTCTTGGCCTGCGCCTCCTCCAGCAGCGAGTCCTCAAACGTGGCCTGGCAAGGGGGACGAGAAGGGGTGATTGGTGATTTGTGGGCAGTGCTTTTGCAATGAGAGAGTGTAGTGGGCAGGTGCAGAGTGGCAGATGACCGAGGTTTGGGGTGATAGGCAGTGAATGAAGTGATGGCAACCAACAAGCCTGCCCTTGACACTCTGTGGGTTTCTGTTCCCTTCCCACACCCATCAAGGTGGCCAGGCCAGAGCTCTCCCCTGCCACCACCACCAGCAGGCCCCCTGTCACTAGCACCCCCACCACCCACCTCGTGGATGAGCAGCGTGGCGCCACGGGCCGCCTCCACCAGCTGCGGGCAGGGCCGCGTGTCGCCGCTGAACACCAGCTTCCAGCCGGCGGCGCCGCCCTCGGCGCCGCCCCGCTCCAGCACCAGGCCGTAGGCGTGGGCGCAGTGCGCCACCAGCACGCTCTCAAACCGCGACAGGCCCAGGGAGGCCACCACCTCGGCAATGGCCGCCGCCGCCTCGGGCGTGGGCGCCGGCGGCTGCGCAGCGCCCGCGGGCGGCGGCCCCGCCGTGGCGCTGGCCTCCACAAACCGGAAGCGCATGGGCTCCAGCTGGGCGTACGCCTGCAGCGCGCGGCGCAGCGGGCGCGGCCCCAGCACCAGCAGCGGCGGGCAGTCGGGGCCCAGCAGGCGCGTGCGCGCCGCCAGCAGGGCGGGCAGCCCCACATGATGGTCGGCATGGATGTGGGAGATCCAGATGCAGCGCAGCGCGCGCACCAGGTCGTCGGCAGCGTGCGCGCCAAACCGCCGCTTCAGCTGCCCATAGCTGCCCTCGCCTGGTGGGGATAAGGAGGCGGGTGGGTGGAGCGCGTGAGCAGGCCCAGCAACTGGGTGGTTGTTGGTGCATGGGTTCGGGTGTGCTGCACATTTTCTGACAACCAACCAACCAGTGTTCTGATGGAGGGAGGCCACAGCTGACCAAGCCGCCCTCAAACACCACCACTTGCCCCCAGCCCAGCCCCCAGCCCCGCTCCTGCCGCCGCCTCACCGCAGTCCATGAGCAGGCCGCCGCGGTCAAACAGGTTGACGTGGATGCCCGTCACGTTGCGGTACTTGGAGGGTATCGCCGCGCCCGTGCCCAGGAACGTCACCTCAAACTCCTCGCGCCGCGCAGCCGACACGCACGCCGGCGCATCCTCGCCGCCGGGCGCCTGCCGGGCCGCCTCCACTGCCGCCACCACATCGGGCTTCTCCGCCCGCAGCTCCGCCTGCACTGCTGCCACGTCCACGGGCGCCGGCACCTCGGCTGCAGGGTGGAAGGGTGGGGTGGGGTAGGTGGTGGCATTAAGGGTGCATGGATATGCATGCCTGCTAATCAAGGGCAGTTGCAGGTGACGCAACCCGCCCTTCCAGCACTCCGTCGCGTGACCTGCCTGAGAGTAGGCATGCCCCACCCCCCAGGCAATCCCAGCCCAATCACACACCGGTGTCCAAGCCCTTCTTGGCCAGTGGGCGCAGGTGGTAGCGAAGCATGTTGGCGCCCACCTGCGGGTGGGAGATGGAGAGGCAGGGGGCATTTCACATCGTCTCAGGACCAACAAATGGATTTAATGCAAGCATCCCAACTGAAGCAGACAGCAGAGAGCTGTGCGTGCAGCCCCGCAGAGCCATGCCCTCGACCGCAGCAGCAGATGTGCGCACACCACGCAGTTGGAGGGCAGCTGCACCGCCGCCTCCTCGCCCGGCGGGCCCTCGTGCAGCGGGAACAGGCCGGCGTCCACCAGGTTCAGCTTGGCCTGGGCAGGGGGGAGGGGTTGAGCCAGCGCATGTCAGAAGGGGCACAGGGCTGGCATGGGCTGTGCCTGCATGTGGGGGATGGTGCAGCAACTGGCCATGCATGAGGGACTCTGCCCATATGCATGATCCCTTCTTGCCCATGCCCAGCCCAAGCACCACGCCCCCTGCCCACCCACCTGCACAATGGCGCTCTTGCGCATGACGGGCGTGGGCGCCGCCAGCGACTCGGCCACCAGCACGTGCGTGGCGCCCTCACCAAACGAGGCCAGCCACTGCTTGTAGGAGGGCAGGCGCAGCACCTCCAGCGGCGACAGGTGCACCACCGTGGTGACTGCGGCAGGGGAGATGGAGGGGAGGGGCGGGCACAGGAGTGGCAGTTCAACATGCCAGGCGCGCATGTCGGGTGGTGGTGGCGATGCTAGAGGGCCATTACAGCGCAGCAACAGGAACAGCCGGCTGCCACTGTGGTGGCAGAACATTCAGCCATGTGCCCGCTCCTTCACCACTGCCATGCCAAGCTCACCGCGGTCGCGCTTGGCGCCGGTGGCGCACTCGCTCAGCAGCGGGGCGACGGTGAGGGCGGGCAGGAAGGCGGCGCTTGGGCAGTCCACCACCACCACCACGGGGCCTGCAGGAGGGGGATGGGAGGGACAAGACCATGGGCAGAGCGCGGACTGGCTCCAAAACACTACTGAGAAGGCCTATGCTGTTTGGCAGGTGGCCGTCCTCGTGCTGCTGTTGGGCCCACCTTATGCGCAGCTGCGAAAGCCAGACAGCAGTGCACATGCAGCAAACGCTGCTGCACTATCCCCCAAAGCCAGCCATCCACCCACCCATCCACCCACCCACCAGGCGTGGCGGGCTCCATCACATCCTCGGGCCGCACCACCTGCCCGTTGGCCGCCGTCACCGTCTCGCCGCGCACCAGGCGGCCGTACGCCGGGCCGCGCGGCACACCCAGTGAGGCGGCCTGTGGGAGGGCGGGGGAGGAAGCAACAGTGGTTGAGAGGGGGAGGACGGCTCACCGTCTGTGGTGCCCGTTTTAAACAGAGGGCCCGTGTGCACTCCAGCCGCAGAAGTGGCCGGCACCCTCCCTCGGTCCTGAACAGCCTTTGCACAACCCGCACAGACCAGCCCTTCCTGGCGGCGCACCTTTTGCGGCAGGAACTTGCCGGGCACGTCGGGCAGCTCACAGACGTAGCAGGCAGCTGGGCCCTCCACAGACACCGACGCAATGTCCATGCCGCCCGCCGCCGCCTGCTGCTCGCCGCCGCTAACGCCCTCCACCCGCTGCCGCTTGGCCTCGGGCTCAGCACCCTCGCTGGCATCAGCCGCTGCGCAGCCGCCGGGCGGCGTGGCGGTGATGGTGACGGGTGTGATGGACACCAGCTCGCTCTTGACCAGCGGCTCGGTGGCCGGGCCGGCGCCAAACTCGTTCACCTGCAGGCAGACAAGAGGGGAATGGTCAGCAGTGCTGCTGGCTGTGCTGCTTGGCTGCTGCCCAGTGCCGATTGGTACCTGCCAGGTCTGCCCCATCATCTGTGTGCCTTGTTGCACTACGAACAGCACTCACTAAGAAGGGGCCAGGCCAGAAATGCAGCAGCAGCAGCAGCAGCAGCAGCAGCAGCAGCAGCGGAGCAGCAGCGGAGCAGCAGCAGCAGCAGCAGCACAGACAAAATAGCCGCCCCACAGCCATTGCAACACAATCAATGCAATCACCACACAGCCCGGCCGTCGCACCTGCAGCCCAATGTCCTTCACGTTGACAAATGTGCGGAATGCGTTGACCAGGGTGTTGAGGCCGGGCGGGCCGTACACGGTCATGCCGGCGTGACCCGCCAGCAGCCCGCCGCAGCTGGTGTCGGCCATGGTCAGCAGCATGCCTGCCAGCGGGCGGGAGGCAGCGGGCAGGCTGAGCGGCAGGCCGAGTGGACATTGCCTGCACTCCCAGGCTTCTTGCAGACTTTGGCACAGCTACGACTATTGCAGCCAGCTTGGCCTCCACCATCAACCACAACACCTGCCTGCCACCGCCTCAACTACCCGCCCCCACCCGTTCACACACCCGGCAGGCCTCCGGTTGCCTCTGTGGTGGTGCGCGTGGCCAGCACCGCCGACACCTTGGCCAGCTTGACGCGGTGCTCCACACAGAAGCGCTGGAAGCCCTCCCCCGCGTTGAACAGGAAGCGCTGGCGGTCGAAGAACAGCAGCACCGAGGGCACGGAGCAGCCGGTGTCGGCGCCCACGCCCAGCACCTGCGGGGGCGGTGGCGCAGGAGAACAAGGGGGTGGTGAAACCATGCTGCAGGGCACAGCATGGGCGCGCCAGAGGAACGGTACCAGCACAGCGGCGGCTGCATGAGAGCGATGCCAGTGCCACTTGGCCTCTAGACACAGCAGCGGCACTGTGCAGCTCATTCCTGCGCACCTGCACCGAGGCGGTGGTGTTGGCGGCGGACAGGTCGTTCTTGCCCATCCTGTCGCCTGCGTCTGCCTCTGCCTCAGCGCACGGAGCAATCCACGGCACGTGGGCCTGGAGGAAGCTCCACGGACGGTGCGGGCTGGTGTGCCTGCTGCCGCCCCAGCTGTGGACGCTGTGCTGGCTGCAGGCCTGTGCTGGCCTCCTGACTACGCCTGGCAGCCGTGTGGCCGCAAACACCCTCAGCAGCAGCCGAATCTTTGCCTGGGCAGGGTCGGCAGAAGGCAGCAGCAGTGGGCGGCGGCGGCAGCGGCAGCGGCGGCGGCAGTGCACAGAGAATGCATGGCGTTCATTGGAGCAATGGATCGAGCTTCGCTCACCCAGGCGCTTGCTGAGCAGGGGTGACGCGGACCTGGGAGGCGGCGCTGGGGCGGAGCGCAGTGCTCGCAGCAAGGGGAGAGGCCGGTTGCACCTCACGACCTGCTCTATATTGTCAGAATCACTTGCAATGCCGGTACACCGGGTACATTGCTTGGAGCGAGGCCGGCCCTGCATGGGATGGTGGACGGCAAGCCCCATGCCTTCAGCAACTGACTGCACTGCTGTGGAGCACATTGTCTGCCGTCGTCACATCCCGCAAACCGATAGCGGCAATGAGCCTGCCGTGCGTCCAAGCCAAAGCCGCGCTGCCTAGCCAAGCGCAATGTGGCAGCCTGCTCCTTGCTACTCGGCCGAAACCATCACCCACATGCAGGCCAGCAGCGCTGCCGGGACACTCCCACGTGCGGCAGCTGCTGCCGCCGCTCGCCGCCTGCTGCCGCCGCCGCCGCTGCTGCTACACGGCTGCTAGCCAGCAGGGGATACAGCCGCAGCTGGAAGAGCGAGCAGACGACGCCCCGTGGCCATCATGCGCAGCAGCAAAGGCGGCAGCAGCATTGCTTCCACTGGGCGGCATGGTGTGGCCGGCAGCGGCACTTGCAGCGGCGGATGCGGCGGCCTACAACCCGGCAGGCGGCGAGGAGACGCTGAAGACCCTCGCAGGTGCGGGTCGCGACAAAGCTGTTTGGATGCTGCAAGCATGCCCGTTGATGACTGGTCAGCGAAGTGCTCTCTATCACAACAGTCGTGTGGCAGCGCTGCAAGCGCCCTCTGCCTCCCTTGCTCCCCGACCCGCATTTGCAGGCGTGGCGTACATTGGGCTGGTGGTCTTCTACTTCTTCCGGCTGTTCAGGAAGCGTGCACAGCAGGCCACCTCCGAGGTGTGCAGGCAGTGGGGAGATGCAATGATGTGTGCTGTGTGCAGTTGGATTGCGTGCCGCACCTTCCCCGGCTGCCTCCTCCTGCCGTGTCGGCTCCAAGCCTGTCGCGCCTGCTCAGCAACCCTGCTCTGCCGCCTCTCCTGCCTGCAGCGTATAGCGTCTGTGGCGGATGCTGCGGCTGTTGGCGGCGTGGCTGAGGACAGCGACAGCGAGGACGAGGAGGAGGCCAAGGCCAAGGCGGCGGTGGCGGCCCAGGAGGTCACGCCGCTGCAGACCGTCATGTGAGGCGCAGGGCTTGGTGGCCGGCAGCCGCTCTGGGACTCGATGTGTGCTAGGCCTGCTGCACCACTTGACCGGCCCGCCTCCCACCTGCCCATGCCCCCGCCGGCCATCCTGCCTGCAGCGGTGCGGTGCAGGCGGGCTTCATCGCCTACCTGCTGTTCCAGGCCAGCCGCGGCGTGGACGCCTTCTTCGACGCACGCCCGCCCCCTGATGCCGCCACGCAGTACACCGCCCACAATGTCGCGGTGCTGGTGCAGGTGCGGCTTGCTGTGCCCGCCACCGCTTGGCTGCAGTGCTGCTGCAACCGCGGGCTGCGGTGTGGCAGTATGCAGTGGGCTGGGATGGTGGCAGACCAACTTGGTGGAGGTGCAGTGGTGTGAGTGTTATCACACTCGCAAGACATGCCCGCTGGCTGCAGCCTCCACCTGATCACACTGCACGCCCTGCTGTGCCAACAACCCTGACTGCAGACCGTGGCTCGCGGCCTGGTTTACCTCATCACCTTCATCTTTGGCGCCAATGCGCTGGGCCTGACAGGTGGGTGGCAACGGTGTGGAGCAGCTGTTGTGCATGATGCCCCGGCTGCTCTGTGCAGGCATGCTGTTGTGTGGTCAGCCTGCAAATCCCAGAATGATGTCGAGGTGGCAGCATTGCTTTTGCCGCTAAAGCCCCAGCCTTGCTGGGAGCTTTTCCACTTGGCTCCACTTGACACATCTCCTGCCGCCCCCCTACTTCCCCACCAGGCCTGACCATCCAGCTGCTGCTGTTCCCCGACTCGTTGCGGGAGGAGGGCGGGGCGCGCAAGAAGGCACCAGCGCTGCCGAAGGTGCGGCCTTTGCTGCAAGGTTGCTGCTGGCAAGCACTCTGATGGCTACTGCGGCCCTCCACAACCACCGCCAGCTGCAGCCTCGCCACACCAGCTCACACTTGCCCACAACACCCCCACCCTCCCGCAGGTGTCTGTGACCGACAGCGTGTTTGATCTGCGCAAGGCGTTTGAGGAGGCAGAGCGGCTGGGCCAGGCGCAGGCGCGCAAGGAGATCCAGCGCAGCATGGCGTCGCGGGATGACGACGGCAGCGAGCAGCCCGGGGCCAAGAAGTGAGAGCGGGCGAGGCTGTGCATGGGCCAGTGTGCCACGTGTGCCTGGCCCAGTCCCTCCTGTGCCTTCTCCACCCTTCGTAACCCAGTTTTGCCATTTCATTGGTGTATTGCCGGCCTCAGACTTTTTCTGAAACCCTACTGCTGTTCAAGCACGACGCTGTAGAACTGAAAACATGGAAGCAGGCAGTGGAAGGCAAGAGAGTGGTGGCTACTTTCAGGTTTCTGGTGCCAGCTCCTGCTGCTGCTGCTCATCCCCCTGCTGCTCTGGCTGCTCCTGCTGCTCCTGCTGCTGCCCTTGTTGCTGCTGCTGCGCGCTGCCCGCCGCCCGAGCCGCCGCCGCTGCCGCGAGGTCTGCACGCAGCCGCTCCGCGTCGTCACTGGCCTGCGCCTGCTCCTGCGCCGCCACCGGCAGGGCGACGGGCACGCGGTGCAGCGCCAGGCCGCCCTGGTTGCGGTCGATGATTTCCTTGGCCAGCTTGACCTGGCGGCCCAGCGCCAGCACCGACACGACGCCGGTGCCGGCGGCGCCGCGAGTGGTGCGCCCCACGCGCCGCAGGTACTCGCTGGGGTCGCGCGGCAGGTCAAACAGCACCACGTGCTCCACAAAGGCAGAGTCCACGCCCCGGCTGGCGCGGTCCGTGCACACCAGCACCAGACGCTCGGCCGCCTGGCCGCCGCCCTCCCGCTGGCCGCCGCCGCGCCGCCGGTCGCCGCGGCCGCCGGCGGTGGCGGGCGTTGCCAGGAAGCGGCGCAGGTTAGCCTCCCTCTGCCCGTCGGCAATGGCGGCGTGGTGGGGCAGCACCTCCACCCCCTCATCCTTGGCCAGCGCGCGGTTGAGGAAGTTCTCCACCTTGCGGCCTGGGGGTGGTGGGAGGAGGGAGGGCAGGGTGGGCACGTGGCCGCTACGCCCGGGCAGCTGAGCAGGCACCAGCACTGCCTTTGTGGGATCCGTTCCCCAAAAACATCCCTCCCAAACCGCCCCCCAGCAAGGAGCCCCCATTCACATGTGTCGATCTTGTTGCAGAAGACGATGGCCCGCTGCGCGCGCTG
>VFQQ010001230.1_pt1 | contig 37788 bp, 34 predicted proteins | sample 3512341 | NCBI WGS metagenome assembly VFQQ01 (sample SAMN10412373, study PRJNA504923) | tailings metagenome | isolation source: Relicate 2 Philex TSF1 revegetated site | place: Philippines: Tuba, Benguet | collected 2017-08-29 | reverse complement strand
CCCAGGGTGGGGAATTTCGATGAGCAGAAGTGAGGAATTTCAGTGAGCGCCGTCACTGCGCGCTCGCGCGAACGCGACCATGCCATCGCGCGTCTTTGGTGGAGTGGACACTACGTTTCGGTTTTCGCCCCAGCCCGAGTGGGTGCAACGCTGAAGGCGTTTTTCTCCAACAGTGACCTTTCTGTCCAGCTACTTGGGCGCCCGAATCTCGCGACTGTGCCGTCGATCGCTCGGGGCACGCTGAACGTCTTTCGGAAGTACTTCCACGATCAATCGCCTCCGGTGCCGTACGACCGAAGCGGTGTGCGCTCGCTGCTCGAGGGGATCGACTACCTCGCGGGCCGTCGCGCTATCGGAGTCTTGCCAGACGCCGACGTCGAGACGCTGGTGGAGACTCGGTTCGTCGAGAGCCTGGGTATTGGTGAATCTTCGGCCCGACCCTAGGAGGAAACGAGGTGGCCGAGACTCGGCGGGATGCTTTCGTAATCGATCCCAGCGAACGAACGGAAGAGAGCCAAGAAGATAGCCTCAGCTCCGCCAACGGGGACCGCCATGCCGACCTGTCTACGAACACTCTCCTTGCCGCCTTCGAACACAAAATCATCAGGAAATGACTGCAGGCGAGCTCTCTCTCTGTTTGTCAGCGCCCTGTTGTCTTCCCAGTGGTAGACGTGGGTGCCGCCGCCGCCGCCGCCAGTGACAGTGTAAGACGGCTTATCGGGGTCGAGTCTTCTGTAAACCTGGCTTAGCGTGGCGCGAGTGTTGATGTGAAGGTGTCTGGGCATGCGCGCGAGGGCAGCAGGGGCGAACGCATTCTCACCAGGCCGTATATACGAGAGGCGCTCAACCACGTTCTTGGACTGGCGCGTGAATTCGTGGTTGGGTGCATCGCCGGGAAGCGGGCGATGCGTCAACGCGTGGCGGGCACTCACGTTGGGATCGCTATTCGAGGTTGTAGGCGCTGGCACGCGAAACGTCGTGTCAACGTCGTCGCGAATGCCAACAATAACGATGCGCTTTCTGCGTTGCGGCACCCCGTACTCGTCAAAAGAGTAGAGGTGTGGAACTAGGCGATAGCCGAGGCCAGGTACAGGCCTCCGTAGATGATCAATAATCTGGCGAAACGCGCGCCCCTCGTTCGCGCCGCGGAGGCCAGAGACGTTTTCAGCTACAAACCACATCGGCTTCTTTGTGGCCAGTACTTCAACGCCATAGGAGTAAAGCGGGCCGAAGTATCCGTCGAGCCCCTTCCACTCGCCCGCGAGGCTGTAATCGTTGCAAGGAAACCCGAATGCGAACCCATCTATTTGGCCGAGGGAGCTGATGTCGAGCTGGTGGACGTTTTGATGGATTACCACCCCAGCGGCCGTGGACAAGTCGCTCGCCGACTCCACCAGTCTTGCCGCCGACCCGTATACGGGATCGAGAATGTTTCGCTTGTAAGTCCGGCACGTGTCGAGGTCGTAGTCATTGGCCCAGACGTGCTGGAGGTCGATGCCGAGGGATCGAGCGGCTCGACGCGCTCCGAGTGCCATTCCGCCGGGTCCGCTGAAAAGCTCTCCCATGCGAAAAACCTGATTGGTCACGGTGGAGGCTCCTTAACGTTGGGCAGGGCTACCAGCAGCATATCGGGCCTCTATCGAAGCCGACCTTCGAAACGCTGTCCCGCCAACCGTTCTAGTGTCGGTAGTACCACCGACATTGCTCGACGGATCCCGTCGGTACTGAACTAGATCGTATTGGCTGGGTAATCGAGCGACTCAAGTGTGTGGGGTGCTTGACGTCCGACTGTGCACTCGCGACCAGTTCCGGCAACGAGGGCTGAAACGACGAAACCCCCGCCAATGAGCGGGGGTTTCTGGTGGTGGCTCCGACCGGCATCGATCCGGTGACCTTTCGATTTTCAGTCGAACGCTCTACCAACTGAGCTACAGAGCCTTGTCGCAGCAAAGGGCCGAAACCCTTCGCCTAGTGAAAAAGCCCCACCTCGTGCTGTTGCACTGGATGAGGCTTCACACCGCGACCCTGACGGGACTTGAACCCGCGACCTCCGCCGTGACAGGGCGGCACGCTAACCAACTGCGCCACAGGGCCTTGCTTATGAAATTGTACTGGTTGCCTCGTTGTGACCCCAGCGGGATTCGAACCCGCGCTACCGCCGTGAAAGGGCGGCGTCCTAGGCCGCTAAACGATGGGGCCTAAGCGAATCGACGAGGCGACCGGTACGCAAGCATAGGGCCACCGCCGCGTTTCTGCCAAACCGTGGCACGGCCCGGGGTTACGGTCAGCGCAGCGATACGGCACCACCCGCGAGGTGGGGCCGCACTTGCCGTGCGGAGCGGCGCCCTAGCCGATCCGTGCATCCGTTGGTACTGTGATCAATGGTGCGCGTGGGGAAAATGTGACATAACGCATTCGCACCGGAATCGGGACAGGCACATGCGCGAATATCTCGCACGGCTCGGGGGAGCCACGACCGCGACATCCACGGATGCACGGCCGCGTCTGCGGCGACCCCGCACGCTCGCGACCGTGGCCGCCATCGCCGCCGGTCTCATGCTGCTGACGACCGGCATCACCGCCGCCGACCAGTCTGCGCGCGCCAACACCTACCCGAGCTGGGACGACGTTCTTGCCGCCCGCGACAACGTCAATCAGCAGCAGGCGAAGATCGCCGAGATCCGCGGCCTGATCGCCAGCCTCGCCGCCGCCGTCGAAGAAGCCCAGGCCGAAGCCGAAGAAAAGGGCACCATCTACTACGAGGCGCAGCTCGCCTTCGACGAAGCCGCTTTCCGCGCCGACGAACTGCAGCGCCAGGCCGACGAAGCGCAGGCGAAGGCCGACGAGTCGCGTCTGCGCGCCGGACAGTTCGTCGCCGAGCTGTCGCGCGCCGGCGGCGGAGACCTCTCGGCCTCGCTCTTCACGAACCCGGGCCAGGCCGAAGCGCTCCTGTCGCGCCTCGGCTACGCCAGCAAGATCAGCGAGCAGGCCGAGGGTATCTACGCCGTGGCCCTGGCTGACCAGAACGCCGCTCAGTCGCTCAGTGAGCAGGCGCAGATCGCTCGCGACATCCGCGAGGGCCTGCGCATCGAGGCAGAGGAAGCCTTCATGCAGGCGCAGGCCGCGCAGATCGCTGCCGAAGAGGCCTTTGCCGCGCAGCAGGAGAATCAGGCGCGGCTCGAAGAGCAGCTGGGCGTCCTCCAGGGAGTCCTCCAGACCACGGAGGCGGAGTGGGAAGAGGGCGAGCGGAAGCGCAAGGAAGAAGAGGCGCGGCTGGCCCGCGAGGCCGAAGAGCGACGCCTCGCCGCTGAAGCCGAAGCGCGTCGCCTCGCCGCCGAGCAGGCCGCCAACCAGCCCGGCCCCGGCCCCAGCGGTGGCGGTGGCGGTGGCAGCGCGAGCGGCGCCGGCCAGGTCATCAACGGCTGGTCGAACCCGCTCAACGGGCCGATCACCTCCAACTTTGGCAACCGGGTGCACCCCGTCTTTGGCTATGTCGCCCTGCACGCCGGCGTCGACATCGGCGCCCCCTGCGGGCGCCAAATGTTCGCCGCCTCGAGTGGCACCGTCACCTACGCCGGCTGGAACGGTGGCTTTGGCAACTTCGTGCGCATCGACCACGGCGACGGCCTGACGACCTCGTACGCGCACATCCAGCAAGGCGGAATCCTCGTTGCGAACGGCCAGTTCGTGAACGCGGGCCAGCTGATTGCCCTCGTCGGCACGACCGGCAACTCGAGCGGCTGCCACCTGCACCTCGAGACCCGCACCTTCGGCAATGCGTTCGACCCCGTGCCGTTCCTGCGCAGCAAGGGCGTCAGTATTGGGTAGGCGGCGCTGATGCGTCGCCCCGGGCGTCGCAGCGTCGCCGCAGCCGCCGTGGTTGCGGCTCTGACGCTCGCCCCCGGGGCCATCACCGCCACCGCCTAGCCGACCCCGCCGTCGGCCCCCTCGTGGGATGAGGTCGAGCGCGCCCAGGGCGACGTGCGCGCCACCGAGGCCGCCATTGCCCGCATCATCGACGCCGTGCGCGACGGCGAGGCCACAGCGGCCGCCGCCGCCCGCGAGGCCCTTATGGCCGGCGAGGACTACCAGCTGGCCGTCATCGCGCTCGACGAGACGACAGGGATGCTCGACTCCCTCGATCGCCGACGCGACGCCGCCGACGCGGTCGCCACCGCGTCGGCGCTCCGCGCGGTGCAGCTGGTGACGCAGTTGAGCCGCGCCAGCGGCGGAGACATCACCACCTCGCTTCTCATCTCGACCGACGCCGAGGGCCTGCTCTGGCGCCTCGGCTCGCTCTCGAAGCTCACCGAGTCGAGCCGATCGCTGCTCGACCACGCGATCGCCGACCGTGACGTCGCCGCCTCGCTCGCCGAGCAGGCCGAGGTGGCGCGGGCCGAACGCGAGCGGCTCGTCGCCGAGGCCGACGCGGCCCTCGCCACCGCGATGGACGCCGCCGTCGTCGCCGAGCAGCGCGTCGCCGAGCAACAGGCCCAGGTGCTCGAACTCTCGGCACGGCTGGCCGTGCTCACCGGCCGCAGCGCCGAACTCGAGCGCGCCTACCTCGAGGCGATCCGGGCCGAAGACCCGGCGCCGGCGCCCCCCGCGCCTCCCGCCTCGCCCGCGCCGCCGAGCCCAACGCCCATCGTGCCGGCACCGGGGCCGACCAGCACCCCGGTTCCCGGGAACCCCTCGCCCAGTCCGACGACGCCAGCGCCGAGCCCGAACCCGACCGCTCCAGCGCCGTCACCCACGGCGACCCCGGCCCCGAGCCCGACTCCCACACCCACGCCGACCCCCACTCCCACCCCGACGCCGACCCCCACGCCGCCGCCGTCGAGCAGTGTTCCCGCGCCCAACCAGGCAGCCGTGAACACCGCCATCGCGTTCGCGCGCCAGCAGCTCGGCAAGCCGTACCTCTTCGGCGGCCGCGGCCCCGACGCGTGGGACTGCTCGGGCCTCACGATGATGGCCTACGCGGCCGCCGGCTACTCGATCGGGGGCCACTCGGCGACCATGCAGTACACGGTCGCCGCCAACCGCGGCCGCACCCTGCCCTACTCGCAGGCCTTGCCCGGCGACCTCATCTTCTACTCCACCGGCGGCTCGGCCACCGCCTCGAAATACCACGTGGCGATGTACCTCGGGCAGGGCCAGATGATCGAGGCGCCGTCACCCGGCAACCCCGTGCGCATCGTGTCGGTCAGGCACTTCGACCGGGTGCCGTTGGTGGCGCGACCGACGCCGTAAAGCCGGCCCCGAGCATCCAGAATCGGGTGCGAAGGGCGCGAAAAAGGGGCGCCCCGCGAACGGAACGCCCCTGAGTCGATGCGGTCTAGTGCTCGTGCGGCACGTACGCCTCAATGCCGGCCTGAATGATCGCCTCGGCCTCAGCCGCGTTGCCCCAGCCTTCCGTCTTGACCCACTTGCCGGGCTCGAGGTCCTTGTAGTGCTCGAAGAAGTGCTCAATCTCCTTCTTCATGTACTCGGGGATCGAGTCCACGTCCTGAATGTGGTCCCAGCGCGGGTCCTTAGCGGGCACCGCGATGACCTTCGCGTCGCTGCCGCCGTCGTCGGTCATGTTGAACACCCCGACCGGACGCACCGTCAGCCCCACGCCCGGGAACAGCGGGTACTCGGTGAGCACCAGCACGTCGACCGGGTCGCCGTCGAGGCCGAGCGTGTTCTCGAAGAAGCCGTAGTCGGTCGGGTAGACGAACGACGTGTACAGCACGCGGTCGAGGAACACGCGGCCGGTGGCGTGGTCGACCTCGTACTTGTTGCGGCTGCCGCGGGGGATCTCGATGACGGCGGGGTAGGCGCCCATAGAAGTTGCTCCTGAGTCGGTGAGTGTGGCGGGCAGATGGCCCGCGGGAAAATCGGACGAAACGCCCGGAAACACGCGGCTCTAACCTTAGTGGATGCACACCCAGCGCCCCGAAGACGGTGACCGTCGCCCCCGGCTCACCTCGGCGGTGGCGGATGCGCGGCGTGCCGTGCGCGAATCGCTCGCCGACCTGCCGCCCGACTCGCTCGCACTCGTCGCGCTGAGTGGCGGCCCCGATTCACTCGCCCTCGCCGCGGCCACCGCCTTCGAGGCGCCGCGGGCGGGGCTGCGCGCCGGCGCCGTGATCGTCGACCACCAGCTGCAGGACGGCTCGGGGGCGGTCGCCGACCGGGCCGCCGAGCAGGCCCGCGCGCTCGGGCTCGACCCCGTCGAGGTGGTGCGGGTCGACGTGGGCACACACGCGGGGGGCCGCCGCGCCCCGAGCGGCGGCGGCCCCGAAGCCGCGGCCCGCGACGCCCGGTACGCCGCGCTCGCGGAGGCCGCGCGGCGCCACTCGGCCTCCATCGTGCTGCTCGGGCACACCCTCGACGACCAGGCCGAAACCGTGCTGCTCGGGCTCGCCCGCGGCAGCGGGGCCGTCAGCCTCAGCGGCATGGCGGCCGTCAACGGGCTCTACCGGCGGCCGTTATTGGGGCTGCGGCGAGCATCCACGGTTCAGGTTTGCCGCGATCAGGGCCTCGAGCCCTGGAGCGACCCGCACAATTCCGACCCCGCGTACACGCGCGTGCGCGTGCGCGATCGCGTGCTGCCGCTGCTCGAAGCAGAGCTCGACCCCGGCGTCGTCGAGGCGCTCGCCCGCACTGCCGAGCTCGTGCGTGACGATGCCGACGCGCTCGACCGCATGGTCGACGAGGTCGCCGAAGAACTCGTCGACCTCGACGACGGCGGATGCTCGGTGCCGGTCGCGTGGCTCGTCGCCAACCCCCGCGCGCTCGGCTCGCGCCTTGTGCGCCTCGTTGCCCGCGTCGAATTCGGGCTCACCCTCAGCCGCGAGCAGACACTCGAGGTGCTGCGGCTCGCTACCGACTGGCACGGGCAGGGCGCGGTGCACCTTCGCGGCGTTAGGGTGAGACGGGCGGGCACACGCATCGTGTTCACCGCCGCCGAGTGACCGGCCGACCGCCGATCTGACACCAGCTCTGACCCCTGGAGGACCCGCCTGTGGACGTCGACGAGATCCGCTCCGACCTGACCGAGGTGCTCATCACCGAGGACGAGATCCACGCGAAGCTCGCCGAGCTGGCCCGCCGGGTCGAGAGCGACTATGCGGGCAACCCGCCGCTGCTCGTCGGCGTGCTGAAAGGCGCGGTCATGGTGATGGCCGACTTCGCGCGCGAACTGAAGATGCACGTCGAGATGGACTGGATGGCCGTCAGCTCGTACGGCGCCAGCACCGAATCGAGCGGCGTCGTGCGCATCCTGAAAGACCTCGACACCGAGATCGCGGGCCGCGATGTGCTCATCGTCGAAGACATCATCGACTCGGGGCTTACCCTGTCGTGGCTGCGCGCCAACCTCGAGTCGCGCGGGGCGGCGAGCGTCAAGATTCTCGCCCTGCTGCGCAAGCCCGAGGCCGCCAAGGTCGAGGTCGACGTCGAGTACGTCGGCTTCGAGATCCCGCCGGCCTTCGTCGTCGGGTACGGCCTCGACTTCGCCGAGAAGTACCGCAACCTGCGCGCCATCGGGGTGCTCGCCCCGCACGTCTACCAGTAGTGGGCGAGCGCTTGCGGCGCCGCCCCTCTGCCGCCGCCGCGTAAAGGCTTGACACAGGCCCGCGCGGCGGCTTACTGTTCCCTCAGTCAGAATTTGCATTCGACTAGTGAATAGAAAATCAATCCGGTCGCTGGTGACCTCCACATCTCAGCGACCTCGTGGAGAACTGCCCCGACATGAGCCTTTTCGCCAGCATCAGCGATCCCACCGACCTCGGTGCGGTTCGTCGCGTGATCGCGGAGGCTCCTCGTGCTGACGAGCTCGTGAGCATGGGTCTCGACCGGCTTGTGATCGGCCCGACTGCAGCCCTGCAGGCGGCCACAGAGCTCGTGGGGCAGTTCCATCGTCGCGGCCACGAGGCGGACAACGCAGCGGTTCTGCTGCTGACCGATGCCACAACGATCCGCCGTGGTCGCGACGACCTCAAGGCCCTGGTGAATGCGCAGCTGGCAGAGGCGGGCTTCGCCGTCACACCGCTAGTGCTGGGCCGCCCCGGGCACAGCCTGCACGCCGATGACACCGCGCTGGACGCCGCCACTGCGGCTGCGCAGAGTGTGCAGGCGGTGGTGTCCGTTGGCTCGGGAACAATCAGCGACATCGCCAAGGTGGCGTCCAGCCGAGTCGGCGACATCCCGCTCGTGCTGGTGCAGACGGCCGCGTCGGTTGACGGCTACACCGATGACGTCTCCGTTGTGCTGCGCTCGGGCGCGAAGCGCACGATTCCATCCCGCTGGCCGGATGCGGTGCTCGCCGACACGACCACGATCACAACGGCCCCGGTCGAACTGAACACGTCTGGCCTCGGTGAGGTCTTGTCGCTGTTTACGGCGCCCGCCGACTGGGCTCTCGCCTACCGCAGCGGGCTGGATGACACCTTCCACGAGACCCCCCGAGACCTGCTGCTGACCTTCGCCGGAGAGCCCGCGCAGTGGGCCGCCGGCGTCAGTGAGGGAAACGTCGCCGCGATCGAGCAACTCACCCGCGTGCTCGCCATCCGCGGCATCGGCACCGGCATCGCCGGCACGACGGCGTGCCTGTCCGGCGTTGAGCATCTGGTCAGTCACCTGCTCGACATGCACGCCGCAGCGCGCGGTCACGAGACCGGGCTCCACGGTGCGCAGGTCGGCGTGGCATCCCTCGTCGCGGCCGCGGCCTGGGAACACCTTGCGGCGCGGCTGCGCGTCGAGCCCGCCACGCTTCGGTCGCGCAGCCGCGACGAGCAGCGTGCCCGTGTCGAGGAGGCCTTCGGTTCACTCGACCCGACCGGTGCCCTTGCGGCGGAGTGCTGGGCCGACGTGAGCGCCAAGCTAGACAGAATCGCTGCCCATGCACCCGCCCTCGAGGCGGTCGTCGATGACCTCCCGCGCGCCCTCGGCGCAGGCGAATACGGCGAAGGGTCGGTCGACTCGCTGGCAACCGCGCTCCGCGCAGCCGGTGCCGTCGCATCACCCTCGGGCCTGCGCGACTGGGTCACCGATGAGATTTGGGCGTGGGCGGTCGCGAACTGCCACCGCATGCGCAACCGCTTCACGGTCGTCGACCTGCTCGACCACCTCGGCTGGTGGGAACCAGCCGACGTCGACCAGGTTCTCGCCCGTGCTCGCAATGCCGCCGAGGGGAGGGCCGCATGAGCGAGACGCCTGTCCACGTCCGCCATCATGCGGCACCCCTCGTCGTTGGCGTCGATGTGTCGACGACCAGCGCGAAAGCGATCGTGTGGGCGCCCGACGGAACACGGGTGGCCAGCGGAACTGCTCCGCTCCCGCTCTCTACGCCGCGACCCGGGTGCGGCGAACAACACCCGAGCGAATGGTGGAGCGCGTTCGTCACTGCGGTTCGAACCGCGACCGCGGGCATCCCCACCGAGCGGATCGTCGCGCTGTCGGTCACGCACCAGCGCGAGACGTTCGTGTGCCTCGATGCCGCCGGCGATGCCGTGCGCCCGGCCATGCTGTGGCTCGACGTGCGCGCCGCATCGCAGGTAGAACGGTTCGGTACCGAACGCGTACGCGACCTCACGGGAAAGCCCGCGAACCCGACTCCGGCGTGGTACAAGCTTCTCTGGATCGCGGAGAACGAGCCAGAGACCCTCGCCCGCACGGCTCACATCGTCGACGTGCACGGCTACTTCGTGCACCGCCTCACGGGGCTGCGGTTCACCTCGCGCGCGAGCGCCGATCCGCTCGGATTCATTGATCTGACCACGGGCGAGTATGCCCCCGAGCTCCTCGACGCGGTCGGGATCAGCGCGGACGTGCTCGACACGCTGGTGGATCCCGGCACCCTGCTCGGCCCCCTCACTGACTCTGCCGCCGCAGAACTCGGCCTGCTTGCCGACACTGTCGTTGTCGCCGGCGCGGGGGACGGGCAGAGCGCAGGTCTCGGCGCTGGCATCACCTCGCCGGGTCGGGCCTACCTCAACGTAGGCACTGGCCTCATTGCCGGCGCCGTCAGCGCCGACTACGAGCCCAGCCAGGCGTATCGAGCCCTCTTCGGGGCCGTTCCTGGCACCGTCAACTACGAACTGTTCATCGGGGCGGGGACCTACATGGTCACCTGGTTCCTCGACACATTCCTCGGGCCGCCGGACGCGGGTGGTAGCGCCTCCGGCGGCCTCGAGCACTATTGGGAGCAGCAGGCGGTCGAGGTGGCCCCCGGAGCAGACGGGCTCGTCGTCGTGCCCTACTGGAACGGCGCCATGACGCCGTACTGGGACTCCGCCGCCCGCGGCGTCATGCTCGGCTTCACCGGTGCGCACACGAGGGCGCACATCTACCGCGCGATTCTCGAGGGCATCGCCTTTGAACTGCGGGTGTGCGTCGAGTCGGCTGAACGAACTCTCGCGACACCGATCGCGGAGTTCGTCGCCATGGGCGGCGGTTCTCGCAGCCCGGTGTGGTGTCAGCTGATTGCCGACATCGTGCAGCGCCCCGTGGTGCTCGCCGGCGAGGACGAGGCGACGTGCCTCGGCGCCGGGATGCTCGCCGCCGCCGGCGCCGGAATTCATGCGGATATCGCGGCCGCCTCACGCGCCATGAGTTCGCTGGGCACTCGGTATCAGCCGGATCCCGCATCCGCCGAGCTCTTCACGACTCTCTACAACGCCTATCGGGCCGTCTACCCGGCGCTCGCTCCCGTGTTCCCCGCGCTGGCAGGAGGTGCGCGATGAGCGCCGTCATCGACACCGTGGGCGGGGCACAGCGCCTCGCCCCCGCCCGCTACTTCGACGCCTACCTGTTCGATCTAGACGGCACGATCTACCTCGGCGACGAGGCCCTGCCGGGCGCGGTCGAGCTCATTGAGCACCTGCACCGTCGCGGCGCACGCACCGTGTTCCTGTCGAATAACCCCACGCGCGACCCCGACATGTATCTCGACAAGCTCGCCCGACTGGGTATTGCGGCAACCCGCGACGACATTGTGAACACTGTCGTCAGCACGGTCGCCTGGCTGCGGGCCAACCACCCCACCAAGACGGTGTTCCCGATCGCCGAGCAGCCACTAATTCGCGCCCTCGACGAGGCGGGCATTCGCATGTCGGAGGATCCGGCCGAGATCGACATCGTGATTGCCAGCTACGACAGGGCGTTCGACTATCGCAAGCTGCAGATCGCCTTCGACGCCCTCTGGCAGCACGGCCGGGCGATCCTCATTACCACGAATCCTGATCGCTACTGTCCCTTCCCCGGCGGGCGCGGGGAGCCGGACGCCGCCGGGATCGTCGCCGCGATCGAGGCGACGACGGGGGTGCAGTGCTCGGTCAACCTCGGCAAACCCGACCGCGTCATGATCGACACCGTCCTGGCCGGGCGAGACGTGGATGTCGCCGACGCGATCATGGTCGGCGATCGGCTCGCCACCGACATCCGTATGGCCGTCAATGCCGGTATGAGCTCAGCGCTCGTGCTGACTGGCGACAGCACTCTCGCCGATGTGTCCGACACCGACCCGGCGTATCGACCAACGTACGTGATCGATCGGGTCGACCACCTCATCCCCGAACGGTCAGTGCTGTGCGGGAACGACTGAATCACGATCCGGCCCGTGCGCCGGAGGAAGGGGGATCCCATGGGAGCCCTGAGTAACGACACAATGCTGGAAATGCAGCGACGGATGCTGCGGATCCGCGCGTTCGACGAGCGTGCCTCCAAGATGGTCAAGCGTGGCCATATTCCGGGCACCGTGCACACGAGCATCGGGCAGGAGGCCCAGGTCGTTGGCGCGACCATGGCGCTGCGTCCGGGTGACTACACGACCGGCAACCACCGCAGCCACGGACACCCCATTGGCATGGGCTCGCCACTCGGTCCGCTCATGGCCGAATTGGTCGGCAAGGCGACCGGTGTCTGCAAAGGCAAGGGCGGATCGCTGCACCTAGCCGACTTCGCCGTGGGAAGCCTCGGAGAGTCGGGCATCGTGGGTTCGAGCATCCCGATTGCGATGGGTGCCGCTCTCAGCGCGAGCGTCCGAGGCACCGAGCAGGTGGCGCTCGCCTTCTTCGGCGATGGCGCGGCCAACCAGGGCGTGCTTTACGAGTCGCTGAATCTCTCGGGCGTCTGGAACCTCCCGGTCGTCTACCTCTGCGAGAACAATCAATACGCCCTGAGCACGCCGGCGCACACGGTCACCTCCGGTGTCATCGCCGACCGCGCGGCAGGTTTCGGAATCCCCGGAGTGCGCGTCGAGGAGGGCCAGGATGTGCTGGCCGTCTACGACGCCGTCTCGGAGGCCGTCGACCGTGCCCGGTCAGGCAAGGGCCCGAGCCTCGTGGAAGTGGTCACGTACCGCTACAACGAGCACTCGGAAGGTCTGCGCCTCGGAACCGACTACCGGCCTGCGGATGAGCGGGAGGCGTGGTTGCAGAAGGACCCGATTCAGCTCTTCCGCGAACACCTCGTGTCGACCGGCGTCACGCCCGCGGAACTGGACGCTCTCGAGGCCGAGGTGCTGGCCGAAGTTGACGCTGCCGTCGCCTTCTCCGACGACAGCCCCTACCCCGACCCCCAGGTCGCGTTCGACGACCTCTACACCGACACGGAGTACGCAGCATGACTGTCATGAGCTTCCTCGGCGCGATTGGCGCCGCCCAGCGCGAGGCAATGGATGCCGACGAGCGCGTCATCATCTTCGGCGAAGACGTCGAAGCGAACGTCTACGGCACGACGGGTGGAGGCAAGACCCGCAGCGACAAGGGCGACTTCCTTCAGATGTACGGGCGAAACCGGATTCGCAACACCCCCATCTCGGAAGAGAGCATGGTGGGCGCAGCAGCCGGTGCGGCGATGACCGGCCTGCGGCCCATCGTCGACCTGTCGTACTCGTCGTTCCTGTACATGGCGATGGACCAGTTCGTGAACCAGGTGGCGAAGAACCGCTACATGTTCGGTGGTCAGGCGTCCATGCCCGTGGTATTTCGCTCGGCCATGTTCTACGGACTCAACACCGGCGCTCACCACTCGGACCGTCCGTACCCGATGTTCATGAACGTGCCGGGGTTGAAGATCATCGCTCCGTCGACTCCGACCGACGCGAAGGGCCTGCTGCGTTCGGCCATCGACTCCGACGATCCGGTTCTCACCTTCGAGGCGTGCCTGCTGTGGGGGTCCAAGGAGGACGTCCCTGAGGAGGAATTCTGGATCCCGCTCGGCCAGGCGCGCACGGCACGTGAGGGCACCGACGTCACGGTCGTCGCCATTTCGAGCTCGGTGCCCGAGTCCATCGCCGCGGCGGAGGCGCTCGCCGAGTCGGAGGGCGTATCCGTCGAGGTCATCGACCCGCGGACCCTCGTTCCCCTCGATCGGGATGCAATTCTGCGGTCGGTGGCGAAGACCGGACGCCTCGTCGTTGCTGAGCCCGCCCACCGCACATGTGGGGCGGCCGCGGAAATTGGCGCGCACGTTGTTGAAGAGGTCTTCGACTCACTGAAGGCGCCGATCGTGCGAGTGACCGCTCCCGATATGCAGATCCCCTTCAGCCCGTCGCTGGAGAAGCAGATGTACCCGACCCGACACACGATCGAGGCCGCGATTCGACGCGTTCTCGGTCTGTCGACATCCGTCAGCGCCGAAACCGTCAGTGCGGGCGCCTGATCAACCACCCCTTCGAAAGGACACAGAAATGGCACGTGTAGAGGTATTGCTCCCCCAGTGGGGCATGGGCATGAGCGAAGGCGCCATCGTCGAATGGCTGAAGAACGTCGGCGACCGCGTCGAGGAAGACGAGCCGCTGGCGGACGTCGAAGCAGAAAAGGTCGAGGAGACCCTCGAGTCGCCGGCAACCGGCACCCTCGTCGAGATCCTCGTACCCGCCGGTGGTGACCCCGTCGAGGTTCGCACCGTCGTGGCGATCATCGAAACCGACTGACCACCCACCCCTCAGCTGTGCGGCGATGATGCCGCACCGCTTCATCTCGATTGGAAGGAGGCCCGCCATGGCTGCGGTCCACCCTCGCGACATCGTGTTGGCAGCCCAGGCGGGCGGCTACGCGGTCGGCGCGTTCAACATGCACAACCCGGAAACCACGCAGGCCCTCATTCGCGCGGCTCAGCTTGCCGACGCGCCTGTGTTCCTCCAGATCGGGCGCGCGATCGTTCCGCACATGGGACTCGCCGAGGCGTACCGCATGGTGCGGCACGAGCGAGAGCTTGCTGGCCTCGACGCTCCCATCCACCTGGATCACGGAACGTACGACGAAGTGTTTGAGGCTATTCGCCTCGGATTTGACTCGATAATGTTCGATGGCTCGCACCTGCCGTTCGAGGAGAACATCGCCGCGACAAAGCACGTCGTCACCGTTGCCCACTCATTCGGCATTCCCGTGGAGGCCGAACTCGGCAGCATCCCCGATGCTGATAACGCCATCGAGTGGGAAGCTCACTACACGAAGGTCGATGAGGCGGAGCGTTTCGTGGCGGAGACCGGGGTGGACTTCTTGGCGATTTCCGCCGGCGTCATGCACGGCGTGCCCGCCATCGAGCCGAAGCCGCTCGCGATCGATCTGATCACCCAGATTCGCGACGTCACCCACGTGCCTCTTGTGTTGCACGGTGCCTCCGGGGTCCCCACCCACGAATTGCGGGAGGCGATTGCGGCGGGTGTCCACAAGCTGAACGCAGACACCGACCTGCGCCACGCCTTCCGCCGAGGCCTCGAGCAAGTCTTCGCCGAGGGAGATCGCCAGCTCGAGCAGGCGATGGCTGAGGGTCGGCGACAGATGATCGAAGCCACGATCGGCAAGATGCAGGAGTACGGATGCGCGGGTAAGGCGGCCTCGGCGTCCTCGCGGCAGGAGGTCCCTGCATGAGTGACACCGGTAGTGCGGCGGGTGTCCTCGAGGTGCCCCTCACGGGTATCCGGCGCACCGCCGCCCGTCACATGGCCAAAGCGTGGCAGGTGCCGGTCTTTCACCTCTCGGTCGAAGTCGACATGACCAATGCCCTTACGGTGCGGTCGGTCGTCGAGGGCGCGACAGTGTCTGATCTCATCGTCCGTAGCGCCGCCCGCGCGCTGGTCGCAGTGCCGAATGCGAACGCTCACGTGGGCGAGGACTCGGTGACGCTGTTTCCCGATGCCAATGTGGGTCTTGCCGTCGCCACCGAGCGCGGTCTGGTCGTGCCCGTCATTCACGGTGCGAACGCCCTGTCGTTGAGCGGGATCGCGGCGGCGCGAAAGGACCTTGTCGACCGTGCGCGTGTTGGCGCTCTCACGCGTGACGACATGGGCGGAGGCACCTTCACCGTGTCGAACCTGGGCATGATGGGCATCGATGCGTTCGATGCGATTCTGAACGTTCCGCAGGCCGCAATCCTGGCCGTCGGCGCAACGACGGATCGTTGGCGTCGAGTCGACGGTGTCGAGCAGTGGCTGCCCATGGCGACGTTGACGCTCACCTGCGACCACCGGGCGCTCGACGGGGCCGACGGAGCTCGCCTGTTGACGGCGCTCGCTCGCGAGCTACGCGGTCCCGTGAGCGATTAGGCAGGACTCGTCGATGCCGGCCGCGTTCGTGATCTCGGGCGAGTCGCCGGGCGCCCCGAGTGGCGATATCGCCATCGCTCGACAGCTGATGGACACGGTGTCGCGATCGACCGAGCCCGTTCGGATCATCCGCCTTTATCGTCCGCGACCGACGGTCGCGATGACGGCCCGCGAGCGCAACATGCCTGGTTTTGAGAAGGCGTGTGCCGCGGCGTCTGCGCGCGGCTTTGTTCCGGTCGTGCGCGCGACGGGGGGCCGCGCGGTTGCGTACGACGAGACATCCCTGGTTGTCGAGGTTTTTGATGCGGAACCGGCGGGCGGGCTCCGGCCTGACCATCGCACGATCTTCCGAGGCTTCGGAGACACCTTCGTGCGAGCACTGCGTGCGTCCTCGGTCGATGCTCGGCTCGGCCCCGTGCCGGGCGAGTTCTGCCCGGGGGACTACAGCGTCAATGCGCGCGGTGTCGTCAAAGTGGTGGGAACCGCGCAGCGTGTGGTGCGGGGAGCGCGACTCATCGGCGCTTCGCTCGCGCTGGGTCCGACGGAATCGCTGCGGGCCGTGCTCGACGCCGTCAACAGCGAGCTCGGGCTGGAGTGGAACCCCGACACGCTGGGAAGCGCGGGTCGCGAAGCGCCGAGCTTCTCGACTGCTGAGTTCACGGGCGCGCTCATCGACGAGCTGGCGCCGGACGGGGCAACACCCATCACGGTGGCCGACGCAGCAGCCACCGTCAATGGCCTCGCGTTATTGACATGACGCGACATGCGCGCGCTATGATGAATAGCCACGCAGGTAGTGAATAAACAAACCTGACATCTGTCGCAGAGAACAAGGAGGTTTTCCATGTCGGCATCGTTCGATGTGCAACCGTTCACGATCAACATTCCGGAGGCTGACCTCCAGGACATGATCGAACGGCTCAAGCGCACGCGTTTTCCCGAGGACTTCGCCAACGACGACTGGCGGTACGGCTACAACACCGCGTATCACCGCACACTCGTCGACTACTGGATCAACGAGTACGACTGGCGAGATGTTGAGCGTCGGATGAATGAGCTGCCCCACTTCAAGGTCGATCTCATGGGTGTGCCGCTGCACTTCATCCACGTCAAGGGCAAGGGCAACAACCCCATGCCGCTGCTGCTGCACCACGGCTGGCCCTGGACATTCTGGGACGTCCGCAAGGTCATCGAACCGCTGACGGATCCGGAGAAGTTCGGGGGTTCGGCCGACGACGCGTTCGACGTTGTTCTGATCTCTCTTCCCGGCTACGGCTTCTCCTCGCCGCTGCGCGAGACGGGATGGAATTTCTGGCACACGGCAGACCTCGAGAACACGCTCATGAAGGACGTGCTCGGCTACGAGAAGTACGCCACGGCAGGTGGCGACTGGGGGGCCCTCATCGCCCAACAGCACGGGCACAAGTACGAAGATGACGTCATCGGCCTGTACACCCACTTTCCCGCACAGATGTCGCACTACCTGCCCGATCACCCTGACCAACCCGAGGGTGTCGCCTTCGACCCCTTCCTCGGCCTTCCCGCCGAGAGCGAGTACACCGAGGAGGAGGCCGGTTGGTTCGAACGCGGCAAACTCTTCGTCGAGCGCGAGAGCGGGTACGGTGAGATTCAGCTGACGAAACCGCAGACGCTCGCGGCCCTCGTGGCCGACTCGCCCGCTGCGCAGCTCGCCTGGATCACCGAGAAGCGGTATTTCTGGGGGCTCGCTGAGCGCGGTGTCGGCACGGACGCCTTCGAGAAGGTGTGGCCCAAGGAGGACCTCATCACGACGGCTGCCGTGTACTTCCTCACCAACACCGGTGGCACATCGTCTCGGTACTACTGGGAGTGCCGCGGCAACCCCTGGAAGCCCAGCCATGACCGTTTCCCCGTCGTCGGCGTTCCCACCGCGGTGTCCATCTACCCGGGTGAGATCTACAAGCCCCCGATGACGTGGACGTCGAAGTACTTCAACCTCCAGCAGTATCGAGTTCATTCGACCGGCGGTCACTTCGCGCCGCTGGAAGAGCCCGAGATCTACGTCGACGACGTGCGGACCTTCTTCCGCGGTTTGCGCTGACGTAACGGCCCTTCGTCGCCCGGTGACCGAGTAACGACTTCGTCACGGGCGAGGCATTCCCCCTCAGCCCCTTGCGGGGGAATGCCACCAGGCGTACCATCCAAATGAATGCCAAAGCGTTCTTTGAATAAAAATGCAAAAGGCCCACCGGGCCCCCACCAAGGAGTCAAAGATGTCTCTCACCCCCAAGCGCGGACGGTTCGCCCGTATCGCGGCGGTAGCAGCGGCCGCATCGCTTGCACTCGTGGGTTGCACCACGACGGCCGGCGGCGGCTCGAACGGTGCGACCTCCGAGCCAGTCGACAAAGACGACATTGTCTTCGTCGCATCGGTGATCAACACCACGAACCCGTACTTCACGGCAAACATCGCCGGCGCGGAAGCTCTCGCGGCAGAACTCGACATTCCGCTCGAGATCGTCGACTCGCAGAACTCGTCCCAGACGCAGATCTCGCGCATCCAGTCGATCCTCGCCCAGGGCAAGACCGTCGTGATGTTCGTAAACACCGTTGCAAGCTCCGACACCCCGACGATCGTGAACGCGGTTGAGCGTGCCGGCGGCTACGTCAGCATCTGGTGGAACAAGCCCGACGAGTTCGAGCCGTGGGACCAGGGTGACCACTTCGTCGCATTCCAGAAGCACCCCGGCATCGAGTCGGGTCGCTGCAACGCTCAGGCGCTCGGCGAGGCTCTCGGCGGCGAGGGCAACGTCATCATGTTCCCCGGCGTCCAGGACAGCACCACGAGCCAGACCCGTGTGGTCGGTTTCCGTGCCGAGATGGAAGAGAACTACCCCGGCATCACCATCCTCGAAGAGCAGCCCTCCGGATGGGACCCGCAGCTGGCGAACCAAAACGCACGTGACCTCATCGCCAAGTACGGTGACGACATTGACGGCGTCTGGAGCGCCGACGACGGCATGCAGCTCGGCGCTATGCAGGCCTTCGAGGACGCTGGACTGCTCGACCAGGTGAAGTTCGCCTCCGACGGACTATACCCCGACACGGTGCGCCTGATGCAGGAGGGTTACGGCAACAACGCCATCGTCGGCGAAACCTTCCACCGCGGATACATGGCGTCGGCGATCGGCCTGTACACGGCCTACCTCGCCGCGATCGGTGAGATCGTGCCGTCGGAGCTGCCGAACGAGAAGCGGACGAGCTTCTTCGACATCAAGTGTGTAACGCCCGACAACCTCGACGAGTACCTGCAGTACGACGGACCCGACGCTCCGGCTGAGTTCGTCAAGCGTCTCATCGAGACCGGGCCGTGGGACACGGAGCCGGCCGTCCTGGTCGGCGGCGGTGGCCCCGAGGTCCTTCAGTAATACCGTGAGAGGTGGCGCCCGCTGCACCGCATCGGGCGGGCGCCACCCCCACGCTTTCAAGGGAGAAAGCTCATGACTCAGATCAAACGGTCGGCGCCGTCCGCGCCCCGTCTCGACACCACGGCAATTCGTGTCCGTGAAGCGACAATCGAGCGTCGCGCGCGGTTCAAGGTGGCCTCACAGCCCTTTGGCCTGCTGATCGTTCTCGTTGTGCTCCTCGTCATCTTCTCCCTGCTGAACGACCGGTTCTTGACGGTCGCCAACGCGCAGAACATCCTCAGCCAGGCCGCGATACCGCTCATCATCGCCGTCGGCGCAACCCTCGTCATCCTTCTCGGCTCCATTGATCTCTCGGTCGAGGGCGTCATGGGCGCGGCGGGAATGACGTGGATCCTGTTGACCGCCAACTCGCGTGGTGGCGTCGACCTCGGCCTGTGGGCGTGGGTTATCGCCCTTACCGTGGCCCTCCTCCTCGGCGTCTCCAGCGGTCTGATCTTCACGGCGCTCAAGGTGCCGTCCTTCATCGTGACCCTCGGCATGTGGTACGTCGGACTGGGTTTCGCGACGATCCTCTACGGACGCGACGTCTTTCCGCGTGTGGAGAACCCGGCCCTCAAGGGGTGGACGTCGCAGATCAGTCTCGGCCTTCCTAACGCTTTCTGGGTGGCCGTCATCGTCATAGCTCTCGGCGTGCTGGTCGTTCGGTACACCCGCATTGGGCGTGTATCGCTCGCCATCGGCAACAGCGAAACGATTGTGCGGGCTGCAGGACTCCCCGCCTTCCGGGTCAAGGTGATCGTGTTCGCCATTGCGGGCCTGCTCAGCGGGCTCGGCGGGATTCTCGCGACCATCCAGCTCGACATCGGAACGCCGTCCGTGGGCGCGGGGCTGCTCTTCGTCGTCATCCCGGCCGTCGTGATCGGCGGAACCCACCTGGGCGGTGGGAAGGGCGGCATCATGCGCACCGTGCTCGGAGTGTTCCTCCTCACCGTTCTTAACAACGGCCTCATCCTTTCGGGTGTGGACACCAGCTACCAGTCCGCCGTCTCCGGCGCGATCCTCGTCGCCGCGATCGTCTTCGCAGCCTGGTCACAGCGTGACCGATTGGGGGTGGCAAAGTGAACGCGCCTAACATGGGGCCCGACGCCCCCGCCGTTCTTCGACTGGTGAATGTCTCCAAGGCCTTCGGGTCCAACCAGGCCGTCGATTCGGTGTCCTTCGAGATCCGCCCCGGAGAGGTCATCGGCCTCATCGGCGAAAACGGAGCCGGCAAGTCCACCCTGCTGAAGATGCTCTCGGGCAACTATCGGCCCGACTCCGGCGAGATCCACGTCAACGGTGTGGCCGAGCAGTTCCGCAGCCCGGCCGACGCGTTGCGGGTCGGAATTGGCGTGGTGCACCAGGAACAGTCGCTGTTCACCAACCTGACCGTCGGCGAGAACATTGAACTGAACACCCCCGCCGGCAAGGGCGGAGTCAGCAAGCTCGGCCTGTACAACTGGCGGCGGCTGAACTCTGACGCTGCAGCCGCACTCGCGCTGATCGGCTCGCACCTCAACCCGAACACTCCGGTCAGCGAGCTCACATTCGTCGACCGCCAAATGGTGGAGATCGCGCGGGCGATCCGGGTGTCGGCCTCCAGCGACACTCCTCCTCTGGTGATTCTCGACGAGCCGACCTCGATCCTCGAGCGAGCGGAAACCGAGATTCTCGAGCGGGAAATCAGCAAGCTGCGCGAAATCGGCTCGGTGATTTTCGTCTCGCACCGCCTCGACGAAGTGATGCGAATCTGCGACCGGGTGATCGTCATGAGCAGCGGCAAGGTCGTCGCCGACCGCCGCACGACGGACGTGACCGAGGGCGAGCTGTTCCGGCTCATGGTCGGTCGCGACACCCACGCGGCGGTTCGTGACCGCAGCACCGTTGACCCGGCCGCAACCCCGGTGATCGCCACGACGTTGCTGTCCAAGCCCGGGGAGTACCGAGAGGTGTCCGTCTCGGCGTACGCCGGGCGCATCCTCGCGATTCTTGGCACCAGCGGCTCCGGTCGTGAATCGCTCGTGCGATCGATTTTCGGGGCCGAGGTGTTCTCCTCCGGCGAGCTCGCGATCAACGGTGAAGCGACCCAGAGCATGACGATCGGCAAAGCCGTCCAGCACGGAATCGGATACCTGCCCGCGGAGCGCAAGACCGAGGGCATGGTCGGAGAGATGCCGGCCGAAGAGAATCTCACCCTGGCGCACAGTGGAAAGGCCGCCGTCGGGCCGGTCGAGATTCCCCGCCGCCGGCGCGCATTGGCGCGCGAGTGGTTCGAGCGGCTCGACATTCGGCCGCGCCACCCTGAGCGTGACCTGCAAAGCTTCTCGGGCGGCAACCAGCAAAAGGTCGTTCTCGCCAAGTGGCTGAACTCTGACCGGCTGAATGCCCTCGTTCTCGACCACCCTCTTCGCGGGCTTGACCCGGGAGCCGCCGAGACCGTGAACGCTCAGGTCCGCGCCGTGTGCGATGCCGGCACGGCGATCATCCTGCTGCCCGACACGATTGAGGAAGCCCTCGAAATCGCCGACGACATCATCGTGATGCGCGACGGCGAGGTCTCGGGAGAGTTCGATCTCGGACGCGACGATCCCACGACCGTCGACCTGCTCGAAAGGATGCTGTGATGGCTGAGACAACGACCGCCCCCCAGCACAGCGGGGCGAGCCCATCGGTCGGATTGCGCCGCTATCTCAATGGGGGCGTGTGGCAGGCCGTCGGCCCTGTGGTGATCTTCGCGGTGATGCTCATCATCGTGGCGATGCTCACCCCGGCTTTCATCGGCGGAGGCGGGCTGGCGATCATCGCAGCCTCGTCGGCTCCGATTCTGCTGCTGGCACTCGGTCAGTCGATGGTGCTGAACGTCGGGTCGATCGACCTGTCTAACGCGGCAATCGGGCTGCTGGGAGCCATCTTGCTGGCTCTCACCTTGGGGCCAATAGCCGGTGCTGCCCCCATCGTGGTACTGCTGGCAACCACGGCATTCGGTGCCGTCAACGGTCTGCTAGTGGCGTACGCGCAGGTGCCGTCCTTCGCACTCACCCTCGGGACCCTCGGCATCTTCCAGGCCGCGGCGCTGGTGGTGAGTGGGCGCACGACGGTCTACGTTTCGAGCAACGCAGAGATTGCCTCGTCGCTGTACCAGAACGGCATCGTGAACGTGCCGATGACTTTCTGGATCGGTGTCGTGCTGGCCGTGGCGATGTGGCTCATGATGCGATACACGCGCGTAGGAAAGGGCCTCACGGCGATCGGCCGCAACGAGTCCGCAGCGATCTTCTCGGCGGTGCGCACGCGCCAGCTGAAAGTACTCGCGTTCGCGCTGTCAGGCTTTGCCGCCGGGCTCGCCGGGCTCACGATCATCGCGCAGGCGGGGTCAGCCTCGCCGACCGGTCTTGGCAGCGACCTGCTCCTGCCGGCCATCGCGGCGGCCCTGATCGGCGGAACGTCGATCTCTGGCGGCGTCGTGAACCCGCTGACCGTGATCTTCGGAGCGCTGACCGTCGCACTCGTGCCGATCGCATCGTCCGCGATCGGGATCGACACCCAGGCGCAAAGCATCGTCTACGGCATCGTCATCATCGCGATCGTCGCGCTGACGATGTCCCGCAACAAGTCCACAATCGTCAAGTAACGACCGAGAGGAACCACGTCAATGTCGACGACCACCAACCTCATGGATGCCACCAACACCGGCGTGCTGGAGCATCTGGAGCCCCGCGAGGTTTTCCAATTCTTCGAAGTGCTCACGAGCATCCCGCGCGGTTCGGGCAACGAGGAGCATGTCGCGAACTGGGTGCTCGCGTTCGCCGAGCAGCACGGGCTGCACGCGGAGAAGGACGACGTGCACTGCGTGCTCGTCAAGAAGCCCGGCCAGGGCGGACTCGAGAACGCCGCGCCGCTGATCCTGCACGGCCACCTCGACATGGTGTGCGAGAAGTCGGAAGGAGTTGACTTCGACTTCGCGACGCAGTCACTTGACCTGGTCGTGGACGACGAATTCATCGCCGCTCGGGGAACCTCGCTCGGCGCCGACAACGGTATCGGTGTGTCCTACATCCTCGCGCTGCTGGCGTCGAAGGACCTCCCGCATCCGCCGCTTGAGGCGGTCTTGACCGCGATGGAAGAGAAGGGGAAGGTCGGTGCCGGTCAGTTCGACGTGAGTCGGCTCGCGGGCAAGCGGATGATCGACTTCAACTGGATCACGGACAAGGAGATCCTTGCCGGCTGCAGTGGGGATGTGACGTTCACCGTCGACGTTCCCGGTGAGTTCGACGCCACGCCTGAGCACCTCACCGTCACTCGCTCGCTCGATGTACGAGGCCTCAACGGCGGGCACTGTGAGTTCGACATTCAGCTGGAGCGCGCGAATGCACTGCAGGTCTTGGCGCGGGCGATCGAGGCGCTGTCGGCGATTGCCGAGGTACGCATCGCTCAGCCGACCGGTGGTGCGCAGAACAACGCCATCCCGGCCGACGCCTCTGCGGTCATCGTTGTCGCAGACAGCGACCTCGCCGCCGTGGAGTCGGCTATTTCCGCCCTCGACGCCGACCTGAAGAAGGAGTACGAATTGGCTGACCCGGCGATCCGGGTCGAACTGAGTGACGCCGAGCGTCCGGACGCCGTCTTCTCGGCCGCGGCCGCGGCGCGGCTGACGAGTCTGCTTCGTCTCATTCCGCACGGCGTGGTGAGCTGGAACCTTCACGTTCCGGGGCGCGTCGAGACGTCGAACAACATCGGCACAGTGCGACCGACCGAGTCGGGCGCGCGCATCATGTCGACGATCACGTCGGCTCTGACTTCGCGTAAGCACGAGCTGTACGACCGCGTGCGCTCGGCTGTCGCGCTCGCCGGGGGCGGGGTCACATCAGAACTGTTCGGTCTGGACGCCCCGGAGTTTCCCTACCGGCCGGACTCGCAGCTGCTGGCGGTCGCCTCACAGGCCTACCGCGATGTGCTGGGGGATGAGCCGAACGTCGAGGTCTCTCAGTGCTCGCTTGAGCTCGGCATGTTCAGCCGGCGGGTGCCTGTCGAGGACATCATCTCGATCGGTACGGAACTGCACGCCCTCCACTCGCCCGCCGAGAAGGTCAATCACCAGTCGGTGCAGCGGGTGTGGCCGCTGATCAAGGAAGTGGTCTCGCGCCTGTAGCGCAGGCATTCGCGAGATGGAAGGCCCGGGCGAGCCACCGCCCGGGCCTTCCCGCGTGCCGTGAGTGTTCTGGCGATCAGGGCTCTGCTGGCCCGTGGTCGATGAGGTACTGCGCTGACTCCTCGTCGGTCACCAGCACATTGATCCATCCGCCACGCACCGCGCCCAGCAACGCTGCGTGCTTCGATGCGCCGCCCGACACCGCGATGCGCTGGTCAGCTTGTTTGAGCTGGTCGAGCGTCACGCCGATGATGTGCGGGTCAAGTTCGCTATCGATCGGATGCCCGTTCTCGTCCATGAAGCGCAGATTGATCTCGCCGACCGCTCCGAGCGACCGAGCGAGGGCGAATTCTTCGTCGGAGAAGAAGTTGTCTCCCGCGACCAGCGGAGCGACGACGGTGGCGTTACCGATACCGACCAGTGCGATGTCGAGATCGTCGAGCGCGTGCAGCGCCTCGCGCGCGTACGGGTCGCTCGCAAGAATCGCGTCTTTCACGTCGGTTGTCGGTGTCACGCCGGGAACGCGAAGAAACACGGGAGGGGCGTCGGTGAGTTTTGCGAGCCGCTCCGTCGCGGTGGTGGCCGCATGTTGGGTCGAGGGCTGCCCGACACCACCGAGCATTTCGACGACGCGCCGAGCCTTCCCGTGTGTGAAGCGGGGCAGGTGGCTCACGAAGTGGCGCATCGACCGGCTCCAGGAGGTGAATCCGATCGTCTTGCCGTCGATCGGATACGAGCGGAAGACGCTCGCGAGAGCCCGGCCGAGAGTTTCCGTGCGCTGCTCGTCTGACTCACCCGCGGCATCAACCACGTGCACCTCGCGCAGGCCGAACATCTGCTCGACCTGGTCTTCGAGATCGGCGTTGAGGCCCTCGGGTGTGACGACAACCGTTCGCACGATTCCCGCGTCTTCCGCAGCTGAGAGCAGCCGAGATACGCGCGCCTGCGAGATGCCGAGGGTCTTGGCGATGTCTGTTTGCACCATCCCGCGCGTGTGGTACAGGTGGGAGACCTTCGTGAGCATCCGAAGCTGGTCGAGGTCTCGATTGTCGACGGGCATTGCGGAAGCTCCCTCGAACGCGAACGGGTAGGTGTCGCCGACCAGTCTCGCAGGTCGCGCGGTGCCTCGGCCCCCGCGGCTCCCATTCCGTATTTTCACGATTCGCAGTATAGTGAATGTACAGTCTTTGTGTGACTGAATATTCATTTTGGTGCAAGCCAAGGGAGGCAGCACAGTGGGCGAGACGCACTCCGATGTCTACGACGTCATCGTTATTGGCGCGGGCATCAATGGTCTGGGCGTAGCCCGAGACGCAGCCGAGCGCGGGTTGAGCGTTGCGCTCATTGAACAGGAGGACCTGTGTTTCGGAGTCTCCGCCTGGTCGGGAAGACTCGTGCACGGCGGGCTGCGGTACCTCGAGCGCGGCGACATCCCCCTTGTCCGCGAGTCGCTGCGCGAGCGTGAGCGCCTGTTCCGCGTCGCTCCGCACCTCGTCAAGCCCGTGCGCCTGCTCATGCCGTTCTACTCACGTAACACGCGGCCGTCGTGGATGATCCGCTTGGGCATGATCGCTTATGACCTTTTGTCGATTGACAAGTCGGTTGCCTCTCACCGAATCCTCTCTCGAGACAACGCCCTCGCCCGCTTCTCTGGCATGGCACACTCCGGTCTGAGCGGCGCTGCGCTCTTCACCGATGGCCAGGTGGAGTACGCCGAACGCCTTTGCGTCGAATTGGCCGTCGCGGCGCGCGACGCGGGCGCCGACATTCGCCTGCACTGCCGCGCCACCGGATTCGTGAAGGATGGCGATCGCGTTACCGGCGTCAACTACCAGCTCAAAGATGGCAGCCACGGCAGCGTCGCCGGCCGCCTGGTGATCAACGCGGCCGGCCCATGGGTTGACCGCGTTCTTTCCGCCGAGTCTGCGAAAACCTCTGTCGCCGCACAGCGCCGAATCGGCGGAGCCAAGGGCAGCCACATCATCGTTGATCCCTTTCCCGGCGCGCCCAGCGACGTGGTTTATTACGAATCGCAAACCGATGGGCGGCTCGTTCTCGTTATCCCATGGATGGGTCGGTACCTCATCGGATGCACGGACATCAAGTTCGACGACGAACCAGACAGCGCTCGTGCAGAGAGTGACGAGATCAGCTATCTGCTCACCGAGGTCAACGCGCTCGTGCCCGGTGCCCGACTCACCGAAGACGACATCCTCTACACGTACAGCGGCGTTCGCCCGTTGCCCTATGCGCCAGACGTTCCCGAGTGGAAGGTGCCGCGCAGCCACGTCTTGGCGGACCACGCCGCCGAAGGTGCTCGCGGCTTGATCAGCGTGATCGGCGGGAAGCTCACGACATACCGCCAACTGGCCGAGGACGTGGTGGACACCGCCGAGCGGACCCTGCGCGGTCGCGTCTCGAAGCCTGTCAGCAAGAACGCCCCGTTCCCCGGTGCCCAGACCGACGACCTGGACGGCTACCTTGCGACTCTCGCGGCCGACTCTCGAACGGACGCCGCCAGCGCCGCTCGGTTGGGAGCCCTGTACGGCACGCGCGCGGACGACGTTCTGCGTTTGGTCGATGCCGAGCCCGCCCTCGCCGAGAAGTTCGATCCCGGTTCGGACGCCATTGCCGCGGAGCTCATCTTCGCGGTGACGGAGGAGCTCGCCCAGACGCTCACCGACGTCTTCGCGCGGCGTATTCTGCTGGCATTCGAGCCCGGTCACGGACTCCAGGGAGTTGAGCGGGCCGCCGACATCATCGGCGAGCGACTCGGCTGGTCGGCCGAACGCGCCGCGGCGGAAATAGACGAGTATCGCGCGTGGCTCGACCACTTGCGCGTACCCTCTCGCGTCTAGGCGCCAACACAAAGGAGTGCGCGATGAGCGACGGTTACATCCTGGCCATCGATGAAGGTTCCAGTAGCGCTCGCGCGGTGATTCTGGATGCCGCGGGCCGGGTCGTCGACGAGGAGTCGACCCCGATCGCGCCCGTGTACCCCCGACCGGAGTGGGTCGAACTCGACCCGACAGAACTGTGGGAGGCGCCACAGCGCTCCATCGGCCTCGTGATGCAGCGCGCAGGGCTGACCGAAGACGACATCGCGGCGGTTGGGGTGACCTCGCACCGCGAAACGATCGTCATGTGGGACAGGCGCACGGGCGAGCCCGTACACAACGCGATCATGTGGCTGTCGAAGCAGACGGACGGGATCGTCGCCGAATGGTCGGTCGCGGGACTCGACGACGTTTTCCGCACGCGAACAGGCATCAGAAACGACTCGTTCTTCTCGGCGGCGAAGGTGGCGTGGCTCTTGCGGCACATTCCCGGCGTGCGCGACCGTGCGGAGCGCGGAGAGCTCGCGATCGGCACCCCCGACACCTGGCTGCTGTGGAATCTCACCGGCGGAGCGGTGCACGCCACCGAACCCAGCGCAGCGTCCCGAACGGGACTGATGAACCTTCGCGACGCGGTGTGGGATGCCGAGTTCTGCGCCACCCTCGACATTCCGCTGTCGCTGCTGCCTGAGTTGCGTCCGTCGGTTGGCTACTTCGGGGATGTCGCTTCCGGCGTGCTGCCGGCGGGTACCCGTAGAGCTCCGATCACCGCCGTTCTGGGGGACCAGCAAGCGGGGCTCTACGGCCAGGCCTGCCTCGACGCAGGGTCGGCCAAGAACACCTTCGGCACAGCGGGCGTGCTCACGGTCAACGTTGGCACGGAGCCTCGAACGATGCCGGGCATGTGCAGCAGCGTCGCGTGGCAGTTCGACGACACGGTGGTCTACGAGGCCGAGGGTGTGGTCTTCCACAGCGGCCAGACCATCCAGTGGTTGCGCGACAAGCTCGGCCTGATCAGCTCGGTTGATGAGTTGGCTCAGCGGGCGGCGTCGTCGGCGGCCGCCGACGGCGTGTACCTCGTGCCCGCCTTCGCCGGTCTCTTTGACCCCCATCACGTGCGCAGCGCGCGGGCGGCTATCGTCGGGCTCACCCTCGAGCACTCTGCGGAGCACGTACTGCGCGCCGGACTCGAAGCGATGGCCTTCCAGACACGCGACAACATCGACAACCTGCGGCGTCACGGCACCGACGTCCCTACACTCAAGGTCGACGGTGGGGCAACCCGCAGCGACCTGCTCTGCCAGATCCAGGCGGACGTCCTCGGCATTCCCGTCGAGCGCCCCGTCGGATTGGAACGCACGGCGCTGGGCATCGGGCACCTCGCCGGTTCCGCCGTGGGAATGTGGCACCGCGACGACATCGGTGAGCGGTGGAGGCTGGATCGTGTCTTTGAGCCGGCCATCTCGCACGATCAGCGCGAGGCGATGTACGCCGGCTGGTGCGACGCAATCGACACGGTCACTCACCACGCAGAACGGCGCCGTAGCCGCGCTGCCGTTCGCTGACCGGGGGCGGCGCTCTCGGTGCGCCTCCGGCGAACATCCAGCGGGCACATGCACAGCAAAAGGTAGCCTCAAGGGATCATGGCGAAGGCGAAGAAGAAGTTCTCGTGGAAGGGCCTGTTCAAGGGCCCCTTCCTCTACATCGCGCTCGGCGCGGTCGCGCTCATTGTCGGGTTCAGCCTGCTCACGCAGGGCGGGTTCCGTGAGATCTCGACGGCCGAGGGCTTCGACGTCATCGCGAACGCCGAGGTCGAGTCGGTCACGATCATCGACGGCCAGCAGCGGGTCGACGTGACTCTCGCGGAGGAGTACGAAGAGTTCGGCACGCAGGTGCAGTTCTATTACGTGTCGCAGCGTGGCGACGCGCTGATTGCCGCCATCGAGGCCGCGGGCATCGAAGATTTCACCGACGAGGTGCCGCAGACGAACTTCTTCGCCTCGATCCTCGGGCTGATCATCCCGTTCCTCATCATCGGCATCATCTTCTACTTCCTGCTCACGCGCCTCCAGGGCGGCGGCGGGCGCATCATGCAGTTCGGTAAGTCGAAGGCGAAGCTCGTCAACAAGGAGGCCCCCCAAGTCACCTTCGACGACGTCGCCGGCGCCGAAGAGGCGATCGAAGAGCTGCACGAGATCAAAGACTTCTTGAAGGACGCGTCGAAGTTCCAGGCGGTGGGTGCGCGCATCCCGAAGGGTGTTCTGCTCTACGGTCCCCCCGGAACCGGCAAGACGCTGCTGGCGCGCTCGGTCGCCGGCGAGGCTGGCGTGCCGTTTTACTCGATCTCGGGTTCCGACTTCGTCGAGATGTTCGTCGGCGTCGGTGCGAGCCGTGTGCGCGACCTGTTCACCCAGGCGAAAGAGAACGCGCCGGCGATCATCTTCGTCGACGAGATCGACGCCGTCGGCCGCCATCGAGGCGCCGGCATGGGCGGCGGCCACGACGAGCGCGAGCAGACCCTCAACCAGATGCTCGTCGAGATGGACGGCTTCGACCCGAACACGAACGTCATCATGATCGCGGCGACGAACCGCCCCGACATCCTCGACCCGGCGCTGCTGCGCCCCGGCCGCTTCGACCGGCAGATTCAGGTGGATGCGCCGAACATGGAGGGCCGCCGCAAGATCCTCGAGGTGCACGCCAAGGGCAAGCCCGTCGCCGACGACGTCGACCTCGAAGTGGTTGCGCGCAAGACCCCCGGCTACACGGGCGCCGACCTCGCCAACGTCTTGAACGAGGCCGCCCTCTTGACCGCGCGCCAGGGCGGCGAGCAGATCACCGCCGAGGCGCTCGACGAGGCCGTCGACCGTGTCATGGCCGGCCCGCAGCGCCGCACCCGCGTGATGCGCGACCACGAGAAGCTCATCACCGCCTACCACGAGGGCGGTCACGCGCTCGCGGCCGCCGCGATGCGCAACACCGACCCCGTGACGAAGGTGACGATCCTGCCGCGCGGCCGCGCCCTCGGCTACACGATGGTCATGCCGATCGACGACAAGTACTCGGTCACCCGCAACGAGCTGCTCGACCAGCTCACCTACGCCATGGGTGGCCGCGTCGCCGAAGAAATCGTCTTCCACGACCCGACCACCGGCGCGAGCAACGACATCGAGAAGGCCACGAGCATCGCCCGCCGCATGGTGACCGAGTACGGCATGAGCGCCGAGGTCGGCGCCGTGAAGCTCGGCCAGTCAAGCGGCGAGGTGTTCCTCGGCAAAGACATGGGCCACCAGCGCGATTACTCCGAGAAGCTCGCCGAGCGCGTCGACGCCGAGGTGCGTGCCCTCATCGAGCAGGCGCACGACGAAGCCTGGCGGGTGCTCAACAGCAACCGCGCGATCCTCGACCGGCTTGCCAGCGAACTGCTCGAGAAGGAGACGCTCGACCACATCGCGCTCGCCGAGATCTTCGCCGACGTCAAGAAGCTGCCCGAGCGCCCGCAGTGGCTCTCCAGCGAGGAGCGGCCGCTACCGAACATCCCCCCGGTGCCGATGCCGGAAAAGCCCCAGATCGAAGACGCGGTCGCGGCCGAGACGGCGCACGCCGACGCGGATGAGCGCGCCGGAGCCGGTGTGGCGCACCGCGACGCCGGCCCGGATTCTGCGACAGACTGAACACTCATGAGCCCGATCGACATCGCGCGCATCGAGGCGGCGGTGGCCGAGATCATCGCCGCGATCGGTGATGACCCGGCCCGGCCGGGCCTCGCGAAGACCCCGAAGCGCGTGGCCGCCAGCTACGCCGACTTCTTCGCCGGCGTCGGCGTCGACCCCGTGCCGATGCTCGAAGACTCGGCCGAGATGGCGACCGACCCCGGCGAGCGGGGCGAGCTCGTCGTGTTGCGCGACATCGCCCTGCGCTCGATGTGCGAGCACCACCTGCTGCCCTTCACCGGCGTTGCCCACGTCGCCTACGTGCCCGACGAGCGCATCATCGGCCTCGGCCGAATTCCCGCGCTCATCGAGATCGTGTCGGCGCGCCCGCAGCTGCAGGAGCGGCTCGGTGAAGACGTCGCCTCGGCGCTCGACGCCGCCGTGCGTCCGCACGGCGTGCTCGTCGTCGTGGATGCCCGTCACGGCTGCGTCGCCGCCCGCGGCGTTCGCTACGCCGACTCCTCGACCGTGACGGTTGCGGCCCGCGGCACCTTGGCGGCCCCCGATCAGCAGGCCGCCGTGATGGCGCTCATCGGCCGGGGTGCCGCGTGACGGACGCGAGCAGCACGGCCGCCGGGCCCGCGCCCGCCAGCCCCGCGCCCGCCGGCCCCGCGATCTGGGGCATCCTGAACGTCACGCCCGACTCGTTCAGCGACGGCGGCCGCTTCGTCAACCCGCAGGTCGCCCTCCGGCACGCCCAGCGCATGGTCGCCGACGGCGCGAGCATCATCGATGTGGGAGGCGAGTCGACCCGCCCCGGAGCCGAACGCGTCAGCCCCGAGGTCGAGCAGGGGCGCGTGCTGCCGGTGATCCGCGCGCTCGCCGCCGCGAGCATCCCGGTGTCGATAGACACGATGAACGCGTCGACCGCCGCGGCCGCCGTCGATGCGGGCGCGCGCATCGTAAACGATGTCTCGGGCGGGCTCGCCGACCCGGCCATGGCGACGACAGTCGCTGGGCTCAACGCCGACTACGTCGCCATGCACTGGCGCGGCCACTCGCACCGCTGGGACCAGGTCAGCGACTACGCGAACGTCGTCGCTGACGTGACGGCCGAGCTGCGGGCCCGCCGCGACGCGCTGCTCGGTGCCGGAATCGCGCCCGAAAGGCTGTGGCTCGACCCCGGCATCGGGTTCGCGAAGGGACCCGACCACAACTGGCAGCTGCTGCGCGGGCTCGCCACGCTGCGCTCGCTCGGGCACCCGCTGCTCGTGGGGGCCTCGCGCAAGCGCTTCCTCGGCGCGCTGCTGCCGAGCACCCAGCAGCCGGTCGACCGCGACGTGGCGACCGCGGCCGTCAGCGTGATGTGCGCCGACGCCGGCGTCGCCGCCGTGCGCGTGCACAACGTCACCGCGAACGCGCAGGCGCTCGCCGCGTGGCGCGCCTGGCGCGGGAGTGCCTCGTGACCGGCGACCCGAGCCCCGACACCATCACCTTGACGGGCGTGACGGCCACGGGTTTCCACGGCGTCTATGCCGACGAGCGGCGCGACGGCCAGCGCTTCGTCGTCGACGTCGCGCTGCACCTCGACCTGGCTCCGGCCGCGGCCAGCGACGACGTCGCCGACACCGTGCACTACGGAGAGCTCGCCGACGACCTGGTCGCCGCGATTGAGCGCGACCCCGTCGACCTCATCGAGACGCTCGCCGAACGCCTCGCCGCCGTCTGCCTCGCCCGCGACGGCGTGCACCGTGCGACCGTGACGGTGCACAAGCCCGAGGCTCCCATCGCGGTGCCGTTCGGCGACGTCGCCGTCACGGTCACGCGCGACGCCGACCCCGTGCGCGCCGTGATCGCCCTCGGGGCGAACCTCGGCGATCGAACCGCGGCGCTCGACGATGCGATGCGTGCCCTCGCCGCCCTGCCCGCCACACGCATGGTCGCCCACTCGCGCTGGCACGACTCGGTCGCGCTCACGCCCGACGGCCCCGACCCGTCGAAGCCCGGCTACCTGAACGGCGTCGCCCTCATCGACACGGCACTCGCCCCCACGCACCTGCTGCACCACCTGCTGCGCATCGAACGCGAGCACGGCCGCGACCGCGGAGCCCACGTCGAACGCTGGGCCGACCGCACCCTCGACCTCGACCTCATCCAGTACGGCGACGTAGTTCGCGACGACGCCCGCCTCACCCTGCCGCACCCGCGTGCGCACGAGCGTGAGTTCGTGCTCGCCCCCTGGCTCGACATCGAGCCGGATGCTCGCCTCACCACCCGCGGACCGGTCGCCGACCTGCTCACCGCGCTGCGCGCATCCGCCCGCGACGCGGCTGCCGCGGACGCCTCAGGGGGCGCGCCGTGACGCGCACCGCACCCGGTCCCCTGCTCGCGCTCGCGATCGCGGGCGCGATCGTCGGTTTCGCCGCCGACACCCTGCTCGCCGGCCAGGGCCGCCCCGTATTCGTGCCGCCGGTGTCGCTCGCGATCGCCCTCGTGCTGATCGCCGCCGCCCTGCTCGCCGGAGCCTGGCCGGTGCGCCGCGCGGCCGCCGGCGAGCGGCGCATTGACCCGTTCTATGCGACCCGCATCGTGGTGCTCGCGAAGGCGAGCGCGCTGGGCGGAGCGCTACTCGCGGGGGCCGCCGCGGGCATCCTGATCTATCTGCTGAGTCGTACGGTTGTGCCGGTAGGCTCTGCGCTGACCACGGGGGCGGCCTTCGTGGGCGCGGCCGTGCTGCTCGCGTGCGCGCTCGTGGCCGAGCACTTCTGCTCGGTACCGCCGCCCTCCGATGACGACGACGCCGACGCGGCACCCGCGGCCGGCTGAGGGGGACCACAGCGTGACCGACTCCACACCCGTGAGCGATCCCACGCCCACCAGCGAGCCGAACGACGCGGAGCACGGCGCCGAACCGACGACCGACGCGCGAATCGACCTCCCCATCGAGCCCGGCGAGTGGCAGCGCGTGTCGCCCAAGTACATCGTCGTCGACGTGGTCGGCTGGCTGATCTTCGGCGGCATCATGACCGTCGCGTCGTTCACGCCGCTGTGGATCGGCTGGTCGTTCGGCTGGATCCTGCCCGTCGTGCTCGGCACCATCTTCCTGCTCGTGATCGCCTTCACGCCCCGCCGAGTGCGGGCGATCGGATACGCGCTGCGCGACGACGACCTGCTATTCCGGCGCGGCATCCTCTTCCAGCGCTTCGTCGCCGTGCCCTACGGGCGGATGCAGCTCGTCGACATCAGCCGCGGGCCCGTCGCACGCCTGCTGGGCCTCGCCGAGCTGAAGTTCGTCACCGCGGCAGCGTCGAGCGGGGTGCTGATTCCGGGCTTGCCGCTCGAGCGGGCCGAAGCGTTGCGCGACCACCTCGTCGCCGTCGCCGAGACGCGCCGGGCGGGACTGTGAGCGACGAGCTCTCGCGGGCGCAGTCGGCGACCGTCACCGACTTCACCGACGGCGAGTGGCATCGGCTGCACCGCGCGACCCCGCTGTTTCGCGGCGGGCTGACCCTGCTGATCATCATCGGCATCGTGGTGGCGAACTTCCGCGAGCGCCTGATCGAGGCGTTCATTCCGGGCGGTAGTGAGTTCACCCCTGACGACCCCTTCTTCGACTACATCATCGCCGAGAACCTCATCGTGCAGGCTGCGGCTGCCGTGCTCGGCTTGCTGCTGCTGATCGTCGCCGGGTTCTGGCTGTCGTGGCGCTTCCACTCGTTCCGCATCACCGAGCAGGTGGTCGAGGTGCGCTCGGGCATCCTGTTCCGCACGAACCGCAAGGGGCGCCTCGATCGCATTCAGGGCATCAATATCGTTCGCCCGTTCATCCCTCGCCTGTTCGGGGCGGCGAAGCTCGAAATCTCGGTCGCGGGCAACGACGCGAACGTTCCGCTGCAGTATCTGACGGGTGCCCAGGCGGATGCACTGCGGCGCGACATCCTGCTGCTTGCGTCGGGCGCGCGCAGGGATGCGGCGGGAGGCGAGGCGCCTTCGGCCGAGGCCGCCCCCGGCGCCGTCGACTCCGCGGAGGTGCCGCCTGGCACCCCGCTGACCCTCGCCTCCGGGGTGATCGACCAGCGGGTGGGCGAGTTCCTGGCGCCCGAACTCGACCCGAGCCTCGTCGAGCCCGAGTCGGTCGTGCACATGGATCCGGGTCGGCTCATCGGCTCGACCGTGCTCGGCGGGCCCGCGATCGTCTTCGTGCTGTTGACGGCCGGACTCATCACGGGAATCGCGATGACGGGCGAAGTCGCCCTGGTCGTCGGATTCATTCCCGCCATGCTCGGTATCGGCGGTTTCCTCGTCAGCCGCATCACGCGCTCGCTGCGTTACTCGATCGCGGCCACCCCCGACGGGGTGCGCGTCGGCTTCGGCCTGCTGTCGACCACGAACGAGACGCTGCCGCCCGGGCGCATCCACTCGGTCAAGGTCAGCCAGCCGCTCCTGTGGCGACCGTTCGGCTGGTGGCAGATCGCCGTCAACCGCGCCTCCCGCTCGTCGGCGCAGGGCGCTGGCGGCCAGGCGCAGACGACGATCCTGCCCGTCGGCAACGCTGACGACGTGCGCACCGTGCTGCGCCTGCTACTGCCCGCCGGGGTCACAGACGACTCGATGCCGATGATCGACCTGGGGCTGACCGGCTCGGGCGACGAGGGAGGCTTCGTGCCGTCGCCGCGCCGCGCGCGGCCGCTGCGCTGGTTCTCGGTGAAGCGCAACGCGACCGCGCTGACCCCCGAGCTGGTCATGCTGCGCGCGGGAGCGATCTGGCGGTCGCTGACGCTCGTGCCGTACCCGCGCATCCAGTCGGCGGCGGTCACCCAGGGGCCGATCGAGCGAGCACTGCGCCTCGGATCGATTCAGGTGCACACGGTCGCCGGGCCGATCGTCGCGAACCTCGGTGCTCTCGACCGCGATCACGCGGTGAGCTTCTTCGAGCATGTCAGCGGGCGCGCGATCGCCGCCGCCGAGCGCGACACCAGCCACCGCTGGGGTGAAACCGCGTGACCGCACGCGACGGACGCCTCGGCGTCGGCATCGTCGGTGCAGGCCGGGTCGGCCCCGTGCTCGGTGCCGCCCTCGCCGGCGCCGGCCACGCGATCGTCGGCGTCTCCGCCGTCGGCGACGACGAACGCGACCGCGTCGACAGCCTGCTGCCGGGTGCCGCCATCGCCGCCGTGCCCGACATCGTCGAGCGCAGCGAACTCGTCGTGCTGGCCGTGCCCGACGGGGAGCTGCCCGGCCTTGTCCACGGGCTGGCCGCCGCCGGAGTGTGGCAGCCCGGCCAATTGGTGTTGCACACGGCCCCCGGCCACGGGGTGGGCGTGCTTGACCCGGCGCGGGCGGCGGGGGCGATTCCGCTGGCGGTGCATCCGGCGCTCGACTTCACCGGAACATCCATGGATCTCGTGCGGCTGCGCGAGGCGTGGTGCGCCGTCACCGCGCCCGCGCCCGTGCTGCCCATCGCCCAGGCGCTCGTCGTCGAGATGGGCGCCGAGCCGATCGTGGTCGACGAGGCCGACCGGCCCGCGTACGCCGACGCGATCGCGGCCGCCTCGCAGTTTTCGCGCGCCGTCGTCGACCAGGCCGTCGACGGCTTGCGCGCAATCGGCGTCGACGAGCCCGGCCGGGTGCTCAGCGCGGTCGTGCGCTCCGCCGTCGAGAATGCGCTGCGCGAGGCGAGCGGCGTGCGTATCGAGCCCGAACGATTCGTGCCGGAGGACGACAGCGGCCACAATGGGTCACCGTGAGCCACGACGATGTTCCTGCCGCGCTACCCGTCGTGATCGACACCGTCGCGGGCGTTCGCTCGGCCGTCGAGGCGTGGCGAGCATCCGGTGAGACGGTCGCCCTCGTGCCGACCATGGGGTCGCTGCACGACGGGCACCTCGCACTCGTCGACCGGGCGGCCGCGCTCGCCGACCGCGTCGTCGTGTCGGTGTTCGTGAACCCCCTGCAGTTCGGGCCGAGCGAAGACTTCGAGCGCTATCCGCGCAGCCTCGACGCCGACCGGGCGCTGCTCGTCGGGCACGGAGTCGACGCCGTCTTCGCGCCGAACGCCGACGAAATGTATCCAACGGGTGCGGCCCTGACGCGGGTGACCGCGGGAGAGATCGGCCGCCGCTACGAGGGGGCCGCGCGCCCCGGGCACTTCGACGGCGTGCTCACCGTCGTCGCGAAGCTGCTCGGCATCGTCACCCCGCACGTTGTCCTGTTCGGTGAGAAGGATGCGCAGCAGGTGTTCCTCGTCACCCGCATGGTGCGCGACCTCGACATCGACACCCGCGTCGAGGTGGTCGACACGGTGCGCGATCACGACGGACTTGCTCTGTCGAGCCGCAACGCGTACTTGGACGAGCGTCACCGGCGGGCGGCGCGGGCGATCCCGGCGGCGATCGAGGCGGCGCAGTCGGCGGCCGACCGCGGCATCGATGCGGCGCTCGCGGCGGCCCAGTCTGCGCTCGCCGGGCACGCCGAGATCGACGTCGACTACGTCGCCGTCGTCGACCCGGCCACGTTCGATCTGGTTCCCGACGACCACCGCGGCGCCGCCCGGATGCTCGTGGCGGCGCGCGTCGGCGACACGCGCCTCATCGACACGGCGCTGATCCCGCTCGGCTGATCCGGGCGGGGATCGCGTCGGGTCGGGGCGACTTCGCGCGCCGTTAGGCTAGAGCGGTTGACCAAGGAGCCCCACGCATGACCGAGAACACCGCCGCGCCCACGAGCGCGACGCCCGCCGACGCGAGCGACGAGCCGACGATCGAGGAGATCGCCGAGCAGAAGCAGGTGCGCCTCGACAAGCGTGAGCGGATGCTCGCGGCCGGCATCGAACCGTACGCGATCGGTCTCGAGGTGACCGACAGCATCCCCGCCGTGCGCGAGCGGTTCCCCGAACTCGACGCCGACGTGCAGACCGGGGAGCGCGTCGCGCTCGCCGGACGCATCGTGTTCAGCCGCAACACCGGCAAGCTTTGCTTCGCCACGCTGCAGTCGGGTGACGGTGCCCGCATCCAGGTGATGGTGTCGCTCGCCGAGGTCGGCGACGAGTCGCTTGCGCAGTGGAAAGAGTTCACCGACCTCGGCGATCACGTCTTCGTCGAGGGCGAGGTGATCACGAGCCGCCGCGGCGAGCTCAGCATCATGGTGTCGAGCTGGGCGATCGCGG
>VFQQ010001229.1_pt1 | contig 37862 bp, 56 predicted proteins | sample 3512341 | NCBI WGS metagenome assembly VFQQ01 (sample SAMN10412373, study PRJNA504923) | tailings metagenome | isolation source: Relicate 2 Philex TSF1 revegetated site | place: Philippines: Tuba, Benguet | collected 2017-08-29 | reverse complement strand
CCCTGGGCAGCAGGCTGTGTGAGCTGCTGCTACTAATCAGTGGCATTTATCTCTCTGGTTAAGCGGCAAGATGCGCTCCTTTGTGCAGGTGAGATTGACCGGAGGAGTGCTGGAATGGATAGGTTGCTGAGGCCAAGCCTGCACTGTTGTGCTGCCCAGCGTATGTGCACTGTGCAGGGCTTCACAGGCAGCACGGGCTCCGCGCTGTTACTATAGCAGAGCTGCAAGTTACCTTGTACGCTCTGCAGGAGCTGGAGGAGTGTGGACTGACCGAGCTGGCTGCGGAGGCGCGCGCCCGCCTGGCAACCCTGTGAAGAACCCAGCTTGGCCACATCTGCATGCGCTGGCTCCGCCTGCGATGGCAGCCAACAGGCGGTGCAGCGCTGGGGCTTGAGAAGAAGGCAGGCCCTCTGCTCCACACATTGGCATTCAAAACTTCTGCCTTGCAACCTCACACCCAACTGATACTATTCTGATGTTCATCCTGCCTTCCGACCGCATGCTGCAACTGACCTTCTTCTCGACTGTGAAACTGTAAATAACAAGTGAATCGTTCACAACAGCTTGCACAGCCGCAGCCAAAAACATACAAGCTCAACCACTGGCCATCGCAGGCCGAAGCACGCAGAGCACGAACACCAACGAAGCATCACTTGCGGCCCGGGCGCCGGATGTTCACCCGCCGCCTGCCGCTGCTGGCCCCCGCATCGGCCGGACCGGTTGCAAACGGCCCAGCTGCGGGTGCTGCACCAAACGTCGGCGCCGGTGCACCAGGGGCGCTGCCAAACGTTGGCGCTGCACCAAACGTGGGAGCGGCGGCAGCAGGAGCCCCACCAAAAGCAGGCGCTCCACCAAACGTGGGGGCAGGTCCTGGTGCTGCCCCAAAGGCCGGCGCTCCACCAAATGCGGGGGCAGCGCCCGGTGCTGCGCCAAAGGCCGGCGCTGCAGCGGCGGCAGGCTGCTGGCCGCCAAACTGGAAGCCCCCAATTGCTGGCTGCGGCTGAGCAGCTGCACCGCCAAACTGGAAACCGCTGGTTGCCGGTTGAGACTGAGCAGCAGCACCGCCAAACTGGAAACCGCTGGCTGCCGGCTGAGACTGTGCAGCTGCAGCGCCAAACTGGAAACCGCTGGCTGCTGGAGCTGACTGCGGCTGAGCAGCTGCACCGCCAAATTGGAAACCGCTGGCTGCTGGAGCTGACTGCGGCTGGGCGGCACCTCCAAAGTGGAAGCTCCCTGCTGCCGGGGCTGAGGCGGCAGCCGGGGCGCCACCAAAAGCAAAGGCTCCCGCAGCGGCGGGCGCCCCCGCCGCCGCGCTGCCGGCTGCCCCACCTCCAAAGCCGCCAAAGGCCGGCGCAGTGGCCGCAGGTGCTGCGGCTGCACTGCTGGCCGCACCAGTGCCACCAAAGGCTGGCAGCGCTCCGGGGGCGCTGCCTGCAGCACCGAAAAAGAAGGCTGGAGAAGAGCTGCCAGGTGCTGCCGCTGCATTGCTGGCTGACCCGATCCCACCAGCTGCCGGTGTGGCTGCTGCTGCGCTGCTAGCACCGCCAAAAGCAAATGCTGGTGCCGATGCAGCCGGGGCAGCCGCGCTGCTGGCGCCCCCAAAGCTAAATGCTGGTGCCGAGGCAGCCGGGGCAGCAGCCGCACTACTAGCACCACCGAAGCTGAGCGCCGGCGCTGAGGCAGCCGGGGCAGCGGCCGCGCTACTAGCACCACCGAAGCTGAATGCTGGTGCCGATGCAGCCGGGGCAGCTGCGCTGCTGGCGCCCCCAAAGCTGAACGCCGGTGCCGAAGCGGCTGGCGCAGCGGCTGCACTGCTTGCGCCACCGAACGAGAAGGCCGGCGCCGAAGCGGCTGGCGCAACGGCTGCACTGCTAGCGCCTCCGATGCTAAACGCCGACGCCGAGGCAGCTGGGGCAGCGGCGACGCTGCTTGCACCGCCAAAGCTGAACGCTGGCGCCGAGGCTGCCGGCGCAGCCGCCGCGCTGCTTGCGCCACCGAACGAGAAGGCCGGGGCGCTGGCAGTTGCTGCTGCGCCGCTGCCTGCTGTGTCCTTTGTGGCCCCGGGTCCAGCTGCTGCGCCTCCAGCCAGAGTGATGCTTGCAGCTGGAGCGGCAGCAGATGCCGCTGAGCCAGCCGCCGCCGTGCCGGCAGCCGCCGCATCTCCTGCTGCAGCTGGCCCACCAAAGCTGAAGGCTGGTGCTGCCGCAGCAGGCTCAGCAGGCTTGCCATCCTCCTGCTTTGCTGCCGCAGCCTCGGCCACTGCTGCGGCAATGCCTGAGCCGCCGGCAGCGGCCGCCTCTGCGGCAGCAGAGCTGCGGCGCCCGCTGCGCCCACCCTTCTTCTTGCTGCCACTGCTGGCCTCCGCCAGCGCTGCCGCCAGGATGCTGGGCGGGCCTGCTGAGGCCTCAGCAGCAGGGGTGGCTGCTGCGGGTGCAGCGCTGGGGGCGGGGCCACCCAGCAGGGAGGCAGCGGGGCTCGCGGCAGCTGGGGCAGGACCCTCGGGAGGAGCTGCAGGCAGGGAGTTTGGGGCATCACGCATAGCAGTAAGGGCAGAGAAGAAGCGCATTACTCGGGCTGGCCACACAGCAAAGCCCTGATGTGATGCATCAAATCCCCAGCCAGCATGCTCTGCACCTACCAGGCAGCAGCCGGTCAAACTCAGTCAGGCTGGCCTGCTCGGCGGGCTCGGCGGGCAGCAGGCGGGCGCGCAGGCCGCGGCTGCCGGGCGTGCCTGCGGAAGGCAAGTCGCAGAAGGAGGCAAGGATACGGCACAGTGGGTGCAGCCACTTCGATTGTGGTTCACAAACAGCAAACATTTTGTCATGCATCCAGCACCCACAGCAAGACAGTCCGTACTCCAAGCCTGCTGCCAATGTGGCACCCACCAACGGCTCTCACCTCCGAGGCGCGAGGGCGGCGCCGCCAGCTTGCGCCGGTGCAGCGGTTGCGCGGCGGCAATGCTGCCTGAGCTTGCGCGCCTTCCGCCGGCCGGGCCGCTGCCGCTGGCGCCCGTGCTCACATCCGAAGCAGCCGAGCTGCGGCGCGAGCGGCTGAACTGGAAGCCCGGCAGCTGCTGCAGAGAGGCAGCACCCGCCTTGGCGGGGGACAGCAGGCGGTACGGCGAGGGTGCGGGCGAGCCGATGGCCAGCGCTGGGGCTGTCCCTGTTGACGTTGTGGGGCCGCCAGCGGGTGCTGGGGCCTCCCAGCGCGGCCGCACCGTGGCACGAGGCAGGAACGGCGGGGAGGCGTCCGAGGCGGCGGCGGCAGGCTCAATCTCCTCACGCCCTGCTGCCTTGCGCTTGCCGCCGGCCGCTGCCTGCGCCGCAATGCTGCCGCCGGACGCAGTGGGCTGCTCTGTGGACTGCTGCGCGGGCGCTGGGGCAGGTTTGGCGGGGCCGGCGGCCAGGCGCTTGGTGCCGCGCCCCTCGTCGCCGTCGCTGCCACCGCCGCCAGCCGCTGCCTGCTGCTCAGTCGGCGCATCGTCCTCGGGCGCCTTGCGCTTCCCTAGCGCCGCCGGCACGGCATTCGAGGCCTGGAGGCCTGCAGGGAGGGCGAGACGAGGGAGAGCACTCGGTTGGGGCGAGCGCAGGCCACGGCCCCGATCCCGGCAACGCTGGCAGATCGAGATGTGCTCACCTGGCGATGCGCCGCGCAGCCAGCCGCTGGCCCAATTTATTGCGGCCTGAAACATCGCAGGATGACGCACAATTGAATTCACTGACGTGCCCCCGCCCGTTGGGGCGCTGCGATCGGTTTGGGGAACCCCTCGCCCACCCACTGATGCCACCGCCGCCCGCCGTGCACGCTGCCACGGCGTGCCGCTCGCGGCGGACGCCATTTGACAAGCTTGGACATGTCGCCCAGGTTACAAAAACGTACGTGACTCGTGACATTACGCACTGCGCACAAGATGGCTGCACCCTGCCGCACACATGCCTCAATGCGCGGCGCCGGCCGCCGCGCCAACCACCGCTGCCGCGCCGGCGTCCGCCTGGGCTCCGTCCCTCGGCTCCAGCAGCAGCCACACGCCCTTGCCGCTCTGCAGCGTGAGCCGATTGACCTCTGCGGCGCGCACGTCCTGCAGTACACATTCGGAAAGGGAGCAGATGCCTAATGGTGCTCGGTGTCTATCCCCATAATTGCAGGAAAGCCACCGAGCAGAAAACGCAGCCGCATGCGAATGAGCATGGCAACAGCAGCCCAGTTCCGCCGCTGCTGCGTACCTGGCAGCCCCACGCCCAGCACCCACCTCTGGTGACCCCATGCGCGGCGCCACTTGGAACGAGAAGCGAGCCACCATGGCCGCAATCATGGCCTTGCCCTCCATGTTGGCCAGCGCCTGCAGATGGCAGACAGGAAGAAAATGGAGAAAAAACATGGATGGCTTTCTGCACCCAACGGCACACGCAACAAATCTTGATGGTCAATTTGAGGGCGCATCATGGCCTTGCTCTCCATGTTGGCCAGCTCCTGCGGAGCATGAACCAAACAGAATCACAGGCATCACGCTGGGGTGGCACGCATTGGTATGGCAGGGTTGGCCCGATGCTCGTCATCTCCCACTGCCGTTGTTGCCGGCCGGCGCTCTCACCTGCCCCAGGCAGTCGCGAGGGCCCTGCGAGAAGGGCATGAACGACCGCTGCAGCGCCGCCGAGTTGCCGGCCGGCGTGGGCCGCCCCAGGCTTGCAAACGGGCAGCCGCCGCCGCCGCCCGCACCGCTGCTGTCGCCACTGCCGCTGCCGTGTGCCGATGCTGCACCCGCTGCCGAGCCTGCCGGCTTGTGCGGCACCCCATCCTGCTCCTGCTCTGGCTGCTTCGGCTGCGTCCAGCGCTCCGGCCAGAAGCGCATTGGCTGCTCAAAGTTGTGAGTGCTGGTGTGCAGCGCGATGACTGACATCCACAGCACAGTGCCCTTGGGAACGACGGCCCCGCTGCGCAGCGGCACCTCCCGGTCCGTCTGCGAGAGCACTCAGGGGAGCAGAGGCGGGCAATGGCGGGGTGGCTGCAACGCATGCATGGCTCCAAAGGGAGCGCAAGAATGGTGGGGTGGCTGCAGATGCATGCCTCCAATCGTATACAGGAGCCGCCATTGGAGCGCAAGAGGGCAAAGCCTGGTCCTGCCCAGCCGTGTTTGGGCAGCGGTGGAACCCAAGTGGGCAGTTGGGCAGCGGCGTGCATGCATGAATGAGGAACACGTGCGGCGTGGCATTGGTGCGTGGAGAAGCAGTTGTGAAGGGCGGCTCACCTCTCGGATCGGGCCCACGGTGCCAACTGGGTGCAGCCGGAGCGCTTCCCGCCATACCTGCACCAGCATCACAGCAGGGCATGTCACGAGATGCAGACAGCTTGCAGAGAAACGCATTGCAGCGTTCACTACTGGAGCTTCTGTCTGATGGGTGGACAAGGCTTGCAGGGCACGTACCAAGCGGGCAAATCGACAACTGCCACGTTGCAGTGGGCACTGCACCACACTCGGTTGGAGCGGTGCTTGATGGAATCACACAAGCAGGTGCCAGCCTACCGGTGCACACTGCCTGCCGGCCGTACCGCATGCAGGGACCGCAGTTACAGACACACTTTGAAAGCACCACACCTGATCCAAGTAAGGAAGCGCCGTTAGGTCTGACAGCTCCAGCGGGCGCCCCGGCTGGCCTGCAAGGAAGGGAATTGTGCAGCGGCACCACGGCTGCTCGACTTGCTGGCAAATGCGTGGAGATGTTGCGCCACGCGCTCTCGGCATCGTTTCACATGGTAGGCACATTGCCCATCCGAAGTTCGAAGCATTAACTGGAGTTGATGTGACGCCCACCCACCTGGCCGCCACAGCAGCCCAGCGCCTGCGAGCTCAGCCGCCAACTTCTGCTGCACCTCCGGGTGCCGCGCAATCTCATACAGCGCAAATGAAACCGAGTGAGCGGTGGTCTCAAAGCCGGCCACCAGGAAGGCTGCCACCTGGGGGGCGGGTGCGGGTGGGGCGGCTATTGCGAGTGGACGAGGAGTGTTCTGATTGAGATCAGTTTGGGGCAGCCCGTAGAGCCTGGCATTCCGCAGCGCATCGTGTGCCCCACAAGGGCTGCCCAGCTGCCAGGGCTTTTGCCCCAAGCAAGCGTTGGTAATAAGGCAGCACGGTGAGCTCAAGCCACCTGTGGGGCTAGCTGCTCGTTGCTCAGGCGCTTGCCAGTTGCCGGGTCCTGCACAACAGTAGTGCAAGGCAAGCACTGACCAGCTGCGCCATCCCAGCAGGCTTTGCTTTAGGGACAAACGGTGCGGTGTGTCACAAACCGAAACAGCCGCGCGGTGTTGCCCAGTCAGCTGCTAGGCAGCTGTGCATGCTCTGTGTAGGCAGCTGCTGTGTAAGTGCATGCCCTGTGCACACCCCCTCCCCTAAATCACCTGCAGTTTGGCCAGGCAGACGCGCAGCGAGGTGTCACCCGCAGCCTCTGCAGCCTCCAGGTTTGTAGCCCTCACTTCCTCCGCCAGCTGCGCCCATAGCGCGTGCGCAGCGCTCAGGTTGCTGCGGAATGCGGTGGCATCCCTGCAGCCACGGCGATAGCGAGGTGCGTTCGTTGCATTGTGGCGAGCGGAGTGAACGGGCCAGGTGGGTGGCAAGCAGGCAGCCTGCATGCCAGTGGCACTTGCACTTGAAGCAGGCGGGGCTGGCAGGCGATTGGTGGCTCGCCTTGGAGGTCCCACTGGATCAGCCCACAAGAAGTGCTGCACACGGGTGGCGCTGGTCTTGCAAGAAGCGGGCGCTACCCTTGCAACGTGCGGGCGCCGTCCTTGCAAGAGGCGGGCGCTGATTGTTGCACTTTGCAGGCTGTCTAGCTACACTCCAGCGAGCCTCACCTGAGCCAGGGCATGAGCGAATGGACGACCGCCCTCAGCGGGTTCAGCGCCCGCCGAGAAAACTCAGCCAGCAGTGGAGGCAGGAACTGCAGGGCGTGCATGCGCAGATGGTGTTGGCAAGTGGAATTGGGCAGATGCTCATCACCAGTTCAATCTCCGCCAAGGTGCATCACACTGGCTGCACGTGCAGCAAAGCGTCTCGACTTCCACACACTCCCTTTGACGAACCAAGTTAGACCCACCTCCAGCACGTCGCAGCGCCTGTAGTGCCGCGCCCCAAAGTCGTGCTGCAGGGCCGACAGTGCAAATGCATCCAGAGCCACCCGAAGGGTGGCCTGTTGCATGTCTTCGCCTCCCTCGGCTGCCGTTGCCCCGCTGGCAGCTCGGGCAGCAAGGTGGTCGCACACAGCGTCGACGGTGTCCCTGCGGGAATATTGTGCATGCAGCGGGTTTGTGGGATGGCAAGGAAGACGGCAGGCTGGCTGGTATGCAGCCGCAAGCATCTGTGGCAGCATGAGCACATAAGCCGGTGCAGCCATGTGGGTACTTACTGGTCCACTCTTGCCAGCAGGGGTGTCACAAGCCGCCCAAACTGCAAGACAGCGCAGCACCACAGGCACCGCAAATACAGGAAGCGCTGTGCACCTGACTGCCGGGAAGGTGCGCCGCATGTTCTCGGGGCTGAACGCGGGGGCGCAGCCCTTGCGCACTGCAGCCCACATTGCCTTGTCGCGTGTGGTGAAGAAGGACGGGATGGAGGTTGGGCTGTAGATCTGTGTGGAAGGCAGTGAGAGGCCAGGAAAACAGGAAATTGAGCAGGGAAGCTCGTGGGGCCACAGCCACGGCCCGCCAGTCCGCAGGGCAGCAGCAGTGGCTGCGCCGCATGCTGCTATGACACCCTCCCGAAATTGGCAAGCGAGCTGCAACTGCACCATGAGGTTCAGTGAAGCTGCTGTCAGGGCTCCTGACCTTCAGGCCAGAAAGCGAATCAACCGTGCCAAGGCAATATAGCCCCTCACCGGGTCCAGCGGAGAGTAGATGAATGCGGGCTTGGGCAGCTCGTCTGCACCCCGCCGGGCCAGGATTGGCTCAATCTCCGCGGGGTCGGTAATCAGGAGCGAGTCTTTCAGCAGCTTGAACCTGGCGCATGAGAGGAGTGGAGAGACACCAGTGCGAGGCGTGCGGAAGATGCACTCAGCCAGCTGGACACACGCGTCGAGTTGGCATCAACCAGTATTAAAGCAGACGGGTTGGATATCAGCCCAGCCCACCTCACGAGGCTGCCGAATCGGTTGGCCAGCTCGACAATCGTCTGGTGCGCTTGCGGATGGCCCAGGTCTGACAAATTGCCCACCAGCGGCAGCTGCTTGGGGCCTGGAACCTTGGACAGGTCGCTCCTGCTGCGCCGCCAGCTGGCCGCCAGGGCCATCAGCGCCGCCATCACAACGCCTGCGAGCGCAACAGTAAACAGCGTGCCACCGCCGCCTGCTGCCGCCGCCAGGGCGGCGGGAAATGGCGGGGCCGCCATCGCCGCAATTGCGACCGCCGGCCGCCGCAGCCGCTTCTGGATGCGTCCACAAACGCGTGGGGCGCGGCTGGCGCGAAGAGGACCCCAGAGGGCGCTGGCACGAGGGCCGGGGTAAGGACCAGCGAGCCCTGCCCTTCCGGGAGCCCCTATTGCCGCTGCCATGGAGGCAAGGAGTCCTCCAGATGGCCCGATCGCACGGATGAGGCGCGGATGGCAGCACCCATGCACTGCCGCGCGTGGCGCCAGCAGCGCAGGTGGCATAGTGCCCAAACCTAGTTTTGGCGGCCCGATTGGAGGTTACACACTACAGTTATGCGTACGCTGTCCACAGTGTTTGAAATAAGTCAGATGCACGGGGCTGGAGGGGCGCGTGCGCGCATCGCTGGCAGCAAGCAAGTGCTGCTGTGCTGAGGCTGCCTGCCGCCTCCGGCTGCAGGGCTCCCACCCATCGTCTGGACAGATCTGCTGCTCCCTGCCCAGTTGAAGCAGCCGTTTAATTCAAGGAGGGCGAGTTCACTCGCCCTTGTACCCAGCCGCCTCTGCGCCCAGCGGTTCCGCAAACTGGCCCTTGCAGGCCACCCGCCTGCACAGGGTTGGAGGTTTGACATTTTGGGCGACATTCCGGCACAGCGGAGCAGCAGCAGCAGCAGCGCCCTGTAGCAAGCGAGCGACGCTTGCAACTGCATGCAGCTACTCGCCGTGCCGCGGTCGACACGACCGCCCACTCCTCTGCTGCCAAGGCGTGGACGCCCACGCACAGCCCAGCCACAAAGCCAACATCCAGGAGCGTGCATGGAAAGCAGCAATACAATTGCTATATAGCGCCTCACCGCGCCGCGGTCGACATGGTGACCCACTCCTCTGCCGCCGAGGGGTGGATGCCCACGCAGCTGTCAAACTGCGCCTTGGTGGCGCCGCACTTGAGGGCCACGCCCAGGCCCTGCATGATCTCCCCCGCATCGGGGCCCACCTGCACAACACGGGGTGCATACAAAATGCGTCAGTTCAGGCTAGGGAAGGGAGCACTTGGGGGCCACGCCCAGCCCTGCATAATTTCGCTTGCATCGGGCCCCACCTGCAAAAGAGAACAAAGAGATCGAGTGGGCTGCGGGCCCAGCTGCAAACAGGGTGTGTCCAGCTGGTCAGCGAGCATGTGCTGGCTTGCTGCTTTCATATTAGCAGCAGGGGCAGGGTTGCTTACCATGTGGCAGCCGACCACCACGTCTGTGTCAGCCGCTGCGCAGCGCTTGAAGCAGCATCAAAGGCACATTGTCACATTGTCCAATTCCTGCCCAGTCTCACCATGTGGCAGCCGACCACCTTGTTTGTGGGCACGTGCACAATCATCTTCATGAAGGTGCGCTCGTCGCGGCCGCTGCAAAGTCCAACAGGACGCAAGAATGCAACGGGTAAATCATACAGCAAGTCTGCGGGCTGCAACCAGCTTCATGAGGGTGCGCTCGTCGCGGCCGCTGCATGGAGGGCGTGCAGGTGTTGCATCGTAACAAACAAGAAAAAGCAAGCCGGCTAGGGGGCTGAGGCACAACCATCTTCGGGAGGGTGCGCTCCTCGCGTCCGCTGCACGGCAGGCACGAGATGTCAACAGCCACGCTTTGCAAGCTGGGATCAGGGGAGCACGTCCGCACCTCAGCACGTGCTTTGTGAGACCAGTCTACAGCAGTTTCAGCTGGACTAGACTAAAGTAACATATGCTGCGCACCTCAGCGTGTTCTTCATGGGCTTGAAGCGAGAGATGTAGACGTCGATTTCGCCGTGCAGCTGCTCGATCGCCTGGTCCTCAGTCAGCCCCACCTGTGGAGTTGGACAAAGGAGTAAGGCAAAGTGGTTTAGAACCGCTGCAGGGAGGACGTGAGAGCCAGTGCAGCTGCTCAATCGACTGGTCCTCGGTCAGCCCCACCTGTTGAGGGTTGTGAGTTTTTGAGAGGACACAGGATAACGCACATGCAAATGTGAATCAGGGAACATCGAGCCACGGCAGGTGCAGGAGCTAGTGCCAAGCAGTGCGGCTTCTGCTCTGCTAGCCGGTTTGGAAGGCAGGGTGGCGTGCTGGCAGACATAACATTCTTGCCAGCAACAGTGCTGCTGATGCCGAAATGATGCACACCCGGCTCACCGTGCCCAGCGGCGGCTGGCAGAAGACGGCAGTGGGCACCTGCATTGGGTAGAGAGGAGGGGCAGGCAGCTCGTGCTGAGACACTTGAGCAGGCGCAGGGGCAACACAACAGGCAAGCTGTGGGGTGGGGTGGGGAGGCAGGGCCGGCAGGTGATGCTGCCGCGCAGCAGCACGGGTGCCCCGTGCAACAGGCAAATTTGTACTTAGACTCTCCAAAGTACCAGCAAGCACGCTCATGCTCTCGCAGTCGGTCACAGGCTTCTTGCCGTACAGCTGTGCAGGTATGATGATGGCGCAACAGTACTGAACACATACATCACACCAGCCACTCACGTTCTCGTAGTCAGGCACCGTCTTCTTGCCGCCAAAGAGGGTGGCCACCAGCGCCTTGCCCTCCATCAGCGCCACTGAAATCATGAAAACAAAGATTGGTTGCTGATTATAAAACAAAAGGGAGAGGGTGCATGCAGGAATTGCGCAGCGGCCTGTAACTTGCGTGCAGGAGAGCTGAGACTGCAGGCGCGGCAAATGCCCCCTATCAAAAGCACAGCACAACCCGGCCAAGCTAATGTCTATTGAACCACTCTGTTGTTTCTGAACTGCTCAACACAGCAGCCCACCTGGAGTCAGGTTCATGCGGTTGGTGACATCGCCGATGGCCCAAATGGACGGCACCTGCACACGGCACACGTTGGAAGGGAGGGAGCTAGCGGTGTGGCAATGATCATCCGTGCTGGCTACGCCGGCTGTGATCGCACCCGGCAAGCAAGTCAACGAAGCACAAATAGCAAACTCACAAGTCACGCAAACAAGTCACGGTGGCGTGGCTGCACTCGTCAACCTTGGCCGCCCGCAACTCTCATGGCAGCCAAGCAGGGCACGTTTTTCAAACACAGCACTCACATTGGTGTGGCTGTACTCATCCACCTTCACCGCCCGAGTCTTCTCATCCAGCGCAACACCCGCATCCTGCATCATTTGGTAAAGGCACGTGTCTGGCTCAGGAGTTGTGCCCCACTGTTGGCTGTCAACCTGGCGGATGGCGACTAGATCACAAAGGCAGGGGAGGCTACGCCCTGGCACTTGGTTATCCCACGCCAGAGCCTGCACGCATACGTGCTGCACGGTGCCGAAAGGCAGGCAGGTGCGGGGCATGCGCAGCGCAAGCAAGCGACTGCCTGCAGCTCGTGCGAATCGCGCAGCACACACTGTGCCCAGCACGTGTTGCTTTGCGTTGATGCCACCAACAAACAAACGCCACTTCCGCTTACCTCCAGCCCAATGCCGCGGCTGTTGGGGGCGCGTCCGGTTGCAAACATGACCTGAGGAAGATAGGCCGCAGGAGGTGGAAAGAATTTTGGCAAGCCAGCAAGCCGGCAAGCTGGCACGCCGGCAAGTAGGCAGGCAAGTGTGGAAGGAAGCAACTCCTCGTTTCCTTCTCCTGTTACCGCATGTCAACGGCCACCCAGCTGCGCCATCCTCACACCCCCTTGATTGATTGCAGATCCCACCCCACACCTGGGCCGCCTTGATGATGCCGCCCGACTGCTCCTTGTTATCATAGTAATGGAAGTCGATGCCGCCCTCGGCATTCCGCTCCAGCCTGCACACATACAGGGATGAGTCCAGGCAGGGTGCAGCTTGCAGCAATGCTTGGTGCACCTGGAAGAGCATGCCGTCCTCGCCATTCCGTTCCAGCCTGCATGAGGGGTCGCATCATCCGGTGGCTTCAGAAGAAGGCTGTAGGGCTGCAGTTGCCGTCAAAATCGACGCCGCCCTCGCCATTGCGCTCCAGCCTGCACAAATCATTGCCTCACCAGCCATCAGATAACGCGCCGGGCTGTCCACGCACTCTGCCACTGTCCAGCGTGTCGCTTTGCTGGATTGCATACAGGCTCACCACAGTCATTCCCAAACCCAAACCCGTAGGCACATGCTAGGCACAGGCTTGCTCACTTGGTGGGGTTGGTCTGCAGGTGCACCTGGATGCCCCGCTTCTCCATGTTCTCCCGCACCACCGCCCGACACTCGTCGTCAAAGCTGCGCAGCCGGATATTCGTGATTTGGGTGGGATCAGCCATGCCATACACAGCTGCAAACCAGGGCTGTGTTTGGAGAGAACTGGGGTGACAATTGCAAGCTGTGACAGCGGGCATCGGCAATGCATCCCGGCTGCACATGCCCGCAGCGACGCAACGGCAGTGGCACGCACAAGCGCAGCAATTCGGCTCACCCGCGCAGCACCTCCGGGCCGCGAACAACCAGGTAAACGTTGTAGCCCAGGCCTCGGAAAATGCCTGGAAATATGACACACTAGGCCGTTAAACACACCGTCCCGATAGAGCAGCAGTGCATGCGTGCATCCCAGTGATCAGCTGCATGGGTGTCCAGCCCACAAAGATGCTGGGGGTACTTCCATGCATCGCCAACAGCTAATCATTTGAATGCGGTTTGCACAGTGGAATGAATGCGGTTTGCACAATGTGATGAATGCAGTTTGCACAGTGCAACGCACCTGCAAACTCCACTGCGATGTAGCCGGCACCCACGATCACAATGGTGCCTCCCTCCGGCACGTTGTCCAGCACCAGTGCTTCATCGCTCGTGATGCCCAGCTCCTGCAATCACACGGCTGGTCGTGAATGAACAGATGCCCAGCTGGTACCAGTAATAAGGGCGCCTCATCGCTCGTGATGCCCAGTCCTGCAGTTAGCCAAACATGCATTCGCTGTTACGGCATGCTGTGCAGCCCCTGTTAGACAGGAGAGCGCCTCATCGCCCGTGATGCCCATGAATGGTTAAGCAAGGAGGACGACAAGAATATGTCGGTGCAATGCAGCGTGCACGCACGCCGCAGCACCAAGCTAGTAGGAGACAACTCCGAAGCTCGTGTGTGTGCAAGTGTAGCCCCACCTACCGCTCCAGGGATCCTTAATAATCCAGGGATAAATAATCCAGGGATGGGCTTCACCACAGCAGCTCAGACACTCAATAAACCCCCCACCGCTCCAGGGAAGCTTGGCTTCACCGCTCGGCCACCGGTGGCAACCATGCCGCTGGACTGCCCAACAGCAGCTCAAAACCCTAGCCAGTCACTCAATGATAGAACCACCCACCGCTCCAGGCAGCTTAGGCTTCACCGCCCGGCCGCCGGTGGCCACCAGGATGTTGCGGGTCTTGAGGCGGCGCACCGAGCCATCCGCTCCACGGACCTGCAGGGGAATCAAGGTAGTGTGCAGTGTGTGGTGATTGGAATACACAGCAGCACCTGCGGCCAGGTTACTGCGGGTCTTTAGGCGCCGCAACGAGCCATCAGGCACACGGACCTTCTGGGACGACACATCAAGATTCACCGTCGGAAGCAATAGCGGGAGGCGGGAAAGCAGCGGACAAGATAGGGACAGCAGCGGGCAGGCAGTGGCAGAGTTGAACACTAGCAGCGCAGCACAACACAGCACACAATGCAACACCAAGCGCACCTCCACTGTGTGAGGGTCCAGCACAATGCCGCGCCCCTCTGCAACCACAGCAGGCACAGCAGGCAGAGCGTGGTGAGGCTGGAGAGTGCAGCATAGCAGGCGGAGCATGCCGGCCAGCTTTTTGAGAACCCGACCTTGCATTGAGGCAACTTGAAAGCATAGCAAGCACCTCAGCACAGCACAGCAACCCTCGGCGCCGCCGCTGCGCCGGCGCGCACAGCAGCCCAGCTGAAAGGGCAGCGCAACTGCTGCCTGAGCAGTGCACAAGGCTGCTCCCTGTCAACTGCTGCCTGCCTGTGAGTAAACTGCAGCTGCTGCCTGAGCAGTACAACACAGGTGCTGCCTGAACAGCCAGCCACCGATCAAAGCGCAGTACCAGCAGCTGCGCCTGAGCAGCAGGGCGCACCAATGACCTCCACGCCCGCGCGAGAAAGAATCTGGCTGTACACGCCATTCAGCCGCTCCACCTCGGCAGCCTGCAGCAAGCGGCAGAGGCAGTCTGGACGTCGGTGCAGGGGTCAAACAGCACTGGGAGATTTGGCTTGGCTGTACACGCCATTCAGCCGCTCAACCTCGGCGGTGTGCCAGGCACAAAGGGCCTTGGGCAAATTTCAGGTGGGGAGCCAGGTATGAGCCAGATCAGAAGGAAAGCCACGATCAGCAGCGCATCCATCCCACCTTGCGGGAGATCAGCTTCTTCACATCCACGGGCGGGGAGGTCTTGGCCCAGCCAAAGCCCTCGGCGTCGTGGAACTGCTCCGCAAACTCGGAGCTGCGTGAAGAAAGTTGAGTAGAAATGACAGTCAAAACCAAAGTTCAAGGAAGCATAAGGGCCCCAAGGTGTCGTGGAACTGCTCCGCAAACTCCGAGCTGCAAGTGAATCCATTGAGTGGATGTGGAAGCCTTCCAAACACCCACCCCGCTGTGAATGCGTCAGTACAGATGATGCAATTGCCGTCCGTGCCTCTTTTTAAAGCGCAGCAGCAGCAGCAGCAAGAGCCGCAACTCACGCATACACGAGCAGCTTCTTGGGCACGCCGCCACGGATGACGCAGGTGCCGCTGTGCCATTTACATGCAGCAGCAGCAGCAAGAGCCGCAACTCACGCATACACCAGCAGCTTCTTGGGCACGCAGCCGCGGATGACGCAGGTGCCGCCCGCGCCGCCGACCGTGTCGCTGCTCACAAAGCCAAAGGGCAGCTCGATCACGGCAACCTGCAAGGCAACAAAGAAACACGGTGCTTGTAAAGCGGAGGGGCAGCTTGAGCACCAGCAGCGCTGCCTGCAGCTGTGCAGCATCAGGCTTGGGGCAGGTGAGCAGAGACGCCTGCGCCCCACAACCCTCTGCCCTCTCACCTTCTGGCCGTACACGCCAGCAGCCAGGCGCGACGCACGCACGCCGCCCGAGCCCGCGCCAATCGTCACCTGCGGCGGACAACGGCAGCAAACCAGCTTCTCAGACCCAACTTCTCCAGCAGTGCTCAATGTGTGCACAGGGCATGCGAGGGCGGGCATTTTGCACATGCGTGCATCCAGCTGCCAACGCAACTTCGGTGTCAAACCATATCCCACAGCTTGTGTAAATTTCCCATTAACTGTTTCCGCACCAGATCATATTGCTCATCACCGTTGCCGGCCATGGCGGCTGCCGCTGCTCACGCCTGCGGCCTTGCTGCTGCCTGGTGGCGCTGCCTTGCCGTGCGAGCCCACGTGGGATGCCCTGCAGGAGATGTACATTGTGTTGGTTTCATCTTGTCAGCAGGGGACGGCAATGGCATCAAGCTTGCAAGCCGTGCCAGCGGCGGAGCGGCGGCGGCGGCGGCTGCGGGGCAGTGCACGGCGCTGGCTCCAGCCCATCTGAGCTGATCGCTGCGGTTGACAGATTAATACGGATAGACGAGCAGGCCGTCCCGGCAAGCCCCACGAGAGCGACCGCGAGAGAGCTGGGCGCTCGGCCCGCAGGCTGCTGTAAAACGCCTCAGATCGCTCCCGCCATGATCGGATCGTAGGAGATGTCACCAAAGGCCCGCCGCCCACGAAGCCCGCGCATAAAGCCCCGCTCACCTCCTCACGAGCTGGGGAGATGCGCTTGGGCTCACAGAGCACTACAGCAGACCGATCCAAGCTCGGAAGCGACATGTGAGCGAGGGGTGAGCACAGCGCCGCAGCGGCGTGCCGAGAACCGGCTCTGCATTTGTTGCAGTAAGTGTTGCTGCCTGCACTCCTCCTGTCGGTGCTTTGGTGTTGTGGGATGCGCTGCCGGCTACAACAAGAATCCCCCATTCAGGTGACCGCAGCTGCCCAGCTGGACTGGCGCCATTCTTCGGCTTCATGGCAGCAGTCCCAGTGCAAGGCAGCTCAACTGCGATTTCCTGCTCAGAGCCGCGCCGGCAGCGGAGAGTTACACTGTCAGGAGTGTAGCAGCAATTATCCCATACAAGAGGCACACGGAAGCGTAGGAGCGGCAACAAAACAAGAGTTGGGCAGTTGATTTCTTCTCAGGGGTGAAGTGGGGTGAGTGAGGGTGCGCTGCGGGGCGGCAGGCAGGCACTACCGGAGGGCCCGCCACCGGTCGCCGCCCCGAGCCAAGGAATGCAAAGGCTCTAGATGTGGCTGGCCGCCGCCCTGGCAGCCCTCACACCCAGGCCGGGGCTTGGGGCAGCACGCTTACTGCTTCAGGATGGTGGCCTGTTTCAGAGGGAGGGGAGGGGGAGGGGAGAAATGGGTGTGGGAGCGCACAGTTGGTGTGGGAGCCAGGGTGCACCTCGCTCGCCGGCAGGCAATGTGCAGCAGCTGCCGCAGGTGCATGTGCAAGCCCGCGAAGCAGCCGACAGGCGCCTTGTAACAACACACAATGACAGCCAGCCACATGAAGCGGAGTGCTCACCAGGTTGCCCAGCAGGTTGTTGGACACAGGGTCGGCCTACAGGCAAGACAAACGAGAGCAGAGGAAGTTGAGAGCATGGCGATGGAGCAAGCAGGACCATAAGGAGGCGGGCGGTATTGCACTGCCTGCCTGCTGCGCTGCTCATATCCACCAAGTTGTGCACTCCACCCAGCTGTTCCTGAAGCTGGCCAGTGCCTAAAATGTTCAAATCAGGCTCACCAGGTGCTCCAGCAGGTTGGCGAAGGGGCCCTTCTGCGTCATGACGCCCTGCGCCGCGCAGCCCAGGCACGCAATCATGGCCAGGCGGCCGTTGCGGATCTCGTTTGTCTGCGAGCGGGTTGGCGGGGGGATGGAGTGAGAGCATGAGTGTGACAGTTGAAGAGTGATGCAGGCAGCAGTCGCTGGTTCGTCCGGCCCAGAAGCAAGGGGGAGCTGCCCTGGTGCCCCTCACACATATGCTTCAGTGAATGCAAGCAGTCCTGCCGACCCCCAGTGCACGCAGCACCCACATGCAGCTTCTTCATCTGCTCGGGAGACTGACCGACCATTGAAACAAAACGAACCAAAAATAAGTATTAAAAAGGCGCACCTGCAGCTTCTTCATCTCCTCGGGGGTCTTGCCCAGGTTCAGCATGTTGAACCACTGCAAAATATCAAATCAGATTCAGGGAAGCTTGGATAAGCTGAAGGCTAGCAAGGAGCTAGGAGCAGGTGGAGCAGCAAAATTGCACAAGGCTTGAGGCATCGCTGCAGCCCAAGTGCTTGAACCCAAGCGGGCATCTGCTTCCTTGCTAGCGTGCAGCACTTGCCTGGCCGACAGGTAGGCCAGGTTGCATGCATGGTGCTGAGCTGTGCTGCATGCTGCCATGCTGTCATGCTCTCTGCATGCCTTGCGAGCAAACGACTGCCAAATGAGCATGCACACTTGCCTGGCCGCCGGGGTAGGCAGGGTTGCCGGAGCCGCCGAACACAGCCTCGAGGCCCAGGAAGTACTGCTTGCTCTGGCTGCCGGGCTCCTTGAAGTCCTGTGGGGAGCAGGACGGGAGGCAGTACAAATCTGGTATGGCCGCGGGCATTGCAAGGAATCGGCACACGTCTTGCCCAGCTGCAGCAGCAGGCGCCACAGCGGGCGCCTGCGCCACACGCCAGTGCACGCCAGACCCTACAGATCAGCGGCTTGCTGGCTAAGGCTTGTTGGCTGAGGTTGCTGAGCTGCTTGCCTGCCAGCGCTTGAGCTCCGCGAAGTTCATGAGGATGGCCTCAATCCAGAACAGGCTGTAGGGGTCCATCCAGTACTTGCCTGTTTGACAGTTGAAGGGAGGGGGAGAGGAAAACGAGCAGGTTCAGAGGATGCACAACCTAGGACGTAGCAGCTGGCCCAAAACACAGGCAACGCTGGCTGCTGCTGGCACTTGCACAGCACGCTGCCGACTGGGGGCACAATTCAAAAGCCGTGCTCCTGCACAATTCAAAACCAATGCTCCAGCAACCGTGCTTGCTCACCGTACTGGCCGGCAGGGGGGATCACGCCGCTGCGGAACCACACGGCCTCCTCGGGGGTGGCGGGGATCAGGCCTGCAGGGGAGGCGAGAAAGAGCAGAGCAGAGTGTGGTAAGCGGGCATGCCGAGCAGCAGGGCAGCAGCTGCATGCATGGGTGCTTCTGCTCTGCGCACTGCCTGCTGCTCGTGTCAAGACGCCGGTGAGCCCAAAACCCAAAGAACGTTAGCCTGCAAACACACTTCAACCGTTTCTTTGTATCAGTGCATGCTGTTAATTCAGTGTTCAGCTTCATATGTTAAACAGATGTGGGGCCTCTCATCATAAAAAGCTCACCAGCGGTGGCCAGGATCTCGGGGGCCAGGAAGCCAGCCGCGCCCAGCATGGCCCAGCGGCAGTGGATCACCTGCAGCCATGGCAGCGCAGCGCAGCACAGCGGTCAGAGTAAGGGCTATGCAATGGGACAGCTGCTTGGCCCAAAGTGCGACAGATTTTCAAGCCAACATGTCAAGCAAGCAACAAACACAACACAGTCGGCTTGCCTCGGAGTAGGACAGCCACTGGGGGCGGTGACACCGGCTCACCAATGCCCAAAAATCACCTTCATGAAGCCAGATTAACAAGCATAAACGCACCTCGGAGTAGGACAGCCACTCGGGGGTGATGAAGCCGCCGGCGCCCTCGGGGTCGCACAGGCCCAGGGGGTCAAAGCCAAAGTCTGCGGGCAATGAAAAATATCGAGAGCAAGTCAGGCGCAGCGATCGGCCGGCAGCATCGCATGGCGCATGAGTGCGGCAGGACGGTAGCAGCAGCTGGTGGCCATCATGCTAATCAGCAGCAACTGCGCACAGCATGCCGGCACCGGCACGGCAACAATGAGAAGGGTGCTGCAACGTGCTGCTGGTTGCTGTCAACGCTCCACTGCTCCGGCCGCTGCATAGCCAGAGCTGCGCCGTCCGCTTTGCGGCACATCAGCTGCTCAGTGGCTGCTGCTGCTGCTGCCGCCGCGTGCCGATCCGCTGCTGGCTGCATGGCCGTGTTCACTGCCATGCCCCTGCCTGCCTTGGTCTGCTGCCATCACCTAACCAGGAGCAACAGCAGCAGCAGCGGCAGCGGGAACAGCAGCGCAGGCAGGAATGCATGAGCTGCTGCACGCACCGCCGGGGAGGGTGCCGTCCAGGTAGGACAGGGCCTGGCCGCTGGTGAAGTTCTTGTACAGGCCGCCCACCTTGGCCACGCGCTCAACCTGCGGCAAGCAGAGCGGGCAGGGTTCAGACGCGGCGGGGCGCGCAAGGCGGGCGGCGGCGAGCGGCGGGCGTGGAAGGTTCAAGCCGGCGCCGCAGGCGGGGCGCAATCGGCCCTGCCGCCCCGGCGATGCGTGCCCCGCCCTCAATGCTCCACGACGGCGCGAGAAGGGCCGCACCTTGGCCAGGTCGGCGCCCTCAGCGCGCACGACCACGCTGCTGCGGCGGCCGGCGCGGCTGGGCTGGGCGGTGCGCGCCGCCAGGCTGCTGCTGAAGGTGGTGGCGACCTGCGGGGCAGCGGGGGGAAGGGGTTGAGGCGGGGAGGCGGGGGCGAGCAACACCCCGGCCCGCTGCAGGCCCTGCAAGTCCTCCTCGCCTGCATCGTGGCGCAGATTGGGCGTCGGAGGATGCAACTACGCGCACTGCCAAGCCGCTGGGCACCGCTGCGCACGGGCTTACATCGGTGGGTGGCGCGATGAGGGCCGATCTCATGCACAGCTCAGCAGGGTCGCAGGACCCCGACCGCACTCATCTGGGCAGTCGAGAGCCTCTCCTGTTGCTGGAAGGCCGCAGGGCGACCCGTGACACTCCCCAGCCCGCGCTGCAAGTTGCAAGTCTGCCGTGGGGCACGTGCCGGCCTTACTAGCGCTTGCTGGCGCTTGGTTACAACTTGGACAGTTGAAACAAGCGCTGCGGTGCCTTGCAAGCCGGCCCTGCAACTGGGTGGCGGCGGGGCGGCGGCAGCGGCGGCAGCTAATTGCTCGCGGCAGCAGATAGCTGCAGAGTCCTGTCACACAGCGTGTCGCTAAACGTTACAAGGCATTCAGGGCGGCGGCTGCTTGCTTGGCACCATGAGGTTGATGCTGCAAGGCGCATTGTTGGGGTGAAAGGGGCGCAGTCGACTCGGCGACCAAGGGACGCATCTTGGCAAGCAAGCGTGGCATCGGCAGGCCAGGGATTACTTGGCTAGGACACAACACAGAAGGTTGATGTTGTAGCTTAGTAGGCAAAGGCACCATCGACATCAAACATTGGGATTGAAGCACCATGGGCACATGGGGCTTGAAGGAGCACAAGAAAACACTGGCCAGCTGTGCAGCGGGAGGTGCATGCTGAGCTCAGCACGCATCAGTCGTCCACCAACAGCGTTAAGCTGCCTCACTTGTCCTCTGCTGCGCTGGCGCCGCTGCAGTCGCACTGGTGCGACGGCTCGCAGCAGCCGCCGTGGTGGTGGTGGTGCGGCGGGGGCGGGAAGGGAGGCTCACAGCCGCCGCCATGGTGGTCGTGCGGCGGGGGCGGAGGGAAGGGAGGCTGGCAGCCGCCGCTGTGGTGCGGGTGGAAGCCGTGGCACGGGTCGTGGTGCGGCGGCCAGTGAGGCTCGCAGCCGCCGTGGTGGTGCCAGTCCCAGCGGGGCGGCGGCGGGAAGGGCGAGTGCGGGTGGCAGTGCGGCGGGTACGGGTGGGGGTGGCAGTGAGGGGGAGGCGGGTGGGGGTGGCAGTGAGGGGGAGGCGGGTGGGGGTGGCAGTGCGGCGGAGGCGGGTGGGGGTGGCAGTGAGGGGGAGGCGGGTGGGGGTGGCAGGGAGGGGTAGGCGGGTGTGGGTGGCAGTGAGGGGTAGGCGGGTGTGGGTGGCAGTGAGGGGGAGGCGGGTGGGGGTGGCAGTGCGGCGGGTGGGGGTGGCAGTGAGGCGGGGGCGGGTGCTTGCCATGCGGATGGCACGCCAGAGCGAGCGCGTCCTTACTGCTGCCCTGCTCCTCGTCATCTGAAGCACTCACAGGCGCATAGCCGTGCGCGGTGCGAGTGCGCCTGCAGAGGGCAGCGGGGCAGGGGAAGGAGAGGCGGCGGTTGGGTCAGCAGCGTGGCAGCAGTGAGGCAGTGAGCGCTTGCAAAAAGCATGCATGCAGCTGGGTGCTGGCCCCTGCACCCTACTGCTGCCACACAGTGCATTGACCTCGCCGCCTGAACCCTTGCACAGCCGCTGCTCAGCGCGTCATCAATTCAACACAACGCACATTCGAATGCACACCCCAGCCCAGCCGCACCTGCGATAGGCAAGCGCCAGACCCACAGCCAGGGCGCCAGCGGTGGCCACAGCGGCCGCCACACCCAGCGCCAGCCAGACGTCATCATCCACGCTGTGCACGCTGTGCTTCAGGCTGTGCATGCTGTGCTTCAGGCTGTGCTTCACGCCGTGCAGCCAGGAGTGGCGGTGCTCCCGGCCGTGGTGCCACTTGTGGTGGTGCTTGTGGTGGTGCCAGCCGCCTGGCTGCGCCGCGCCGTCATGCGGGCCGCGCCAGTGGTGGTGGTGCTTGTGGTGCCCGTGCTCCGGCCGCCCGCTGTGAGGCGGGAAGGGGAAGTGCGGCGGGCCGCAGGGCCCGCCTGGTGGGCAAGGCAGCGGCTGGCAGTCGTCGTCATCGGGCCGGCAGGGCGGCGGGCCGCAGGGCTGGCCCGGCGGGCAGGGCAGCCCTGGGAGGCCAGCCGGCTTGAGCTGGATGGCAAATTCCTGCAAACAGAGGCAGGGAGGTGGCAGGGAAGCCAGAGAGTGAGCGGCGGCGCCTGAGCAGCTGCGTGCGGCGCCGGCGCCGCGGGCCTGCAGGGCACCAAACACAGCTCCGCCCATCGCAATAGTCTTGCCGGGACGCCACAGTGTCGAGGCGGCACAGGCAGCGCAAGCGAACACCCCTGGGGGAGCTCTGCAAGAAGCTGGGCCGTGCCGCCCGACCAGCGCCTCACCTCTTCTGCGGCTTCCCTGTCCGCCCCTGCGCCGCAGATCGCCAGTGCGAGCAGCGCCACGGCCAGAGCCGCGCTCCGCAGCCTCATTGGGCGCAAGGGTTTAGCTACGCTCAAGCTGGAGGCATGCGGGTTGGTTCAGAGTGTCGGGGCTGCAAAGAAGACAGCACGAACGCCCTACCTGTAGGCGCCGCGGGTGATCAGCGGCGGCCGCTGCTGTGCGGGCGCGACGTGCCACGCATGAAGCGGCGGCAGCCGGCGAAGCTCCTCTTTCCACACCGACCCCTACATTCCCCACCTTGGAACACCTCCAGCCGCCAACATGAGCTCCTCTTGCACCCTGCTGCTGCTCGCCGTGGCAGTGGCGCTGCTGGCGCGGCCGGCGGCGGCCTGGAGCCGCCAGCTGCAGGTGCTCCAGGCAGCAAACCCTGCTCTGCACAGCTGCATCGCAGCTGCTGGCGGCTGGGGTGGCCGCCGCCTGCAGGGCCGGTTGAGCGATCGCCTCCTCCCAGATCTCGGCGGCGCCGCCGGGCGGCCGCCGCCTTGTCATCAGCTCTGCCCTCCAATTGCTGCTGCCTTTGCTGGGCGCTATTCAACCCTTGCAGGCGGACAACTGCACCGACTCGCCGGGTGCCAACCGGCCCCAGGAGTGCACCAACGGCTTCCTGGGCATCGGCGGCAACCAATGGGACAACAACGTGAGGATCTTTTCACAGCCAGAATAGGAGATGCCACCTGCAGTGCAGCGAGTTCACTGCTCAGCGGGCCCTGCTGCCTGCTCGCTGGCCCCACCTGATCCGACCCTTCTGCCTCCTGCCTACAGGAGATCGAGTGCCACGTGTGGTGAGGCAGCAGCTAAACCATCTTGCCGTCAACTGCCGAGCCGTGCCTGCAAGGGGCGCAGCTGTCCTGCCCAGCCCCGCCCGCATCGCTTGCAAGCAATGGCAGCAGGTGCCGCCTGCATTTCTGCCTGCCTGCCTTTTTAGCTGCCTGCCAACCCTTGTTCCCTGCAGCACCAACTCCACAACCGAGACCTACCAGCTCAAGGTTAGGCTAGGTGATGGTTTGCTGCCTACACCTGTCAAGCCGGCTGCAGCTGGCGTGCCCGCCTGTGATGCACGCAGCTCATACCATCATAGGGGAAGAAACGAAACGCTGCACTATGTGGATGGGCTGCCTCACCTCTGCCTCCGCCTGCAGTGCAACCTCAACATCAAGATCACATCCAACAACACAATCGACTGCGAGCTGGACCAGGGCCCGCTGCACTCCGCCATCAAGTTCAGCTGCGACGCGGGGGTGAGCTCGAGCTGCCTGCCTTGGCTCAGCGATTTGAAGCATCTGCCAGCCTGCACCGGCCACCACCGCCGCTTCTCTGCTGCGGAAGGGCACATTGCCGGCTAGTGCGAAAAAGTTGGCAGTTCACGGCAGCCATGCATGACGGGCGACTGCACCATCCTCCACCCGGAGCCAGCAGCCCTTTTTTCCCTGCCTGCCCCCAGGACTGTACAATCAGTTGCGACTGGAAGCAGGTGCTACCCTGGGTTGACGGTTTTTCTTCCCCCTCTTCTTCCCCATTTCTTCCCTGCCCCCCAGGGCTGCACCATCACCTGCAACTGGAGGAAGGTGCAGGACACCGTGCCCGGCTGCGCCTACAAGAGCATCCGCTCCATCTTCAACGTGAGCTGCTGTTGACTTGAACTGATAACTTTTTGAGGGTTTGGGTGAGTTGTTGAAGATGTTGGTGGCGCACAAAGCATCCGCTCCATCTTCAACGTGAGCTGCTGCTCCTTCTAAGTTTCACTTGTTGGAAGCCACTGGTGGCTTGCAAGAGCATCTGCTCCATCTTCAATGGGAGCTGTCGCCTTGCACTGAACAGGGGCACATTTCGGTTAGGGTCTAAAGTGCACTGCGGCAGGGCTGAGTGGCTCCAGTTTGCAATGCAACTGCTAGGCTCTGTGCACTGGGCAGGCAGCACAGGTGTGCAGCCGTGGCTGGGCCTTTTGAGGCAATGTGCCCAACTGCCGCCACTGCCCTGGCACTAACCTTGAAGCTTAACACTTGTTGGCCAGGCTACCAGCACTCAATGAATCAGGGCAGTCGCACCCATCACTGCAGGCCTGGCACCCCAAGAGCAATGCCGCACAGGTCACCGGCTGACCCTTAGTGAACCAGCTGCGTAATTGCAGTCATCCAGCCAGGAATCTGCCAGATGGGCGGCCGAGCAGCTGCACGCAAGCTACCGCCGCGGCAGCCGCATAAGCAGCACCAAACTCCACAGCAGGCACTCAATTGGACAGCCCATGGCGTGCAATGTAAAGTTGTTGTTGGCCTGCAGTGTGCGCTGATCCTCATGTGCTTACAAACATGCATGCAATTGCAACCAATGATTGCGTCGAAGGGATTGTGTGTGCAGAGCGGTACTGGTAAGGTCAGAGCGGTGAAGGGCGGTTATGAGGGACAAATCAGGTATGCGGGGGAGGGCAGAAGGAGTGAGGGAGGGAGCCAGGAATAGTCATGGCGGGGTGCAGAAAATCGTGGGATGCATGCATCGCTAGATGAGGCGCCAGGCGCATGCAATTTAAGACTGTGGAGCATGCCATTAAATACACGCGGAGAGGGCCGAGCAGGTCAGAGAGAAAATGCCCAATGGGCGGCACGCTTGTTGGGCAGGGCCAGCAGCTTGCCCTTCTAACCGGCATTGGGGCGGGGGACGGCTGTCACATTGAGCCGCAGCGCCGGACGGTCTCCTGAGCGGTAAGGTGACACCGCAATGTAGTAGGTGCGCCCAGCAACCAGCGCCAGGGCGCCACGGAAGCCTCTGTCGGTGCCGCCGCAGCCATTGTCCTTGCCGCTGCACGCAGGTTGGGGGCAGCACACAGCACACTTGCTTTGAGACACACATTCGTCACAAAGAGGGCCGGCATTACAAGCCAGGCAGAGTAATGTTAGGGTCCTATTGCTGTGCCCCTTGCAGGCAGAACACAAGCATCAGCAGAAGCACCAGCATCAGCACCAGCAGGGACGGCACCCCCTAGCCACGCACCCATGGCATGTGAAGGCTCCGCCCGTGGGGCTGCCGGATGACATGACCGTGACAAAGGGATCACCTCCATCCCTCACAGTGCCGCACGAGCTGACGAGCATGGTGCCGCCGCTGAGCGTGGCATTGGCGGTGAACCTGCAGAGGGAGGCGTAATGCGGGGGTGAGGGAGTGAGCAGCCGGGTCGGATCGACAGAGGAGATGGCATGTTGAGTTGGTAGGCTGTGGAGCCACCAGCAAACTGCTACGGCACAGCAAGCAAGCAAGCACGCAAGCAAAGGCAAAGATGCTCGCTTGTAGACTGCCACTGGGTATGGGTCAGCGGCAGAGAGCCACCAGCAGCGCAGCGGGGCCCTGGCCACTTGGTACGCCTGCAAGAACAGAGCAGCAATCACAATTGGTTGAAGGGGGCTGTCGGCATATTGGCTATGCATACCGGGCAGCAGGCTACGCACACAGTCCCACCACTGTACATGCCATGCTTGCTGCACTGAGTTGAGCCAGCAGCGCAGCAACCCCACTCACGTTGCTCTCGGCACTGAGGAACGGCGTGCTTGTGATGACGTACGGGTCTTCCCAGGAACCCTTGCCAGCGATGGCACCACCCCCTGGGCTGCCGGACGGCGGCAGCGAGGGCACAGGGGCTGGCGAAGGCGAGGGTGAAGGGGCTGGCGAAGGAGAGGGGGAGGGCGATGGCGAGGGGGAGGGTGTGGTGCTGCCGCCGCTGCCGGCTGTCAGGCTGAGCCTCAGGCGGGGCGGGCTGTAGGTGCTGTACGGCGCAACCGCCAGGAAGTAGTGCGTGTTGGGCTGGATGTTTCGAATGTTGAGCTGGAATGCGCCGCTGCCGGTGCCACACCCATCACTGAACAGGGCAGGGGAGGGGCTGGTGGCAAGGGGCTCAGCAAAGCGATGCCGCTGCACCGACATCTGCTTGCAAAGGCGTGACTGCCGACAGCGAGATGACAGGGACAGCACGCCGCAGCCAGCCATCCTGCAGCTAGCCCATCTACATAGGCAACATATGGCCAACACGGCAGCTTCCCCTTCCACCCCTGAACTCACTCATCGCCGCCCAGGCACGTCCAGGGCCCTCCCGCTGCGTTGGGGCTGCTCAGCAGGGTGATGACCGCATCACCCCCACTGTTGATGTTGCCGCAGCTGCTCGCTACCAGCGAGCCGCCGTTGAGCGGCCCAGAGAACCAGCGGTAAACGACCATGGGGCGGTTGCCGATAAAGAAGTTGCAGGGGATGGGGCCGGAGCCGGGGCTGCCGTAGGTCTGCAGGGCGGGGAGGCGAGAGCGAGTAGGCGGAGCAGTTGGGAGTTTCTGAGCATTTCTTGGGCCCTCTTGTGAGCGAGGAATGCTTGCCAAGGGGGCGGGAGAGGAGGGGGCAGGCATGGCGGCACAGCATGCGCAGCGGCGCAGCATGCACAGCGGCAGCGCCAAGCCCGCTCGGCAGCATTAGCAGCGACAGCGGCAGTGCACTGCCCAGACTCACGCTGACTTCGCTGCCCAGGAATGGCAGGCGGTCGATCACAATGGGGTTGCTCCACGAGCCCGCCCCGGCAGGCACACTGCCGCCGCCTCCAGGGGTGGGGCTGGGAGGCGGCGGGCTGCTGCGGGGCGGCGGGCTGCCTTGAGGGGGAGGCGGAGAGCGAATGGGTGGCGGTGGGGGAGAGGCACGGGGCGGGGGCGGGGGAGAAGCGCGAGGAGGGGGAGGGCTTGGGGAGGGTGCCGGCGGCGCGTTGGCTAGCACCAAGCAGCTCTTGTATCGGTTTGCCTGTTTGGACACATGGGACCGCATCAGGGCTGGCACACGCTCCGGGGCGTTGCCGCAGCTGCGGAACGGAGAGCAAGGCAGGGCAGACCGTTGTGAGAGAAGGAGCAACAGTAACCACTGGTAGCCGGCACCAGCTGCATCGCCATCAGCCCGCACAAGCTGCAGCAGCTGCAATTATGCTCCAAATGTGCATGAGGCTGCCCTCACGTGTGTCCCTGGCCGAAGGTCATGGCCTGCGGCACAGCAGGGAGCAGGTTGCAAGGCAGGGATCGAACTTGAGCAAGCTAATGGTGCGTCGCAAACATGTGAGCTGCATGCCATGCATGCTGTGGTTGGCCTGCCATGCTGTGGCCCGCTGAGCACGCCTTTGCTTCTGTGCAGGACGAGTAAATGCTGCTTTGAACTCACCACGTTCCGGTCGCCGCCGCGCTGGATGTGGCAGTCTGCATGCACACGGCAAAGTTGGTGTGGGGTCAAGGGGCCGCTGTCGCCTCCTGCGCAGCACAATCTCCCGCCACAGCGCTGCTCTAGCAGCAGATGCCCAGCTTGGCAGCACACCAGCGCCACACCTCAGCTCCGCACGTGCTGCTGCCACTCCCTGCCACTGCGGCGGCGACATCGGCTGCGACTGTTACCAGCCACTGGACTGTCACTCACATGACATAAGCGTGCCAGCTCCGCCCGAGAAGAAGGGTGTGGTGGAGGTGCACTTGGGCAGCCCCTGAGCGCCGCCCCGGCACCCGCCGTAGCAGCGGTCCACCGGCTCGGAGTTGCCGCCGATGCCGCAGAAGTCGTGGGTGTGGGGCTGTGAAAGGGAGGAGGCCGAGAGTGTTTGAAGGGTGGGCAGGTGGGGAGGCAGAGGGATTGGTGGGCAGGTGGTGCAGAGCGATATGAACGGAACGGACGCTAGGTGCTTCAAGCCAGCAGGCATTGTTGAGGTCCATGCCAACCCGCCATCCAGGAGAGAAATAAATGCAGGCAGCAGCACTCACGCTGCCAAAGTTGTGGCCCAGCTCGTGCATGAAGGAGCTGCAAGGGTTGTTGAATATAAATGGGATAACAGATGGACAAAATAGGAGGCAGGGAGGACCAAAGGGCGGCAACCTGCTCAGCGCCACGCGCCCGCTGCTCTCCCGCCACCAATGCCAGCCCGGTCCTTCAACCAATGGCGAGCCTCACCTGATGTCCCACACCACGCTCTTGGGGTTGCTGGTCTGCAGCGCACACAGGTGGAGTGGCAGCACAGCTAACAGGTGAGTGGCAACCAGTGCGCTGCACCACAGCTACCCGAGCCCTGCCTCCCACCCTGGCCAACCTCCTCCATCTACAGAGGCGCCAAAGGACCGCCCGCCCACCTGCACTTCGTTCCAGTCAAAGTCGCCGGTGATGGACCCAGTGTAGCCGTAGCCATTGTTGTTCGACTTGGTCCTGTAGTAGTCGCACAGCACGCCCACATATGCCACACCGCCACCTGCAGGGTACCGTGGTAGGCAGGCTGGCAAGGCGCGTAAGACCAGGGGCCGCTGCACTCTGCTCTGCTGCTGTGGTTGCTGCTTGCTCTGGGCAGCCGGCCAAGTCAACTGCAGCCAGCACTGCCCTTCCCGCTGCAGCTGATGTGCCACTCAAACTTACTGTTGTCCATGCCACTCAAGTAGTGGGCCACGGTGCGCGGCACGTGCTGCACCACGCAGGAGCAGCAGGGGCGCAGAATGCAACAATCAGAGAATGCAACAACCGGCGACAGACGCAGCGGGTGGATGCGGGGTGCACGAGCCCACTACATCTGGATCTGGACGGCAGCACATTATGAGCGCACAAAAACCAGACGCAGGCACAGCGGCTGCGGCGAACGCAGCCTGTCAAGCAGCGGCTGCAAGCAAAGCAGCAGGCATGAAAAGGAAGAGGACTGCTTGCGTGCCTGCATGTTTGTGTTCCACTCCTCTTGGAAAGCGTCCAGCAGGCTGCTTGTATCCTCTGCAATTCAGCAGGTGGGACAATGGAAGGGGCTGGCACATCACCACGTGTGTTTGTGCAAACCCAGCCAGCTTGCCACACCACAGCACACCACAGCATTGGTTGACTCACGTGAGAATCGGTAGGGGTCGCTGTTGGGGCCGCCCTCTCCTGCCAGGCTTATCACACAGCACACCACAGCGCAGCACACCACAGCGCAGCACACCAAAGCACACCACAGCATTGGCTAACTCACGTGAGACTCGGCAGGGGTCCCTGCTGGGGCCGCCCTTTCCTACCAGACGCATAGCACAACGCAGCACAGCATAACTTGCAATTAGTGCCAACCATGCATGCTCACGTGAGAATCGGTACGGGTCGCTGTTGGGGCCGCCCTCCCACAGCCGCACATAGCCCAGCACAATGTCCACGCCAACCTCCCGGGAATACACCACGTCGCTGTCTGCAATGGTGCAAGAGGGTGGTGGGGTGGGGTGGGTGGGTGGGTGGGTTGGTGGGGGTTGCACAGACGGCCTGGTCGGCGGCCGAGGTGGCAGTGCGCAGACAGGAGGGCCACACACGCAACCGCCCCTGCGGGGGCTGCTTGCATTTCTCTAATTGTGCAGCAGCAGCAGCACCTGCCGGTTGCACTGGTGCGCTTTACTGCATGCCAGTCAGTCATGAGCAGCTCAACTGCAGCCCCAATGTGCCTCACATCCAATCATGTCGGCGATGTAGTTGAGCGCTCGGTCCCGGTTCCTGAACAGGTTGTAGTATTCTCCATCCGTCTCGATGGCAATGGTTGCCTGGTACTTTTGGTCGATGATGACGCTGGACTGCGGGTGGAACAACAACAGGGCAGAGCGGTGGTGGGGCGGTGCACTTGGCCCGTGCAATAGCTGCCTGCCTCCAGCAAGGCGGCAAGGTGCTTGCTGCTAATGCTGCATGCCACAGCTGCACTACAAACCCTGTGCGCCAGAAATAAGCACCTACCTGCTTGAGCTTGCGGCTGGCCGGCTGCTCCGCTGCCTCCTCAGCCACAGCGGGGCCCAGCCCTCCAAAGTTGGCGCCATCGTTGGCGCACGTGAACGGCGGACGCACGTCAGCGGCCATGGCCTGGGCCTTTTTTGAGCTCAGCGGTGCTGCCGTCATGGGTGCTGTGCCGTTGCCGGCAGCCGGCACCTGGTCGGCCCCCGGGCGGCCAATGGCCCAAGAAGCATTGCCGCGCATCGCTAGACCGCTGACTCCGCCGTCCTCTCGCACAGACATCACTGCAACCGAGCCGGGTTCGCCAGCGATGCTGCGGGCAGGGGCGGTGTGGGGAGAAGGCCAGAAGGCATCAAACCAAGTAGTTGCAGGCCGACATCCTTCAGGTAAATTGCACAAGCCATGTGACACTGAGATACTGCTTCATTGGGGCGCCACTTGGTAGGTTGCAGCTTGCCAGCCGCCAGCGCAGTAACCACACCCCAAGCAGCTGCGGCGCTTGCCTGCCGCGGAAGTAGCGGGTGGCTGGCGGCCCCAGCTGCAGCGGCGGCGACTCCACATCTGCTTTGATCTCGATCACTGCCTCCGGGTGCCACACCTGCTCAGGCAAGCGTGCCATTGAGAGCAGGGGTTAGCATGGCAGTTGCAAGGCTGCGGTATCAAGCAGCCTGCAAGGCCCACACCATCAGAGAGCCCCCCGTGTAGGCATGGCGCACATGCGCTGCACGGTGGTGGTCGCCTTGGGGCACAGCAGCAGCTGCGTGGCTGCTGTGCTCCGCAGCACGCTCCAGCTTCCCACAAACGCGGTTTGCACACCGCTCAGCCCGGCCTACCCATGTATTCACCAATCCTGCAGCCAAGCAGCGCACCTCGAATCGCTCCAGCTGCAGCTCCGAGCCGTGCACGTCCCCCTCGAATCGGAACGAGGTGACCTGCAGTAAACGCGCGGTTTCAACCGCGTGTTGACTAAGGCGAATCAAATGGTCTCTGGTCATGCCTCTTCACAGAGCAAGGGGGCAGCACGCAGGGCAACACTGCAGGTGGCAAGGCCGGCACAGCGTCGCTGGGAGGCCGGCACAGCTGCGCTGGGAGGCCGGCACAGCGGCGCTGGGAGGGCGGCGGGCAACAGCCGCGGGCAGCTGCGGCACATCAGCAGCACGCATCTCCAGAGCAGCCTGGGCCCTGCCTAAACCACTTAAACTCACCTTCAGCTCGCCGCCTGGGTCGACTGACATGGCGCTCACAGTGAAAGCCTCGGCGTCTGCTGCTGAAACCGTCACTCGCTCCTCGGCGGCCGCGGGCCGAGGCGCTGCCACCGCCAGCAGCAGGGTAGCCAGCAGCCGTGGCAGCAGCCGATGCCGGCTATTGGAGGCAGGCATGTTCCAGCCGCAGCGAAACCCTGCGTTCCAGGCGGCAGTGGTAAGGGGGTGTGGCAGGCGAGTGGCTGCGGCACGAGCGGCAGCTGCGGCGGCGGTGGCCGAACAGGCTAGAGCACAGAGCTGGGCAGCATGCCGTGCGTGTACAGACGTGCGTGCGAGTGCCCGCAGCTGCGGTCACAGGGGGGCGCGTGACTGCTCAACAACCCCTCACCGGTCGACGAAACTGAAATGCTCGAAGCCCGCCGATCGCCTTTGCAGCGACCTCTGGGGCGCTGACTCGCCCTTGTGGCGGTGCCGCTCCTCCCGCAAGCACCGGGGCGGTCGCGTGACCAGCCCGCTCGAGAGACGCTCCCTTGACGTACAAGCGGCGCGCACCACACTTTTAATGCACAGGCTGCAAGGCCAGGGCCTGGTAAGCTGATAAGCCTGGCCCGCCGGTCGGCAGCTGAGCTGGCGGCCGCCGGTCCAACACGTCTTTTGCAACAACGGCGCTAGCAGCTGTCACATCATCCTGCTGGCCCTTGAGCTCTTGTGCACCGAACTTCTGAGCGATGTTACATTCCAGAATGACTCGGCGGTGCCGGCAGAGAGGCACATGAAAGGCATGCAGAAGGGGAGGCGCAAGGTGCGGATCAGGCAAAGCAGCACGCAGTGCAACTGGGGAATGAATCCACAAGGGTAGAGATCCAGGGGAAAAGCGGCGCAGGGAATGTGGTGCACCAGGGCAGAAAAAAAAACACGACTGCGGAAATGTAGGGTAACACGCTGGCGGCACGAGTGGCGCAGGCCGGCAGCAGATTGGGAACAGGGGCACATGCATTTGGGGGGTGAAAACAAATCGCAGGGGACGCCTGGGCAGGTTATCATTGAAGCACGATGCCATGAAATGAGAGCGCTTTGCAAAACGTGCAAGGGTGCCCGGCGGGGCGGAAAAGCAGGGGGTGACAGCCGGTGGGATGGGATGAAACCGACGGATGTATGTATGCCCGGCGCTTGTGCCAGCTGAAACAAGGCGCTGCTCACAATGCAGCCACAGGCAGGGTGGGAGTGGAGGGTGCATTCATGGGGCAGCACGTGGGTGCTGCTGCAGGGTGCGTGTGCAAACACAGGCAAGCTGCCCTCAAAAGGGGATGAAATGATGAGCTGGGCTACGCTCGCAGCCACTCAGCCACTCGAACAAACAGGTGGGAAAAGGGCCAGCCAGCGGGGCACGGCTCGCGCCATGTTGACGCACACCGGCGCCCGCAGATGTCGTTGCTGCAGCGGCGGGCTTGCAGGGCGCTGTCCGCAGTCGGGGCAGCCGGGGCGCTGGGGCGCTTGAGTTTCACATGCGCAGGCTGCGCCAAAACAAAGCGCTGCGTTGAAGCTTACATGCGCAGGCGGCCCTGCACCTCTGCTGCAAGCTCGGCCATGACGTGCCGCGGCGGCGTCACACTGCACAGATGTTAAATAGAAGCGGATGTTTTGAGGCAGGGGGCCGTGAATTTGCCGGGTTTGCATGGCACTGCAGAGGTAGCCGGGTAGGCGCAAGGCCACGGGTGGGGCAGGCCGCCACAGGTTTGGCTGCCACATGAAGCAGGGCTGCAGCTCTCCAAACTCAGGGCGCCCCCTTTCCAGCGCTGCATCCACAGCTTCAGCACTGTAACTCACACTGCACCGACTGCCCACCTGTGCAGCGTGAAGGGCGCAGAGTTGTAGCTCTCCAGATCCAGCGTGCCCACGCCAGTGGGAGAGGATGGGTCAATCATGTCCCGATCCACGGCGGCCGCAGCGCCAAACGCGCTGCCCTGCAACGCCAGCATGATTGGCAGCATACGATTGGAAGAGTGAAAGCAAGCGGGTCGACCACGGTGCACAGCGGCGGCAACGCCAAACGTGCTGCCCTGTGAGCAGGGGGCATGGTTGGCAGTGGAAGAGTGGTTAGCAAAGTGGGAGAGAAAGGGTCAATCATGTCTCGATCCACAGCCGCTGCAGCGCCAAACGCGCTGCCCTGCAAAAGCACGCATGCGTGACAGGGTGCGCTGCGGGTCAGCTCAGGCTTGCAAAATCAAGCAGGGGCTGCCGCTCATCATAGCAAGTATGCAGGCATCAGAACACCACTTCGTCAATGGTTCAACCCTTGAGCGGGCCGCACAGCACAGCACCCAACAGGCTCGCCCCGGCCCATCAACCCCGCGCAGTGCAAGCCTTTTTTAGCATACTCACCTCCACTGTTGCTCCTGGGTAGAAGCCCGGTGGCATGGCGGCCCAGCAGTGGGCCTCCTCCGCGCTGCGGCTGCGCTGGCGCCCCATCTCGCGGCGCTGCGCTCGCACCCAAGGCGACAGAGCGCTGTCTGCGCTGAGCCGCCGGCCGTGCGGGCTGTAGGGGCGGGCTGCAGGGCTGTAAGGGCGGGCTGAGGGGCCGTAGGGCCGCGGCGCTGCCGGCGGCCGCGCCGTCACAGCACCCAGCTCCTGTGCTGGCACAGCGCCAACTGTGCCCGCTGTGCCCGCTGTGCCCGCTGCCCCCTCCTCACTCCCCTGCCCCTCCTCCCCCTCCTCCTCCTCCTCCTCCTCCTCAACTGTGTCCACAGCTGAGAAGTAGCGCTCCAAGCTGTCCCGCCGCCCCGCCGCCGCCTGAGCATCGGGTGTGCGGCTGTACACCTGCAGGGCAGTTGCAGGGCAGGGCAGTGCATCCAGTTGTAGCGCAGCGGGTGGTTGGCTGGGGCAGGCAGTCACGATTTGCTAGCTGGTGCTGGTGGCCGCACGCAGCGCGCAGCGCAGCATGCCGTGCGCAAGACTCGGCAGCAGTGCGCTCCCTTGCAGAGAGCTGCGGCCGCCAGCCATGCAAATCACACCCCTTCTCGGCATTGCTGTAGTGGCCACCTCCAAGAAGCTCACCAGCAGCGGAGAGCCGGCCCTGTCCTCCTCAGGCTCCTCTTGGTCCTCCTGCTTCTCCACCGCCGCCACTGCTGCCACCGCCTCATCGAGTGACATGTCCATTTGGGAGCGGCCAAAGCTGCGGGAAAGGGGCAGAGCGCATTAACTTGTTAAATCAGTGAAAGACAGAAGAACGCGGCTGCCACCGCTCAATCAAGCGCCGTGCCCATTTGGGAGCGCCCAAAGCTGCAAAGGTGGGAAGGACGCACATAAGTTAGGACAAGTCCATGTGAGGGCATGCACCACTCACGGCAGGCACTCGTGACAGCGCCTTGGTGCGCTTGTCCAATGAACACAGGCGCACCTGAACTCCGGCTCCGCGGCGCGGTGGAAGGGCGCGTCCCGAATGTGGTAGCTAGCACGCGGCGACATGGCGACGTCAAAGTCGTAGGCCGCCACCTTTTCCGACTCCCCTGCAAGGCAAGATGAATAGAGGCACACAGCTTGTCAGTGCAGATGTGCCTGGCAGGCCGTGCCTGGTGCAGGCCGTGCACAGGTGTCATGTCCGCCGCCCCAAGTGTGCACAAATGCAGCTTGCAGCTGCTGGGCAACCCTCACCCTTGCGCGGCAAGGCAAGGACGTGACTGCCGATAGTGAAAAAATGTGCTCACACATGGCTACTAGTGACTCTCTCGTGTTTCAGCACCAATGCACAGCTGACTCACCCTTGCGCGGCGCTCGCATGGACATGGAGTGGCGGAACGAGCGAACTTCCTCAATCTCCACCGCTGCCTGCAAGGGTACATCACAAAGGCAAGGCCATTCATGTGCACGAGCTCAGCTTCGCAAACGAGGAACTGTCTGGCAGGCAAGCAGTCTGCAGTGCAACCAGCAGAGCAGAGCGGGCTGGACAGCTGCTGGGCAGAGAAGCATGCAATGGAGAATCAGCAGGCCACACACTCGTTTGGCTGCCTAAGAAGCTCCAGGGCCCCACCGAAGCCCAACCAGCCCAGCCCACCTCTGCCGCCACCTCAGATGCAAAGTCCCTCAGTGGAGCCACGACATCAGCGGGAGCCAGCCAGCCGCCTCCTCCATGCGGCGTGCGCGGCGCCAGTGCTCCGCTCCCTGCCCCACCCCCGCTGCCCGCGCTGCCCCGGCTGCCCGCACTGAGCAAGCCATCCAGCGGGGCATACATGGGGGGCATGCTGTGCCCGCTGTGCCCGCTGCCCGGGCTGTCCTCAGCATGCGGCCCTGTTGGGCTGCTGGGTGCGGCCGCCTCGCTGCTGGCTGCGGCGCTAGGCGGGGCAGCCACGCTACTGGCTGGCACCGACACGACTGAAGCGGCGGTGACGTCCTCGCTGTCCTCTCCACCTCGCGCTTCCTCCCGCTCCTGTGCCACTTAGTTGGAGGCAGAGGTGCAAGGGGTGTGCAAGCGAGCAAAAGGTGGGGTGGTCAAGTGCAGAGCAGGCATAGGCAAAAACGGGTGAAAGCAATGGCAGCGGCAGTGAGCCAGCCGCTGCGCATCAGCTGCGCAGTGCAGCGAGGCACACAATCGAGGCAATAAAGCGAGGCGCAGCGATCCCAATTGCAGGCACAGCACAGCACGGCGCCCAAAATGCAGGCCGAGGCCCGCCATACCTGGTGGTGCAGCAGCTCCTCCTGCATCACCTCAGCGTTGGTGGCTGCCACATCCGTCAGGCTGGCTATCTCGCCCTTGGCTTGCTGCAGTGCATTGTGGCAGACGCAGGGTTTGGGGGCTTTGGATGGGCAGGCACAAGCAGGGCAGGCGTGGTGAGCTGCAATCTGCTGCAGGCAGGCGGCTGCGGCGTGGGGCAGCAGAGCACGCATCAGGCATCTGCGGGACAAGTGAAGTGGCCTAACAGCCAAAGAATGTGGGGCACGCAATGGGGCAAGGGAGGGGACGCAGCCCCAAGGCACCAGCTGGCCAGGCATGGCGTGCAGCCAGCATGGGATACTGCCGAAGGGCATGGCGGCGCGCTGCCCATGCCGCCCAGCATGCGCCAGCTGGACCTCGTTTGGTCCCCTGCAAAGCATGCAGACGCTCACCTCCAGGGTTGAGAGCAGCAGGGAGGAGTCGAGGTGCTGCAGCATGGCTCCCTTGCGCCTGCGGCAGGTGCGGAGAGGGCAGGCCAGGTGGAGCGGCGGCGGCGGTTGGCGGGGTTGGCAGGGAGGCAGGTCTCCCAACCAAGGCATCAACCTCATGGGCCTGAAACGACATGATCAACCGCACATGTACAACGACAGCCAGCTCTCTGGTGCAACGCCCATGAACAGCAAAGCTCCCTGCAGTTGGCTGCTGGACCCACCGAGCTCGCCGAACGGCATCCTCAATGACGTCGCGGCAGCGAGCCGCCTCCACCCCTCGGCCGCAGGCTGCACACACTAGGGCCTCCAACTCTCTGACCTGCGCGGGCACGCTTGTGGCGGGGCAGGGGAAGCAGCGTGACATGCTGCGGGACGGGTGGCGGCAGGCGGCGCAGCGGCGGGTGGACGGCGGGGCGTCTGGGAGCCAGGTCCGCATCTGGGTGGCGCAGCGTCCCGATCGGCATCTGGCTGCAACCATGCCCGCATGATTGCCGGGGCGGACAGCAACGTGGGAGCGGCCTGCAGGCCGCACAAACTCACTCGGGCCTGCATACCGCACGCCCGCTCGTCCTCTCTCGACTGCAGGGCCGCCGACATGCGGCCAGCTGCTGGGCAGGGGCTGCCGCCCTCCTGCCTGCGGGACTGCCGGCTCCGAGACCGTCCTTGGGTAGCGGTGCCTTGGTTGCGCTTTTGCCAGCGTCTACAGCGCTCGTGCAATGTGCGGGTCTTGCACAGTTTCGGGGCCGGCCAGCCCGTCCCTGCTCTTGGCCCTGCCGCACCAATGCATCTTGCATTGGGCGGGCCAGCCCTCAATTGCCCGCTGATTGGCACTGATCGCGAGCCGACACCCTCACAAATCGTGCTGCAGCCCCAGGGAGCGCCTCCGCGCCAGCCTAAGCACGGCCGACTCGGCAGCCACTGGCTGAGCTCAGACGCACGATCCAGACACCCGACGACTATGCAGCGGGCCAAAGAAATGCTGGCCGCATCAGGGGCCACGGTGCGGGGCGATGAGGTGCGCCGCCGGCGCCGGCGCCGCCGCTGGCGGCACGGCGCCTCGCGAAACCCTAGCGCAGTTGAGGCGACAGTCGCTGTTTGTGGCCCCGTTCCAGCCTTCAAACGACCCACTACCCTCTGCCCAGGACTCCCCGCCGCCGCGCGAGCCCGACTCCGACCTCGGCCACGCCGACGTGCCGCCCGCGCACCGCGCTCCACACGGCCATGCTTTACCTGATCCCTCACAGCGCGGAGAGGAAGGCCACCCCTGGCCTGACCCAAACCAGGGCCACAGCCACGGCCTGCACCTGCCCGCCCCGCTGGAGCGCATGAAGGAGTCTGCTGTGCACGCTGTGGAGGGCGTCAAGCTGCGCCTGCACCTCAGCGGCGGCGGCGGCGGCACAGCCGAGGAGCGCAC
>VFQQ010001228.1_pt1 | contig 37880 bp, 66 predicted proteins | sample 3512341 | NCBI WGS metagenome assembly VFQQ01 (sample SAMN10412373, study PRJNA504923) | tailings metagenome | isolation source: Relicate 2 Philex TSF1 revegetated site | place: Philippines: Tuba, Benguet | collected 2017-08-29 | reverse complement strand
CCCTGGGCAGCAGGCTGTGTGAGCTGCTGCTACTAATCAGTGGCATTTATCTCTCAATCACCCAGCAACCCACTGCCCCCAACCCAATCGCCCTTCCAATCACCCTTCCCCGTCCTCCACCGTTGCCGCCGCTCACCCTCCCATTCTCAATCATGAGCCCCGCAAATAGCACGCCTCGGAAGGGGGTGCCCTCCGCGCACATGCCGCGGGCGGTGGGGTATATCAGCTCCTCCATCGCCTGTGCACATATGAGATGGGCAGGTTGGGAAGTTGTTAGAGAGGCGGGGACAGCACGTAACACAAGAGTGAAGAACCATCGTCACGTGTGTGGAGCAGGGAAAGGGCACGTAAGAGGTTGTAAGCCGGGTGGAGACAGTTCAGTGCAGGTGGGCAGAGGCGCATAGAGACTGTGGGAGGAGCAGCAGCCGCAGCAGCAGCAGTGCAGTTTGTTTGCCGAAGTTGCAGCCGACAGCAGCAGTAGCGGCGGCAGCAGCAGGCACCTGCTGCTCGATGGCGGGCGTGAGCACGGGGGCGGGGCTGTAGCTGCCCATGCCGCCGGTGTTGGGCCCCGTGTCGCCGTCGCCAACCGCCTTGTGGTCCTGTGCACAATGTGCGGGTGGTTGGCAGCAGGAGGGCCTGAGCCAACAAACATGCACGTTGGGTATTCACAGCAGGCCATTGCCCTTTCAAGGGCATTCCGCGCCTTGCCTGCAACAACTCCCATCATGTGCCATGCCACAGCCGCTCGACCTCATACAATGCAGCCCGACCCACTCGCACCCGGTCCCCGCCTGCCCGCCCACCTGAGCGCCGACCAGCGGGATGCAGTTCTCGCCATCGATGAAGGCGAAGAAAGATGCCTCCTCGCCCGTCAAAAACTCCTCAACCACCACGGTGGTGCCTGTGGGAAGCAGCAGGCGAACGTGGGGCACTGAGCAACACTGCAGGTCACAGATGCATGGCAGCCACCCAACGCCCCACAAGCAACTCATGTGAGCAGCAACTGACAGCTTGTTTGCGCACCCGCCTCCCCAAACGCGTTGTTCAGCATCATGTCGTCCACCGCCTGGTACGCCTCCTCCAGCGTCTGGGCCACAATCACGCCCTTGCCTGCGGTGGGCAGGAGGGTAAGATGCAAGCATGTGAGCTGGGTTGTGTTTAAGAGCGTCTGGGCCACAATAACGCCCTTGCCTGCGGCGGGAATGCGAGTAGTCCGGGCATGGGATCAGGGGAACTTGTTGCAGCGGCTCGCCCGTGCGAGACGACAAGCAGCTCACTGCAACACAGCCTGTTCACTCCGCCTCTGTTGCACCCCAGCTTGCAGCACGCCACACCCCTCACCCGCCGCCAGCCCGCTGGTCTTCACAACAATGGGCGCTCCGCACTGCGTGATGAAGGCCTTGGCTGCCGCAGGGTCGGTGAACGTCTCATACTGAGCAGTGGGGATGTTGTACTTGCTGCGGTGGGGGAGGCAGAGGCGGGAGTCGGAATGACAGGTCCGCGCATTGCTGAGCCGGCATGTTGCATGCATGGCACCTGCACCTGCCTGCGTGGCCCGCAGCGGCCACAGCAAAGCGCATAATGCGCCAGTTCCGGATACACTGGTGCAGTGGCCACGGCATTCCAAAGTTGCTTATCTGCCCATCCCCCTCACCGGCAGATGTTCTTCATGAAGGCTTTGGAGCCCTCCAGCTGGGCGGCAGCAGCGGTGGGCCCGAAAGCAGTGATGCCTGCCGCCGACAGGCTGTCCACCTGGTTGCATGGAGGGCCGCCGGATGGAAGCCATGCCGTGAGATGCAGGCCATACCGTCAAGCGACCGTGCTGTGGCTTGGTCCTGCTGCATCAGTGCTTGCAAGCAAGCAGACACCGCGCTGCCAAGCACCCCGGACCGTCGCCCTCGCTGGCATGCAAGCACCGCATGCACACGCACTGTCCTGCTCAGCGTGCCCGGCGCAGCGCAGCGCGCTCACCAGGCCCTCCACCAGCGGCTGTTCCGGCCCCACCATCACGAAGTCAATGCCCTTTTCCCGGCAGAAGGAAATGACCTGTGCTGGAAGAGGTCCCAAGCAGGCAACATGTGGGCTGGGAGCAAAGCGGGCATGCCATTTGTTATACCGTAGCACTCATGGTAGCTGAGGCACGCCATAGGCAGACATCGCCAGGCATGCAAATGCAGCACCACAGGCCCACCCCGATTCGGTGCACCCACCTGCTCGTGGTTGCTTGTGTTGAGCTGCGGCAGCGTGACCATCGACGGCTCCAGCTGCGTGCCCGCATTGCCAGGCGCCACATACAGCGTGCCACAGGTGGGAGACTGCGCCAGCTTCCAGGCAAGAGCGTGCTCGCGCCCACCGCTGCCCACCACCAGCACATTCTGCTTGCCGCCGGCGGCGCAGTGCACCGCCAGCGCAGCGGCGCGGCGGCGCTGGGCGGGCCGTGCAGGCGCCGCCTGCAGGCTGGCTCCCGCGGTTGCAGCCATCTGGGATGCCATGGCTGCCTGCTGGGGGGCTGTAGGCCTCACAGGGGGTTGTCTGGGACCGGGACACCGGCGCTATGCACCTGGGCTGCTGGGCGTGCCACAATTTATGGTTTGGTGCCGGACAACTCCCTGCAATGGCGATGGCGCCTGCAAGTGTTGCGATGGCCATGCATGAGCAAGCGCAAGATGCAGAGGGGGCGTGGCGGCTGCTGGCGGGTTGCTTGTTGTCACGGTGCCTGCAGTCTTCCCAAATTGGCTCAGACGCGACAGGATCCCCAGCAGTGCGCCCAGCCCGCGACCGAGCCGGTCAAAGCCGCGGGACGAAGCGTTGGGACCAGGGGCGCGTTTCAAGCGATCCCGTAAGTGGACCAAAAGTGATCGGTGCATGTGAAAGCAGCGCAGCGCCGCAAACAGCGGAATTCGCTTTGCTCTCGGCGCGGGAAGCGCTCCTCCCTGCGCCTGCTGCTTGCTGGAGAGACGGTAGGCACGCCAGTGCATCCGCTCCAATTGCTTGAGCCCCCTGGCTTCACCACTGCCGGCGGCGGCGGCGGCAGCGGGAGCTACTGGGCCGCAGCGATCGCTGTGCCTTGTCCATGCCTGCTGCAGGTACAGGACTGGCTCCGCAGCCCACCTTTCAGCTTTGAGAAGTAGCGCAGCGAGGGCAGCAGCTGAGCAGGGAGCCTTCCGATAGGCTGGCAGCAGCAGCGGCGGCAGCATGCCAGACACGCTACCAACAACGGCGCCGGGGGCGCCTGCAGCCAGCAGCGAGCAGGTGGGTGCTTGGAGAGTTGCGGCACATGCCAAACGAGCGTTTGTACTTGTGCTTTGATGCACCACATGCTGCAAATTGAGCTAGCCTAGCTTGCCTGGGCATGGCCAGCCACATCGCCTCGCCTGCCCACCTCCAGCCCCGGCGCCTGCTGAATGACGCGCCACTTCACCCGAGCCCCCTCCACCTCCCCCACCTCGCGCCGCCAGGCATACGCGCACCCCGTGGCCGCCTTTTTCCTCATGTTCTTCAAGGCGGCCGCCGTCTTCATCTACATCTTCTGCGGCTGGTTTGGCACCGACTTTGTGATCAACTTCTGCGTCATCACCTTCCTGCTCGTCTGCGACTTCTGGACGGTGCGCGGCCGCGGCTGTGGTGTTGAGCTGGTCATTGCGCTGCTGGCATGCTGGGTTGATGGGACTTGGACATGTTGCATGCTAGAGGTGTGTGCTCTGGCCGCTGTGCTGCACCACTGCTGGCCACAGTGGGGTGCAGTCACGCTTGCTGCTGCTTCTTGCTGCTGTTTGCTTGTCAGGGCACGAGACCCTTGCCACCAAGCTCACTCCATTCCCCACACCCTCTTATACTGCCTGCCGCCTGCCCACCCGCCCCACAGGTCAAGAATGTGTCGGGGCGGCTCATGGTGGGCCTGCGCTGGTGGAACGAGGTCAGCGAGAGCGGCGGCAGCGACTGGAAGTTTGAGAGCCTGGAGGAGGGGCAGCGCGCGGTGAACAAGAAGGACTCGTTCGTGTTCTGGACGCTGCTCTACGCCACGCCCGCCGTGTGGTGAGCCGCCGTGCGCTGCGCCTGCTGTGGGATTCTCCTGTGCGCTATGCCTGCTGTGGGCTGTGCCTGCTGTTCTGTGCGTTGTGCACCCCCCGCCGCCTGCCGAGCCAAACTGCCAGTTGGATGTGGCGCTGGTGGTTGTTGGTCAGCAATTTTCTGGCTGCAGCAGGGCAGCCGTGGCACCTGTATCTGGAGCCACAGCACCCCAGTCTTAGAGCGGTAGCCTGCCAAGCGCCAGCCTGCTGGCCTGCGGTTGCCCATACCCTTGTCATCCCCCATCGCCTGTACCCCTGCTGCCTGTCCTGCCCCGCAGGTGCGTGCTGGGCCTGGTGGCGATCCTGAAGCTGAACATCGACTACCTGCTGCTGGTCATCATCGCGGTGCTGCTCAGGTGCGTTGCTTCTTTAGCAAGCACCCCCTTGCGGCGTTTGCCTGGGGTGAAGCCAATGGGGATAGCGGCATGGATGCTGATGCGCTCCCGGTGGAAATCTCCCTGTTGCACAAAACGCCACAGCCGCTGCTGATTGAACATATTCTGCCTTGCTTCCCTCCCCTGCAGCTCGGCCAACCTGATGGGCTACCTCAAGTGCAGCAAGGCGGCGCAGAGCCAGATCAAGGGCAAGTTCAACTCGCTCTTCGCGTCCGGCCTCAAAGCCTACATGTTCGGGCGGAGCTAGCCGCCCCTTGTGCCATCCCCCCTTGTGCCACCAGTTTCGATTACAAGTACTGCCTTGCTTTCAGCTCTGCTCTCCCTCGCTCTCTCACTTTTCTGGCTGCGCTCACATCTGCTCGCTCTGCCTCGCTCGCTCGACTGCGGTAACGCTCCATCAAGCTTCATGAATCGGACTATGCCAGGGCGCAGCTGCAGCCGCCCTATCGCTTGAGCCGCAGGCGCCCCGCCGCCCCGCATGCTGCGCCGCTCACTCCTGCGCCTCGGGAGCCGCGGCCACCTCGCTGACAGGCACCAGCGAGGGAGCCGACACAGGCACCGCACAGACGCTAGTACGGTACCGGCTGGTGCTGAGCTCCTTCTCCTCAGCAGCGCCCGTGAAACGGGTGCTGTACGCCACGTAGATGATGACCTGATGCAAGGGGCAGGGAGGGGGTGGGGTGAGGATGAGCAGAAGTGAGTGGCGGGGATGCGGGCATGAGGGGGGGCAATGCTGCGCTTGGTGCATCGAGCTCCCCCTGCTGCCTCGACCAGCCGCCGTGCGGGACCCGCTGCCTGCCGCCTTGACGCTGCCGCCCTTGCCACACCGCTGGCGGCTGCGTTGTGCCCTCTCGCTGTGCATGCTGTGCACGTCCTGCTGTGCATGCTGCGCCCCGCTGCCCATGCCCACCTTGTTCTTGTCATCGTAGATGCGCCGCACCCGCAGGTTCTTGTTCTGGAACAGGTTGATGCCCTTGCGCTCGCTGCAAAGCGGGGCAGATGGGATGGGACGCAGGTTTGTCTGGTGCGGTGCGGTAGTCTCGTGCATTGTGAGCGACAAAAAGCAGACGCGGAGCATCGCGACCAGAGCGCATCCTGCCGTATTCAAGCACAGCATGTGGGCAATGCCTGCGCACGGAGCCAGAGATCAGAAACTGAAAGCGAAGCGTGACTCCTTGCGCCCTACCTAAAAATCTCCTTGCCCTCGGGCCCGCTGATGGCCGCCTCATCGGGCACCGTCACCGGCCGGTTGGCCAGGCAGGTCAGCGAGGCCTGGCTAGGGTCACCAAAGGGGTCCTACAGACAGGCCGGGTGGTGGCGGCAGAACTGGGTGAGAATATGCGGTGCTGTGGGCCCATTGTGGAGAATGAGGTGCTGCGAGGGGTTGCTGGAACGCAGGGGCTCCTGCACGCCAGCCATGCATGCAATGGCATGTGCGCGTGCCTCCACTGCTGCCACTTTGCTGCACCACAGCAGCTGCAGCAGCGACCTCACAGCAAGCTGCCCTGTGCTTGCCTTGGCCAGGCGCTCGGTGATGGAGCGCTGGTAGTCGGTGAGGTAGATCACCACGCCATCCACTGCACAGCGGAGAGAATAAGAGAGCAATTCAAGCTGCCTGGAGGTGCCTTGGCAGTAGGACAATGTACTCATCACGTCATGCGCAGCAAGCCAATGGGTCACAGATCGTGGTGCATGGGTGCTCTATCAAGTTGGCCTGGTTGTGCAGATGAACGGGATGCAGGCGGGACAGCGCGCAACATTGCTCAGCGCCTGAAGCGCATGCAGGCTGCTCGCACCCTTGTCGTCGTTCAGCTCGATGATCTTGACTGTATCGCGGAAGATGAGGCCGCTGGTGGGGAACTCGGCAACCTGGGTGACAAGGTAAAGATGGGGAGGTGAGGTTGATGGAGAGGGGTGGCAGCAATGGCAGGTAGAGAAGGGTGGGCAGCAGGGTGGGGCACAAGATGGCATGCTGAGGTGCTGCACGTAGCCGGCACAAGCTGCAAATAATGAGGTGGTGTGGGGTTGCTTGAACTAGGCACAGCCCATGGAAAAGCATGTTGCACCAGGCCAGCATCGACAATGCAACAGCACCGGCGCACCTTCTCGCGTGCCAGGGCTGGCCCACCAGCAAGCAGCACTGCAAGGATGGAGGCAATAAGATGCAACTGCAGTTGAAGCAGAGGCCCAGGCAGAGGCAGCGGCTCCAGAGTGCTCGGCAGCAGCGGCGGCGGCGGCGATGCACCTGCGGCGGCAGCGGCGGTGCCCAGCAGCTTGGTGGCCATCGCGCCAGCCCGCTCAGCCACAGTCTGATGGGAGTGAACCGCCATCACGGGCGCGCGGGCAGCCCGGGTAGGCCGGCTGGCAGGCCGGAAGGCCGCGGTGCAGCGGGGAGCCTGCACAAGAGCTGCCGCGGGCATGGTGAATGGCAATGTGAACTTGCCACTTAGTAAATGCGATGGGAATGAGCGCGTGGGAGTGTCTCTGGTGGCTAATGTGGCACGGCCAGCTCATCCCGGCCAATGCCGAGACTTGCAAGCTTGATGGCTGCTCACGATCGCATGCTGGTGTTACATCCGTGATGTCTGGATCAGCAGCAGGGCCTGAAACCGACCAGGGTGCCAGCGGCACTGCAGCCCCTGCTCTTGCGGCCTCCCCGCGCACCCTCAACGTCAATGTAGGCGTCCTGGGGCATGTCGACAGCGGCAAGACGTCCCTTGGTAAGCACAGCCCTGCCAGGCCGCCCCGCCGCCGCCGCCGCTGCCGCCTGCCGCCAGTCTGCTGCCGCCAGTCTGCTGCAAGCCTGCCAACCTTGTCTCCTCTCCGGATTCGCAGTGGCGGCTCTGTCGACCACACTATCCACCGCCGCGCTGGACAAGCACCCGCAAAGCAAGGAGCGGGGCATCACACTGGATCTGGGCTTCTCCTCATTCATGGTCGGTTGAGGCACAGTGCTTTCTTTGCAAGCGGGACCTTGCCTGCTGCCGCTTGCCGCTATGCTTCATAGCTGCCCATGCATGACACACCGTCCCCATCTGCGCTCTCACGCCGCGCTGCCTTGTTGCCGTTGCTGCCGCGCAGGTGCCGGCGCCGCCGCACGTCGCCGCCGCCGGCTACAGTCATGTGCAGTTCACGCTGGTCGACTGCCCTGGCCACGCCTCGCTCATCCGCACCATCATTGGAGGGGCGCAGGTGCGGCTGCAAGCTGCTGAGTGCTAGTTGTGGATACGGGCCAGGATGACTGGGCTTGGCCTGTATTTACTAACCATAGACTATCGAACCTGCAGTTTCATGGTGCCGGTTGTGGACACGTGCCTCTGGCCCCAAGCTGTCGGTTATCTGCGTTTGGCCTTGCCAACCCCAATTCACGCTCTGCCGCAGATCATCGATCTAATGGTGCTAGTCGTAGATGCGGGCAAGGGCATCCAGACGCAGACAGCCGAGTGCATCGTCATCGGCGAGGTGGCGGCGGCAGACATGGTGGTGGCGCTCAACAAGACTGGTGAGGTTTGCATTTTCAAGTTCAGCGGCTTACAATGATTGAGTTTCAGACACGGTGGGGCCGCTGAACAAGACTGGTGAGGGTTGCAATGGGACAATGACAGGCTTGCTGTGTGGCCATCCAAGGCTTGCAGCTTCGAGGGGAGCTGAGCGAGCCTGCATGAACGACTTGCTGTCACACTGCCCAAAAGCTCCTTGCATGGTCCCACCCCTGCACCGCCCTCTGCAGACCAGTTCCCGGGGAGAAGCGAGAAGACGCCACCTACAAGCCCGCATCATGACATAACCCTCAACAAGCTTCAGGCATGGTGCCACCCCTGCCTCATCACCTGCAGACCAGTTCCCCGAGGAGAAGCGGGAGCGGTACTGCCGCAAGCCTGCATAATCACATGCAGTTCCCCTCCGCAACTGCTTCCTGCTGCCTCGTGCCTGCAGACCAGTTCCCCGAGGAGAAGCGGGAGCGGTACTGCCGCAAGGCCGCCAAGCTGGTGGGTGCCACGCTGGCGGCAACCAAGTTTGCGAGGTGCCCCGTGGTGCCCGTCTCTGCACGGCCAGGTGGGCAAGGGAGGCTACCCATGGAGCGTATGCAGGGGAGGGGGTTGCCAATGGGCGTTTTATTCGGCATGCTTGTTATGCTTTGCACCTGCCAGCTGCTGCTATGTTTCCAGCTTCTTGCATGTTGAAGTCAGCCCCGACCTGCTGCGGAACCAAGCCCTCACAAGCGGTGCCCTCATTGCCCATGCCGCAGGCGGCGGCGAGGGCAGCGTGCCTGCCCAGCCTCCTGCGGGCGTGCAGCAGCTGGTGGACACCTTGTTGGAGAGGGTGCGGCTGCCGCCTGACGATTGCAGCAGCGGCAGCTGCAGCGGGGGCGGCAGCGGAGGCGGCGGCAGTAGAGGCACCGTGAGCAAGTCGGAGCCGTTTCTGTTCTACATTGATCACTGCTTTGCCATCAAGGGTCAGGGCACGGTCATGACTGGTGAGTGGGCTGCTTTTGGTGGTTGGTTGGGTTGTGTACTTCAGACTGGCAGTTGAAACGTGTCGCTAGATTGTGGGCGGGCCCACCACTGCTTGGCATGGAGCCTTCATAGCAATGTGCAGGACGGCCCTCTGCTCGTGCCAGCCCAGCAGCACGGCTGCAAAACCTTCACAGCACCACCGCATGCCTGCAGGCACGGTGATGCGGGGCGGCGTGCGAGTGGGTGACACAATTGAGCTGCCGGAGCTTCGCCAGCAGAAGAAGATCAAGAGCATGCAGATGTTCAGGTGGATGGGGCAGGACAGAGTTTGGTGTGATAGGTGGGCAGCGGCGGGCTCCGTGGCTGTGGTCACATGCCGTGCATTTGCAGCCGTGTTTGCTGCGCGGGTGCCGCCTGCCAGACTGCTGCTCAGCAGCTGAGCTGTTGCAGATTCCTGGCTAGAGCTGCCTGCCAAGCCCGTTCTCACCCACCCTTGGCCCCAACCTTTACAACCCCCAACAGGCAGCCGGTGCAGGCGTGCCGGAGGGGCGACCGGCTGGGCATCTGTGTGACCCAGCTGGACTCCAAATTGGTGGAGCGGGGCCTGGCCTGCACACCAGGTGGGCTGTTGCTGCGCTCCTTTGACGATGTATTGTGTGCTATCTGTATGAGGCAGTGCACCCAAAGTTTAGATGTTGCCAAGCGGGCCGCGCATGTTTGCAGCATGTGCAGCAGGAGTGATGTGCCTGTCTGCCCACACCTGCCCGCAGGCAGCGTGCCCACCTTTGAGGCGGCAGTGGCAGCTGTTGAGAAGATTCGGTTCTTTGGCGGGGAGGTCCGCTCGCGCAGCAAGATGCACGTTACAGTCGGGCACACCACAGGTCAGTCCGGTCATGGGAAAGATGGGGAATGCACGAGCAACAAGGCCGTGCAACTTGCAAACCCACAGCATGCACGCATTGGGGCTCTTGATCGGCTTGCCACAGCCATGGCTGGTGCTCTCCACTTGCCCTGCTTAGCGACTTGCCGTTGTTTCTCTGCCACCCTGCAGTCATGGCTGAGCTGCTGTTCTTCGGTCTGCCGGACGGCGAAGGCCAGCCAGCGGCCGAAGCGCTGGCCAGCATGCAGCAGCGGCTGGCCCAGCTGAGCATGGGCGGTCAGCAGGGCGCAGCAGGTGCAGCAGGGGGTCCGGTGGCAGCAGATGGTGGTTCGCAAGGGCTGGCCTTTGACAGCAGCAGAGAGTACCTTTATCAAGAAAGCCTGCATGGGCTGGAGGGCCGGCCGCCCAGCGATGCCGCCGCACCAGCGGCCGGGGAGCACCCAGCAGATCAGCAGGCACAGCAGGAGGGTGACGCACAGCAGGCGCAGCAGCAGCCGCACTACGGGCCGCAGTGGGCCTTCCTGCGGTTCAGCCAGCCGGTCACAGCTGCGGCAGACTCGCTTGTCATCGGGTCTAAACTAGATGCAGGTGTGGCTCGGCACTGCCGCTCCTGGGCACAGTGGCTTGACGGTTGTTTAGCTTCTCCAGGGGCGCTTGTTGTGATGAAGTTGTATTGCAGATTCTGATAAGCTAAGTTTGCTTCCATGGCAGCAGCAGCACGGCCTTGTGCATTCTTGCCACTCACATCAACGCCACCCCACCTGCAGACCTGCACACGTCCAGTTGCCGCCTCGCCTTCTACGGCCGCCTGTGCACCATTGTCGACCCCTCTGGTGCGAAACTGTGGTGGTGCGTTGGGGCTGAGCTGGATGCACAGATTGCCTGGATCTGTGTGTGTGTGGCGCCCTTGGGGCGGCCTGTACTACCCAATTGTTGCCGCTTCAATGCAGTGCCGGCCCTGTCTCTTGCTGCCCCACCATGGCTCTTCCCGCCCACATGCTGTGCCGCAGACCAGCAGCAGCTGCGCCGCCTGCTGCCGGTATACAAGCCAAAGCAGCGGGAGGGGGTGGTAGAGCGAGTGGAGGCGGACGGCTGCACGGCGGTGTGCAGGTGGGTGGCGGGTGCTGTGGCCCACACTTTGGGCACCTTGGTGCATTGTGGCCAGCTGGCCTGTGCATTGGAAGGGAGTTGCCCTCTGAAACTACACGTGCTGTGAGCAGTCAGCGCCATCGACGGGACTCGTCTGCTTCTTGTACTGACTTGCTTGCCTGCCTGTCTTGCCGCTGGTGCAGGGGCATGTTCCAGAAAGAAACGGACCTGGGCCTGTTCACAGGTGCGGCCCGCAGAAAGCGGCACAGCTGTGCATTGTCGCGTGCTGCTGATTGTTGCTCAGGACCTGGCATGTATGCATGGTGCCTCCCATTTGGCTGCACTGCACTTGCTCCACGGCTCAGTAGTGCCCCTTGCCTCGCCTGCCTCGCAGGCATGCGCATTACTGCGGTGCCGGGCGGGCAGGAGGGCCGGATAGAGGGCGGCTTTGGCAAGAGCGGCAAGTTCAGAGCCCACTTCCCAGGCGGTGCCCCACGGCCGCAGCCCGGCGCGCCGCCGCCGCGCCTCCTGCTGCGCTTCAAGCGCTTCCTGTTTGACGCCGACAAGCGCCGCATGGCGCAGTGAGGTGTAAAACAGGATGACGTGCAAAAGGCAACAGACCGAGGGGGCACTTGTGTTTGGCAGTACAACACCCGGGGTGTGTACCAGGCAGCTCAAGAGCGACTCAGTGGTCAACCAAGGCATTGTCAGCAAAACAATGGCTGGGCAGACTGCATGCATGCATGCATGCATCGCAATTTGCTGAATCAGCTTTTGATGGGGGCGCAACCCGCAGCGCAGCGTGCATGGCACAAATGGGCCAACGCGGTCCGCTCCACCGCCATTTACCGCACCCCTCGTCTGCGCCGCGTGCCACACTTGCCTTCCGTTACCTGCCACCCTGCCAAGCCCGTGCGCCGCCCCAAGCCCACTCACGCCTGGACGCCTCGCTCACCCGGTAAGCCGCCGCGCCGTGTTTAATGCTGTAGCATCCATGCAAATCCTCTGTTCCGCGTCAATGGGGCGCTGCGAAGGAGGCCAGTGCCTGCCGCCGCCCGCCGGGCGGTGCCGCCAGCCAGTTGCAGCCCCTCCCAGGCCCTTCCCATCCCTCCAGCGCAGCTCCTTTGTCAAGCTGTGCACAACATCCCGGAAGAGAGATGCTAACTGTCCCGAAATGCCGCCGCTGCCTTTTCCTTTGCAGGGCAAGATGGTGCGCAGCGTGCAGAGGCCTCACCGCCGCCGCCCGGGTCCTCTCGCGCAGCGGGAGCTCCGCAAGTACAGGCAACCGCAGAACCCGGCCATCCGCACATGCGCCTTCCAGCGTCTCGTGCTTGAAGTGGCTGCGTCCTTTACGGTGCGTGCTTGCCCGCTGCCCCCCTTGCGTGCACTGCGCCGCACCGTGCCGGGCAGTGCTGGCCTGCGCAAGTTCACCTCAGCTGGTGTAAGTGCTGCTGGAGGCCGGCCACACTGCCCCAACGATGCTCCCTGGTCCCTGCCCACCTCCCTGCGCCACAGACCGACCGCTCTTCAGCCCTTCGGCGGTGCTGGCGCTGCAGGAGGCCGCCGAGGCCTACCTAGCAAGCCTGATGGAGGATTCCATTCTGTGCGCCATCCACACCAAACGCTTGACCATCATGCCCAAGGACGTGCAGCTCGCGCGCCGCCTGCGTGGCGAGCGCGCATAGCGCCGGCGGCCTGAGCTCCGGCTGCTGCTGTTTGGCCTAGTACCCACACCCACCTGGCGGCAAGTCGGTGCCAGCGCAGGCGCAATGCATTCAATGAACTTACCGAATGCCCTACCGCCCCATCTTCTGCCCAATACAACTGCTAACGAACCCCTTCCCTTCAATCACTTCAGACGCATCCATGTGTACTGCGCTCTCCTGCCTGAGTTCTGTTCATTCTATTGCTTTATGTCAATTGTTTCCACCTGTACTCCGCTTTTCCGCACCTACGCCGTGCCATCCCTCCCCTTGCTTGTTTTCCCTATGCCTACGTGACGACATCCCTACAATTCTCTGCCGCTCCGCCCTATGCCTGCAGCCGGCTCTTTTTGGCATCTACTTTTCTTACTTGTGCTGTAGGAACTTTCAAATTTTTAACGCATTGATTGCAGAGCAAGAGCTGGCAGTCGCAGTCGAAGGTGGCGCAGCTGAAGCAGGCCACGGCAGTGCCCACTTGACATGCTTCGGGCACCCGGGTGCCGCCCTGGGCGGCGCAGCAGTGGCGGCCTGGTGCACTTGGAGCCAAGCGGGAACATCCCAGCAAATGACCTGCATTGGGGTTGTGTAGCACATGAATCCAGCCAGGCTCACACAGACAGTTTTGGCGAATGATTTATCTGAAGCATCAGCCAACGCCCTGAGCGCCGGGCAGCAGCGGCAGGCGGAACATCGCCGTGGGCCCCATTGTGTCCGCTTCCCATGCCTGCAGGCCCTATCCATGAGTTGCCTTCTTGCGCTCAGGTGAAGCCGGCGGCAGAGCCGTCATCCGAGTCACCCGACCCTTTCTTACTATTGGTGGGCAGGCAGCTGACCCCAGGGCAGCTGTCACCCGCAATACAGACACGGCAATGCTGACACAGCACAACGCGCAGCGAGCCACGCACAGCACAGCATGCATGCACAATGGCGGCAACTCTGCTCCGCCACCTTGTTCATCGCCCTGTCCGTTTTCAAGACGCGATAAAGTTTGTATTCTAGCGGCCGCCACGCCCTTGCGCCGCCCCAAGCGTGCGGAACGCGTCTCGCCTCGCTCGCCCGGTAAGCCGTCGCGCCATGCTGCTTGACTCTGCAGCTTCACGCGGCAGCCAAGGTGCCAGCGAACTGGCCGCCCCGCGCGGTGCGCCTGCCGCCGGGGCGGCGCCGCCTGCGCCGCGTTGCGTCCCAGCCGGCTGGGGCGCGCAGCACGCCAACGCAATTAGTGTGTGTGTCGTCTTACAACAATATTCAAAGCAACATGAGAACTCTTGCAAGCGGCCCTGTGTCCCTTGCAGACATGGCGGCCAACCCGCTCCCATTGAAGTGGGACCGGAAGGTCATTCCTTCTATGCTGGACGACGCCCGGCTTCACTTCACAGGCGAGCGCTCAGCGTTCAGCGCTGAACAGTGAGATATAGTAGTGCCTGTGAGGTGTAGTAATGGTGCACTGCTGCAGCTGCAGCCTTTGCTGTGCCGTGGAAGCGCAATGGGTGATACCGCCGCTCTGGCTATCGCTGCTGCTTGCCAAGCATCCGTGTTTTCTGTTATCTGCCTGACCCCTGGGCCCACGTCCCATCCTTCCATTCAGTGGGCCAGCTGGAGCGCTGGGGACTCAACCTGCGGGACATGAAGTGGCTGTCGCCGACTGTCCGGCTGCGCTACCGAAAGAGCGGCGCGCCGCATTCCCTGTCTGGCGACATCCAGCTCAACACCATCTCGGACATTGACAAGGGCGGCAAGTATAGCATGCCGGTGAGTGGCATCATGAATGGTTGGGCAGAAGCTGGGCGGCGACCAGGGGCTGGCTGTGCACAGCAACGCCGGCGGGGGTGCCTGCACTTCTCCCGCTGCCCTGCCCCCTGTCACATGGATTTCAGTCCTGTGTCGGCCTGGCGGTCCAAATCACGCACCTTGTACACCCTCGTCCGGCTTCCCACGCAGGCAAAGGACGTGCGCAGCCTGCTGTCGGCCTTTGGAGCTGAGCTGAATGGCACTTTCTACTTTGCATGCACGGGGCGCCATGGCAACGTGCTGTCGCTGGATGTGACATACACGCCGCCCAAGCCGGCCGCACCTGCATCGCGCTCACCCCCACCTGCCGCCGGCGGCAACACCACAACCCGCTCACCCGCCAACGCCTCGAAGGCTGCCGCTGCCTCGGCGCCGGGCTACATGCAGGCAGGCAGCGCTGCGGCTGCAGGGCAGCCGCCCCGTGGCGCCGCCGCAGCCGGCCGGCCCAGTCGACCCTCTGCCAGCGCAGTCGACCTGTGCAGCGAGGACGACGAACCACTCATCTACCGCGTCCACGCCAGGCATGCCCGCGCTGCCAAGCGCCCAGCGCCCACGCCTGCTGCTGCTGCAGGCTCCCCTGCCAAGCAGGCCCGCCTCACCGGCAGCTCTGCCCACAAGGCGGCTGGCCAACCCGCACCGACCACACCTGCTGGCGCAGGCGAGCAGCCGCATGCATGCACTGGCTTGGGCATGAGTGCGTGTGTTGTGTTGGTGGAGGTGTGGCATTACAGAACAGTATTATATATATATGCTAGGCAATGTATCATCTCCCCTGCTCTAGATCCCACTTCCATCTGCCGCTATGCCTCCTGCCCTCCTCTCAGGCGCCGCCGCTGCTGAAGCCGCCGCTGCGGGTAGCCCTGAAGAGCAGCAGGCGCCCGCCCCGCTGCCCACCGCTGGCGGCCAGCTGGGCGCCTCAGTGGTGACGGCGATACAGCAGAAAACGGCTGCCGTAACCGCGGCGGCCGAGGAGAAGCTGGCTGCCACCATTGCTACCGCGGTCAGAGAGCAGCTGGCGGCGCAGCTGCCGGGCCTGAAGGCAGATCTGGTCAGGCAGCTGGTTGCCGAGGCGCAGAAACAGGTGGCAGAGGAAGTGCGGAGGCAGGTAGCAAAAGAGGTGCGGCGCCAGGTGGATGCGGCCATGAAGCAAGTGCACCAGGACTTCACTGATGCTGTGGGCAGGCTGACCGGTTAGCACGCATGTACCAATCTCACCTGTTTGTCATCTCCCTGGATAGGCAATCTTCAATTACTTGTTGTACTTTGCGCCCCAGGCAATGAGTGGCCCTGTTATGAACGCTGTGATTTGCCCCCGACTTCCCTTCTGCCGCCTGCTCTCTGCCTGCCATTGGCTGTTTTTTGGCATCCTGGTTAAGGTTACTGCAACTTGCTTACAGACAGTTTAAACAAATTAGTACACATCTGACAGGTTGGCAGGTGGCTGGACACAGTGCAGAAGTGGCAAAGATGGTGCAGCAAGGGGGCCCAGCCGGCAGCTGCATATGCATGCATGGGTGCACCTGCGCCTGAAGCGCCGTGCCTGGCTGTGTCGCTTGAAGCCCCAGTTGAACAGATGCCATGCATTCCGCTGAAAATGAATGACATCAGATGTCGCTGCGGAGGCAGCCTGCTTTGATGCAAGCAGGCAACAGAGCCAAAATGTACCAGCCTCAGTGGCGGCGGCAGCAAGCGGTGGCATGAGGTGGCGGTGCTACAGGAGGGCCCGCTGAGTCGCAGATCATCGTGTGCTGCTGCTTCTGAATGTGATGGTGTAGCTGAGCCATTGGCTGCAGCCCTGAAGACGCTCTCTGCCCGCCCCACAGCCCCCTCGCCCGCCCTCAACCCCTCGGACCGCCCGCCATGGCAACTCAAGGCGAGGTGCTGCCCGATGGGGGCGGGTTCAAGGTGCGCGGGCGCGATTGGGGCTGCCGCTCGCCGCCGCCGCTTCGCCGCCGCCGCCGCTGCTGCTGATGAGCTGCTGTGACTGCCATGCCGCCATGCCGCTGCTCGGCAGACAGAGCCAGCCACATTTGCCTCTGCCCCACAAGCCGTGTTCCACCATGGTGGTCAGCAGCACAGCGTGGCACCGCTGCGCTCTGCCGAGGCGGCGGCGCTGGTGCTGGACGCGCTGGAGGGTGAGGCAGGGGCTTGGGGGTGGGCGGCCTGCTGCAGTGCAACCGGGTCAGTGGCCAGACAGTGCAATGTGCACAGTTGAGCGGTGCACATCGTTTGCACGTATGCAATCCGATCACACACACTGCCAAACCTTCTCCCTTACACTGCGCAGTGCACCAGTGCATTGCTGCCGGCCTGCCCCTGGACGCCGCCCGCCTGCGCAGCGACGCCCGCCTGCCACAGCTGGCACGCATGGCTGGGTGAGTGGTGGGTGTAATACTGTGCGAGGCATTGCGGCAGCCACCCTTTGCCCGGCAGGCGATGGATGCACCTCACAGCATTGCCGCACCTCATGCTGCAGTGACATGAACGGCCCCCTCACCGCTACCCTTCTCAAACATCTGCAGGGCGGCGGGCCTGCAGCTCAGCCTGGGCGCAGCGCCAGGGGGGCAGTGGCAAGCCGTGGCCCTGCCCGAGCTGGTGCAGCAGCTCAACAGCTGCGTGGCTGAAGTGCCTGCTAGCACAGGTAGGGTCAATGGACAAGCTGGGTTGTTTGATGTGTCGTCCTGGACAATTGCCGCGGCCGTCGCCAGCCTCATGTATGCTAGATAACTTTGAACGTTTACTTTGTGCCTGTGCCCCTCCAAAGCAGGCGACAGCGGCTCGCCTGGCCCGGCCCTGTTGTGTGCGGCTGCCGGCCTGGGCCTCCTGCCCCTGGTCCAGCTGCTGCTGACGCTGCTGGGAGACCCCGCTGCTGCCCTGGCGCCTGACAGCCACAGCTGGACAGCTTTGCATTCGGCAGCAGTTGCAGGACACAGCGGTTGTGCAGCTGCTGCTCTCCGCTTCACCTAACAGCGCCTCAGTGGTAGCTGAGCATTTCGGCTCTCCGCTGCATGTGGCTGCCACAGGCGGCCACGCAGCTACCGTGAAAGCGCTGTTAGCAGCAGCGCCTGGAAGTGCAGCCGCAGTGGATCACAATTGGCGCACCCCACTGCTTAGGGCAGCCGAGGACGGCCATACCTCAGCAATGGCTGCCCTGCTGGAGGCAGCGCCGGAGGCAGTTAGCGCAGCTGATGATGAAGGCATGACGCCTCTCCTGTTGGCTGCGGAGGGCGGCCACCTGGAGGCAGCTCGCATGCTGCTCGCCGCTGCACCAGAAGCTGCTGCGCATGTCAATACTTTTGGCCACACGGCCCTGCATCTCGCCAGCCACTCAGCCCCGGCGACTGAGCTGCTGCTGCAGCATGCTCCTCATGCAGCCACTAAAACCGACTCTTGTGGAAGGGCGCCGCTGCATTTTGCGGCAGCTTACAACAGCACCGCCGTCATGCAGCTGCTGCTGGCGGCTGCGCCTGACACTTTGCACGCCCGTACGGAGGATGGCGGCAGTGTGGCGCATGCAGCGGCAGAAGAGGGCAGCCTGGATGCACTGCAGTTGGTGGTGCAGTTAGCGCCTGAGCTGGCCACAGCCACAGATTCAGGCAGCCGTGGCCCCATTCATGCCGCGGCTAGGCGCGGCCAGCTGGCAACTGTGCAGTACTTGCTGCAGCTGGCGCCTGAGCTTACCACAGCTGTAGATGACCGCGGATGGCTGCCGCTGCACTTTGCCAGCGATGGTGGGCACCTGGCACCAGTGGATGCGCTGTTGGCGCATGCCCCACACACTGTGCACGCAGTAAACAGTGAGGTCGAGCTGCCGCTGCACAGAGCCTGCGCTGGCGGCCATGCTGAGGTGGTCTCACGCCTCCTGCAAGCGGCGCCAGCCAGCATTGCGGCTGTTGACAGCAGTAACCAGAGTGTGCTGCACATTGCAGCGGGCTTTGGCCAGGCTGACTTGGTTGCCAGGCTGCTGACGCTGACGTCGCCTGGGGCTGCCCAGGCAGTCGATAGGTATGGCCACACGCCACTGCTGCTGGCTTCGGAGGCTAGTTGGAGCAACACGGGGGCACGCCCAGGCCACACTGCAGCTGTGCAGCATCTGCTTGCTGCTGCTCCAGAAAGTGCCCGCGTGCCGGACAGCCAGGGCAACCTGCCACTGCACTTGGCAGCCGAGGCGAGTCACTCTGGTGCAGTGCACCTGCTGCTGGCGGCTGCTCCGGACACAGCCACAGCCCGCAACGCAAATGGCCGCATCCCGCTGCAGCGGGCGGGTCTGCGCCTAAGCAGTGAGGCAGCCAAGCTGCTGTTTGCTGCTTCCTCGGCCTCCACCGGCCTTTCAGCCCTGACTGCACAGAACCAGTTCACCGCTGTGCACAGCAGGGCCTTTGTTTGTGCCCACCTGCCGCTCACAGATGAGCAGTGGGAGCAGCTGGGCTGGGCGTACTTGAGCTCGAGGACACTCGTATCCCGTGAGACCCTGGCTCAGGCGCTGCCCGCTGCCCTGCAGAACTCGCCTGCCCAGGCACGACAGCTGGTGCAGCTGCTGGCGGACGCTGAGAAGACACGCCTGCGCACCTTTGGGCTGTGCCTGGCCAGGCTGCAGCGCCGCCTGCAGCTGCCGCTGCCCGGTCCGCTGGCCGGCAAACTGATGGCGCTGTTTGGCGCCTGAGCCTTGCTGCTTTTGCTCCTTGGTGTCCTTTGCATGTGCTGCCTCTACTTCCTTGCATGTGCTCCTTAGCTAGCCTCACCCCACTTGCCTGTCATAATCCTGTACAGTTTTGGCACACCCTTGCATGCTTACGAACCCTCACCCCCAGCGCTTTGTCTTTTCTTTACTCTGGCTCACTGCCAATCCCACATCTGCTGCCGTGCTACCCTGGCCCGCTAGCTTTTTCGTGTAAAGCGACAAGCGATGTGCGCCTAAAGCCTTATGTAGAGCTTGCCTGCATCAACGAGTGATCTTCCCACTGCGGTGCTTACACACTTTTGAGCAGGCATTCAAGGCAGACTAGTGCAGTGCGGCAGAAGACGTGGGCGGGGAACGGGTGATGTACAGAAGCCAGGGAGTACACAGAAGCTGGCTGTGGTGGAGTTCAGAGACAGGTCGAGACTGATCGGGAGCAATGAAGGCATACAACCGAGACAATTACAGCAGGGTTTCAGGTCGGGGTCGAATATGCGGTTGGAAACAGCCGCAGCCAGTCGGGCACAGTGCACATCAAGCCGTCAGCACAGCGCGCCCAGCGCAGCATGCTCAACGCGGACGGCAGCGCGCTCAGCGCTGCATGCTCAGCACGGACGGCAGCGCGCTCAGCGCTGCAGCTTGACTTTGGCCACCTTATAAAGACCCTCCACTCCAAACACAAGCGCGCCGTTGGGCACCTTATCCGCCGCGCCGTGCACCTGCAGGCAAGCGGCAGCAGGGCAGCTGCACTTGTCCAGCGGGCAGCGGCAGTTGGCGGCAAGGCATCTGGCTGCTGCAGAGCGTGCGCCTTAGCATCGGCAGCAGCGAGAGGCATGCAGGTGGAGCAATAAGGAGCCGACTTGCGCGAGTGTACCATCACAGCTCAAAAGCAACGGAGCAGTCTGTACCTGGCAGAGCAGTGCCTTGATGGCCACGGCAGCCAGCGGAAAGACGGCCTGCATGGGATACACGGTGGTGTGATCAACACTTGAGAGTACACATTTGCGGTGGCGTCAGCAGTTGATGCCCAGCATTGCAATGTGCACAGCGGCGGGGCAGACGGATGGCTCTGGGCAGCGGGCCTGATGTGCAGCTTTTAGCATCGGCAGCACAGCTGCTGAGGAGGGAACAGACCTCACACCACTGGCTCCCTACCGCGCCACCACACTGCTTCAAAACAGCCAGCCCCATGGCTAGTCCCCTTGCCTCACCATCTTGAGTGCCATGCGGCTGAACACCATGAATGGAAGCGAGTCTGTGAATTTTGCCCGCTGCAAGTAGAAATAGGCAGCATGTTCACAGAAAGTAGATGTGTTGTGGGTTCTGTGAGTGGTTCGGGGCAAGCATGTTGGCAGGCCGGTCCCTTGGCTGACTGTCTTGGTGTATGTCATTTCTGGCTGGCCAAAACAGCTGCATCCACGGGTGACCACAGAGCTACGTGCACAGCAGTGAGCCGCAACTCGCCTCATTCAGGCCCACCACCGAGCGCACACACTCGTGGAACTCCTGCAGGGGTGGGCAGGTGATTGCAGCTCCATAGTGCTCTGTTCCTGCACCGCATGCTCTCTGTTCCTGCGCCTATGAACTCTCCAGTTCCCTGCTACCAACAGGGCCTGCCACTGGCATCCCAGCAGGCGACTGCTGCTGCTGTGCTATTTATCCTCTGCTCATCACCCACAGCACCTCAAAGTCCAGGTGGCCGGTGCCATCCGCATCGTACTTGCGCAACAAGTCCTGGACTGTGTCGTGGTCGGGCGGCTGGGCGGGTGGAGCAGAGGGGCGGAGGGGCGGAATCAGGGAGGCGGGCGGCAGAATGGGGGCCAGGGATAAGGGCAGCGGCAGAGGCGGGCTGTTGGGCTTGGGTGCGGGCACCTGGCTATGCACACGCAGCTCGTTACAGTGCGGGCGGTGCCGGCGTCGATCAAGCCAGCGGGTGCCAGGCACCAGCGGTGTTGCACTGCTCAATGCGGATACCCTTCCAAACATGGCACACCATGCAGGCGATGGCCCGAGCTTACCTGCATGTGCACCGGCAGCGACTGCAGCAACCAGCAAGGTGCAGGTGATATAAAGTCAGGTTGCATGGAGTGGAAGAGGCGCCAAATGCGAATAGCATCACCAGACAGATCCGGGCATTGTGTGTGGCACACTCTGGCTTGCCTGCCGCCCAGATGTTCAACAATGACCACTCGCCTTGTTCAGCTTATCATAGACGAGGAGCAGTCCCACGTGCAGCTCCTTGGCATCGATGGCACCTGCAGCCATGTCCCAAGAGGTGCCAGCAGCAGTAGATACTCCAGATAGAGGCTCCCACAGTACCAAGAAACGTGTGAGCAGCAGAGTCCACCGCCCAGAAACGTGTGAGCAGCAGAGTCCACCGCCCAGGGCACCGCCCGCCCGCCCGCACCAGCTCACCATCGTTGTCCAGGTCGCACTCCTTGAAGGACTTTTTGGCCAGTTGGCGCACCAGCTCCGACTTGGAGAGCTTGACCATGGCGTGTCAGCGCTGCGGGGAGGCACGACAGCATGAGGGCAAATCACTGAGGCCGATTTGGCGGCGCCCGTCTACCGTCGAAATGCGGAGCGGGCGGCGGCGACAGGCGCGCGCGGCATCTGCCGGCGGAGCGATCGCCTATAGCACCATACAGATGGTGCACCCGCCTGCGGGCCTGATCGCACCTCACAAGCGACAGGCGGCGGCGCAGGCGAAGCTCTTCTTTCCCCTGTCCGCCCGGCGGCGCTTTCGAGACCTTCGAGCTGTTGATCGCGGCGTCAAGGCGCGATCAAACACTGCCGGTGCCGGGGAAAAGGCGCCGGGGGCTGATGCAAGACCCGCCGCCGCCCACCGCCGCCCAGCGCGCAGCGTGAGCGCCGAGGCAACCTCCCCCGTGGCTGCTCCCGGGCTGCTCAGCACTCCATCCACGCCGTCAGTTGGTTGTAAACGTGTCGGCAGCTCGTTAGCACACATCCCTGCCCGGGGCAGCTACCAAGGCAGATGGCCATCTAGGACCGCCCGCCCATGGATGGTTGATGCTCCCGTGGCAGCCCGCCTTCACATGCTGCTGCTCTCCTGCTCCCCTGCTCATTGAACCGCAATGGAGCAACGTAAAGCCACGCTCGCGCTCTTGCTGGCGCTCCTGGCAGCCGGCCAGGCAGCGGCGGCGGCCGAGGGGGCCAGCGCCGCCGTCCGCCGCTCGCTGCTGAGCACCTCCCCCTCTGTGGGCCCCATTTATTCAAACGGCAACCTGGAGTGGCGCTCGTGGTCGTGGGGCCTCAGCTCGCTTAACGTGCGTGACGCGAGCAAGCCCATGCCGGGGGCACGGGCGGCGCTGTGCCTGGCCATCCAGCCCTTCGGCGCCCTCAGCCTGCGCTCCTCTGTGCCCTTCTCGCTGGACGGCGCCCTGGGCTTCTACATCCGCGGCAACGGCAACAGCTCAGCCGCACAGCTGGGCAGCCTGGAGATACAGGTGGGTGCTGCAGGCGGGGACAGGGCGGCGGGTGGTATTGCCATTGCAACAGGCAGGTGCCCCCTGCCCTCCCCTGCCGTCGTGCCCCTGCTGCCCATCTGCTGCTAGTGGCTCACACGCATGCACCGCCCCTCCCCCTGGCCCGCAGTTTGAGAGCAGCTCGCCCAGACGTTATTCCATCACGCGCTCCATCACCCTGGCCGAAGCTCTGGCCGCCCAGGCAGTGGCGGAAGGTGCCCCTGCTTCTACCGGCGACGCATTGCTCGCCGGCATTGCGGCGGGGCAGTGGACGCCGGTTAAGGTGCCGCTGGCAGCTTTTGGCGAGGGCCAGCCCGGCTTCAAGGCCGACCGCTGGACGCTGGGCAGCTGTCTGCAGCGGCTAGAGGGCTGCTCCTCGGCTGCGCCCGCCATAGATGTGTGCCTGGATCAGGTGAGGGGAGGAGGAAGGGAAGGAGGGAGGATGGAGGGAAGGAGGGAAAAAGGGAGGGAAGGAGGGAGGAAAGAGGGAAAGGGGGGAGGACCTGGGAAAGACTGGAGGAACCCATTCGCTGCGCTTGCACTCCGCTGCTGTTGAACCAGCAGGCTGGCATAGCCTGTCTGACAATTTCCGCCTCCATTGCCCTCGCCCTGTGATGCAGATTGTGACCGTCAGCTAGCCACCCGCTCAGCTGTCACTCCACCCACAGCTATAATCAAATGCAAGCTAACGAGCGACCCACTTCATCACAAGACCAGCCACCCATGCCTGCCTGCTCACATCTCACCACATATTACACCTGCCGATGCATTCATCACAATTCACCTTCACCGTCTCATGTGCGCCATCACCACTTCTGCCACTACGCATCATCACACTGATCACCTGCACCCGTGCTCATCCACCGCAACCTGCCACGCCGGCATCTCATGCCCTTCTTGCAGCCTGTAACAATGGCTTCAGCAGCCTGGCTCAGAAATCATCCGCATCCTCTTCCTGCATTAGCCGCCGCCGCTGCCGCCATGCCATCATGCCACCGCCGCTGCCGCCACCACCTCACACTTTGCATGGGGCGCGCGCGCGCTTTTCGCCGCGTTTGTTCTTTGCGTTATCTTTTGCTTTGCATCACGGCAAGTTCCCACAAAGCAGGGTCGGGCCAGAGGGCTCCGCGTAAACGCGGCCGAGGCCACCTGAGCTATGCGAGCGGCAGCCGGCGCTTGCCAGCCGTCGCTGCTGCGCAGCAGCTCTGCTGGCCCAGGACGGCGGTGCCCGCGCCGGCTCTCGAGGCCAGTGAGGGCTGCGGCTGCGCCACCGCCCATCGACGCTGCCGGGAGTGCCGGCCCCAGCAACCAGAGCCCTGCACCGGCACCAGTGAGTGCAGTGACGGTGTGCTATGACGCATGCTCCGCTGGGCCTGGGTGGTCGTGACGCACATTGCAGCGAGGGAAGGGCACGCCTGGCAACGTTGCTCGAGCCCCGGCCGCCCTCCGACATACCCCTTCCTCCCAGCACCTGGCCGCCCCTCCGAAGCTCCTGCCCACCCGCTGCACTCCTCACCATTGACTGCAGCTGCCATGGTGGCTGTCTTGGCTGCAGTGGCCTCAGCAAGTGGTCTCCAGCCAGCGGCAGCGCCGGCTGGAGGAAGAGGCGCAGCGCCGAGAGAGCCTCGCGCGGCTCAAGGCACAGAACAAGAGGTTGGATGAGGTCAACGAGAGATGGCGTCAGATGTTGGAGCAGAAGAGGCAGCAGAGGCAGCAGGGGCAGTGGGCTCACTCGAGCGCTCAGCGCCAGCAGTCCACTGCCTGGTCCGGCAGGGCAGAGGCGCCTGCTGCCCCTCCTCCAGCCGGCGCCTGGCCCGCCCCCTCCCCAGCCCCTGCGCCAGGGGCTGCCGGTGCACGGGCTGCTGCAGCGCAAGCGTTGGCGGCGTCTGCAGTTGGCTGGGCGTCTGCTGCAGCGGGCCATGAGGCAGCCGCCCACGCCGCAGCAGAGCGCACCGACAGGCAGCCGGCGGCGCACGCAGGGTTGGCGGCGGCAGAGTGGGGCCGCGCTGCGGCTGCGTGGCGTGCCGCATACGATGCCCTGGAGGCAGCTGACCAGGCGGACCCAGGGGCAGAGGTAGTGCAGCAGGCAGCGGCGGCAGTCGATGCGGCGCGCCGCTTGAAGCTGCTCATTGAGCAGGATTGACCACCTCCCGCCCACTCTCTGGACTAGGTCAGCTTGCACCAACTTGCATAGTGCTCTGTCTGCTAGGCCGCTTGATGCACACCCCACCTGCTGCCCCGTTCAACCGGCCGCTGCCCTCACATGCTCTCATGCCCCGCTAGCTGCGTTCTCAGAAGTTGTTTGCTCCACTGTCTGCACACTCAGGGCTCACACGCCGCTGCTGCTGAATTGCACACAACCTGAGGTTGAGCTCTCCACCCATCAACAACCGACACAACAACGTGCAGCCAAGATGCGTCGCCCTGTCCTGCTGCCGGCGCCGCTGTGCTTATTGTGTCGTGACAGCTTAACAGATCAGCTGATCGCAGCGGGGATGTCAGTGACAAAGACGCCAAGCCGCAGGCAGCAAGCAGAGGGGAGAGGCACGCAAGCTGCGCGAGGTACAGAAATGGCGCTAGCAGGCAATACACGGATGGGGCTGGCAGATCTAATCAAAAGGGGGAAGGGCACAAAAGGAGCGACACATAATAAATCTCTCGCCTCGGGCTGCGATTCTCACATCGTACGGTACGAGCTAGCGTTTGGAGCGCTGGGGCTGGCGCTGTCTCAGTAAAGCGACCACAGTCTGCATGAGGCAGGGCATGGGAGGCAGGCTTGTGTGGGACAGGCAGCGAACCGAGCAACACAGTCAAGCCCCACTGCTGGCAGCACCCATGCAGGCCAGCAGTGCGTTTAAGGGCGTGCTGGCCGCAACAGCACAGCAGCCCTGCCCCACCCTCCCGCCCTGGCCTTTCAGCCGCATGCCACTCCCGCTCGCTGGCGCTCACTTGCCTGCTGGGGAGCGCACTGGCGACATGTCGACGCATCTCAGCAGGCCCGCCAGTCCTCCTCCTCCTGGGCGGCCGGCTGGCCACCCGTGCCACCGCTCATCTGGCCCAGGCTGCCTGCCAGCAGCAGCGCGTCCTTTTGCAGCTGGGCATAGCGCGCCTGCAGCTGGCCAATCTTTGCCTTCGTCTCTTGCCACTCTTCGGGAGTTGGGCCACCCTGCAGAGATGAGTGAGGTGTGGGCATGGAATGTTGTGGGCCGCAGCTTGTTACGTACGCTTCTGTCCACCCCATCTGCGTTAGGCGAGCAACCGCGCAGAGCAAGCCTGCAGACATCAAGTGTCAGGGCAGTCTGTGATTGCCGCAAGGGACAGAACAGCAGCGTGCACCCACCTGCTGCATGATATCTTCCCACACATGTGTCAGCAGCAGCGCCGTGGCCACACCGGCCGCCGAACCACCAAATGCTTTGGCGGCCGCCTGCACGCCGATCTTGCCCCACAGCGATGCGCCCGTCACTTCCTGGCGCTGCGCAGGCACGTAGGTGCCGGCGGCGTCCTGCAGCTGTGCTGAGTGCCCATGGCTGGCCAGCGGCGCTGCAGGGGGGCCAGCACCCAGGTCGCATGCCGTGGCTGAGCGGGGCGGCAGCAGCTGCATCTCTTGCATCCGCTTCTCCGTCTGGGTGATAGCTGCTTCCAGCTTGGCAACATGTGCCTTGATCTGCCGCCACTCCTTGGCGGTGGGGCCACACTGCAGAGACGTGCAGGGTGTGACCGTCAGATGTGGTGGGCCGCAGCTTTGCAGGAATGGTTCCGCTCACCCACGCCTTGAGAGCAGCAGCAAAGGGCAACCCTACAGCATTAGGTGTCTCAAGGCAATCATGCCGCACCCGACGGGTCAGCAGGTGCGCACCCACCTGCGCATCTTGGGATGCGGACACCACGAGGCGGCGCGCAGGCAGGCGGTTGGCGGCGGCGGGGCCCAGCGGCTGCGCCGGGTGTCCACGGCTGGCCAGCGGCGCCGTGGGGCGGGCAGCAACCATGGCGCACGCCATGGCCGGGCGGGGCAGCAGCGGGCGGAGGGCCAGCGGCCGCTGTTCTGTTGTCGCTCGGATGGGCGTCTTAGCGGCGGTCTGGCGGCTTGCGGCAGGGCTGAAAGGCGGCAATGCAGCGCGATAGGGCGTCCTCCTTTCGAAAAGCAAGTCCAATGCCGGCCGAACCCATGCAGCTCCCATTTGGCGAGTTCCCGCTTGCTTTCGGGCTCCCATGTTGCTGGTCTGAGCATTTGTAGAGGTAACAACATCAACAAGCGGCACCTCGGCAGAGAAGCGGGCATGTAGGACGGCAGCGCCGCCGCCGCCGCTGTCGGCGACCCGCCGCTGCTGCCGCCGACCAACCGAGAACCTGCCGCGGCTGCAGCTCATCAGCTGTGCCTGCCATTGATGTGTGCCTCGGTCGGAGCTTACTCACGCCTGCCTATCACGCCGGGTGTGTCACACAGTACAAACCATCACAATGTTGCTTGTGCACCACGACCGCCTGCTCTCCACCTGTCGGATGCCACTTGCTATGCATCTCATTGCTTTCTTGCAACCTGTGGCTCACAACCGCATCAGAAGTCCTCATCCTCATCCTGCCGCTCGTCGCTCTGCTGCTCGCCGCTCTGCTGCTCCTCGCTCTGCTGCTGCCCCACGCTCTCTGGCTGCTCCTCTCCTCCCGCGTCTCCGCTCTGCTGCTGCTGCTGCTGCTGCTGCTGCTCTTCCTGGCCTAATGCAGCCTGCTGCGCCTGCTGCGGAGCAGCCACAGGCTTCAGCAGCCCCGGCCGCCGCCGCTTGGTGGGTGGCGCTGGCCCCGCCGCTGCCCCCGCCGCTGCCGACACCCCTGCCGCTGCGCCTGCTGCCTGCGGTGCCGCGCTCTCCAAAGGCCGCTTGTTAGCCCGTGCTGCTGCTGCTGCCATCAGCTTGGCGCGCCGATCTATGTCCACGCCAGGCGCCGCTGGCGCGCCGCTGGTTTTCTGGAACACAAACGCCGCAAACAGCCGGCTGGCCCATTCCAGGCTGCGGTCGCTGTTCGGAAAGTGCGGCCGGAAGTGCTTGAGCGGCTTTGCGGCGTCGGCCTGCGCAGTGGGCAAGCGCGGGGTGGCAGAGTGAGCAGTGCAGGCAGGGCATCGGCTGGGCAGACGGACAGATGTGTTGCAAAAGAGCACTGCAGGCCGACGCATGCATGCTGAGTGTGGCGGCAGCGGCACCTGCAATCAAGCCCTGCAACAGCCTGCTGCCTCATTTGCGCCTCACCGGGTCGAACATCGAGGCAAGGTTGGGGTCGCCATAGTCCAGCACCGGCTTCAGCCCAAACTGAGCCGCCACACCAACCTGCAGTCGAGGAATTCCAGGAGGCGGCACTGGGCCGAGCATGGCAAACGCGCAGAGGGCCCCTGATTCTGCACTTGCGCCCAAGCGCCCAGCAAGCGCGGCATGCAAAGAAAAGCAGGAAGGGGTCCCAGTTGCATTTACAATCCCACCAGTGCGTTTGTGTAGACCAGGTACTCAAGCGAGCCTTCCGTGCCCTTCTCGCCTGCAGCACAGGCAGGGTATTGGGGATGGCGCACGTCGGTGTGATTGCAAGGTAGGCGTGGCAGCGGCGGCAGCAGCAGCAGCAGCAGCAGAAGTGGCAGCAGCAGCAAGCCATGCACAGACCCACAGCTCGCGCCACCACAGCCTAACGCGACAGTTTTGCCCACAGCTCACCGCCTGTGACTGTGTCACCAATGGCGCAAATGTAAGGGCTGCCGAAGCAGGCGGGCTGCCCCTCCCACCGCGCCTCAATGGTCAGCATGGGCGACTTGAAGGTCTTGGCGCTGGCGGGGAGGGCAAGGAGGGGGCGAGGGGCACAGGATGGGCGAGGCTTGCAAGTGCACTCAACTGGCCAGTGTGCAAAAGCAAGGGCTTGAAAAGCAGGGAGGCCAAATCTCAAGTGCCCGAGCTGGCTGTCAACCTACAAAGGGTTACATCAAACCTCACGTCTTGATGCACTCGTTGATGCGCTTGCCGTCCGGCACGGTCCCAATGAAGTAGCCGCCCTCCTTCAGGTTGATGGACACGTTGTGCAGGAACTGCGGGGGTATACATGGATGGGGTGCACGGATAACTCAGCAGCAGGAATAGCCACCCTGACCCAACAGGAATAGCCACGCTCCACCTAAGACGAAGTGCAGGGCTGTCATTGCAGGCAGCTTGCTCTGCTGCTCAGCGCCCTCAATGCCAGCAGAAGCAGCCTTGCATGACGGCTAGGAACAGTGTGCATGCAGCATCCGCCCTGCCCACCTGCTTCAGCGCCTGCTCGGTGACAAAGAAGTAGTGGATGGCAAACATGCAGGTCACCACATCGTACTGCCGGTCCTCCCGCCACTCCGACACACCCAGCTGCAGCCGTAGCAAGGAGGTGGGGCAGGGAAGCGATAGCTCAGGCTTGCTGAGTGCATGATGCAAGCACGGGCTACAGCACGGGCTTGGCAGGCACAACTAGCTCAGGCTGCTCTGTACGCTGCTGGGCTGCGCTGCTGTGCACTGCAGGCTACACAGCCAACACGTCTGACCTCTTGACCGCACCTGCGGCGAGTCGATGAACTCGTAATCCAGCTGCATCGCCGGCCGCTTGGCTCGCGCCTCCTGAAACCTGCACAGACCAACAGAGATTGCATGGACGGCTCGGCGCACATCCGCCGACCAGCAGGTGACGCCTCGCCATGCCAGCATGCCAGCACGAATCGAGCAATGCAGACGCAGCATTCCCTGCTCACCGCTTGCGCGCCTCCTCAATCTCTCCAGGCGACAGGTCGATGCCCTTGACGCGCGGGATGCCGGCGTCGATCCACTTCCAGATGTCGCCGCCGCGGCCGCAGGCAAAGTCCAGCAGGCTGCCTGCGCCCTCAGCAAACCTGCGGGGAGCAGACGAAGTGTGGCAAGGTACATGGAAGGGTGAGCTAGCGCCAAGCAGGGCTGGAGCAAGCCGGCCCGTCTGCAAACAATGGACAAGTCCAGTTCCAGGCAGTGCAGGTTGCCACACATGCAGGTTGCGCGATGCTCCCGCATACACCACCGCACCGGCGTTGAGCTGGCGCTCATTGCAATGCAGTGCAGTGGAGTGCCGAGAAGTGCACTGTGCGAGCTGGCGGTCATCTTCAAACACACGCACACCTGTTGATGAGCTGGCGCTTGATGTCGTTGTGGAACTTCTTCAGCGGGGCGCCCGGCCCCTGGGCGCGAGCCTGCAGCGCCTCCTTGGTGCTGGCATACTGGCGGGAGGGCAGCAGCGCAGAGCAGGACAGCATGACGAGTAAACAAGGCGAGGCAACGGCAAGAGCGTTTGCGCTGGCGGTATTGCAGCAGTGCAGCGCCCCACCTCCCCCAGGCACCACCATCTAACCTGGTTGGAGTGCCTGTCGTAGTGGGCACGGGTGTACTCCAGCGCCTGAAGGTCCATCCCGGCACAGGCCTGCTAAAGCCGGGGCAACTGCTTGGTGTGTAGCTAGCGGCCGCGGCGGCGGCAGTGGCGGCAGCGCCTGCAGCCCCGATGGCGGCGTTAACCGCTGTCGGAGTCGGTCCCGAACACTCTTAATGCGCTCGCGGCTCGCTGGACGCTGCAGCCGCGTGGTTCAGTGGCGGCGCGGGCAGTGGAGGCTGCCTCAGTGATGCCGCGTTGCTCGGATCACACACACGCGACGTAAGAATGTCATCACTGCGTGCCAAAGCTCATTGGCCATCCCGCCACGCCAAGCACGACTCATGCAAGCGCTGGGAGCGGGTTCCAGGCCAATCGCGATCACACACGACATCGGCGTAAATCATGCAAGGCATGAAGTGCGCCTGCAGAGCGCTGGGAACTGCAAAACCCTCTTGTCGGCCGCCGCTCCGCGGCCAGGGAAGGCGTGCCGCCCGCCTGGTCATCCGTGCAGCTGCAGCCAATGGCCGGAAGGTCGTGGTGATCGGTGCAGGGGTGGGGGGCCTGGCGACGGCGGGGCGCCTGGCGCGGCAAGGCCTGGATGTGCACGTCCTTGAGAAGAACGCAGAGGTGCGCTTTTGGCAGCCTTTTTTTGTTGCACCTCCAATGCGCACTGCTTGAGCAACCCTGCTGCATGTCAAACGGCTTACCGTACCGCCGCACAAAGCCCCTCCCGTGTGCCCCCCGGTGTCTGCCCGCAGGTTGGCGGCAGGGTGCAGTCTGCCACCTCGCCCGATGGCCGCTTCCGATTTGACACAGGGCCCTCGCTGCTACTGTTCCCAGACAAGTGAGCTGATGCATTGGAGGTTGCACAGCGGTTGCCCGCTGTTATGCATTGCAAGCATGTACTTCTCCTTGCTTAAAAGGTGCATGCCCACTGAGCCGGCACTCGTCCTGCCCCTGCACCAACCCCAGGTACCACGAGGCATTTGAGGCGCTGGGCACCTCGCTTGAGGAGCAAGGCATCGTGATCGATCGAGTGGCGCCGGCGGCCTACCGCGTGTGGTTTGGCGATGGCACGCACCTCGATTTGCTGAACGATGAGGCGGCCATGACGCAGCAGCTGGAGAGTGTGGAGCCTGGGGCGGGCGACGGCTTCAGGTGATGGAGGCTGGGGTGATGCAAGTTGCTTGCAAGCTGTAGCCAGGCCCTTCGAGACTTGCAGGTGCTTCATTCGCTGCCCAGCTGCTGCGGGCAGCATTGCATTTTGCGTGCGTGATTCTCGCCAGTCTGTCCCACCAGCTGCTGAACCGCTCCCCCGCTGCCCGCCAATGCACAGGCGCTTCCTCAAGATGGCCCGCATGCACCTGGCCATGGGTGTGCCGTACTTCATTGATCGAGACTTCACAGAGCTTGCCGATGCTCGCGGGCTGCAGGCAAGCTAATGGATGCTACAGATGCTGCAGATGCAGATGCTGGGGGTGCTGGCGTGGGTGCCGAAATAGGCAACCCCAGCTTTTCGCAAGCCTGGTGCAGCTGCCGCCTCTGGCTGCGTTGGGAATTCGACCCCGACTAGCAACGTGTGTTTGGCCCACTCGGGTTGCAACATACCCTGCACCTGTTCCTTGTCAGGACTTGCTGCCCTTCCTGCCGGACCTCCAAATGTTGGACCTGCTTGGGGCCCACCTTTCTTTGCACCGCTTTTGGACCCCACCTGCCACAGGACCTGCTGCCCTTCCTGCCCGAGCTGAATGTGTTGGACCTGCTGGGGCCCCACGACTGGCGGCTCAAGCAGTTTTTCAAGGACCCCCGCCTGCGCGCCATGTTCACCTTCCAGGTGGGTGTGGGCAGCTGGGTGGGGTGTGTGTTGCTGGGTTGGGCCATCCATGCAGCCATCCATGCAGCCGAGGCTGCGCTGCAGGGTGGCGGCAGGGGATGTGGCGCTCCTCACTTACCGTTCTTGCATTGTGGAGCTGGCCTGAAGCGTGATGGCCCCACGTGCCGGAGTTGTAAACCCGCTGCGTGCTGCCTTGCAACTGCCACCACAGGATCTGTATGTGGGCTTGACCCCCTACTCCGCACCTGCCGTGTTTGGCCTGCTCGCTGGCACGGAGCTTACCGATGGGGTGTGGTACCCGCGAGGGGGCTTCCAGCAGGTGGGGCAATTGCGAATTGCCTTGCTTGGTGGCTTGGCTTGCTTGCCGTTGTGTGCTGGCTTGGCTTGCCACTTGCCGCCTCACCCCCAAGCCTGCTGCTCCAGGCCTCGCTTACCTGCTGCGGTAGCCAGTGGGGTGCCACCTTGCTGCAGTCGCCCTGCCCCTGCGCCAGGCAGCAGCGGGCCCATCAACCTTTTTCTGCTCCTCCTCCACCCACCAACCCTGCCCCGGCAGATTCGGGACGGTCTGCGGCTTGCGGCCGAGGCCTGCGGGGTGCGGGTGCAGCTGGGTGCTGAGGTGTCAGCTATCCTCACCGACCCAGCAGGCAGCAGAGCGACCGGTGTGGCGCTTGCAGATGGCAGCTGCTTAGAGGCGGACATTGTGGTGTGCAACCGGGACCTGGCCTCGGCCTACCAGCTGCTGGAGGGGCTGGAGCCATCAGGCGGCAGTTCGGCCAGCAGCAGCAGCAGCAGCGGCGGTGGCAGCTCAGCAAGCAGCAGCTCAGCTAGCAGTAGTGCACCCAGCAGCAGCAGCAGCAGCAGCAGCAGCAGCAGCAGCAGCAGCAGCCAGCCGCCTGCCCCACTGCTCTCGCCAGCGGCGGCAGCCTACGGGCGGCAGCAGCACGAGCGGCTGGGGCGGCTCAAGTATAGCGTGGGCGTGATTGCCTACAACTGGAGTGTGGGGCGGAGGATAGAGGGGCTGCAGCACCACAACGTGTTCCTATCCGAACCCGAGCAGCCGCAGCGCGCATGGCAGCCCGCCACGCGGCCAGAGGAGCTCTGTAGGCACCCCAACTTCTACGTGCATGTGCCCAACCGCACTGACCCGAGTGCCGCCCCCGAGGGCTGCGATAGTGTGATGGTGCTGCTGCCGGTGGCCAGCCAGCAGCAGATGGGCGCAGACAGCGACTATGCGGCACTGATAGAGGCGGGTCGGCAGCGCATCCTGCAGGCGAGTGGGCAGCTTGCAATCTGGGTGCTCGGTTCTGGCTGTTTGGTGCATGTGTGGTTGCCAATGCGTAAGGGGACTTGCAGGCTAGCCGTTTGCGCTGAAGTGATGCCTAGCCCTGTGGTTGTGCAGCACTGCTCGGCTGTCCAGGCTTGCACCTGCCCACCCTGCTGCCCACTGCATGCCGACTCCCCTCCCCTCCCCTCTCCCCCTTCTTGCCCACCCCTGCAGAGCTTTGCTGATGCCGGGCTTGGGGACGTGGGCAGTGCAATCGAACATGAGCTCGTGATCGCCCCGCCCGACTGGCAGCGCCGGTACGGCCTGCGCCACGGAGCCGCCTTTGGGCTGGCGCACGGCCTGGACCAGCTGTCGCTGTTCAGGCGAGGAATGCGTGTGGGGATGAGTAAGAGCTTGAGCGGCTCTATAAGTTTGCCTGCGTTTGGGCTGGCGCACAGGCTAAACAAGCTGTGCGCAGTTCACTCAGCAAGGACCAGAGGCCAGCAGGTCTTTCTGCTTCCAATGCCAATGACCTCGCCGGTGTTCCCCCTAACACCGCCCAACCCTGCGCTCCCCTCCCCATGGGGCCCCATTGCAGGCCCCCCAACAAGGACAAGAGGCTGGCGGGGCTCTACTTTGTGGGGGCCAGCACGCGGCCTGGCAACGGCGTGCCGCTTTGCTTCATTGGCGCCAAGCTCACGGCTGAACGTGTGCTGAAAGACTTGGGGGTGGCACAGGCCTGAAGCTTGCCTGGAGCGAGGACAGAGTAGTGCAGGGCGCAGTAACTGTGTTGAGGCAGGGCTTACGCCTGGAGAGTTAGAGCACCGCAGCGCGGCCTACCCACCTCGATGCATGTATGCGTGCTGCGCTTTATTTGACCTGGAGTTGTGTGCTGGCCGAGAGACCTGTGACCATTCCATTTATCAAATTGTGTGTTTGCGTGAAAGTTCAATCGCAGTGCAATATGAATCAAATGGCAGAAGTACAGCGCGCTCAAGAGAGAGGACAGCATGTGATCAAGTACGGTGCTCGCCATTATCATTGGTTGCTGTGTTGTGACTAGCCCGCCGCCCCAGCCTCCAAATCCACATCTTCCTTGCCCAGCAGCTTGCCATTGGCTGCTCCCGGTATGCTGCCACTGGGTGGGCTGCCGGCTAGGGCTGCAGGGCCGCCTGCCTGCGCCGCTTTGGCTGCAATGGCAGCCGCTTGCTCGCTGACAGCTGGCAGACCTCTCAGAATCTTGATGAGCAGTGAGGTGTATGTGTTGATGGGCATTGCTCTGCGCAACAGAATTGCAGCAGTTAGAAAGGTAGGTCAGGGGCTACAGGAATGCAACACGGAGAGCAGGGCACGCTGCAATGCATGCATGCACGCATGCGTGTATGGTGGCGCGCGGACAGCAACGAAAAGTCTGTGGAGCTCACACAAGCGGGTTCTCGATGTGATTGGACACATTCTCAATTCCTGCTAGCAGGAAGGTGACGGTGCCCAGCACGGGCAGGGACCACCAGCCCAGCAGGTCCCAGAAGGGGAAGGCGAGGTAGGAGAGGAAGATAAAAAGGAAGCGCCACGTGAACCTGCAGGGAGGGTGTGGGTATATCGATGGGTGTGCAGGCAGGTGACAGGTGAACAAGCTCAGCAGGGGCAGGATGAGCAGGAAACGCCACGTGAACCTGCGGTTAGGAGCAGGGGGCCAGCGGCCGATGAGGCTGCGGGGTGCCTGCACTTGTGGCGTGCAAGCTGGGCTGAAGGCCAGCACTGTGTGGGCTTGAGCGGCCAGCCAGCTTTGGAACGCCCGTTCAGGGGGAAGCGAGGGATACAGGTCAGATACGCTGCGGCGCATGCCACATATGCTGCCGTGGCCCCTGAACCTTTGAGCTCTCGCCTGTGGTATGCCAACGGCAGCGGAAGGATCACGTACTGGGTTATTTTCCCCGCCACGAAGCTCATCTGGCAAATCTGCTCCTCCAGGTTCCACCGCTGCACAGAGTCCAGCTGCGCCTGGTCGAGCAGCCGGCTGAGCACCTGCGAATGGCCGCAGCACAAGTGGTGGTTGCGGTACGGCAACAATGGACACGGGAGTATGCGGCTGCTGCACGGCAAGCTTGCAACGGCAAGCAAGCAACATGCAGCTTGCAAGCCCAAAAGCACAAGCGTCATCAACACCGCCACAACAAAAGACAGCTGTTCCGCTGGGCCAGCGCACCTGCAGCACGCCTGTCGCAGGCATCGGGCAGCTGCTCAGCCACTCCAGATCGGGCACGGAAAGCACGTCGCCGAGGTGGATCCAAATGAAAAACTGCAGCGCGTGGCAGACGGTGGGTTCACGGACGCCACAGGCGACACAACCTACCAGGCACCAGCGGTTCCATTCTGATTGTCACATCCTCGTTGCTGCTCGAGGAGTGAGCGTGCCAGCAGGGCAAGCACCTTCGAGTCACTCACATCCTGCTTGCGGAGCTGAGCAGCCATGGCTGGCATGAAGGCTATGGTCCAGGCCCGGAGTGCCGGCATCAGCTCGGGATTTGTGCGCCCCACGAACGCCGTCGCCTGCAGGTTGGTGCAGAGGGAGCAGGCAGCAGGAGCTGAACGGCTGCACTTGGGGTCAAATAGCTGCCCACTGGCCCGGGGAGCGGCAATATGCAGCAGCCGCAGGCGCCACTGCCGGCCATGCGAGTGCGCATGCTGTGGAAACCTCCATGCCACCACCCCATTCTCTCACCATCCGCTGGAAGTCCGTCACCTTCTGAAAGACTGAGCCCCACAGGCAGTTGCAATCCCACCACCTGCGAGCCAGGCAAGCAGCAGCAGCCCGCTGGGATGCAACCAGGGACCAGCGCACGTGTGCCACATCAGTCACTGCTGCCAAGCTGCCCAAGGGCATGTTAAGCATGGGGTGGGGGCATCGCGCAGCTCACGCCACAAGTCCAACATAAAACTGGCGGGGCCCCACCTTGCAAACGAGTTGTTGGTTTTGAACACCAGCAGGAGCGAGAGCGCAAACGAGGTGACTGTGACTGGCACCATCAGTTGAGAGGAATGTCCGGTGATGCGGGGCGCACCCGCCGGCTGCGGCAGTGGCAGCGAAACAATAAGGCAGCGACATTTGAGGGTGGCTGGCGCGACCGGGCCATGCAGACATTATTCAACACCACACACTTGAGGGATGCGGAGCACGCTCGGCAGCATGCCTTCCATGCATGCAGGCACAGCTCTGCGGAACAGCTGGCCGTGCAGCATGCATAGCGGCAGGCTGGTACAGCAGGCATACCATCTCCGTCCTCATGGCATGCAGCTAGACCACGCCGGCTCACCTCTGCAAATGTGGCGTATAGTCCTACGCAGGCGGCTACGAGGACCGTCCACAGCACGATAGGTGCCAGGTGGACGCTGACTTGCAGAAGGATTGCGGGCTGCGGCAGGTAGCGCCGAAACGTCATGTGTGCCTCCCAGTCCGCCGCGGTCCAGAGCTGTGATGATTGAAGAAAGGGAGGGCAGCGAGAAACGCAGTGTAATATATGAAGAACAACGAGTGTGGTAAGCATCAACCAACGCGAGAAACGCAGTGAAGCCTGGCCAGCAGGCAGCGGAAGTGGGTCGCCAAGCGGCGGCAGTGGTGGCGGCGGTGGCGGAAGTGCCCCAGCAGAGCGCGTACAGCGAGCAGCACACTCGCCTGCTCTTTATACTTCACGGCGGCATCGGCTTTGGCTGCTGCCTCCGCCGCCTGCCGCCTCGCCGAGCTGAGGGAGCGCTGGGCGCCGCCTGCCATCCTGCTCGGGCTCAGGAGCGAGCTGCAATAGCAGCAACTCGCCCTGAATGCGACCGTACGCCCGTTCACAGGGACCACATGCGCCTGCTGCCCAGCCGCCACCCGGCCTCTTCCTCTCGTCCCCAATTGCCTGGTTGCAACGAGGCAAGGCAAAGCTCGCCAGCTGTACCGCATGTCGCTAACTGTTACAAACCGCGGTATGGTTCAATCAAACAAAGAGTGGGGTGGGAGAATCGTGGCCTGTTGCAGACATCCGAGGTGCAAGCGGGGCAAAAAGAATGGAGATCGACGCAGGTAGGGCGATGAAAGAGGGGGGTCGTATGTTTAGGCATGTGAGCATGTCGGGCGTGGGGCTCGGTGCATGAGGGGGCCGGCAGGCGCGCGGCGTGGGGAGGGGGGCAATGCTGCGACAGGCATCAGACAAACGCAGGGTGTGTTAGGAAGGGGGCTGTGCTGTGCGGGGATGAGTGGGCACCTCGGGGCGAAAGAAGCAAGAAGCGGCTTAACGTAGAAGATTGTGTTGCGGGCGTCACCAGGATCGTTTGGAAGAGAGGCGCGCCGCTGGGGGGGCGGGCGGCGCGCTACGCAGGTGCGGGCAGGGGTGCAGTGAGAGAGGCTGACGGTTCAGAGGGAAAGGTGCGGCCGCGCGTGGGCGCGGCGTGAGAAGAGTTTTGAAGGGGGCCTGAGTGAGGCGAGGCGGGAGCCAACCGATGGGAGCACAACGGGAGGGGTACGGGAGCGGGGAGCAGAGGGGAAAACCCAGCGAGAGGCGCTACGAGGCACGGAGCGGCCAGGGAGCGGGAGCCAGCTTGACGGAAAGACTCGAGTGATCAGAAACTAGGGGACAGGTGAGGTCAGGATGGGTCGGGGTAGAGGGGGGAGGGCAGGGTGAGGCCTCAGGCCTTGCGGCCCTGCCAAGGTTGCGGTCAGGACAAAACAAGCGGGAGCTAGGACTTGGATCAACGATGAGAGACACAACGCAGTGCAGGCTCCAGGTGGTTGGTGGCGCCGCCTAGTGGATCTAGTGGTACAGGGGGCAGGGGACGCTGGGTGGCACAGCACGCGCTGTGGCCGCCCAG
>VFQQ010001227.1_pt1 | contig 37920 bp, 70 predicted proteins | sample 3512341 | NCBI WGS metagenome assembly VFQQ01 (sample SAMN10412373, study PRJNA504923) | tailings metagenome | isolation source: Relicate 2 Philex TSF1 revegetated site | place: Philippines: Tuba, Benguet | collected 2017-08-29 | reverse complement strand
CGCCGCCAATCAGCGGCGGCCGGGAGGCTGACGTCGGTTGCAAATAGCTGGGTGGGGTTGCGTAGCGCATCAAGAATGGGGCATTCCAAGTCATTTTAAAATTGTTAATGGGCGCGGGGTGCGGAAGGGGACAGTGCTGTCTCAGGGAGAGGAGGGTAGGAGAGGAATGGCTGAGCATTCATTCATTCATGGGATGTGGGGCTGAAGGTAAAAGTGGCCGCCGTCGCTGCGCCCCGTGGAGAGCATCTGAGAGCGAGGGGTGGGGCTGCTGCGGGCGGGCCATGTGCTGCTGCGGTGTATTTGGCTGCAGGCCTGCGCCGCCGCTGCTGTGGTCTAGTAGGCTGCCATGGCTGCGCTGCCGCTGCCGCTGCCGCTGCTGGATGCTGCTGGCGAGGCGGGTGAGGAAGGTAGGGCTGACTCGAGGGGGCTGGAGAGAAGGCTGGGCTGCGGGCGGTTGCCGTCGTGACGCTTCAGCAGTAGACGTAGTGCACCTTGGCGCCGCACACGTCAAAGCCGTTGAAGTTGACGGCACCTGCGAGCGGCACAGGTGGGGAGCAGAGGGGGGCAGTGAGGCACGTGCTGGTGGGAGGAGCAGCAGCACACAGCTGGACACATGCACTGCATCCACCGGAAATGCAGCCAGGCCCCGCAAACGCAGTTCAACCAGCGCGCACCAGCGATGGTGTAGGCTCCGAAGCGGGGGAAAAGCACCCAGTCGCCGTTGCGCAGGCGGGGCAGCGGCACGTCGCGCGCCACCGTGTCCAGGCCGTCGCAGGTGGGGCCAAACAGCGTGGTCTTGAACAGCGCGCCGTCCTCAGCGGTGGACGGCAGCAGCGGGGAGCGCAGGCCCACGGGCGCCAGCTCCGCGTGGTCGTACACCAGGCTGCAAGTGGGGAGGAGGGCAGGGCAGTGCAAGGACGTCAGCGTATCAGGATGCTGAAGCACTTGCAGCTCATTGAGGCTGCACCTCGCAGCTGGGGCCTACCGCCTGCACCATCAAACCACAGGAGCAAACTGCCCAGCAGGACACACAACAAAGTGCCCCTCCACCTGCCACACCGAGCAGCCTCCAAAGCAGCCTCACCAGTTCATGGAGCCGTACAGGCCGTCAGTGAGGAAGTAGTCAAACAGCTGCTCGCCGCTGTCGTCGGCGGTGCGGGCGCGCCAGCCGTTGATGAAGCAGGCGTAGGTGGCAAAGGCCTCGGCAAAGTAGCGGCCGGGCTCGGCGATGATGCGCAGCTTGCCTGCGGCAGGGCAAGGGTGGAAGCAAGGCAAGGTGAGGTGCAGTGAGCAGGAAGCAGGCATAGCAGACAAGCGCCCAGCAAGTGATCGCGCCACAGCAGAGCTCTGCAAGTGCTCAATTCATGTTCACGGCTGCCACAGAGGGCTGCTCTCCAGACCAGCAATGCACTGCGCAGAAAAGCCCAAGAAGGCACTCCCATAATGCACACGCACCCTCGGGGTCGGGGAAGTGCTCGTCCAGAGCGGCGTTGATGGCGGCAGGCACGCCGCCCAGGTCCACGGAGCCAGAGGCGTCAAAGGAGCCGCCGCAGAAGCCGCCGCCCAGGTCCAGGGTGTCCATCTCAAAGCCCAGGGACAGGCCCAGGTCGAAGACGCGGCGCGCCGACTCAATGGCAGCTGTGAAGGCGAGCGGGTTCTTGGCGCCGGAGCCCACGTGGAAGGACACGCCGCGCACAGCCAGGCCCAGGTCGCGCGCCGCCTCCAGCAGGCGGGGCACGCTGGACAGCTCGGCGCCGTACTGCAGGCGAGGAAGGGAGGGTGGGCCGCCAGACGTTCAGCAACTTGTTGAGAAGGCGTGTGCGGCGAGAGCCAGGGCAGCAGGGTGGGGAGCACAGTAAATGCTGGATTTAGGGGAGTTGGGCGCTCTGCTGAGGCAAGCATTGTGCAGCAATGCACGCGCAGCTGTACAGATGGAGCAGCCCCTGCATGGCAGCTTGAAGCCACACTCCCCACCTTGTTGCCCAGCTGGCAGCGGGCGGCCGGGTCGTCGGCGCGGATGCGCAGCAGCAGGCCGCTGATGGGGTGGAACTGGGCCATCTGTAGTGCGGAAATGGGTGGGGTAGAGCAAGGATGTGAGCTGGCATGACTTGACCCCTGGCTGGAATTGCACCTGCAGCTCTGCCACCAAGCTGCCGCCCTCCTGCTCCAGCACACAGCCCCGCACCTTCTGCAGCTCGCTCTCGGTGTCAAAGGTGGTGAGGTTCACGCCGTGGGTGGCAGACCAGCGGATCTGCTTGGGCGGCTTGCAGGGGTGCGCGTACACAATGCGGTCGGGGGACACGCCCAGCGCCATCACCTGCGCAGGGATGTGGGAAGTGCAAGCAGGTGAGCAGGGATATTGAGGAGCTGGGGCACATGGGTACAGTTACATGCGCAGATTACATCAAATTGCTGCACCATCCTCAGCTCTCAGCCCATTATCCAGCCCGCCCACTTGCAGCCCGCCCACTCGCAGCAGCAGCGCCCCGCACCTGCGAGATCTCGGCCTCGGAGGCGCAGTCGAAGCCGGCGCCCATGGCGGCCAGCACCGACAGCAGGCCCTCGTCGGGGTTGCACTTGACGGCGTAGCAGGGGTGCACGCGGGGCATGAGGCGGCCCCAGGCGCGGTACAGGCGCTCCACCATGGCCAGGTTGTAGCTGCAGGGCAGAATAGGGCAGAGGGGGTAGCGGCTGGGTGGGCAGAGGCCTGTACTGGACAGCTACTGGATGGCATGTGGCACGCCTGCACCTGCTTGCCTCAGCTGAGCAGCCAGGACAGCACTCATGCCAAAGCTTCCAAGCCAGCACAACTGCAGATTATTCACAAGCTGCCTGCAGCACAGCTTGGCGCAGAAAATCTCTCAACCAATGTAACTGCCCCCTCACTCACACATAGAAGTTGTCCTCGGTCTGCTCGGCGGCGATGGTCTTGCGCACGTAGTCCTCCACAGCGGAGGCGGAGGGCGGCAGGAAGGTGGTGCCGCGCGCCTCCAGGGCCACCAGCAGCTCGGGGCCCAGCGCCGACTGGGGTGATCGCAGCGGGGGCAGGGCGGGGCACGCGGGTCAGGCAGGGCCGGCAGTGAGGGGTCCTGGGCAGTGAGCAAGCGCCACGGCAGCCTGCGAGGGAGAAGGGAAACAAGGGCAGTACAGGAGCAGCAGCTGGAGGTGCGATGGAGTGATTGCTGCCGGCTGCGGCAAGGATCCTGTACATGCGCCATCAGCAGCAGCAGCAGCCGCTCACCCGCACGGCGGGAGGGGGCTCGGAGCAGATCAGCTTGCGGAACTTGGGCGCCGGCACATCGTCGGCGCCATCATCCACGCTCTCGTTGTCCGACGCAGCAGCAGGGGCCTCAGCCGCCAGCGCCTCGGCGGCATCAGCACCCGTGTCGGCGGCCGGGGCGCCGCTGGTGCCCGCGCCGCCGCCGGGCAGGACCACCATGTCCACGCAGTCCAGGTTGGAGCCGCCCGAGATGGTGGGCATGCTCTCAGCCACGCAGGCATCAGCCGGGGGGCAGGCCAGGGGCGCGTCGGCGGCCCTGCGGGGCAGATTCACGCGCGATACGGGGAACGGTGGGCGGCTGCGCGGCGGGTGGGCGAGCGCTGGCGCGGTGCAGCCAGCTGCGTGGGCCGGGCGGCCCGCCGGGCGGCGGATCACGGCCCCCAGGGCCCGGGCCGCGTGCCTGGCTGGCCAACGCGGCTGGCGGGCGCGTGGAAGGAGCCCATGCAAGTGCGTTTGGGCGGCCGGCGGCTGCTGGGCGGCCTCCCCCGCCCGCCCCCGATCCCAGCCGTGGCCACAAAGGCATGGGTGTGGGCGGGGGCGGCGGGCTGTGGGTGCGGGCCGCGCCGCGGCAGGCGGCGTGCCAGCCGAGTGCAGTTGACTGGGCTCCATCGAGCGCTGCGGCGCCTCCCCGGGGCGGTCACCCCCCTCACCTGTCCTCCAGGGCCATGCCGGCGAAACTGGTGGTGTCCATAGGCGGTGGCGGCGGGGCTGCGGACTCGCTCGCGCGCGTGAGGCTGCCGCCTCGTGTGCCACGGGGGGCCAGAGGGTGGGGGAGGGATGGGAAGGTGCCAGAGATTGGTGGCGGGCGGGCAGGAGGCGGCCTGTGAGATGCCGGGTCGTGCTGAGCCTGGCGCCTGCCACGGTCGATTTCCTCGCGCGCCCAGTGAGCCGCCAGGCGCGCCACCCACCTTGTCACCGCTTTCTTGGGGGTGCACTAGCCCGTGGCAGCGGTCTCAGGGGGCGCGGTCGCCCCCCGGGCAAACTTTCAAGCCATGCGCCCACACCCTTGCCTTGCCCACGCGGGTGCGCGCGGCGGGGGGCTGTGGGAGCCCAGGGCCAGGTCGAGGGGGTGGCGGCGCCCCGCGCAAGCGCCTGCAAGCCGCCGCACGACGGTGGGTGGGCGGCAGGCGGCAGGCTGGACGCGAGCGGCGGCAGCAGCAGGGACGATCAAACACACTCAACGGGCCCGGTTGTCTGGCTGGGGTATCATGGTGATCTGAACCAGAAAGTGGCACGACATAGCAGTTTTGCTTCAAAATGTGGGCGAATCTCTCCGCACGGGTCGCTGGTTCAATTCAGGCCGCTGGAGTCACACGGTGTGCCCCGCAGCTTGGCGGTGCTTGGGGGCTGTGGCTGGTCACTGCCGTGGCGCATGCGTCATTCCACAGCTGCCTGCTCCTGCGTTGTGCTCCTTGAGGGATGCTAGGAGCTCAGCGCGTGAGCATGGCCATTGCTTTGTACTGTGCAACACTGGCGCCGCTGCCCAAGCTCGTGCCCCGCAACCGCAACATAACGATGGCCATCTCCAGCACTGTGCAGCTAGTCAGTCAGCCTCAGGTGACACCAGAAGGGAGGGCAGTGTGGCATCGGAGCAGGTGCAATCCTGCAATTAGTGCTGAGGAATGTGTGCCCCTGCGCTCACGCAGCGAGCGGCGACGCCAGCGGTGGCCCATGCTGTCCAACACGGGCAACACTGCCACTGAGCTGCCTGCGCAATTTGGCGTAATCCATCCAACAGCAACCCCATCCGAGCACAAAAGGCCGTCCTCCAAGCCCCGGTTCGCCGGCCGCTCGTCTTTGCCGCTTCCCTGCGCCCTCCCCGTCGAGCGGGCCTGGCTGCAGGTGCGCCAATTGGCTCCGATCGCCAGTTCCAGGCCCGATCGGCCGCCGCCACGCTTGCTCACTGCTGCTGGCCACCGCCGCCGGTTCCCCCGCCGCCGACGACACTGGTGGTGCCCGCACCGACATTGCTCATCTTGTTGTTGACTGGGCCGCTTGCGCTCCAGCTTGCATCGCTTGATAGACTGTGATGTTGCTGAATCCACACACCCCGCCTTGCTCCTGCTCTCACGCCAGGCATGCCGACACTGGCGGATGCCGCCGCCGCCATTGTGCGGCAGCGCTATGCCAGGTGTGGTTGCACTGGTTGGGCTGGTACCTCCGCATGGCAGCCAGCGAGCTTTGAAAAATGCTAGAGAAGCCGCCTAAGGCACCACAGGCTACCCATTGCCCAATCCTCCCTGATCGCTTGCTCTCCCCCAACCCCCATGCAGCCTGCGGCCATTCTACAGCAACTTGCTGGACGACTTGGGTGCTACGGACACATTCATTGTGGATGGCGATGCGCTGCTGCTGGAGCTGCTGGGCAGCGAGCGGCTGGACTGGTCGCACGGCGGCCAATTCCTGCAGCTGCGTGCCCAGCTGGAGCAATTTGTGGCGGGGGTGCAGGCCTCCAACGGCGCCGGCCTGCGCTGGTGGGTCACCTGGTTCGACTGCAACCGCGGGCTGCTGGCAGGTGGCGCTGCGCACGCTGCGCACGAGCTGGGCGCGGCGTGCCTGTCGGCGCTGGGCGTGCCCGCGCTGCGCTTCCCCTCCTGGTGGTCCCAGGAGTGGCACGAGTGGCTTGCAGAGGCACGCCCCGCCATGCTGCTGCTGTCCGACATGCCGCAGCGGGGCGGGGCCGGCAGCCGTGCTGACGCAGCCGATGTTGCGCCGCAGTCCATAGATGCGACGGCAGCAGCCGCAGCACCAGCTGGCGCGGCGGCAGATGCAGCAGCTGAGCAGCGCCACCTGCACCTGCAGGCCTACATTGTGGGCGCCCAGGCAGCTGGCCTGCAGTGCGCCTTCCTCAGCGAGCTGCGCTTCACAGCTGAGGGGCGCATGTATGCCTTCCGCACTGGCTGGCGCGCTGCCCCTGGCGCAGCGGGGCGCGCGCCAGGTGCCGATGCGGGGGCAGCCGAGGCACAGTCAGTGGGTGCTGACTTTGCTGCCCGGGCCCAGCCGCCCAAGCTCAGCCTCAACATGGATGCTCTGCTGGAGCTGGCTGCCAGCCACGCAGCGCCAGGTGGGCCTGTTGCGGTGCGACTGACATGCTGTGCTGTGCTGTGCTATGCTGCGCTGTGCCGGCCGTGAAATGTGACAAGGAGGCCTGCACTGCTGTCCTGCTGCGATGCATGCAATACCAAGCCCCACCCTCAACTCCTCCGGCAACATCCGCAGGCCACGGCCGAGCGGCGCTGGGCGCTGCCTGCTGCGGAGCGGCGGCGGCACTGGCTGCCTCCACATCGCCAGCTGCAGCGCGCCAGCTGTTTGTGGAGGCCTGGTGCCTGCATGAGCTGCTGCTGCGCCGCCTCAGCCTGGCCGAGCGGGCGAGGCAGCTGCCGCCCAGCCCGCCCGCCGCGGCTGTGGGCGCCGGCGGCTTGACCTGGCCGAAGCGAGGCCTGACGGCCTGCCTTGAGGCCTTCCATAGCACAGCTGCGGCGCTGCTCAGCGGCTCTGAAGGAAGCAGCGGCGGCGGCAGCAGCGGCGCCGGCGGCGAAAGCGCGAGTGCAGCGGCGGAGCTGGCCGCCTGCCCCTCCATGGCAGACTGGCTGGATGGCCGGCTGCTGCACATCATTGCGCTTGCGCTGTGGCAGGGTCGGCAGGTGGCAGCACTGCCTGCTGAGGAGCAAGCGCAGTTGGCGGCGCTGAGGCAGGCTGTGCAGCAGGCGGTGGCAGCTTGCAGCGGCAGCATCGCAGAGCCAGCCTGGATGAGCATGAGTGTGCCTGGACCCCAGCTCTCTAGAGTGCCCGCTGCACCGCCCTCAGCACCCCTGCCTGCTCAGCCGCCACCCAATGCAGCAGCGGATCCAGCGCCGCAGCAGGAGCAGGCGCAGCCGCTGCACAGCAACGCGCTGGTGGCGGCAATCTGCAAGGGTGGCAGCGGGCCCAGCGCACTTCTGCCAAGGGCTGCGGGCAGCATCAGTGCTGGGTCGACCCCTTATGCAGCCGACTACCACTGGCACTCAGGTAACTGCCCTGTCGTTGCAAGTTTGCTGCTTGTTTTGGGCATGCGTACCAGTGTGCAGGCCAGATGTGGTTGAATTGCCAAGCACTGCTGCTTCTATCATTCTAAGCCTCACAATGGCATGCCGTGATTTTTGCCTGTCATGTTGGAGCCCACGTTTTTTCAGGCCTGCTGTGCCACTTCCCCTGCAGGCAAGCCGATTGATGCCGCTCAGCTGGAGGCAGCGGAGAAGCCGTCTGATGTGGCGCCTGCTGACCTGGCTCGCCTCAGCCTGGAGGAGATGGCTGCCTCAGAGTCGCTGCCGCTGTTCGTAAGGTGATATCCTGGATGCCCTGCTTGGGTTGACTTGCAGTGTGGAAGGAATACTGTGCAGATGAGCGCAAGGGGGTGAGCGCGCATGCTTGCATGTGGCGGCGCCAGCCTGCTCTGCCTCTTGCTGGTCTGGTGTGGGAAGGAAGGCATTCCCAAGGCACTTGTCGAGGTCCATCCTCAAACTGCAAGCACTGTGAACAACAGCAGCACTGCCCCGCCTCCCCGCCCGCCTTCCAACACAGGCGCAAGGCCGCCGAAGCCTTGCGGCAGATCGAGGTGCTCACCAAGGCGGGCTTGCACGGCAATGCACGCGACCAGGAGCGAGGCGCCAAGGAGTACATTCTGAAGAAGGCTAAGGACACCGGGCGGGCGTGGCAGATGTTTTACCGCCACCAGGAGCAGTGAGTGGGCTGGGGGAAGGGCTGATGGAAGAGATTGAAGGGCTGAAGAGTGCTGTTTGCAATCAATTCGCAAGGTGTGCAGCCGTATTCATTATTTGAGGCTACTGGTCTTTCTGCTCCACGTCTGCAGGTATGCCAAGAGCCTGGATGCAACCAAGTTCAGCCGACCACCAGCCCGCACCGGCGGCGGGCGGGGAACCCAGCATGGTGGTGGCCGGGCAGCTGGCCGTGGCCGCGGTGGCGGCAGCGGGAGCGGCGGCGCCCGTGGCAAGGCTCAGGCTGGGCTCAGCAAGGCAGAGCAGATTCGGCTGGAAAACGCTGAGCGGCGGGCGGCCAAGGGCGGCGGCAGCGCCAGCGAGCAGTGGGCTGTGGTCCGCAAGCGGCTTGAGGCAGCAACAGTCAAGGCGGGGTGGAGCAGGGAGGTGGCGGGCGAGGCTGCTGCTGTGCTGTCCAGCCTGGCTGCCAAGTCAGCAGCGGTGTATCTGGAAGCTGCCACCTGGCGGGTGGCCCAGCTGAGCCAGGCTTGGGAGGGCGCAACCCGGCCGCCGCGTGGCACCGGCAGCCTGCTGAGCAATGTGGTCAGCGACAGCAGCACAGGTGCAGTGCCTGCGCTGCAGGAGGGCAGCCACCCAGCCACAGCACTCGCCGTAGACCTCTGGGCAGCAGTTGCAGACATCCTGCAGCGTGGCCTGCTGCAGCCGGGCAGCGGGGCGCCAGAGGAAGCTCGGCTGGAGGCGGCAGCTGCCTGCCGCAGGGCGCTGAAGCTGCTGGGCCTTGCAGCCAGTGCCGAGCATGTGGCTGCCGTGGCATCCGCCGCAGAGGGCAGCGGCAAGGACTCCGGCAGCAAGGGCAAGCGCAGCAGCAGCAGCAGCAGCAAGAGCAGCAGCAAGGCTGGTGGCGGCAGCAGCAAGGTGGACAGCCGCAGCGCAGCAGCTGAGGTGGGGCTGGGCCTTAGCGATGCTCGCTTCCAGTTGCATCACTGCGGGCCACTGCTGCCGCACGAAGCGCCTCCTGAGCGGGACGCTCGTGTGCAGTCCTTCAATCCTGACCCCTGGCAGCGCCAGGTGGGTGGTGCATGCAGGCGGGCATGGGAATGCAGGGGCGATGATGCCGCGAGCAGCTGCTGCTGCTGCTGCTGCTGCCCAGGCGCTGCGAAACAGCGGCGGCATCGGATTCAGCTTCGCTCGTCTGCCCGGCCGCCCTGCCATGGTTGGCGACCGTCCCACCTGCCACCTTGCTTCACCCACTGTGCTGCCTTCAACCTATGCAGGTGCTGGACGCTGTAGACGCTGGGGCATCTGCGCTGGTCGTGGCGCCCACATCCTCCGGCAAGACGTTCATTAGCAAGTGAGGGCCCTGCTGGTTGTGTGGCGTGAGGGCGGCTTGTTGGCAGGTTGACAGAAACCTAACCTGCACGGCAGGCTCAGCTGCCATGACCTGAGGAATCACACGCTGTGTATGCTCTGTTGCCTGTCGCCCGCCATCGCCCATTGCTGCTGCTGCTGCCCTTACCCAATTGCTCTGCAGCTACACCATTTCAAGTGTGGTGCAGCGGGCAGAGGACCAGGATGGAGTGGTGGTGTTTGTGGCGGTAAGTAGAGACGTGTCCACACCACCCTGCGCCCCGTGGCAGTGCCTGCTCGCCAGGCTGTGGCAGCCTTCTCTCACTTGCCAACCACCACTGACCAGTGCAGCTGCCTGCCTCACTCCGCAGCCAACCAAGGCGCTGGTGAACCAAGTGCTGGCCCAGGTCTATAAGAATTTCGAGGATGCGGGCGTGAGCGCAGGCGTGTTCACCAGCGATTACCGGTGCGCACTCCGGGCGCAGCGTTATGCTGCCAAGTTGAACAGTGGCTGCTGCTGCCGCCTCCCTGCAGCCCGCCAAACGCGCGTTGTTGTTGCACATGTGGGCGGCCCAATTGCCATTTGCCGCCTCAAACACCGCTCCAACCCACGCACCGCAACCCAGGCGCAACACCGAGAACTGCCGCATCCTTGTGACGGTGCCGGCATGCCTGGAGATCCTGCTGTTCAGCCCCACCACCCAGGCCTGGGTGCGCGGCATCCGCTACGCAATCCTGGACGAGGTGAGCGCCGGATGGATTGACTTTAGAAAGGCGTCCGACTCTTCTCTCTGCACATTTTGTGGGTCCGCTGATAGGCATGTGAAATCGCAACTGCTGGGTCTCCCGTTCGGCCGCCGTGGCCGGCTTGGGATGCTGCTCATCAGCAACAGCAGCGCTTGCAAAAACACAGTCGTGGTCTAGTCTAGACTAACAGATTAGCGCCAGCCCAACTTCATGAGAGAATGAAAGCTCACTCATGAATGGTTAAAGGCATGCACCCGGCCCCGACCCAGGAGGGAGGACACGGGGACAGTCGTGGTACCGCTGAGTAGCCCTCACCCCGGTGCCTGCGCAGGTGCACTGCCTGAACGAGGTGCACCTGGGGGAGGGCGGCGCCCGGGATGGCGCAGGTGAGCCCAGAACCTCTGCTTATGCATGCGTACTGGGCACGGCATGCGTGGTTGATGCGCCAGTCACTGCTGCTGCCCATCTGCGCTTGGCGACAGCTGCACAGCCCCTGGGATATCAAGTGCTTGGCGAGCTCGACCCAATCATTGCTGGCTAACTTTTGTCTCCTTCCGCTCTTTGCAGGCTCCACTTGGGAGCACATCCTCCTGCTGCTGCGCTGCCCCTTCCTGGCGCTGTCGGCAACCATCGGTGCGAGGGGCGGGGTTGGGAGGCAAGCAACAGTGGTCGGCGGCATGCAGATGAGCTGCCTTGCCCCCTCTTGCTGGCTGTACTTCAAGCCACCCTACATTCCCTCCCACCCTGCTCCCCTTTGCCCACTGCGCGCTGTGCAGGCAACCCTGAGGAGTTCAGGGGCTGGCTGGCCGGCGTGAAGCGCCTGCAAGAGGAGCAGGACGCTGCCGCTGGGCGGGCGCCTGAGTGGGGTGGGCCAGGTCATTACGAAGTGCGCCTGATCCAGCACTACACTCGCCACTCCGACCTGCGCCTGCACACCTACCAGCCTCGCTGCGTGGATGACGAGGGCGGTGACAGCTGGCGCCTGCTGCCCACGCTTCGCATCGCCAGCACGGAAGGCCGGGAGGGCCGGCTGCAGCGCCGCACCGGGGGCGGCGGCCAGAGCAGCAGCGCAGGCAACGGAGGCAGCGGCGGCGGCAGTGGTGCGCCCTGGCTCTGGACGATGGCAGTAGCCCCCACGGCGAGGTTCGGCGCCTGAACCCCTTGGCAGTTCTGAAGGTGGAAGATCTGATGCAGGTGGGCGGCTTCCAAGCAGGTTGGAAATTTTTGATGTGGGCTGCTCTTGCCTGACGTGCAAGCTTCTACATTGCGCAACCAGTGAAATCACCTGATGGACATGGTACGGAACAATCGCCCCCTGCCTGCCAAGCGCAGGGCGCCTTCCCACCTTAGCTGGCACTGGAGCCTGCCGACGTGGAGCAGCTGTACGATGGGCTGGTGGCAGCTGCCTCTGCTGCCCAGGGCTCAGCGTGGCATGCGCAGGTGGATGCACATTGGCGGCAGCTGTGCCTGCTCTCAGTTTGAGTTCACCGCCCTGCCCCGAATGTCTGGTTAGCATCACCCGCACCCGACCAGTAAGCTTGCCATCCCCTGTGCTGCACAGGCCACCGAGCGGCTGGCGCCGCTGGCACCCGAGTGCTTCTTTGGGGCTGCCGGTGGCAACAGCAGCAGCGATCCATTCATCTCCCGCCAGCAGGTGGGCAGGAGCAGTGCAGGGCAAGTGGGGGCGGCCAGCAGGATGTTTGGATGGTGCCTTTGCTCTGCTTTGCAACCGCTTATGCGCAGCATGTTGTCCCTGTGAGGCGTGGAGCGGAGCGCCTGACTCAGCTCCTTTCTTTGCTCCACTGGCCTGACCAGGTGCGGCGCTATGAAGCCGAGCTGAAGTCGCTCCTGCTGGCCTGGGCGACCAGCCACGAGGCCGAGGGCCGTGCAGCAGCAGCAGCCACGCTGGCGGCCATTCAAGCCGCGCAGTACCAGCCGCTTCCGGAGCACGATTCCACTTTGAGGGTGGGCGGCGCTGCACAGCGTGGTACTGTGGGGAGGCTGGAGGGCCTGCGAGTGTGCTTGGAGGGCATGTCGGGCACATGGGGTAATTGTCATCTGGCAACCACTCCCCTGCCTTGCACATCATGCCGCACGTGTTCCCACCTTCTACAATATCCCCCTACATGACCCAACACTGTGCAGAACGGCCGCGCCATGGTGGGCCTGGTGCTGGACCTGCTGCGCCGCGGCCTGCTGCCCGCGATCGCCTTCTCCTTTGAGCGCCGCGTGTGCCACCGCCTGGCGCAGGCGATGGTGGAATATCTGGAGGTGGGTGAGCGGCGGTTGGATGGGTTGGTGTGTTTAATTCGTAGCAAAACGAGACATAAAGTGCGCTTACGTGGGCTCGCATGTGCGGCAGCTTCGCAACTCGCACGGCTTCTCCTGATTGTGTGAGACACCCTCCAATCCTGCAATGCCTGCCCAGGTGTGCGAGGAGGAGGACAGGCAGGTGAACGCCGAGGCCTATGCGGCCGCCCAGCGGGCGGCAGAGGAGGCAGCCAAACGGGCCAAGGCTGCCCGCGACCGCAAGCCAGACCGGCGGCGGGGCGGCGGCGATGAGCCGGGAGAGGAGGAGCCACTGGCAGCTGGGGGCTGGGATGCAGAGGGCGTGCTGCCCGAGTTCAGCCTGGCAGGTGGGGCCTGTTAAGCGTCTGGACAGGGCTGATGTGTTGCAGTTGATGTGTAGAGGCCGAGGGTGGCTTGCGCATCGGGCTGCCCTGCCGTCTTTCTTTCCTGCCGTTGCTGCCGTTCTGGTTGGGGAAGCTTGCTTGTTGTGCTTTAAGCTAAGATTCACACGGCCCTCCCGTTCACAGGCAAGCCCAAGGTGCTGGCCAGCGATGAGGTGCACCGCCTGATCACAGATGCTGCCGCAGCAGGTTCGTGCTGCTGATCGCTTGCCTTGGCACCAGGTGGCTGCTCAACCAGGTATTGTTGCCGAAGCGGCTGACGCGAGGGTGCATAGCGTGCCTCCCTGCACGAGGCAAGCTGACGGGAAGCTATAGGCCGACAGCGGTGCTCAAGTCTCTGCTGCCACACCTGCCGCAGGCGGGCTGGACATTCAGGACGACCCACTGGTGCGCGGCCTGCGGCGAGGCATTGGCATCCACCACGGAGGTGAGCCCGCTGTCTGCTGTATCATACATGATTTACGCAGCGCGCCCGCAATGTTTGAAGGGGGGCTGCCAGCTGGTGCATAGCAAGTGGCCAGCGGGGGCCAACTGACTCGTGTGGCAGCAGGTCGTTATGCTTTGAGACTGCCCCATGCAAACCATCTGCCCCTGCAGGCCTGCCCAAGGTGTACCGTCAAGTGGTGGAGATCCTGTTCCGCGCGGGGCACCTGCGGGTGGGCACCATGCACCGCATGCATCCTGCTGACTCAGTGTGGCAGCTTGTGGCAGTCACGGCAGGGGCACGTGCCGCCGCAGCGGCCCACGCCCTGCTGCACAGTTTACGGCGCACCGAGCATCGCCCCAAGCGTTGCTCAATTTACATGCATCACGCATGGGCAGCAGTCCGTCCTGCTGATCCTGCCTGGCTTTCTCTTGCAGGTCGTCTTTGCCACCGGCACGCTGGCCTTCGGCATCCACATGTGGGTAGCAGCAGATTAGCAGCGAGAACTAGCAAGGCTGCGGAGCGCGCATTTGCACGCTAGGGACTTGCCGCCTGCCGGCCTGCTGCCTCACCGCCCCTCCTGCTGCCCCATGCCCACTACTAGTTAGTAACCCGCCCCTCCACCTCATGCCAATGCAGGCCGTGCCGCACCGTGGTGTTTGCTGGGGACCACCTGTTCCTCAATGCCCTGCAGTTCCGCCAGGCAAGACGGGTCCTGATTGGTAGCAGGCTAGCCTACTGCTTTTGGTGTGACGGCCTGCATGCTTGCTGTCAATGTCCGACCCAGCTGCCCAGCGCTGCTCAGCTGTTGGCATCCTGTTGCACTCATTTGCAGATGATGGGTCGTGCGGGGCGGCGCGGCTTCGATCCCCTGGGAAACGTGGTGTTCTTTGGCGTGGGGCCCCGCAAGATCCGCAACCTCATGGTGGGTGCTGCGGTTTACTCGAGCTGGAAAGCGAGGGGAGAGTCGCTCCGCATATAACGTGTGCAGCCGGCTGTCTGGACTGCCACAGATCTGACGCATGCCGTGTGCGGACCAGCTTGCAGAATTGCCAGCATCGCCTTGCACCCACCCGCCTGTGTCCCCATGCCCTGCAGATCTCGCCCGTGCCCCGCCTGCGCGGCCACTTCCCGCTCAACATCACCATCTGCCTGCGTGCCCTGGCCCTGCACCACATTGTCGCCTCCCCGGGCGGCAAAGCCGCCGCCAGCAGCCTGGTGGGCCGGCAGCGCGCTCGAGGCAGCGCTGCAGGCAGCTCAAAAGAGGCAGCAGAGCTGGTGTGTGACACGCTGGCAGCGCTCTTCCAACGGCCCTTCTACGCAGAGGGCCGCCAGGGCCTGCTGCAGCAGGTGCAGCACCTGTTTGGATTCGCGGCCGAGTTCCTGGCGCGGGCGGGCGCCATTGGGCAGCAGGGCGAGCCCATCGGTGCGCCGCTCTGACCTGGGCTGGCTGCTCGTGCCGGCATGGCTTGCACCTGCCGTTGCTTTAGGTGCATCTCAACCTACGCCTGCTAAGTGTCAGAAGGGCATATGCTCACAGATGTGTGCTTCAACCAGCCGCATGCCGCTCCTCCTGCCCCATTATGGCCATTGCAGGGCTGGCGGGCATGCTGTGCCACCTGCACTGGACCGACCCCGCAAACCTGGCGCTGGCCAGCCTGCTCAACAGCGGCGTGCTGGACGACGTCTGCAAGTGAGCTATAATCTCCCTCGTGCAGGCTTGTGACGCTTGCATCGATACCGCTGAGCTAACGGGAAGGGTGCAGCCACTGCAATGCATATGCAACGCGTCTCTTGTGAATAGGCAGCTGCAGCCTCCAAGCTTAGCTCTTGAGAACACGGTCTTTACAACCTCCCCACCACCACCCGCAGGGGCGCGCATGAGGACATGTCCGCAGACGCCTTTGAGCCGATTGCCGAGCAGCTGCTGGTGCTGTTCTCCCACCTCTTCATGTGCGTGCCGCTGCACCGCGCCGTGCTGGCCCAGCCGGAGCGCTTCGCTGACTCGCCCTCCAAGGTGCGAACTTCGGGCAGCAAGGTGTATTGGGAGGCGGCTGCAGTCATTCGTTGGCACAGAGTCTGCAGCGCTGGGCTGTGTCTGTTGCTAATGGCATGCACACGAGTTTTGGGTGCGCAGCAGTGCGGCTAGCAACTGCAGCTCTAATGCTCGTTCAAGCTCAGCTGCCGATTACTGTTGCCCGCCTCTGCCCGCAGGTGGTGCTGGAGCGGCTGAGCCCCGCAGCGCAGGCAGCCCTGGACCGGCACAACAGCGGGGCGCTCAGCCAGCTGGTGGCCTATGTCGAGCGATACGTGGCAGGGCTGGGCCCTGATGGTGGTGCAGCAGCTCGGGCTGCAGAGGCGCTGCCGCTTTCGGGCCTACAGTTGCCAGCCTGGGCGGGTGGTGCAGAGGGCGCAGGTGAGGACTGCGATGCAGGATTCTGCCTTGGGTGTGCTCTGCTTTAGTGGGTAGGTTGCTTGGCAGCAGCGCCTTCGCAGGGAGGCAGGTGGCTCGGCCACATGTGAGGCTTGCTGCCTGCGCAAGCTGAGCACAGCATCTATGCACCCTGCCCACCTGGCACTGTCCATACAACCCGCAGGCGCATCTGCCACCGCCTCGCCCGCCCTGCTGGCCCTGCTGGCATCTGCCCCCCGTGTGGATGCCACCGTGTGCTCGCCCTACGCTGCGCTGTCGGGCTGTGGGGACGACTTCTCTTCCATGGATGATCTGGTGCGAGGGCTGCGCCTCACTGATGTGTCAAGGAAACTGAAATGCCTTGGCCGGCAGGGGTCAGCAAGTGATTGGTTGCGTGAGCCAGGCTGCAGGGGTCGACAGCTAGCTCATCTTCAGCTCATACATCATACATTTGAGTCAAGCCGTTGCTATGTGCGTTGCAAGTGCAGGTGCGCAGCGTGCGGGCCGGCGTGCTGCTGGACATTGCCAGTGCTCCCACCATCGGCATGGCCGACAGGCATGGCCAGGTGAGCAGGAATGGCTGGCTGGGCTGCATTATGGCGTGCAAGGAGCATGTCCTGAAGAGCCGCTGGAGTCCGCACAGTGCATTCCCGCTGCCATGCGCTGGCGTCAACTTCATCAGTTCGCTGCCCTTCTGTCACTTCGCTTCCCTATCCTGATGAACAACAGGATGTGCCGCTGAACCGCTTTGCGCTGGACTACTACAAGCACGGCCAGAAGGCCGCGCTGGTGGCTGCCAACGGCCTGCGCGAGGGGGATGCCTGGCAGGTGGGCAGGCTTAACGACCCCCGCTGTGCGCTGTATGGGCGTGGCACCTGTGTGCATGAGACCCAGCGCACGCGTTGCCACACCCCTCCTGCACCTTGCATTGACCTGAACAGCGCTTTGCCGGGCACTTGTCAGCGCTGTACTCGCTGTGCACGGCGTGTGCTGCCAACTCCTGCGCCTCTGCCTGTGCATCCCTCATCGCAGATGCTGCGCTCCTTTTCGGACATCCTGCGCGTGGTGGCGGTGTCTCTTGCCCGCCTGCTGCCGCCCACCGCCTCGGGCACAGATGCCAAGGGCGCTTCAGGCGAGGAAGTGTTCAACCCGGTGGCCTACAGCATCGACCGCCTGGCACGGGACTTTGCAACCAAGTTCCGCCACTTCAACGACGCGCTGGGCCCGCGCGGCGGCTACTGAACCCTGAGTGCTGCGTAAACATGTGGCGTCAGTTTTGCATGTGGTGGTGCCTCGCTCGGTGTCCCATAGTGTAATTCCGCTGTCCTGCCTGTCCATCGTTGTTTTTGTGCAAATTGGACATGACATACATGTGGCTAGGCGGCAGCGCACGTGGCCGAGGTTGGGTCACGGGCTGCGGATGATAACAGACTTTGTAGGAGTGGCGGCGCAGCATATGGTCTTGCACTGCAATCTGATGACCGTGTGAATGGGCCCATGCTCGAGGCTGCGGTCAAATTGTGCTTCCCTTGCCGCCACCGCCCGCCGGGCCGCCATGCCGCCTAGGCCGCTGCCAAAGCACGCCCTTCACGTCCTCTGAGCACACCTGCCTGCATGTGCGGAGTCCAGTAAACTATCTGCAAGCGCAACGTGCACAATTCTCTGCTCCACCGCCAAAGCCTAGACTCAGTGGCGCACCGGCTGCACGCAGCGCGCTGCCGCAGCCTTACTACGTGCCGGCAGACCTCCGATGGCGTGATCGCAGCACCATCGCGCCAGTCAGTGCCCTCTGCAGCGCACGGAACGATGGCGGGGCCGCTGCGGAACGCAGACGTGGACCGGCTCGTCCTGCAGTACCTGCGCAAGCGCAAGTGAGCGAGTTGGGACGCCCCGATCGGGCGGGCGGCCCAGTCCTGCCGCCGCCGCCGCCTGCCGCTGCTGCCGCCGCCTGCCTCTGCAAAGCTCACTCCTCAGGCCTTGCCTGGTTGCTCCCTTGCAGTTTTATGGAGGCAGAAAAGGTGCTGGAGCTGGAGATGAAGGAGTCGGCGCCCACGGGGGAAGTGATTGCGCAGCAGTGGCTGGGCGGCCGCGGCGGCGAAGGCGTGGAGGAGGGCCTGCTCTTTGCCACGGCCGGGGAGGGGGACCCTGCGGAGCTAGTGCAGGTGAGGTGTGGCGGGCTTGTTTTTAATGTGCGCTCTTGTTGTGCTACAATAAACGCTGCAGCATGTTCCCATGACCAGCATGGATGCTCTGCGTCTGCACCGTGCTACTGCACCGCAAGCCCACTTCTCCGGCCGATGCGTTTGCTACCTGCAGGCGTTTGATCGCTTTGCGGCATGGGTGGACAACTCGCTTGACCTGTACAAGGTAAGTTGCCTTGTCTCGCAGTTCAGCTGCTGCTGCTGCTGTGCTTGCATCTGTGTAAGCTGCTGCACGGGGTGACGCTGGGAGCCTTCTTGTTGCTGTTGCGTCCCAGCTGACCGCTGCCGCTCCAGCTTTGATGCTGTTGCTGTGCTTGTCTGCGCGCGTCCAAGGCATTGCTGCCAGCACGTGCCTTGCATTGCCCTTCACTTTTGTTTCAACGCCGCAAATCTGCACAAATTGTGCCTCACTCTCATGCCCTGCAGCCTGAGCTGGCGCGAGTGCTGTTCCCCACATTCGCCCACGCCTACCTCAACCTGGTGTCGATGGGGGCGCAGGCGGAAGCACAGGTGCGATACAGAGGGTGGCCTGGCTTGCTGCCGTCTCAGGCACCACTTGTCTGCTGGCTGGCTGGCACGCGCAGCATGGAGCTGCAGCGCGAATAGAGGCAACAGGGCCGTTATGTTGCTGGGCTGCACGTTGCCCGACATCCCAGCAGGCCCAGCACAAGCAGTCCACAGCCCATACTGTGAAGCTGTTTTGTTTTCATTCCCAAGGAGGTTGCACTGTGGTCGTGCATTGACCTGCAGACGCTCATGGCGGAGCACCGGCAGCGCTTCCTGGATGTGGCGGCAGGCGGCTCAACCAGCAGGGTGCAGGTGAGCCTGGGCACGGCAAGGGGCCATGCAGTTTGCTGGTGATGCACCCTCTGCTTATGCCTGCCAAGCAAGTTGTGCTGTTGGCGTTTGCGGATGACAGGTCAGCCTGTTCTTTGCGTCGTAAGGGGCAAGCGAGCAGGCATCAGCTCACAGGAGCCGACTGCCCATTTACGCCTGATTGATAAGCGGCCTTGTTGTTTTTCTCCGCAGGCCCTGACCGACCTAGCAGGCATCAGCTCCCAGGAGGCGATTGCAGCAAGCCGCACAGCCGCCGCGCTGCGCGGCCGGCGATTCGCCATCCGGCTGTGCCGGGCCAGCTATGAGCTGCTGGCACAACACTTGCAGGTGCGCACAGTTGTTTGTGTTGTGGGGTTTGTTGTAAATTGCATGCATGCAGGTAGGTTCAGTTGGTCGGGCTGTAGCATTGCGCCATGCCTGTACAGCAGGCATGCTACCTTACTGAGCAGTGAGGGAGCACTCTCTTCTGCCTGTCTGCAACCAAGTCTGCCTCAACCTTCAACCCACTCTGCAGCTGCCCAAGCAGCTGGTCATGCTGGGCGTTGTGAACGAGCACATCAAGTTTGAGGTGAGGCATTCTGCTGGGACCGGCAAAGCTGTTAGTGGTTGGTTTGGCCAGTGGAACTGGGCTGCTAGTCGGAACCAACCGTGACGCTCACACCGCCGCCTCCAGCGCCAGCTGCCATGAGCTCAATCGGTCAGCTTGGTACAGCAACAGACTGCACTGCACTGCCGTCCCCGCAGGTGCACGATGGCGCGCCCGCGACCCTTGCTGAGCTGGCGGAAGTTGAGGAGGACTTGACTGCGGGCGCCATGCAGGTGGGGCGCACTGCAGTGAGATGCCTTCTCCTGCCAGCAAACTGCCCTCTGACTTGCCTGCTGGCTGGCTGTGCAGCGGCGGCCATTCACAAGCGGCACTGTCCCTCTGCCTGCAGGCGGACGTGGTGACCATCAACCAGCGGCCGCTGGAGCTTCAGCTGCTGCAGGCACGCATTTGCCCTGCACGGCGTGCCTGGCAGCAAGCCGCGCTCTACTCGGCTGTAGGGAGGGCATGGGCAGGGGAACGGCTGGCACTGGGTGGATTGCTGGGCAGGGCCAATCCAGGACTCTGCATGCTCACCTGTGCTTTCTGTATCACGCTATTATGCCTGCTTCTTGCATGTGTGCTGTGCAGGGCAGCGTGGAGGACCGCTACGCGCAGCAGAAGGCCGAGGAGGCGGAGGATGAGGCCAACAAGAAGGCGCAGGTGGGTGTGCAGCTGAGCAGCCCTGATTTGCTTGCGTGAGGTCGCATGGCGGCATGGCTAGCACATGCACAGCGGTACGCTCATCTTATTCGTGGCTCAGCAAACTGTAAACGGCCGTTCATGTTCTGCATTATGCCGCAGGCGGAGGCTCTGACGAAGAAGCAGCGCATCGCTCTGCAGGTGACAGGCCAGGCAGAGGGTTGGTTGCAAGGAGTGGGAGGGTTCATGGCTGTAGACGTAGCGAGCTTGTAGGCGGGCTGATTGGGTGGGCATGCCTTCATGCTGCATGCCTTCGTGTCCGTCTGTGTTGCCCCCGCAGAAAGCGGCGGCGGAGGCGAAGAGCAAGCGGGAGAACATTGGTCTGGACCGCATGGCCCCCAAGTACGTGCTGCCGCCGCCCTCAGAGGGCATGGAGCAGTACCTCATGGACGAGCTGCCCAAGCGCGTGCAGCTGTCGGGTGCGTGTAGTTGGGTGGGATCTTACGGTTTGTTCTTGCTGTTGGCACGTGGGCATGGGGCAGTACCTCATGGACGAGCTGCCCAACCGCGTGCAGCTGTCGGGTGCATGTGGTTGGGTGGACGGCTTAGGTGCATGACTGAACAGGGGCAGGGGAAAAGTACCTGGGCAGCCCAGCTGCCCAAGCCCCTGCAGCTTCCAGCTGCATATGGTTCGGTTTTGGTGGCCTGCGGTGCCTTGTGACCTCTGTTTGCTGGTTGTGCATGGGACATGCTTGATCCCATCTGCCTTGCCGCACCCCTGCCCCCCCGCAGCCGAGGCGCTGCCCTCCTGCGCCTTCTTCACATTCTTCAACACCGCCCAGAGCCTGAACTGCGTGGCCTTCACCAGCGATGCCTCCATCGTGGCGGGTGCGTGGCGCCTGTGCAGGGCAGCGGCAGGGATGCAGTTACATGCGATGTCGGGCTGCCCCGGTGTGCTGCTTATGCATCACCATGGTGCCATGGACATCCAGCAGGCGTGCCCAGGAGGCTGCACTTGTGGCGCCCGCAGCGGCTGCTGCCCCACCCAGCTGCTGAATTACACATCCTGATGCTGCCCACCTTCTGTGCGCAGGCGGCTTTGCCGACTCCTCTGTTCGCCTCTACGACCTCCAGGTGAGCTGTGTTGGCCTTCTGCACCCGTCCTTGGTTGGGCAGCAGGCTGTGTGAGCTGCTGCTACTAATCAGTGGCATTTATCTCTCTCTGTGCTGGCTGTCAACTGACTGAGCTGCCACCACGCAGCAGAGCGACGTGCAGATGCGCCCAAATCTGGCCGCCAAACCTCCTCACCACCACTCCCACCACATGTCTGAGCACAGGCGCGCGCGGCAGCTGGCGGCGCAGGCGACTGGGTGACTTACTTTAGCGGGCACTCGGGGCCGGTGTACGGCCTTGACTTCAGGTGCACACTACTGCTCTGCTACCACTTTGACCATGCAATCAAGCAGTGGTGCCGCATGCCCCTGCCAAGCCTGCTCATGGCCGCTGCTGTGGCGCTCGCGGCGAGTCTGTATACGCGTGAGCTGCTGCCCTTCCCTTCCACATTGCTGCCTGCAGTCCCGACAATGAGCTGCTGTTCAGCGCGTCAGAGGACGGCACTGTGCGGTGAGGCTGCAAGCTGGACTGTGTTGCTTGGCATGGCATAGGCCACCTGCCCCTGCTGCATTTTTACGCTGTCCTCTGCGCCCTTGTCACCCCACCGCCTCTGCCCTGTCTCGCCGCAGGTTGTGGAGCCGCGAAGTGCAGGCCAACCTTTCAGTGTACCGCGGCCACATGCTGCCAGGTGGGCCGCAGCACACACCAGAGTCAAGCGTGATAAGTCACTGCACAGCCCAGCTTGTGGGGGGCATCGCAACTGCCCCCGCTGCACCGTGCCCGCGTTCCTGCCATCCGCAGCAGCCTGCCTCCACCCAAGAACTCAACACTCTCCGTCCGCGCCTGCTTCCCCGCCTGCAGTGTGGGACGTGTCCGCCTGCCCCTACTTTTTGCCCTACTACTTTGCCTCGTGCGGCGCGGACCGCACCGCGCGCATGTGGAGCACCGACCGCTCGCAGCCGCTGCGCCTGTTTGTCGGTGGGTGGCCGGCTTCTGCAGAATTCTCGTTTGGCACGGGCCGTGGCGACGCCCGCTGCACACTTTCATGCTTGTTCATCTGTGGATGGACGCTGGCTTCCTGGTGCACTGAGTACCCTTGAACCTGCCCTTGCGCAGGCCACACCTCGGACGTGGACGTGGTGCGGTGGCACCCCAACTGCCACTACATCGCCAGCGGGTCCAGCGACCGAACCGTGCGGCTGTGGGACGTGCGCACCGGCGAGTGCGCCCGCCTGCTGGTGGGCCACAAGGACCGGGTGAGCCCTCCCTGCTGCCTGGATATCTGCTGCTTGGTTATCTGCTGCTTGGCGGGCTTGCGGTGTGCGGGCAGTGGGCTCAGGGCGACAGAGGGCTCAGGGCGACACGTCGCCGGCAAGCTGCAAGGCGTGGCAGCGTATGCGGTTGGGTTGGAAGGCGCCCGGTGTTGCCCCTGCAGCAGGCTGTCGGCCTGACCAGCTCCCCTTGCACCTGCCAACCTTCCGTGGCTGCACCCTGCGCCTCGTCTCTGCCCTGCAGATCAGCAGCCTGGCGTTCTCCCCAGATGGCACCACGCTGACGACTGCGGATGCCAGCGGCACACTGATCGCTTGGGACCTGGCCAGCTCGCGCCGGCTGGCCACTGCTTCGCAGCACCGCGGCCCGATCTGGAGCCTGGCATACAGCCAAGGGGAGGGCAGCCTGCTGGCTTCGGGCGGAGCAGACCACACGGTGCGCACTTGGAACGCCAAGCCAGCAGCAGCAGCGGGCGCAGCAGGCGGGGCGGCAGCGGCGGGCAAGCGGCCAGGCAGCGCGGGCGCAGGCGCAGCGGCGCAGCAGCAGCAGCAGGCGGGCAAGGGCCCGCCGGGCAGTGGCGGCGAGGGAGGCGCAGCGGCGGCAGCGGCAGGCAGCAGCGAGCCCTATGGGCTGCTGTGCACGTGGAAGACCAAGCTGACCCCAGTCTTTGGCCTGCGCTTCACCACCCGCAATCTGCTGCTGGGCAGCGGCGCGCTCACGCTGCCGCAGCGGCCGCCCGCGCCCCGCAAGTGAGGTGCGTGCTGTTGTGCGGCCGCTCTGTAAACACATGCTGCCAGCACAGAGCCTGGTGCAGTAGGTTGCAGTGGAATGCCAGCAGGCACCCAGGAAGCATGGGTGGGTGCTGGCACCGACATTGTGTGTGCAGCGGGCTGGTGCCCATCCGGCCAACATGCAACTGCATGCTCCCTGCACTGCTCATCCCGCCTGTGCTGCTCATCCGACCGGAGGAAAATGAAGCGGCGGTGGCAGCACGGAGGCACGGCACTGCGATGGCGGCGGCGGCGGCCCAGCTGAGCGGCCCGAAAGCTGCATAGTGCATAGATGTAGCAGCTGTAGATCCTGCTACATCATCTGAGCGCCTTGAGCGCGCTGGATCTCGCTCTCCTGGGTGCGCTTCAAACGCGGCGACTGAAAGCGAGGTGACTGCAGTGCTGGCTGGCTTGCCACCGATCTCAGAGAACAGTGTGGGGTGCGATCGCCGTGGTGCCTTGCCTGAATGTGCATGCACCCGGCATTGATGAATTGACTTGAGCTTGACCAGCCGCTGGGCGGGCGCAGCATTCCTGCCTTTGCTCCACTTGACTCCAGCAGCCAGGCAGTGGTGGGCGGGGCGCACAGGCAGCGGCGGTGAGGCCCACAATGGTCGCGGTGCCCGCGGCGCTCGCGCCGGTGGTGTACGGCCTGCTCAACATTGCCTCAGCCACGGGCATTGTGTTTGCCAACAAAGCTGGTGAGCGCGTGCAACCACTGCCTGCTCGAGCCCCCTGCGGCACCTGTACCCCTGCCAGCCGAGCAAGCAAAGGCCCCGTGGTGCAATGGCTCCGCGAGCAGGCGCTGCGCTGCCTGGGGACGGCAGCCGCCGCTCGCCGCCGCCGCCGCCGCCTCAGCGCCCCTCTGCGTCCTGCGTGCCGCCTGCAGTCTTCAGCATCTTCGAGTTCCACTTCACGTATGCGCTCACGCTCATACACACGCTCACCACATGGGCGGGCATGCAAGGCTTCCTGCGGGTGAGCAAGCTGGCTGCTGCTCGCTGGTGGGTGCCTCTCGGACTTGGTGGGTGCTCGAGCTCGAGCGCACTAAAGAACGTTCTGCTTGGTGCAACAGCCTGCACCCACAAAGCCTGATGCACTGTGCTCTGTGTGCAACCCACCGCCCTCTGTGCAGCTCAAGATGTTTGAGCCCAAGCAGGTGCAGCGCCGGCAGCTGCTGCCGCTGGCGGCCGCCTACGTGGCGTACATTGTGCTCTGCAACCTCAACCTGAACATCAACCCCGTCGGCTTCTACCAGATCACCAAGATCGCGGGTATGCTGGCATGCACTGCTGCTTGTTGCTGGGCGTGCTGCTGCGCACAGGCATGCAGGCGGCGTGTAAGCGCTCGTTGCTAGCGCGGGCGCCGCTGCTGCAAGTCCTCGACCGGCCCGCACACGCCCACCCGTGCCACCCGTGCCACTGCAGTCGCGCCTGCGGTGCTGGCCATCGATTACCTGTACTACGGCAAGAAGGCGTCGCCGCGGGTCACGGCATCCGTGCTTGTGGTGTGCCTGGGCGTGGGCATGGCGACTATCACAGACCCGCAGATCTCCAGCAATCTGGCGGGGCTGGGAGCAGGTGGGCGCGCCAGGCCTGCCAATGCCTCTGTGTGCTGTGCATGCTGTCGCCGCCGCTGCTGTGTTTGAACTTCTGCTGGCGCTGCAGCCACGCCAGGGTTATTCTGCCACGTCTGGGTACATGGCAGCCAGCTTGGTGCCTGAAAGTTCTTCTGTGCACCCTGCCTGCCCTCGCCGCTCCGGCCCGCAGGTTTTGGCAGCGTGGCAGCTACAGCGCTCTACCAAATCTGGGCGGGCAGCAAGCAGAAGGAGCTGGGGCTGGGCTCCATGCAGCTCCTCCACCAATATGTGCCGCTCGCAGCCATGCTGCTGGCAGTGCTGGTGAGCTGGAGGGGAGGGGGGGTGGGGCGTGGGGTTTGACCCAAACCTGGTGCACTTTCGAGGCACCGAGGTTGCCTGCCGCCTGCCCTCCTGCACCCTGAACGCCCACCCACCTGGACACCTGCAGGTGCCGCTGTGCGAGCCCATGGGGTGGAGCAGCCGAGCGGTGGGCACGATCCTGGGCTACACATTCACGCCCGGCAGCGTGGTGGCCATTGCCATCTCCAGCGTGCTTGGCCTGCTGGTCAACCTGTCCACCTTCCTGGTGCGCTTTGCAGGCTAGCATCTTTGGGCAGCCAAGCTGTGCAGCGCTTGGCTGTGCAGGGCTGGCCTGTGCAGAGCTGCATTGCTGTTGATGGGCAGGCGGGTGCTGCTGCAACAGGATTGCTGCAGGGCTGGCACCCAGTTCCTGCTGACCAGGCAGCAAGCTGCGCACGCTTCTCATCCCGCTGCGCCCAACCACGCTGGCCTGTGCTGCAGGTGATTGGCGCCACTAGCAGCCTGACGTACAACGTGGTGGGGCACATCAAGACGGTGAGCCGGCGCCGCTGCCCCAAGTTGCTGCGCTCCCTGACATCTGCCCTCGTTCTCACAAGCCAGCCTTCACCCGCAAGTTGCTGCGCCGCTGTTGATCGCCCTGGCGCAGCGTTTCTGTACCCTCCCACAAGTTCTGGCGGCACGCTCGTCTGCGCAGCGTGCTTCCCCCCAGCGGCTCACTTTCCAGTCTAACAGCTGCCCCTCTCTGCTGCTGTTTTCGTGCTCCAGGTGCTGATCCTTACCGGCGGCGTGCTCTTCTTTGGCGACACGATGCCGCCCAAGAAGATGGCGGGCATTGCAGCAGCCATGAGCGGCATCATCTGGTGCGCCTGGGGCAGGAAAGAGGAAGGGTTGCTGCCGCTGCTGTGCGGCTCGCCGGGCACAAGGCGCAGCTGCGCTGCCTGCTGGGCTGCGTCAAGCCGTGATGCGAACGCCCGAGGGCAGGCACTCGAATATGCTGTACCGCCATCGACCCACCCCGTTTCCTCCACCTCCGTTCGCTGCCGCAGGTACAGCCAGATCAAGCTGGCTGAGGCGCGGCAGTCGGCGGCGGCCAAGCTGCTGCCCCAAGCGGTGTCCCTCAATGGTGAGACTGCAGCTCGATGATGCTTGCCAGCAGGCTTGACTAGGCGTGTTGTGTGGGTTTGCATGGCTAATTGTGTGGGCAGCTGCTTGCCTGGTGGCTGGTACGCCTTGAGACAAGGCAGCAGCAGCAGCAGTCGGCGCACGGTGCGCCAGCAGCGCCGCGGTGCTCAAGGGCTGCACCCCGCCCGCCTGCCTGCTGCTGCAGCAGTGGCAAACGGCGGCAGCGCAAAAGGCGGCGGCGGCAACGGCATCGCGCTCGGCAAGAGCAGCAGCAGCGGCCTGGCAGCAGAGAAAATGGTGCTCATACACCGTGAGACATCTTCTGGTGTCCTCAAACCAGCCAGCTGAGCCCACCCTCTTTGCCCATCCCGCTCGGCCGCCGCCGCCCCGCAGACATTGGCACGGCAGCACAGCAGGTGGCAGCAGCGGAGCAGCAGAAGGCAGCCCAGCTCAAGGCAAGCGACTCGGCGCTGCAGGCGGAGCAGGCCAGGCTGCTGGGCGGCCCCAAGTCGCCGCGGCAGCGCCGCACTGGTGCGCTGCCGGTCCTGCTGGGCGGCCGCTGACCAGCCACTCTCTAGGCAGCTAGGTGCAGCCGTGCTGAAGTCAACAGCTGCAGGCCCCCTTTTTGATCAGTCCGTCCCGACCAGCCAACCAGTCAGCCGCCCTGCCTCCTTTTGCCGGTGCATGGGTGTGTCTCTGGTTTGCGGCATCGTCACGTCCTGCTGCTGCGTGTCAGCAACGCTGCCCTATCGACATCAACACTGCGCATGTTTGTACCCTTCCAGAGCTTCCTCCTGATTATGCTGATTCGTCCTTTGCTCGACAACATTCTCACAAGCTCAACACAGTTTAACATTTTGATGCCCGCGGGAATTGTGGCAGCGGAGTGGCTGATGGTACAACAGTTGGGCCAGTGGGTGCCAGAAGCGAGGTTATCAGCTGGGGCTGCTGCCGCTCTGTGTAGCCCTCAACCAAAGGCGTTGTGCATCAGTGAATAAGCAAGGGGCAGCCTTCAGGGCAAGCTTCTCACCCGCCTGCGACACGCACGTCTCCCAGCTGGCGCGTCCAGCTGGCTTGGGGTGCATCTTTCACTTCCAGCATGCGGAGCGCTTTGTGTCGCGTTTCTCTTTAGTGTTGCGACTTCTCAAGCTCGTACCCGAGTCTAGGAGACCTTCGGAGAGCTGGAGTCGAGGTGTGTGGCCGAGGTAGAGGGCTAGTCGCGGGCTTTCGGCCCCCAGGTTCGCGCGGCCACTGTATGCTGATACGTTGATGTGCGTGAGCAGCGCCGACAGAGGCGGAGAGGCCGGGATCATGTGGCTTCAGGCAGCTGCCGTGCGTACCAGCAGCAGGGGCGCCCGTGGCCAAACATACGCAGGCCCACTGTGCAGCCTGCCTCTCTACCCCTTCTGCATCGCAAGCTCAGCAGCCTCGCTAGATCACAGTCCCTGAATCTCCCTGAGCATGGTGGTGAGCGCTCCAGGCTTGTTTACTTGGCATGAGCGCACTGACCCCTTGCCGCCTCGCCTGGTACAGCTGCCTTGCCCCTTCTGAGCCAAGCCATGTCCTCCCCCCATGCATTTTCAGTGCCCCATCTGCATCGCCACCGCCATTGCGGCCAACGCGCCCGCCGTGGCGGCAGCAGCAGCGGCGGCAGCAGGTGCTAAGCTGGCCAGCGACGCTGCCACCAGCCGGGCGGCGGCAGCGGCGGCCCCCCGCCCTGATGCCAAGGGACCAAAGGCGCTCTTCCCAGCGCCCCCGCAGCAGGTGCTCAAGGCCCAGCGGCGTGAGCCTCTCACCGAGTGAGCCACAGCATATCGCAACCATCCTGTACCCTTCGCCCTGTGTATCTCTCATCTCCCATCATGCATCACATACATATCTGATCTGCACTCCACCTTGCGCAACAAATGTGTGTACACCCAACCGCCTGCCAGCCCGCCTGCGATCTGCCGGCTGCATTTCTTCCTATCCCTGTATCGTTCCCCCCGACTGAAAGTAAGCGTGGCTTCGTCAGTTACCAGTGTGGGGGCGTGGAGGTTCAGAGGGTTGGGGCAGCGGGTGCTGCACGGAGCGGTTCTAGCTTAGCACCGAGGGGGGCGAGACAAATGAAAGCCGGAGTTGGGCCGGCCCCTCTGTAGCAACGAGGGGCGGAAGAGCAAGGGAACAGAAACGTATAGGGAGGGCGAGGGTTGCCGGCCCGGGAGGGAGGCCCGCCTAACAAACGCGGAAAAAGCGGGGCTGCCCAAAATCCGCCCAGGCCGGCAGGGTTGGGTTTGCAATTGTTGGGTTGGCTGCTGCTGCTGCTGCGGGCGCCGCGGCGCAGCGCTGGTGCACCGCGCGGACGCCACTCCGGCCGCGCTCAGTTCATGCACACCGTGCAGCAGAAGACAAGAGAGCTGCACAAAGAGGAAGGGAGCAGGGAGGCAGGGGGCAGTCAGCCGCGTGCACGCTGCAATGCAGGCACCGCAAGGGCACCCAGCCTGCGTTGCTCAGCACAATTTGGCATGCATTCTGGCTGCCGCGTGTGAGATATGTCGGGCGCAGGCACGGCAGGGGCTTGCACCGCTACACCCGCGTGGTGCAAGGCGGGCCAGCCGCAACGGCAGCACAGCGGCGGCGGCAGCGGCAGGAGCTCACATGGGGATGAAGAACAGCAGCAGGATGGGCAGCACGGACACCATGGCGTTGGTCTGGTACAGGGGAGCGGTGCCGTTGCCTGCAGCGCAGCGAAGGCAGGTGCAGAAAGGCGGTGGGTGCGGCGTCCACGCCCGGCTGGCGGCGCAGTCAACGGCGGCGGCGGGAACAGTCACCCAGCGCCGCGAGGTGCCGCTGGCTGCGGAAACGCCGCACGACACCTCCCACAGGCCGGGTGCAACGCGGCGGAGCGCGCACAAACGCGTGCCTGAAGTGGAGGGAGGGCTGGGCGCCGCGGTGTCTGCCCGCACGCTCACGGCCATCAGGCACGCCACAAGGGCCACCATGGCCAGGAACTTGAGGTGCGCCGTGAAAGCCATGTCGTGTGACTAACTTGCTGCAGCGGGGGCGCCTACAAGTGCCGGGGAGGCGTGCAAGTGGTTGTGAGGTGCAAGGGAGGAGCGTGTGAAGCCGGCGTGCCCAAACGTTTCGGTTTTGGCCTCTGCCGCACCGCAGCAGCCCAGCATGCTGCGTGTGCTGCCCATTTGCTGCGTCAGATGGGGCGTCAGCCGCGCTTGGCGGCGCAGCCGGACGAGGTTTGAGATGTAAATCAGCAACAAGGACTTGAGCAAAGCAGCGCTGCAGGACCGCTGCCGCCTCCCCCCGCCCCGCCGCCCCCCGGCGCCGTGCACGCTCAGACTAAGTGGCCTGCAATCGCACCGAGTGTGAACCATGAAACATGCAAAATGCTTCAGCCGGTGTCTGCCTGCAATGCAGCAAAATAACATATTTGCATGCCGCAGCCTGCCCAGCCGCGGCCCTCACACCACGCCGACAGGGCCAGCCTTTTATTAGTCGCAATGACGACATGCATGGTGACAGAATGAACGGCTGGGATGCAGCAGCAACCTCAGGCTGGGAACAGCCAGCGGCTACCCATCAAACGTTGCTGGCGGCGCCGCGGCGTGCCGCCTGTCGCTCCATGAGCGTCCGCTCCACCTGCAGCAAGGTGCAAGCCACAAATTGAACGTAAAGATCACCAGCAAGCTTGGGCTCCTCCTGCCATCGCCCAGCGGCCTTTGTCAGGCTTCGGGTAACACCAACCCACTGCGCCTGGGCTGCCGCATCAGTGCAGCACAGTGGGCTGTTGCAGAGCGCTGGCAGGCTCCCGCAGGAATTCGCCTCCTGCCCTCCAGCGCAGGCAGCGGCAGCAGCCGCGTGGCTCACAACAGCAGGCGCCCAGCCCGGACAGACTCCCCAAATAGGCCGCCCACCTTGTGCTCTGGCTGGCTGCGCTTCTCATAGTCCACGTGCACAAACGCTCGCTCCACATCCTCCAGCGCCTCCAGCTGCAGCAGCAGGGGGCAGGTATGGAAGACGCAAGCAGCGATTCAACCGCAGCTGCTAGGGTAGGTGCTGCTGCCGCATGCCGTGGCAGCACCAGTCTGCTTAGCAGTGTCAGGTCCAAGGCTGCTAGAGGGCTGCGAGCTGCATGAACCGCACATCCGCCCAGCATGCAGGGTGCGCTGGAGCCCAAACCCTGGTCATTCCCAACCCCCCATCCAGCCCACCTTGTGCTGCAGCTCGAGTGCGATGTCGTGCGATTCCGCAACTGTCATGCTGCCCGGCAGTACCACCTCCATCTCAACATTGTAGCGCGGGCCAAAGTGGTAGCACCTGCCGGATTGGGATTTTCGCATGGGCAGGAGTTTGAGCGCCGTGTAGCGACAGCAGCAGCATGATAGCAGGGGGCAGCTGCTCGGCATCAAGCAGCGCAGGCTGCACCCAGCAGCAAAGCATCAGGGCTGAAACGCAGCACGCTGATGTGGGAGCTGGCCTGCAGACAGGCGGGTGCAGGGTGCATGCTGCTGGCATGGTGGCTCTGCTAGCCCGGGGAGGTGCACAGCCCACCTGACGACATCCACCTCTAGCGAAGGGCGGTGCGCCGCAGCCAGCGCCTCAACTTGCCGGGTAAAGGCTTCAGGGGCCGCCTGCCCGACGATTTTCAGGACCTGGCAGGCAGGATCCCAAGGGAGCCAGGCGAACAAGTGGGCACCAGGGGCACGCTCGAATGAGGCCAGCGGCAACAGGTGCTCCGTGCTGCTCTGTCTGCGCTGGACGCACATGCAAATCTCTCTCCCTCGCTCCCAGCTTCTTTCAGAGAGCACCTGGGAGTATGTGATGACGCTCCAGCGCAGCATGATGACGAGTGCGATCACAATGGCCGCCGCGCCATCCACCCACCAGCCTTCAGGCCATGCCTGCAGGGGTTCAGCCAGGGCAGGTAAGGGCAGGCCAGCTTCATTGCGTGCAGCTGCTGTGCACTGGAGCTGAGCAGCTGCAGTCCCACCTTGACCACTCCAGCCGCCAGCAGGGCGCCCAGGTTGCTGGCGACATCGTTGATGTGATCCTCAGCCAGTGCTGCCATGGTGTCCGACCTGCAGGAGTGGGTGTTTGGAGAATTGGGTCAGGTGAATCTATTGCTTGCTGCTTGGTGCAGGAACTGGGAGTCATGCATTGAGCTGCAGGGGTCAGGGGGGGGGCATGCAGAAGGTGTGTTGGGCCATGTCGGGCTGCTAGACCTGCTAGGGAGCCGGCAACGCGCCTGCCTCTGCACCCTGCCCTGGTGCCCAGGCCGGCACCGCACCTGCTTTTGAGCCAGTTGCAGTACCAGTAGAGGCCCAGCTTCATGGCAGTTCCGACCAGCAGGATTGCAAACATGGCAGGGCCCAGCTCCAGGGACGGCCGCTCGCCTGCGTGCACGCAGAGAGCAAGCCAGAAATGTGAATGTGTTGGTGAGCCCCCGCTGAGGCACACAGCTGGCTGAATCCAATGCCGTGCCTCTAACGCTCACGCAGGGCACCCAGCGCAAAGCGTGTGCATCCTGGGCGTGCATGGACCCATGCCAATGCGTTCGGTGCAGGCCGCGGCCCTTCAACCGCCACACCGCCGCACGGTATTCCATCTATTGCACACCCTGCCCACCTTTGGCCCAGCCATTGTACAGATCGACCGCCGAAAACTGCACAACCTCCAGCGAAGCCACGCTCATGATGCTGGCACAACAGATGACGGCCAGGGCCTCCAGCTTGCCGCGCCCAATGGGGAAGCGGGGGTTGTACCGCTTCATAGAGTGCTCCGCCACGCTGAGCACCATCTGGGAGGCGAGGTCGACTGAAGAACAGCAGGGGGGCAAGGGAGTGCGGGTGATTGCAGGTGGTGCCGCTGTGTTGCGACGGGATCAGAGGGAGCAGGCTGGAGAGAAACAGGTGTGACAGCTGCATAAGACTGGCTGCACAGCTCGCTCCCAAGTAGTGCAACCCAGCGCACCTGCCGAGTCCGCCAGGGAAGCCAGCACTGCCTTGGACATTGAGAGCGCAAAGGCTGCAATCTTGAGCACCAGCAGCAGCCAGTTGGCCACCCAGCTGAGCCGGGTGGCCAGCTTCAAGTGCCGCTCCACGGCGCCATTGCCGACGGGGCTGGGGCCGGCGGGTGGCAGCAGCGGGGACGCTGCTGCTGATGCGTCCTCCATGCCGGTCCTGTGCAACACAAGGTGCAGGCTGCGTGGGTGCGCAAGCAAGGTGATCGCCGGGCACTCCAGCGACGCTCCAGCGGCAGCGGCGGTGGCGGCAGCGGCGGCGGCGGCAGAGCAGCCCCTCGCCGCGCGGCGCGTGGGCTTGCAGAGCGCGGCTCACCTTGCCACCGCTCAATAACCACACGTGAAAGCCGAGTAGGGCCAGAGGCGGAGCGGTGTGAAAGGCAGCGGGGGCGAGCGGCCCACAGAAACGCAGCAGGCTTGACCAGCTTGTAGAAAAGTGGCCGTGAAATTGTGCAGGGTGTATGCCGCACATGCAAGGCACCCCGGACAGATGCTGCGCTTGAGCCCAGGGCCACCCCATCTGCCTGCTGCCGCCCACAGCACATCTCTGCCCAAATTTGCACAGAACACGGCCACAATAGCACAGCCATCAATACCAATCAAGGCGATACACCAATTTGCAATAGTCCAGTGGGAGCAGAGTCTGCTGGCAGGTCGCGCTACGCCAGCTGCTGCTCCGCCGCCGCTGCCCTGTCGGCCTGCCGCGCCGCCGCCAGCGCCTTGCAAGTGCGGCGGTGCCCTGCCCGCCAGTCGGCGTGCGAGCAGGCTGTGCCGCAGTACCTGAAACGAATGCGGTGGGGCCATGATTGGCATAATCATGTCAGCGCCACGAGCGAGATACCTCAGCAGGCATGAGGCACAGTGCAGAACACACAAGCGTGGCATCACTCACAGTTAACAGCAAGCTCAACTTATCCCTCCCACAAAAACCTCACCAGAAGGCGCGGCACGCAGAGCAGCGCGAGCTGCCCTGCTGCTGGCCCGCGCCGGCGCCGCCGCCAGCGCCCACGTTGGGGCAGCTGCACAGCGGAGGGAGGGGTGGGCAGCCGGCTGTGTGAAAGCGCAGTGGCATGGGACCAATTTGCCTGACTCCACCATGCCACCGCTGTGCGCAGCACAGCACACACACAGCGGTCCCAGGCACCCCAAGGCAGGCATGCGCACCGCAGGTAGGCGCAGCCGCGCGTCGCAGCCCCCTGGGCCAGCTGCAGCAGCCGCTCGTTGCTGATCTCCGGTGCCTCCCAAACGGCCTCCAGCGCTGCCGCAGCTTCCTGGGCTGCTGGCTCCAGTTTAGTAGCGTACAGCTTTTCCAGGTCAGCCGGCAATCGTGCCTCCTCAGCTTGCAGCGCAGCCTCCAGCCAGGCGGCAGCAGACTCGCACCGCTCCGATGCCTCCTGGCCGGCAGAGGGCGCCTGAGCAGCCTTGCATGCCGCCTCGCGCAGGCTTTCCAGGGTGGCCAGCGCAGAAGCTGGCAAGGCAGCCACCTGGGAGTGCGTGGGAGGGTGGGTAGGGACGTTTGGGGTAACCGGCTGGCGGCCACTGCGCAGCTGGCGCACAGCGGAGGCCGCCTGCTATGAAAGGCTGCTGCCTGGGAGGCAAGCCAGGCCGCACCTGCTGTCGAGTTTTCCTGCCCGCGGCGGCTAGCCGCGCCTGGGTGACCTGCAATACGTCTGCCAGCAGCCCGCTGCCAACCAGCGCCGCTGCGAGCTCGGGGCACTGCACCGCATGGCGCAGCGTGAAGCTGCAATTGTCGGCGGCAGCCTCGGGAGCGCGAGACAGGTTCTGCGCAGCAACCCGAACAGGGCAGGTGCTGTGACAAGCAGAACAGAATGAAGAAGAACATGAATGCTGCACGCTGCTACAGGCCAACCCAAGACGTGCGGCAGGCAGGAGCAGCAAGCTGCAGGTTCTGGGCCACCTGGACACAGGCACCTCCATTTGGTTTGTACCCACTTCGCAGCCCCTCGCCCCTCCTACCTGCAGCTGATACCTCAGAGTGTCGATCAGCGCGTGCCGCACTGCTGCATCATGGCCATGCGGCACTCCTCTCAGGACATACACTAGGACCAGGGACTCCACGGCTCCGCCAAAATGAAGCGCCATGTCCTGCACGGACGCACGCCGGTTGCGCAGCATTTCAAGGTTGACCAGCTGCGCCTCTGCTTCCGCCACGGCGATGCCTACAAGCTCCCTGCAGGCGCATGGTCGTGGGGCAAAGGGGCAGGCGCAGCGGTGAGAGATAGGCGGGGCACGACATCTTGATCGGAGCACAGATCTAGACAGCAGGGGCGTCACAGAACGTGCACAACGAGAAAATTCGAGAGCTGGCACCTCACCTGGCATCCCACAGCCCCGCAGCGGGACCCAGCTCCAGCTCAGCAATGCCTCGGAACGGCGCGGTGCCGCATGCGGACATGGCAGGCCAGTTTGACAGGGCCGGCACTGCGGCTAGCTGCTGCTCCGTTGCCGCAGCGACGTAGTGCGCGAACCGGCAGCCCTGGGTGTGCACCCAGCGCAGCTGAGCGGGGATGCGGTGCTGCCGCAGCTCAGCACACAGGCTCGACGCCTCGAAGTTGTGCCCTGCCAGCAAGCCATGTATCGCGGCGAGTGCAAACAGTCTGGTGTTTGCCAGCGTCTGGCAGCTGTCAGCAAGCTGGGCCGCGGCTGCTCCCAGCTGGCCGGGCTGGCTCGCACGAGCAGCCAGCAGCGGCAGCTCAGCGGCAAAGTACATCAAGGTGACTGCTGCCTCTCCAATGGTGGCTGCATCTGCAAGCCGCTGCATGCCAGTGCTGCCAACGCCAATGCCTGCCTGCCAGGCTGCCATAGCGAGACTGTCCTCCACGGCCACAGACTTGTCGGCCACGACTGCCACGCCGCCGCAGGCCGCTGCCACAAGTCCCGGAGGCTGTGCCGCCAGCTGGGCTGCAAGCTCACTGTCGTGCTGCAGCAGTGCCATCACACGCGCCAGGTGCGGCAGCAAGACTGTAGCATGCTTGCTCCACTCCATCTGTGCAGTCAATGCTGCAAAAGCCGCCTGAGTAGCGTTGCCGGGCTGCTCCGCTGCACGGGCCGCCAGGTAACAGGGACGGGTCGCTGCTGCCACAGCAAGAAGCAGCAGCTGTGCAAACTGCGCAGCTGGTGTCGAGCTGAGCAGCTGTGCTGGGATGGCCTGCAACAAAGCAGTTGACTTTGCCAACCATGATTGCAGCTGCTGCTCATGTTGATGCTGGTGCTGGTGCTGGTGCTGCTCTGCTGCACCGGCTGCCGCCATATATTGCACGCCACTTTCGAGGCACGGTGCCATGACCAGCTGCAGGCAGCTGACCGCTACCTGTGTCCATTCACGTGCATCCGCACTGCCCATGGCATAGTCAGCCAAAGCAGCCGCGGTGCTGCCGGCGCTGCTGCCTGTGCCGCTGCAATCGCTGCCCCCCTCCTCTTCTGCTGCCCGCAAGGCCATATCTAAGTAGCTGGCCGCCACTTGCATAACGCCGGGCAGCAGCGCCACAAGCGCGGACTGCAGGGCCAGGCTGGCTTGCACGGCAGCCTGCTGCGCTTCAAAGGCCGAGTGCGTAAGCAGGGTGGCGCACACACTCGCCAGGGGCGCCACGCTTGCCAGGCACCCTGCGATGATCGGGGCCAGCATGGGTTGTCAGCAGCATGGGGTGTTGCAGGTGTGCAGCAGTGAGAGAGCTGTGGAGAGTGGTTTTTCCTTCCCAACAGGATGACTCTTGGCAGCGAACGACACCGACGTAGCCACAGTCTGCAAGACAACCGCCCACACAAACCCAACACATGCATGGTGCACCAGCCAACCTCACAACAACAACAACAACAACAAATGTCCCGGGTTAAGCCATTCAGTGCGCACCTGCTGCCTTGGCTGCTTGCACCACAACAAGAACCGAGGACAGCCAGCGCGTAACGTGCCCTGGCCGCCATACATTGGCCGCAAAGGCTGCAAGCCCGCTGCTGCTTTCATGACTGGAGAGCAGCCGCAGCAGCTTGCTGGCCGCCTGCAGCTGCTGGGGCACGGTGCTGCGGCTGTGCACCTCAGCTCGCTGCTGTGCATCCGACTGGCGCATTGCGGCAGCAGAGTGCCTCAGCCAGTGGGACAGCACTGCCTTTGAGCTGCCGCCGACAAGCAGCGCACCGCTCTGCGCAAACCAGGCCATTTCCTCCGCTGACAGCTGTGCCATGCACGCCAGGGTGCAGCATCTGTCGAGCACTGCCACTGCGTAGCCAAACTGCGCCCGCAGCGCGCTGGCTGCCTCCTCGCTGTGCTGTGCCGCCAGAGCCGTGGAGAGCTTGCCGTCCGGCGTGCCCAGCGCATCGCCAATGTCTAGCAACAGCCTGCAGGGGGGTCGAGCCACACAGCGGTGAAGTGACACAAGTTGCATGCACCGGCAAGGTGCATCGCTGAAACACAGAAGGGTGCAGTGGCGACATGTTGAAAATGCCGGGAACCTACTCGGTAACCTCTGCCTTGGATGCCTCGTTGGCTGCTGGCCAGATGGCCTTGGCTTGCCGAACCAGCTCAGCCAGCTCAGAAGCGTCATCAAACTGATCTGCTCTGTTGGCCGGCTCAGAGAGTCGAGCCAGCGCGGTGCGCAGCCCGTGCGCCACGCCGCTCAGCGCCATGCTGCACCCAGCGAAGACACAGGAGCGAAGTGTTTGAGACTACATAAGGAAGCGGAACCGGGAACGCAATGCAGCTGTACAGAGTGCAGCCCGGCAGGCAGCGAGCGGTTGAGCCTGGCGATCGGCGGTGGCGGCCGGCGGCGGCCCAAATGCCACGGCGAGGCTCGCATGCGATGCGCTCCAACTGTGCATCTGTGGCTGGAGGTTCGTGCTCACCTCTTTAAGCTCTGGCGGCGGGCCGCCGACCCTGCAGCGTAAACCCTGCTGCTCAGCCGCTGACAAACACGGTGGAATCGAGTCGGAACCAGGCACAGCCGGCAGGTGGTCGCAGCGGGCCTGGCAAGGCCGCACGATGCGGCCACCGTGGCGCCGACGCGCCGCCTCGGGTGCAGACTCTCCCCCATGCCCTCCGCATGCCCTCCCCATGCCTCCGCATGCTCACAACACATCTTCGTCCAACATTGCAAAGAAACATGGACCAGTCGTCTACACAAGTTGAGTGCGTACAGCATCTTGGGAGGAAGCGCCACCTTGTGGTCCCCAGCTCGCACTCTGGCGCTCTATGCCTCCTGCTGCTCTGCTGCCGCTGCCTTGTCCGCCTGCCGCGCCGCGGCCAGCGCCTTGCACGTGCGGCGGTGCCCCGCCCGCCAGTCAGCGTGCGAGCAGGCTGTACCGCAGTACCTGAAACGAATGCGGTGGGGCCATGATTGGCATAATCATGTCAGCGCCACGAGCGAGATACCTCAGCAGGCATGAGGCACAGTGCAGAACACACAAGCGTGGCATCACTCACAGTTAACAGCAAGCTCAACTTATCCCTCCCACAAAAACCTCACCAGAAGGCGCGGCACGCAGAGCAGCGCGAGCTGCCCTGCTGCTGGCCCGCGCCGGCGCCGCCGCCAGCGCCCACGTTGGGGCAGCTGCACAGCGGAGGGAGGGGTGGGCAGCCGGCTGTGTGAAAGCGCAGTGGCATGGGACCAATTTGCCTGACTCCACCATGCCACCGCTGTGCGCAGCACAGCACACACACAGCGGTCCCAGGCACCCCAAGGCAGGCATGCGCACCGCAGGTAGGCGCAGCCGCGCGTCGCAGCCCCCTGGGCCAGCTGCAGCAGCCGCTCGTTGCTGATCTCCGGTGCCTCCCAAACGGCCTCCAGCGCTGCCGCAGCTTCCTGGGCTGCTGGCTCCAGTTTAGTAGCGTACAGCTTT